>Ga0209050_1002364_pt1 | contig 16429 bp, 13 predicted proteins | sample Araplavi_mTSA_r2_FD_184276 | JGI IMG/M metagenome (GOLD analysis project Ga0209050, IMG submission 184276) | Arabidopsis root microbial communities from North Carolina, USA - plate scrape MF_Cvi_mTSA_r2 (SPAdes) (version 2) | ecosystem: Host-associated > Plants > Roots > Endosphere | place: USA... | reverse complement strand
AAGGCCTCGACGGTCGCGGTGCACAGCCGGTCCCGCGCCTCGCCAGTGACCACCCAAACTCGCCACGGCTGAATATTCGTGCCGCTCGGTGCGTATCGCGCGACGTCCAGGATTTCGCGGACCATCTCGATCGGCACCGGCGCACCGCGAAAACTGCGGACCGCATGACGGGAGATGATCGTGGCATCGACCGCTTCGGTCATCGCGTCGGTCGGCTCGGGCTTCAACTCGGCAACGGCAAACATCGAAAACAACTCCTTTTCGGTAATGTATAGTGGACGCTATACTTCGATTCGCCCTAAAAGTAAAGTGAGTGCTATACATGCGAGGTTCGACGTGAGCGGAACGATGAAAAGAGGCGATGCCAAACGCGCCGCGCTGATTCAGGCGGCGGCCGCGATCCTCATGGAAAAGGGGCTCGCTGGCCTGACGACACGCGAGATTGCGGAGCGTGCGAACAGCACCGAGCGGACCTTGTTCAAGCAGTTCGGCAGCAAGGATGGTCTGATTATCGAGGTGCTTGACCTCGTCGCGCTGACGCAGATGGACCAGTCGCTTTTCGCTGAGCTCATTACCGATCCCCCGCAGGACTGGGACGCGTTCGAAGCATGGGATCGTGCGATGCTCCTCGAACGCGTCGAGGCGCAGGGCACGCGCTCCGAGGCCGGGCGCATGTTCCTGATCGAGATCTTGCAGAACCCGGTGTTCAAGGCGCGCTACAGCAAACCTTGGATCGAACGGCTTTGGCGGCCGCTCGTCGCTTGCCTGGACAAACTTCAGGCGAGGGGCCTTATCGCCGGCGGCGCCGACACGCGCTTCCTCGCGCGTTCGTTCTTGAGCCTTCACCTTGGCTATCTGGTAACGCGGGTGAACGTCGCCCCCGACTTGGGCTGGGACAGTGAGCGCGATGCAAGCCAGCTCGCCGCCCTGTTCCGCGCGGCAGCGGAAGCATCGACATAAAAAAAGCGCCCGTCCGACGAAAACCGGACGGGCGCCAGATGAAGAAATCTGTCTCGGGAGAGAAAGAGCTCTTCTGGGTCGCACGGTGCGATTAGGAGCAAATCCTGCCCTGAGATTGTATGAAAGCGCCAAATCGTCCGCTGGACTGGGCCGCCTTGGCAGATCGAGCGGAGACCTTTAGCCGAAGCGCGACACAAGACCGCACAGGCGGTCGCAGAGGCCATCCAGCTGCCGTTGCGGGGCGGTAGCGATCCCCAGCACCAGTCCCGAACGCCGCCCTTCCGATCCCGCGTACCAGCTCGAAAGTGGCGCGGGAGCCATGCCGAACGCCAGGGCTTCGCGGACAACCGACAGGTCGGACGAGGTGTCGGGCAGCTGCAGCAAGACGCCGAGCCCCGCCACCGACAGACGGCCAGGCGGAATGTGGCGGTGCAGATTCTCGAGCAACGCATCACGCTGCGCCGAATAGACCCGCTTCGTACGACGAAGGTGGCGCATATAATGACCTTCGCGCATGAACTCGGCGATTGCGAATTGAACCGCGGGCCCGGGAGGCGGGTTCAGGCACGCGGCGACCTCGAAAACGCAGGGCACGAGCGCGGCGGGCACCACCATGAAGCCCAGCCGCAGCGTCGGGCTGATCGTCTTGCTGAACGAGCCAATGTGGATCACGCGACCGCCGCGGTCGAGCGATGCGAGCGCAGGCGCGGCCCGCCCGACCAGCTGCAGGTCGCTCAAATAATCATCCTCGATAATCCAGGCGCCCCGTTCGGTTGCCCAGTCCAGCAAGCGCAGGCGGCGCTCGAGCGACAGTGTCGCGCCAAGCGGCGCCTGTTGACCCGGCGTCACCATGACCAGTTTCGCGTCGGGATGATGATCGATGCCATAGTCCACGTCGATGCCGCACTCGTCGACGGGTACCGAAACCGCCGACAACCGCGCAAGTTCGAGACCGCGTCGCGCGAACGGATAACCCGGCTCCTCGGACCAGGCCTTTTCGCCTTCGAGGCCGAGCGCGCGGAGCGCCAGCCCGAGGGCGCCGGAAAATCCGGCGGTTACGAACACCTGCGCGGGCGAACAATCGATGCCCCTGGCGATCGCCAGATAGGCTGCGATTTCGCGGCGCAGATCGATTTCGCCGCGAATGTCGGGATATATGGGGGGGCCGCTGGTCTCGAGACGCACTGCCTGCGCCCGGATGCGCGCCATCAATGTGGCCGGAAAGCTGCTCGCTCCGGGCACACCATTTTGGAAGACCGCGGGTCCCTGCAACAGGTCCTGATAGAATTCCATGAACGACCCGGGATCGGGCGGGATATCTGGATTTGTCCCCGCGCGCGGCGGTCTCCCGGCCACGCGGGTTCCCGTCGCGCGCGATACCTCGACGAGCTGCGCCGCGAGCAGCTTGTCATATGCGATGCGGACCGTTCCGCGCGAAACGCCCAGCCGCGCGGCAAGGTCCTGCCAGGACGGCAGCCGCGCGCCGGGAACGAGCGCCCCGTTTTCGATCGCCGAGCCGATCCCGCGGCGGATCTGATCGCTCAGCGATTGTTTCGCACGGCGGTCGAGCTTCAGATCGAATGGATTGGCCATACGCCGTAGTACAGGATTCTACGCTCTTCTTGGTCCTTCTTTTTGACCGGGCTCGCATCATCTCCGCCGGACAAAGGAGAATTGCGATGAAATTACGTTCGATCCTTGCCGCGGCAACCGCTGCCCTCGCATTGACCGTCGCGCCGCCCTTGCTTGCGCATGGCCCCGGCGAAACCGTCACAACCAACTTCGAAAAAGAAATCCCCAACATCCCGGGCAAGGCGCTTGTCGCAATCGTCGTCGACTATGCGCCCGGCGCCGAATCGGCACCGCACGCGCATGCCAAGTCGGCGTTCGTTTATGCCTATGTCCTCTCGGGCGAAATCGAGTCGAAGGTCAACGACGGCCCGGCGCGAGTCTATAAGGCAGGCGAAAGCTTCTACGAGCCCCCCGCCTCGCTGCACCCGATCAGCCGCAACGCCAGCAAGACCAAGCCTGCAAGGCTGCTCGCGGTGTTCGTCCTCGACAATGACGAGATCGGCGAAATCACCACCGCGCTCGATCAGCACTGAGGAGAAGACCGATGTCCCAGCGTATCGACTATAACCAGATCGCCCCCGCCGGGGTCAAAGCCCTCGGCGGCGTCTATGGCTATGTCATGCAGTCCGGCTTGCCCGCCGAACTCGTCGAACTCGTCTATCTGCGCATCTCGCAGATCAACAATTGCGCCTATTGCCTCGATCTCCACACCCGCGACCTCATCCGCCGCGGCGTCGGGACTGAAAAACTGGCACTTGTCCAAGCATGGCGCGAAGCCGGCGCGCTGTTCAGCGAACGCGAGCGCGCGGCGCTTGCCTGGGCCGAGAGCGTCACGCTCGTCGCGGCCACGGGCGTGCCCGACGAGGCGTTCGAAGCGGCGCGCGTCCAGTTCGAAGAAAAGGAGCTTGTCGATCTGACCCTCGCGGTCAGCCTGATGAACGCTTTCAACCGGATGGCGATCAGTTTTCGCAACCCGCCGCAGGGCGCCATCGAAAAATAGCAAAGCCGCATCGCGGTCGGTGTCTATCCCGCCGCCTCGCGCCAGCAAACATTCCAATCTCGGCATCCTGCCGGACGTGCCGGGAAACCGCCAAGCGAGTGCGCGGCGGAACGCCTTTCCACGTCCGGCTGACATGGAGTATTTATGACCAAGGATATCGTCATCGCCGGATCGGGATTTGCCGGCATGTGGGCCGCAATTTCGGCTGCCCGCGCGATCGCGCTCGCCGACCGTGAAGCAGACGTGCGCGTTACGATCGTATCGCCCAGTCCCAATCTCGCCATCCGTCCGCGGCTTTACGAAGCGAAACTCGACGACGTGAACCCCGACATCGCGCCGCTGCTCGCGGCGGTCGGCGTCCGCCATGTGGCGGGGGTTATCGAGTCGATCGACGCCGAGTGGCGCCGTTTGATCATTGCCGGGACCGACGGCGTCCGCACCGTCATGTCGTACGACAAATTCGTGCTCGCGGCGGGAAGCCGGCTGTTTCAGCCGCCGGTTTCCGGTCTTGCCGACCATGCTTTCAACGTCGACCAGTTCGCAGACGCGCGCCGGCTCGGCGCGCATCTGGATTCGCTGGCCGACCGGCGCGACACGCCCGCGCGCAACACGGTCGTCATTGCAGGCGGCGGCTTCACCGGCATCGAGACCGCCGCCGAAATGCCCGAGCGCCTGCGCGCCATTCTTGGCGAGCAGGCGGCGATCCGCGTTGTCGTCGTCGAGCAGGCACCGCATATCGGCCCCGACCTTGGCGCCAATCCCCGTCCAGTGATCGAGGAAGCGCTGGCCGAATGCGGCGTCGATATCGTCACCGGCGCCGCGGTCGCCGCGATCGAGGCCGACGGTGTCACGCTGTCGTCGGGCGAGCGGATCGCGACGAGCACCGTCATCTGGACCGCCGGCGCGCGAGCGAACCCGCTCGCGGAGCAACTCGCGGGCGAGAAGGATCGCTTCGGCCGGGTGGTCGGCGACGCCTATCTTCGCGCACCCGACAGCGACATTTTCGTCACCGGCGACATGGTGCGCGCCGCCACCGACGACGCCGGCAATGTCGCGGCGATGTCGTGCCAGCACGCGATGAGCCTCGGGCGCGTCGCGGGGCACAATGCCGCCGCCGAGCTCGTCGGGCTACCGCTCCATCCCTATAGCCAGCCGCGTTATGTGACCTGCCTCGACATTGGCCCGTGGGGCGCGCTGTTCACCGAAGGCTGGGACCGCGAGGTGCGGCTGACGCGCGAGACCGGCAAGGCGGTGAAGCGCGAGATCAACACGCGATGGATCTATCCGCCCGCCGCCGATCGCGATGCGGCCTTTGCCCTCGCCGCCCCCGACCACGTCATCGTCGCGGCCTGACGCTTGCCGCATTTCGACACTCTGATCCTCCAAGAAAGCAAGCCATTATGACCAAGACCATTGTTTATACAGGAAAGACCCACACAACCGGTGGCCGCGACGGCGCGGCGCGCAGCAGCGACGGCGAACTCGACGTCAAGCTGTCGCCGCCCGGATCGCCGCGACCCGGCACCAATCCCGAACAGATGTTCGGCGCCGGCTGGTCGGCCTGTTTCCTCGGGGCGATCGGCAAGGCGGCGATCGAGATCGACCAGCGCCTGCCGACCGACGCATCGGTCGATGCCGAAATCGACCTCATACTCGATGAGACCGACGGCTATTCGCTCGCGGCGCGCCTCGCCGTCAGCCTTCCCGGTATCGACCGCGAGACCGGCGAGATGCTCATCGCGCGGGCGCACCAGCTTTGCCCCTATTCGAAGCTGTCGCGCGGCAACATTGCCGCCGAGATCGTCCTCGTCTGACCGCGCTGCCGCCGCCGTGCCAATCGCTCGCGAAGCACGGCGGCGCTTTGCCAGTTTCCTCTGAAGTTGGCGCCGGGGCAGCTCAGCTCGGCCGTCTGTTCACGGGCATAGTCATAGAGCCAGTAATATTTCTCCTTGCGCCCGATTTCGGGGCAGCGAATGATCGACGCGAGGGGAAAACCAATGACGATATTCTCGCGGCGGGCCTTATTGTTCGGATCTTCGGCACTGATCGTCGGCAGCTCGGTATCGAACCGCGCCCGCGCCGGCCAACGCCCGGACAGCAATGCCACTTGGATCCCGTCAGGAGAATTGGTTCGTGACCTTCCGCGCCTGATGCGCATCGCCGGGGTACCCGGCGCCGCCATCGCGGTCGTGGACCGCGGGAAACTCGCCTGGAGCAGGAGCTTCGGCGTCAAAAATATTCTCACGCGCGACCCGGTGGGCGACGACACATTGTTCGAAGCCGCCTCGATGACCAAGCCGGTCTTCGCTTATGTCGTGATGCGGCTGGCCGACGAAAAGCGCCTCGATCTCGACATGCCGCTTGTCCAGTATCGCCGGCCGGCGAACTTGGGTAGCGACCCGCATCTCGAGCGCATCACCGCCCGGCACGTGCTGGAGCATTCGAGCGGCCTTCCCAACTGGGCGTCCGAGCCGCTCGTCACGAGTAGCGCGCCCGGATCGCGCTATAGCTATTCGGGCGAAGCCTTCATCTGGCTCCAGCTGGTCGTCGAGACGATCATGGGAATGGGTCTCGGCAGCGTGATGCGGGCCAAGCTGTTCGACCCGGCCGGCATGCCCAACAGCAGCTTCGGCTGGGACGAGGAGATCGCAGAATTAGCGGTTTACGGCCATTCCGAGCCCCCGGAAGGCGAGCAGACACTTCCCGCCCAGCCGACGCGCGAGCTGGGCAACCGGTTGCTGCCTGTCGCTGCGAAATGGCGCAAGCCCATCGCGGCGTGGACCTACGAAGATTCGGTCGCCGCGATGCGCGAGACCGATCCAAAGACGCCGCCGTCGACCCACGACCTCTTGGTCAATTCGGCGGGCGGACTGCTGATGACCGCGTCCGACTATGCAAAGTTCATGGCGCTGATGATGGATCGGCGAGAGCGGGCGGCGTGGGAGATCAGCGATGCGGCCCGGCAGGCGATGCTCACCCCCCGGCTCGACGTGCGCGGGCGCGACATTTCGCGAGGACTGGGCTGGGAACTCGAGCAATCCCCGGCGGGCCTGTTATTCCAGCACAGCGGCAGCAATTACGGGATATTCAAAACCATGGGCGTCGGTGATGCCCGAAGCGGACGGGCGATCGTGATCTTCACCAACGCCGCGAACGGCAACGCGCTCGCGGCCTGGATCATCCGGCAGGCAACGGGGATCGACCGTTTGAAGTCCCTGATCTGACCAGCAGGCACAGCCGATCACGAGATATATTTCAGTCCCCGCCCGGCGCCCAAGGCGCCAGCCGCACCATCGCCCGCTCGAACAGCTCCGACGCGATCAGCGCCCCGAGCCATTCGCGCACCCGGTGCGGTGCGTGGGCTTCGAACCAGGGGGGATCGACGCCCGCGAACTGGCGCACGAACGGAAAGATAGCGACGTCGCTGAATCCGCGCGTCGCGCCGCCAAGATACGCCTGATCGGCGACCCGCGCGTCCAGCTCGGCCAGCATCGCCAGTCCTGCCGCGCGATGCTCCACCGGATCGACGCGGTAGCGCCCCCAATATTTATAGCGGTCGAGATGATGTTTGAACGCGCCGTCATAGTCGGCAACCAACGCCGCGTCGGCGCGCGCCATCCAATTCTCGGGGTCGCTCTGTTCGAGCGCCCAGCGCATGATATCGATGCTTTCGTCGATCACGCTTCCGTCAACAAGCACAAGCACCGGCACCGTGCCCTTGGGAGACGCCGCCAGCATCGCGGCGGGCTTGTCGCGCAGCAGCACCTCGCGATGCGCATAAGAAACGCCGCTCGCCAAAAGCGCCATGCGCGCGCGCATCGCGTAGGGGCAGCGGCGAAAGCTGTAGAGGATCGGCAGGCCCGTCATCGTCCGCGCCATAGCCCACCGCCCACGCCGCGGTACAGTCCGATGGCTGACGGTTCAGAAGTTCAACCGTTTCTCCGACACCGTATGGGCGTCGATCTCGCTCGGTGTGACCGCGCGCTTCTTGCAGTCGAAGCTGGTATAGATTTGCTGCTGGTCGCGGTAGTGCGGGTCGGCCTTGCCATCGGGGGCCACAAAGCCGCTTTGTCCGGGCGGCACGGCATCGCACATCGACACCTTGCCGTTCTTGAACACATACATCGCGTTCATCGTGCCGCGCTTCTGGTTGGGCTTGATCTCATAGCCTTCGCCGGGGCCGCTCCACGGCACGTCCATGGGGCTGAGCGTGCTCCACGCCTTGGGCCGCGTTTCGAGCAGCCATGTCGACGGTTCGGCGCCGTAGCGCGCGCTGAGCGCTTTTTCGGCATCGGCCAGCGTCGCGCGGATGAACGCGGCGGTCGGTTCGCCGTGGAGGAAATCGAACGGCGGCTTCGGGGTGCCGTCCCTGCCCTCGTTCAACGCGAAAAAGAGCACTTGAGCCCCGAGCGGCTGGCCCCAGGGGCAATTGAGCACCGTGCCGCGCGCGCCGCAGCCGCCGAGATATTTCTTCGGCAGATCGCGCGAATAGAAGCGCGTCAGCGCGGTTTCCATCCACTCATAATAAGCCGCGACGCCGGGCGCGGTATAGCGCCCCGATCGGCCGGCGTCGTCTTCCTGCCCGTCCCAGCCGGTGATGGCATCGGCAATCGCGCGGATGCGGCTGTCGGCCGGCTCACCTGCCACGGCCGCCTTAATCAGCGGCACGAAATAGGGCTGCTGTTCGCTCGCGTACGACGCCTTGCGGTTGACGTCCCACACCTCGGCGACGGTCAGTTTCGGCTTGGCGTCGAACTGCCGACTGATCGCGTCGACATGGTTGAGCCGCGACCACAGCAATGTGTCGGTGTTCAGCACGTCGATCGACGGACGGTTGTTCCAGTTGGCGATGTAGCCCTGCTTGGGATTCATCACCCGCGCATTGTCGGCGGCGGGCTGGAAACCGCGCCATTCGCGCTCGCCCGTGCCGGGCGTCGGCAGCTGGATCTCGAAGCCTTCGGGGCGGATCGGATAGCGACCCGCCTGGATGTAAGCGATGTTCCCGTCGCGGTCGGCATAATATTGATTCTGGTTATTCGACTTTCGCGCGATTGCCGCCGACCATTCGGCGAAAGTCTTGGCCTTCATCTCATCATAATAGGCGAACATCGATTCCATCTCGCGCCCCGCCCATGCACGACGCTTGGAATAGGCGGTGCCCTTCTTTTCGTCGAAGGCGATCACGGGGCCGTGCAAGGTCGCATAGAGGTCGAGTGTCACGGGATCGGCGTCACGGACGCGGATCGTCACCCTACGCTTCGTCATCGGAACCCAGCGGCCCTTGAAACGATATTCGCGCGGGTTGGCCGGATTCAGCTGCTCCTGATAGGTATCGATGATGCTGCCGGCGAGCGCTGTGCGTCCCCAGGCGATCGTGCCGTTGGTGCCGAAGTGAAAATAAGGCAGGCCGGGATAGGTCAGGCCGGTCACATTGAGCCCGGCGCCGTGTAGCGACGCGCCCCAGATCATGCTCGGCACCTGATCGCCGACCTGCGGCCCGCTCACCAGGACAGCATCGGCATCGACTAGCTTGCTGCGGTTGGCGAGCCAGGTGTTGCTCGAATGCGGGGTGCGATCGGGCCCCGACCCGCCCCACAGCGTGATCGACTGGCGCTCTTCGGCGCGGCCGGTTTCGGCCGAGAGGGACCGGAGCGAGGACATTTCCACCGGCTTGAACGGCTGCCCCGGCTTGCCGGCGCGGCCCGATGCCTGATCCTCGACCTGCACCGTCAGCGGCGAAGTCGGATCGTCGCGCCAGCGCAGCGCCGAGAAGATCGTCTGCGCGTCGGCCGCGCCATGCTGCGCCGTCAGGTCGCCAAGCAGCGCGGTGTTCGATATCTGCGATGTATAATCCGAAAAGCGGAACAGCAGCTGGCCGACCCAGCTCATCGCAATGTCGAGATCGGTCCATTGTTCGGGCCGGAAACCGAAGTCGTTGAACTGCTTGGGCATCAAATGCTCGGGATCGGCCAACACCTCGCGGATGCGCTCGTTGATCCCCGCCGTCATGCCGTCGAGCGCCAGCCGGTGCTCGCCCTTGATCGCGGCCAATTGCGGCCGCAACGCTTCGGGATCATAGTTGGTCAGGACGTCGCGATCCTTTTCCAGATAGGCCGCGCCGAACACCTCGGCGGCGCGGCCCTGCGACGAGCGACGCGTCGATTCGATCTGGAACAACCGGTCCTCGGCCAGCGCATAACCATAGCCGAAGAACAGGCTGTAGGTGTCGTCGGCGTGGATGCTCGGGACACCATAGGCATCGCGCTTGATGACGGCCGATCCGTGCCGTTCGGTCGTCGCGCTCCGCGATTTATCCGCCTGCGCCTGCGCCGGTTGCACGGCGAGCGCGGCCGCCAATGTCATGATGCTCAAGATCGTGCGGTCGCGGCCTGTCATCGTCATTCCCCGTGCTCCCTGCGCTGTTATTCGGTCTATATTTTCTCAAAGGCTGCGGCGCGCACCGCCCCGCTGCAATGCGAGATTGGTTATCAGTCGATGCGAGACGGCGCCGGCCTTTCGACCGGCGCCCGCGCTTAAAAGGACAGCCGCGCGCCGATGCGGAAGAAGCGGCCGAGCACATCGTAGAGCGCCGCGTTGGTCGACCGCACCAGATAGGGGTTGGCACCGGCCGATGCCGCGATCGGCGGGTCGATGTTGAACAGATTGTCGATCTTGAAATAGAGCTCGCTCTTGAAGCCCTTGTCGGGATCGGTCAGCGTGACGCTGCCGCCGATATCGACGTAGAAGGCGCCGTCGATGTGGTTGTTGTTGACGGTCGGGTTGTTGATCGTCGGCACCGGACAGCTCGAGGTGCACTCGATCCACGCATTGTTGATCACCCCCGGGCTAACATAACGCTCGGTCACGCTGAAGCTGAAACGGTCATTGCTGTACGCCTGCGTGCCATAGACGCGCCATTTTGCGATGTTGCCGCTGTTCTGCCCGTCAAGATGCAGCTCGACAGCGTTGGGAAGCCCCGAGTTGGTGTCGTAGTTCAGGACATGCGTCGCGAGCGCGCGGATCGTGATCGTGCCATCCGCCCCGGCGATGAAGTCGGCAAGGTCGGTGCGATAGGATCCCTCGATGTCGATGCCGCGGGTCTTGGTCGAGGCAAGATTGACCGGCACCAGCTGGATCTCGGTGATCTGGCCTGCGGGATTGCGGATGATGAAATCGCAGATCGCGCTATTGCCCTGAAAGCAGAGGTCGACCGTCTGCTGCGCCGAGATGGTGCCGATCGCCCCCTTCACGCTGATGTCGTAATAGTCGACCGACGCGCTGAAACCGCGAAACCATTCGGGCTGGTAGACGACGCCTACCTGCTTGGTTGTCGATTTTTCGGGATCAAGGTTGCGGTTCGAAAGCGTGGCCTGGTTGATCGTCTGATCGAGACCCGCGAACGGCGGGAAACGGTCGATTACGGTCCCGGTGAGGTTCGCGGGCGCACGGTACAGCTCGCTCAAATTGGGCGCGCGAATGTCGCGCGATTGCAGGCCGCGAAGGCGCAAGCCCTTCAGCGGCGTGTCCCATGTGCCGCCGACCTTCCACGTCGTGACATAGCCCGACTGGCTATAGTCGGTCGCGCGCGCCGCGAGATTAAGCTCGGCCTTGCCCAGCGTGTCATTATCGAAGATCGGGAAGACAGTTTCGACGAAAGCTTCCTTGACGTGATAGCTGCCCGAAGCAGGCCGGAAATTGCCGGTGAACCAATTGTTCCCGTTCGCCGACAGCAGCGGATTGCCGGCGTTGCCCGTCGACGCGGCGTCGGCCTCCTGCGAGAAGGATTCGCGCCGATATTCGACGCCCAGCGCGAGCGAGACCGGCCCCGCCCAATTGTTGAACAATTCGCCCGACGTGCTGAGCGCCGCCACGTCCTGCTTCAGCCAGGTCTTGAGGAACGGCTCGCCCGAAATCCAGTTGATGGCCGATTGCGACGCGACGCCGGTGCCGATGACGTTGAGCGGAACGCATCCGTTCGCCTGCGCCACCGCCGACCGGCAGACGATGGCGCCGTTGGGAGCGCGCACCGCATCGATCGCGGCGAGCACAAGGTTGTTCAGCGTGCCATTCTCGATGCGGCTCTCGGTAAAAGTCTTGCCGTGGGCGAAATAGGCGGCGAGCGACCAGTCGCTGCCAAACAGCGAATAGGATCCGTCGATGCCGGCGGTGAAACGGTTCATGGTACGCTTGTTGACCGCGATGCTGTCGGGCAGGTCGGCAATGAAGCTGCCGAACTGGAAGCTGGTGATGGGCGCGCCGCCACCCGGTGGGGCCGCGCACGCCGCGGGGATCGAGGCCGGCAGAAAGGGATTGTCGCAGCGGATCGTCAGCGTGCCAGTGCGATACTGGCCGGGGAAGGAATGCGCCCGCGTCCTCACACCGCCATAGTTGTAGGTCGCATAGATATTGAAATCGGGCGAAATATCGAACGCCAGCCGGGCGTACAGCGTCTCGCGCTTCTGTTCGGCGTCGAGGTTGGAATTGTTCGCGACGTCGCCCGTCTGGTCGCCGCCCGCCATGTTGGGGGATGCGATCAGCGGACCATATTGGAACCGGAAGGGCGCGCCGCCGGGACCGAAGGCGGTTCCCATCAACGGGCCAGCGGTGATCAGGCCGCCCGGCGCAAGCCGCATGTCGACGACCTGCGGCGTCACGATATATTGCGGCTGGCCCGCCGGCGTGCCGGCGATCGTCCGCTGCAGGATGCGTGTCCCGTCGTACCAGTCGCGCTTGCCGATGCCGCGCGGAATGCCCTCGTTGCGCTGCACTTCGCCGCTGATGATGAAATGCCCGCGGTCGCCCGCGAACTTGGTGCCTGCGGTCAGCGAGAAGACGCCCTGTTCGTCGTCGCCATAGGTGGTGATGCCGGCATTGAAATTGGCCTTGATCCCCACATAATCGTGATCGAGGACATAGTTGACGACGCCCGCCACCGCATCGGAGCCCCAGGACGCCGAGGCGCCGCCGGTGACGATCTCGACGCGCTTGACCAGAGCCTGCGGGAAGGCGCCCGCATCGGTGACGCCGATGTTCAGCGCGCCGACGACGCGCTGGCCATCGAGCAGCGTCAAGGTGCGGTTGGTGCCGAGACCGCGGAGGTTGAGCGTGCTGAGGCCCCCGGTGCCGGTGCTCTGCGTGGTACCGAAGGTAGAGGTCGAATTGCTGCCGGCGAGCGAGGGAAGCTGCAGCGCGGCGGTAAACACATTAGCCTCGCCCGCGCGGTTGATGTCCTCTTCGCCGAAGACGGTGAGCGGCGTCGGTGCGGAATAGCCGTCCCGGACGACGCGGGTCGCCGTCACCATGATATCGGTGCTGTCCTGGATCTCCTCGGGCGCGACCGGCGCGTCAGCGGACCGGACGGCGTTCGGCGCGGCCAGCGGCGCTTCGGGGTTCGGCGCGGCGCCCTGCGCGAAGGCTGGCTGGATCACGAATGCCATCGATAGCGCAATCGCTGCTGCGCTGACCGATCCGAGCGCCCGACGCGACGTGAATCCCCTCATTGTCTTCCCCCTTTTTATGGTCTGCCTTGGTTCGCCCAAGTTGGATCAGACTGGGTCGGACGCTGGGGAGCGACAATGACAATTGCGTCATATATTCTTAACCCGAAGCGGAACCACGCTCGCCCCGGTCCCACATCCGGGCTTCGGTCTGGAGTTCGCGCATGAAGTCGCGCGCGGGGGTCATCAGCGACCGGGCATGACAGGTAACCAGCCCGATCGGACGCGATGCCTCGGGGGTGTCGAGCGGCCGCCAGCTGAGGTTCGGGTCGCTCACCTGCTCGACCGTGAGCCGGGTCAGCACGCTGATTCCGAGCGACGCGGCGACGAGCGCCGCCGCCGTCGAGGGATGCTTGCAGTTGAAGAGCGGGTCGACCTGGATGTCGGCGGCGTCGAAGGCTCGGTCGATCAGGCTGCGCAGGCCGGTATCGGTGGACAGCGCGATGAAGGGCCGATCGCGAAATACCGTCCAGTCGTGCCGCGCACTCGACGCCAGCTCGTCATCGCTGCGGCAGGCGAGAACCAGCCGGTCCTGATATATGGGGCGAAAATCCAGGCTGTGCGCCTTTGACGGCGGCGGGGCGATGCCGATGTCGGCGTCGCCCTCCTCGACCGCGCGATGCACTGGAATTCCCACGTCTTCCCAGATGTCGACGGTTACACCGGGGTGCGTCTGGCAGAAGCGCCGCACCGCGCCCGGGAGCAGCGTCGCGGCGACCGACGGCAGCGTTGCGATGCGGACTCGGCCGGAGCGGCCGTCGACATAGGCCTCGAAATCCGAGAACGACGCCTCATAATCGTTGAGCAGTTGTACGGCGATCGGCCGCAGCCGCTCGCCGGCCGGCGTGAGGCGGACATGCCGCGTGTCGCGGTCGAACAGCCGCACCCCGATGCGCGTTTCGATCTGCTGGATCGTCCGGCTGAACGCCGGCTGCGACACGCCGAGTTCGAGCGCGGCGTCGCGAAAGCTGGTGGTCGCCTCCAGCTTGAGGAACGCCTCGAGCTGCGGAAGGGTCAGACGCTGGCGCATATTTTCATCCTGAGTTTTGGTGTGAAGGGGGGCTGCGCCGCCATGCTCGATCGTGAGCCCGGAGCGCATCGATTCATATCTTTGATGAGATTGAGCAGCCAGTCGGCTCGGCTATCGTAATCGTCACAATCGACTGGCCGCACGGCCAAAGCGGGGGCGAGAATGACAATCAAGGCTGAAACCTTTGCAGGGGGACCTGACCTATGATCCCCTTGTTGCAGGGCATCCGCGTGCTCGAGGTCGGCGCGGTCGTGCTCGGGCCCCTTGCCGGCCAGATCCTCGCCGATCTTGGGGCCGACGTCATCAAGGTCGAGCCGCTGAGTGGCGACGTCGCGCGTGAATCGCATCCGCAGGGGGCGAACGACGGCGCGCTGTTCGTGAACAACAACCGCAACAAGCGGATGCTCGCACTCGATCTCAAGCGCAGCGAAGGCCGCGCAGCGTTCGCCCGGTTGGTCGCCACCAGCGACGTGATGCTGCACAATATGCGCACCGAGGCCGCCGAGCGGCTGGGGCTCGGGTTCGAGGCCATTTCGGCGATCAATCCGCGCATCGTTCATTGCGCCGCGATCGGCTTTGGCCAACGCGGGCGCTACCGTGATCGACCGGCGTTCGACGACATCATTCAGGCGGCGAGCGGCCTCGCCGGTCTGGCGGCGCAGCAGGGCGGCGAACCGCAGTTCATCCCGACGATATTGGCCGACAAAGTCGCCGCGCTGCACGTCGTCTATGCGGTGCTGGCGGCGCTCGTGGCGCGGGCCAACGGCCGCGAAGAAGCAATAGGCGTCGAAGTCCCGATGTTCGAGGCCATGGCCTCGTTCGTGCTCAACGAGCATCTGGCCGGTGCGACCTTCGCCGACGAGGGCGCGCTCGGCTATCCGCGCGTGCTGTCCGCCGACCGGCGCCCCTATCGCACCGCCGACGGCTGGATCGCCGTCCTGCCCTATACGGGCGACCAATGGCGGCGCTTTCTCGATGAAGTCGGGCGCCGCGAGATATGCGAGCAGGCCTGGTTCGCCGATCCCCGCGTCCGCCAGACGCGGATCGACGATCTTTACGCCATCCTGGCCGAAACGCTGCCGCGGCGCTCGACGTCCGACTGGATCGCGGCGCTGTCGGCCCGCGACGTACCGTGCTCCGAGATCAATATGCTCGAGGATCTGCTCGCCGATCCGCACCTCGCTGAGGTCGGCTTTTTCGATGTCGACCAAGGCTTCCCGGACGACATCAGGCGATCGCTGCCGCAACCGGTGGAATTCGCTGGGGTGGCGCCCGTCGGCGACATCGCGCCGGGCGCAGTCGGCGAGCATAGCCGGATGGTGCTGCGCGAATGCGGGCATAGCGAGGCCGAGATCGATGCGCTCGTCGCCGCGGGCGTGCTTCGCGAAGCCGCCGCCCGCCGCCAATAATGCTCCATCCGCCATAGATGTAACCCTCACCCTGGCGTCCTTTTCGGCCGACCTCCCGCCTCTGTCCCGCAGCATTGGGACCGCCACAAGCGCCAAAACCGAAAAGTTCATAGGTCCAAGCGCGCCATTGCAGCCGCCATCGGAGCGGCTCGCTGGACCAAATAATATAGAATTTACTGGGAGAGCGGGGCCAATGCTGCGTCGATGGCGGTCACCGACGGGCGTCCAGCAGCTTGAAGCGGATTGCGACACCGCCACCGGGCGCCATGACCAGATCAAGGCTGTCGGCGCTCGTCACGACGCGCTTGCTGATCGCGAGCGCCCCCGGGTTGGTGAGATAGTCTGCGCCCGGGCCGTCGGCATAGATTTGCGCTTCATAGCGCTTGCCGGGCGCGAGGAAATCGAGGCGCTGCGTAAGTTTCCGCGCCGCCTCGTCGGTGATGCCGCCGAGATACCAGTCGCCCTGCCCGCGCGGTTGTCGCGCGACGACGACATAGTCGCCGATCGCGCTCTGCAGCGTCTTCGACTGCTCCCAATCGGCCGGTACATCGCGGATGAACTGGAACGCATCGAGCCGCGCCTCGTAATTTTCTGGCAGATCCGCCGCCATCTGGATCGGCGAATAGATAACGACATATTCGGCAAGCTGCGTCGCGAGCGTCGATTGCACGCGCCGCGTCAGTTCCTTGCCTTGCCGTGCGATATCGAAAATCCCCGGCGTATAATCCATCGGTCCCGCCAGCATCCGCGTGAAGGGCAGGATCGTCATATGCTCGGGTGGATTGGTCGGATTGCCCCACGCGTTGAATTCCTGTCCGCGCGCGCCCTCGCGGCTCACCCAGTTCGGCCATGTCCGGCGCAGCCCGGTGTCCTTCACCGGCTCGTGCGTGTTGATCGCGATATGCCATTTCGCGGCGCGCTTTACGACGTCGAGATGATGGCGCACCGCATATTGCCCCGC
>Ga0209050_1002363_pt1 | contig 16440 bp, 17 predicted proteins | sample Araplavi_mTSA_r2_FD_184276 | JGI IMG/M metagenome (GOLD analysis project Ga0209050, IMG submission 184276) | Arabidopsis root microbial communities from North Carolina, USA - plate scrape MF_Cvi_mTSA_r2 (SPAdes) (version 2) | ecosystem: Host-associated > Plants > Roots > Endosphere | place: USA... | reverse complement strand
TGACGTTGCCGGACTTGCAGGGCACCGACATCGCCGACTTCGGTTACCAGCTCGGCCGCCACTGGGGGATCGGGCAGAAGGACAAGAACAACGGCGCCCTGCTGATCGTCGCCCGGAACGAGCGCCGGTTGCGTATCGAAGTCGGGTATGGCCTGGAGGATCGCCTGACCGATGCTCAGAGTTCAGTGATCATCAACCAGGTCATCACCCCGGCATTCAAGACCGGCAACTTCAGTAAAGGCATCAGCGACGGCGTGGCGGCGATGCTGGTGGTGCTGGGCGGGAACCCCTTGGACGAACCCTCCACGGCGTATGAATCCAGAGGCGATCCAGGGGACGATTTTGTCTCGCGACATCCCGGCTTGCTGGTGTTTTTGGTGATGCTGTTCATCCTGACTGTTTTTGTGTGTCAGATGCTCGGTATCCTTCCCGCCGGCCGGGGCGGCTCCGGAGGATCCGGGGGCGGCTTTGGCGGTGGCGGGTTTGGCGGCGGCGGTGGAGGTGGAGGTGGAGGCTTCAGCGGCGGTGGAGGCAGTTTCGGCGGGGGCGGTTCGTCCGGCGGCTGGTGATAATAAAAATGAGCAGGCAATTCACGACATGGCATTACTGACTGAACACGAACAACGCAAAGTCGCCGAGGCAATTGCCCGGGTCGAGCGCGACACCGACGCAGAGCTGGTGACCGTGCTCGCGGCCCGCGCCGACGACTATGCGTACATCCCGTTGCTGTGGGCCAGCCTGCTGGCGCTGCTGGTGCCGGGCATCGTGCATTACCTCACCGGTTGGTTGACGATGCACAGCCTGCTGCTGGTGCAATGGGCCATCTTCATCGTCCTGTGCCTGGTGTTCCGTCTGCCGAAAGTCACTACCCATCTGATCCCGCGCTCGGTGCGCCACTGGCGCGCCTCGAACCTGGCACGCCGACAGTTCCTGGAGCAGAACCTGCACCACACCGAAGGCAGCACCGGTGTACTGATTTTCGTCTCCGAAGCCGAGCGTTATGTGGAGATTCTGGTGGATGAAGGCATTTCCAGTCGCCTGGACAACAAGAACTGGGAGGCCATCGTCGCCACCTTCACCCAACAGGTGAAGCAGGGGCAGACGTTGCAGGGTTTTGTCAGCTGCGTCGAAGCCTGCGGCGAGCTGCTCAAGGTGCACGTGCCCGTGACCCATGTGCGCAATGAACTGCCGAACCGCCTGGTGGTGCTCGGCTAAGTCCTCCCTGGCGTTGTGTAGCGCTCGCCGCTACAACTCCCGCCAATTGTCCGGGTTCGGCCTTGTCGTCAGTATTTCTCTCCAACAGTGGACGCCCAGCGACGGGCGTTCCCGCGAAGAGGGATTCTTATGACAACCCGACAATCGATTGACTCTTTGGCACGTGCAGCCAATGGCGCTGAGGGAAGCAAGCCCAAGGCGAAACTGACGGCGAAAGAAACGCAAATCCTGATGTGGTGTTTCAAGGGCAAAACTTCCTGGGAAATCGCCAGGATCGAGAATTGCACGGAATCTACCGTCAATTTTCACTTCGCCAATATTCGCCGAAAGTTCGACGTCAGCTCACGTACCTGCGCATTGCTCAAAGCGATCGAGTCGGGCGCGATAATCGTGGACTCGGTCGTTGCGCGAGGTGCGCATGAGCCTGACTGATTCGGCCTACAACGGCATCAATGGGCTCATGTTGGGAATGGGCATTGCGACGTTGCCGGTTGTCGATGGCGAAGTACTGTTCGGTGCAATGCTCGGCGCGTGGCTGGTCACGACCACTCGCACCAGCTTCAAGGCCTGGCAGCGTATCGGTTCCTGGATGCTGTCTGCAGGTGTCGGTTACCTCTTTACGCCTGTCGCACATCCGCTGGCGCCTTTTCTGACCGGTGGGGTAACAGCCTTTCTTTGCGCGATGATCGTTATTCCCATCAGCATCAAGCTTATGCAATGGGTCGATGGTGTCGGAATCGGCGAAATCATTCGACACCTGAGAGGACGAAAATGAGGGGGCGTGAACGGGATTGCCTTGATAGCCGGGGCGGGCGTTTCTTGAAGCCATGCAACTTCGAATGACACCGTTCATCAGGTTTCATTCGAAGGTTTGAGTGTTGCCAGGATAGCGGCCATTTCGGAAAGCCTGAGTTCCATATCGCGCAGTCGTTGCTTTTCCTCGAGTGCGTTTTGTATGGCGCCGCGATCGTTTTCGTCGAGCAACCGCCACAGTGCGAGAATGGTGTTTTCCCGTGTCGTGCTTTCCTGACCGGTCTGCGAAGAATCAGTAACTGCTTGTCTCAGAATCGGCCCTTCGCCCAGCAACAGCCAGTCAAGGGATATGCCCCGGGTTTGTGCGATTTCTACGCATAATGAGTAAGGTGTGCTGTCGCGGCCTCGCCAGCTACTAAGGGTTTGTGGACTGATCTGTAGCGCGGAAGATAAAGAAGCATCGGTTTTTGTGCCGGTAACTTGCTTTAGACGAGCCAGAACAGCTTGTGATTTTTTGCTACGCAATTTGAGCCTCTTCCTTTTGACATATGCTTTTTGAGTGCCTAATTTATGCGTAATGAGTACTTTTTTTCTTGTAAGTAATCAATCATCAAAGATGAGTCAGAAGAATACGATGTCGAAACTTCCTAATGGTATCAGGGTGATTTCCTACGAGCATGGCTCGACCCCATTACGCGTCTGCCCGATGCAGTTCCTTATGCCTGGCAGACACCGTTCGCAAGCCCGGAGCGCCGCGATGAACGCCTCAAGCAGTATTGCGTTTGATCAGGTTGATTGCCACCCAATGACCCTCGGGATCCAAGCATGAGTACTTATAAAATGGTGTGCCCGCACTGCTTGAGCCGGATGCGCATCCGCACCAGCGAAGGCCGGCATATTTTCCTGCGGGTGGCGTATCTGCAATGCACGTCGGAAGCTTGCGGTTGGTCCGTACGTGCCGAATTTGAAATGACCCATGAGCTTTCGCCCAGTGGCATGCCCAACCCGGCCGTACGCCTGCCTTGCGCCGGACCCGATTTGCGCCGTGCCTCCCGGCCTGTTGCCGTCAGTCCTGGCACGACAGAAGTGTCGCAGGAGACGTGAGCATGAAGGTCATCGGTGAAAGTGCAGGTCTGAATGAGGAGCTATTGGCTATTGCCCAGGCGTTTCTGGGGCGTCATGAAAGTGAAGGGGGGATCGATGATCAAGTCCTGTTTTGTCGCGCAGTGAAGCATCTGCAGAGTATGGATGTACCGATGTTCCTGGCCGAAAGGCTGGTCAGCCGTGCCTATGGCGTACTCAAGTCGTGCAACGACCGTCGGCGCCTGGACATCGATGCGAGTTCCGAAACGGTCGCCGTGGTGACTGACCCTGCCAATGGCCTGACCTGGGCGGTGCCAGTGGGACTGATCGTCAAACACATCATTAATTCACCGAACAATCGCAAGCTTCGCCTAGTGGAACCCTGAAGCTTCAATGCTTGTATCGAGGTCCTGGGCTACGTGACTGGGACCTGCCACAAAATAACCCCGTGCCCAAAGTCCTCGTCCCCCTTAAAATACCGGCATTCTCTGATTTGTATCGCCTGAGGCCGTTTTTTCATGTCCGTCACCGCCACTCCCGCCAGCCTCGCGCCGGATCATCACGCCCAGTTCATCGAACTGCTGCAAGCCAGCCTCGAGCACAATGCGTTCATCAAACTGGTGCTGGCCAAGTACGCGGGCGATGAAACGGATCTGCAGCGGATCATCATCAAGCCGGTGACGGTCAAGGCGCAGCCTTGCCTGTCTTTCGTCTATCGCTACAAGACCCGCGATATCACCAAGAACCTGCCGCTGGCCGAAGGCGTGGCGAGCATTGCCGGGTTGCTGCCGGCGTCGTTCAAAAATGCGCATTTGTTGTCGTTGACCGACGAAGCCCAGCTCGAATACAGCAAAAAGGGCAAGTCATCGCTGTTCAAGAGCAAACCTCAGCAATTGCGTGAAGTGCCATCGGCCGAGCACAACCGTGAGAAAAACCGGTTCCTGGACTTGAGCCGGCCGTTTCTCGCCGACCTTGGCGTAACCAACAAGCAGCATGAGCTGATCCCGGCGATGTCACGCAAGTGGAAGCAGATCAACAAGTTCATCGAAGTGTTCAGCCATGCACTGACCTCGTCACCCCTGGCGCTGGACAAGCCGGTGCGCGTGGCGGACTTCGGTTCGGGCAAGGGTTACCTGACCTTCGCCATCCACGATTACCTGCGCAACACCTTGAAGGCCGAAGGCGAGGTGACCGGCGTCGAGCTGCGTGAAGACATGGTTACCCTGTGCAACACGGCAGCCGCCAGGCTTGAACACCCCGGCCTGGTGTTCAAGTGCGGTGACGTGCGCAGCGTGGCACCGAGCGAGCTGGACGTGATGATCGCCCTGCATGCCTGCGATATCGCCACTGACTATGCGATCCACACCGGTATCCGTTCCGGCGCGTCGATCATCATGTGCTCGCCGTGCTGCCACAAACAGATCCGCCTGCAAATCCAGAGCCCGGCGCTGCTCAAGCCGATGCTGCAATACGGCTTGCACCTGGGCCAGCAGGCGGAGATGGTCACCGACAGTTTGCGCGCGTTGTTCCTGGAGGCCTGCGGCTACGAGACCAAGGTGTTCGAGTTCATCTCGCTGGACCACACCAACAAGAACAAGATGATCCTGGCGGTCAAGCGCGCCGAGCCGGTGGAACCGGCCCAGCTATTGGCAAAGATTCAGGAGCTGAAGGAGTTCTACCACATCAGCGAGCATTGCCTGGAAACGTTGCTGCGCGCGGACGGCTACCTCTGATTCTGTGGGAGCGGGCTTGCTCGCGAAGGCGTTGGGTCAGTCGATATTGATGTTGAATGTGGCGCCGCATTCGCGAGCAAGCCCGCTCCCACACTGGGTTTGATTGCGGTCCTGCGCCCCAGCATCACCGTCACAATCACCCCACCGGCAAACAGCCAGGTGATCGGCTCCACATGTTCACCGAAGAACAACGCCGAGAAGGCGATGGTGAAGAAGATCTGCAGCAACTGAATCTGGCTGACCCGGGCAATGCCGCCCATGGCCAGGCCGGCGTACCAGGCGAAGAAGCCGATGAACTGCGAAAACAGCGAGACATAACCGAAGGCCCACCAGGTCCTGGCGGAAACCTCGCCCTGATGTTGCAGCGCCAGATACACCACCGGGCCGATCAACAGCGGCGTCGACAGTACCAGCGCCCAGCAGATCACCTGCCAGCCGCCCATCTCCCTGGCCAGTCGGCCTCCCTCGGCGTAGCCCAGTCCGCCCACGGCAATGGCGCCAAGCATCAGCAGGTCACCGGCCTGAATGCTGCCGGCACCGCTGATCAGCGCATAACCGAGCACCAGCGCACTGCCCAATGCGGCGCAGGCCCAGAACGCTTTCGAAGGCCGTTCATGGGACAGCCATGCGGCGTACAGCGCCACGCACAGTGGCTGCAAACCATTGACCAGCGCACCGTGGGATGCCGGCAAGGTTTGCATGGCCCAGGCCGACAACACCGGGAAACCGAGGATCACCCCGGTCATCACCAGCATCAGGCCTTTTACCTGTTTCCAGGTCGGCCATTTTTCCCGGCGCCAGAGCAACAGCAATGCCGCCGGAACCGCCGCAAACAGCGCCCGGCCCAGGCCGTTGAGCAACGGGTGGAGTTCCTGCACGACGATCCGCGTGAAGGGCAGGGTGAGGCTGAAGATCACAACGCCGAGCAGGCCCAGGACCATGCCGGTGTTTTCGCGCGAGGACATGATGGCAACCAGAATCGTGGGTGATGGGGTAAGGCTCCATATAGCCATAAACCATGGGTTGTCCGCTGTTACAGCTAGGCACAGACTTATCCGTACAGTTTGCGGGCCTCTTCGCGAGCAAGTCGGATCGCCGCACCGCCGCTCCATTGGAATGCGTTCCCCTTGTGGGAGCGGGCTTGCTCGCGAAGAACGATAACGCGGTCCATCAGGTAGTAGCCGGTTGTTACCCGCCTTGCCCGATAAGGACTACCTTGAATACTCCTGCACGCCCACTTCCAGAGGAGTCCTCCCCATGGCTGCGAAAAAAATTCTGATGCTGGTTGGTGATTACGTCGAAGACTATGAGGTGATGGTGCCGTTCCAGGCGCTGCTGATGGTCGGTCACACGGTGCACGCCGTTTGCCCGGACAAAACCGCCGGCCAGACCGTGCGCACGGCGATCCATGACTTTGAAGGCGACCAGACCTACAGCGAAAAGCCCGGTCACCTGTTTGCCCTCAACTTCGACTTCGCCAAGGTCAACGCCGCCGATTATGACGCCGTGCTGATTCCGGGCGGTCGTGCGCCAGAGTACCTGCGCCTGAACGAAAAGGTCCTGGAACTGGTGCGCGCATTCGACCAGGCCGGCAAGCCGATCGCCGCCGTGTGCCATGGCGCGCAGTTGCTGGCGGCAGCAGGTATTCTCGAAGGCCGTGAATGCAGCGCTTATCCGGCCTGCGCTCCGGAAGTGCGCCTGGCGGGCGGTACGTATATCGACATCCCGGTAACGGACGGACATGTTCAGGGCAATCTGGCCACGGCGCCGGCCTGGCCTGCGCACCCGAACTGGCTGGCCGGTTTCCTGGGGTTGCTGGGTACTAAAATCACGCTGTAACGAGGGGCATGTCCATGTGCGAGCTGTACGTCAAAGCCGACCCGATTCTTTACGAATCGCGCTCCCGCTCGCTGCGCATCTGCGGGGTGGTCACCACCCTGCGGCTGGAGAATCAGTTCTGGGACATCCTCAGCGAAATCGCCGAGGTCGACGGCATGACCACCAATCAGTTGATCGCCAAGCTGTATGAAGAGGTGATGGACTATCGCGGTGAGGTGGTCAATTTTGCTTCGTTCCTGCGGGTTAGTTGTACGCGGTATCTGAGCCAGCGGCGGACGCAGTCTCCGGAGTTGTCGGTGGTGCGCACGGCGATGAAGTAGCGGCGACCGCATCGCCCCCATCGCGGGCAAGCCCGCTCCCACAGGGATTGTTGGTGTTCACACAATCTGTGTTTCACCTTGAACCCTGTGGGAGCGGGCTTGCCCGCGATGGGGCCCGTACAGGCGACAGAAACACCTGGCTGGTCTTTACTGTGAAGCGCGCAACCTCTCAATCGCCAAGGAGAAACAGCATGTCCGGATGGTATGAAGTGAGCAAAAGCAGCAATGGCCAGTTCAGGTTTGTCCTCAAGGCGGCCAACGCCGAGACCATTCTGACCAGCGAGCTGTACACCACCCACGCCGCCGCCGACAAAGGCATCGCCTCGGTCCAGGCCAACAGCCCGCTGGATGAGCGCTACGAGAAGAAAACCACCAAGGACGGCCACCCGTATTTCAACCTCAAGGCTGGTAACCACGAGATCATCGGCAGCAGCGAAACCTATTCCTCCGACGCCGCCATGGAGAAAGGCATCGCCAGCGTGAAGGCCAACGGCCCGACCAAGGTGGTCAAGGACAAGACCTTACCGGTGCTTTGATCACTACTTTCAAATCCAGTACCAATCCCTGTGGGAGCTTGCTCGCGATGACGGTCTGACAGTCAATATCTGTGTTGAATGTAATGGCTTCATCGCGAGCAAGCTCGCTCCCACAGGGGGGTGTTTAACCTGAATTCAACGTAAGGCTTTGAGTAGGCCTTGAAGCTGACTAACCCCCGCCTCACTCAACGGGAACACCGGCAATCGCGGATCCCCTACCTCCAGACCCGTTGCCCGCAAACCCGCCTTGATCGTCGCCGGCAAGCCACCCTTGAGAATGAAGTCCAGCAGCGGCAACTGGCGATAGAACAGCTCGCGGGCCTTGGCCAAATCATTGGCCAGCACCGCTTCATACAAATCCAGGTTGAGCTGCGGGATCAGGTTCGGCGCAGCGGTACACCAGCCTTTCGCGCCAGCGGCAAAGGCCTCCAGGGCCAACGGATTGCAGCCGTTGTAGAACGGCACCTGGCCGTCGCCGAGACGTTGCAGTTGATGCATGCGCTGGATGTCGCCGGTGCTCTCCTTGACCATGGTTACATTTTCCACGGCCTTGACGATGCGCAGGATCAGGTCCACCGACATGTCGGTGCCGCTGGTGGCCGGGTTGTTGTAGAGCATGATCGGCACGCCGATGCTGTCGCCGATGGCGCGGTAATGGGCAAGGATTTCCGCTTCACTGAGTTTCCAGTAGGACGCGGGCAGCACCATGACCACATCGGCGCCATGGGCTTCGGCGAAGCGCGCGCGACGCACCGCTTTGGCGGTGGTCAGGTCGGACACGCTGACGACGGTCGGCACGCGTTTGGCCACGTGCCTGATACTGAATTCGCTGACCTGATCCCACTCCGCGTCGCTCAGGTAGGCACCTTCACCGGTGCTGCCCAGCGGTGCGATGGCGTGCACGCCGCTCTCGATCAGGCGGTCGATGGAGCGTCCGAGGGCGTCCAGGTCAACGCCTTCGCCATGGGCGGTGAAAGGGGTGATGGTGTAGCCGATGATGCCGTGAATGTTGGCGGTGGACATGGTGTATCTCCGTTCAAAAAGGTCTGGGGTCAGTTCAGGCAATCGGCGTGTTGGCGCAGGCTCTGCCGGGCGTAGTAGTTGAAAGCGGCGGCGTGACGTTTCGGCCGGGCGATCCAGTCATGGGCTTCGCGGCCCAGCGCGGGGATGATCGGCTTGATGGTCCCGGCGCTCATCGCCAACAGTTGCAGCTTCGCGGCACGTTCGATCAGCTGCGCGATGACACAGGCTTCCTCGATGGTGTTGCCGGTGGACAATTGGCCGTGGTGCGAAAGCAGGATCGCCCGTTTGTCGCCCAGTGCCCCGGCAATCAACTCGCCTTCCTCGTTGCCCACCGGCACACCCGGCCAGCCTTCGAGAAACGCGCAATCGTCATAGAGCGGGCAGAGGTCCATGTGGGAAATCTGCAACGGTACTTCCAGCATCGACAAGGCGGCAACGTGGGTCGGATGGGTGTGGATGATGCAGTTCACGTCCGGGCGGGCGCGGTATACCCAACTGTGAAATCGATTGGCCGGGTTGGGCATGCCGTGGCCTTCGAGCACCTCCAGGTCTTCGTTGACCAGCAGCAGGTTGCCCGCGGTGATTTCGTCGAAACCCAGGCCCAGTTGTTGAGTGTAGTAAGTGCCGGGCTGCGGGCCACGGGCGGTGATTTGCCCGGCAAGGCCGGAATCGTGACCGTGCTCGAACAGAATACGGCAGGTCAGGGCCAGCTTTTGCCGGGCGGTCCACGTATTATCCGCCAGGGTATTTTGCATTTGGCTCAGCGCGTGCTTGACCAGTTGCTCTTTGGGCAGTGCTAATGTCTTGGCCATATCGGTGTCCTTTGGGTGATTCAATGGACGTCGGGTTTGCCGCTCACCGGTTCCTCGCAAAGTCGTCGGTGAGTGCAAATGACACTAAAGAGCCTATATGACACATTGTGTCATTGGCAAGGGTAAATCGTTGCCTCCTTGATGGATTAATCGCTCCACATGTCTATCCGTTTGAAATTACTAAGAAAAAAACTTGGCGTGACGTTGGAAGCGCTGGCCGAACAATCCGGCATGACCAAGAGTTACCTGTCGAAAGTCGAGCGCGGGTTGAACACGCCGTCGATTGCGGCAGCGTTGAAACTGGCCAAGGCGCTGAACGTGAAGGTCGAGGAGTTGTTTTCTGAAGACAACGCCGGCCTCGACAGCTACAGCCTGGTGCGCAGCCACGAGCGGCAACCTTTGGGGGCCAGCGGCAACAATCCGGGTTACGCGGTGCTGGCCCATCAGGTCAGTGAACGCAGTCTGCTGCCGTTCATCATTTACCCGCCGGCGGAGTTCACCGACAAAACCTTCAAGGAGCATCTGGGCGAGGAGTTTCTGTTCGTCCACGAGGGGCGGGTGGAAGTGGACTTCATGAACGAGCGCGTGCTGCTTGATCGTGGCGATGCGCTGCACTTCAATGCGCAAAAACCGCACCGGATTCGTTCGGTGGGTGAGGTACAGGCGCAGTTGCTGGTGGTGGTGCATAGCACCGAAGAATGAGTTGACTGTAAAAGCTTCGCGAGCAAGCCCGCTCCCACATGGGATTTGTGAACGACACAGATCCCATGTGGGAGCGGGCTTGCTCGCGAATGCGTCAGATCGGTCAGTACTAAACTTCGACTGGAATCGATAGCTTGGGGCCACCCAACGCATGGCTCTTGGAATCAAAAAACCGCAATTCAACCCCCGTCCCCTCAAACACCTTCGCGTAATGCCGCTTCTGGTGCTGGATGAAGGCCTTGCTGCGCGGGTAAATCGAGATCGCCAGCACCTGCGGTTTCGCCAGGCGCAAGGCGTGGATGATGTGGCTGTCCTGCTCCCCCAGCGCATGGCCGAAGAGGCACAGCGCCTGGCCGTGACCGAGCAATTGCTCGTAGCAGAACGACAGATAGTCCGAACTGCGGATGGTCTTGAGCTTGTCCGTACTCGGCCCTTCGTTGACGAACAGCGGCACGTCGTCGAGGGTCTTGATCGTGTTGTTGATCGCGAAGTTGCCCAGCAACGTGCCCTCGGTCGACATCAGCTTGCGCGCCGTGCCGTCCTGGTTGCGCACCAGGTGCAGACCGCCGTGCAGGTACAGCAAGCGGGTTTTGTCGGTGGCCGTGTCGCTCAGGTCGAAAGCGGGTTCGGCCCCCTGGAACAGATCGGTGATCGCCTCGGGCTGGTGTTGCACCGCCCAGTAGTTGATCAGGTCGTAATTGGTGGTGAACACCGTGCGGTAGCGGGCCAGTTCCTGATTGATGGTCGCCAGCGTCGAAGGCACCACCAGTCGCCACGGGATATGCACCGCATGTACGGTGTTGATCAGCGCTTCCTTGATCGCGTAATAGCGATTGCGCGGGGCGGCGGAGCTGACGGCCAGGGCCTTGTTGACCCGGCTGGTGGTTTTCAACGCGCTCAGTACCTGCTCGAAACTGCGGGTCTGCATCGCGTCGAACACGCTCAGCTCGGACGGGCTCAGGGGTTTTTCTTCAACGGTGCGGGCATTTTCGAACAGCGACTCGTAGCCGAAATCGTCCCATACCGCGCGACTGGCACCGTTGCCCACCAGCAAACCACTGAACGAAGCGGTGCTGCGCAAGACGTTCCAGTCTTCTAGTTGGGCATCGACATCCTGGAAATCGGTCATTGCGGTCTTCGTCTCACGGCAAAAGGTCTTTGGGCGGCGACTTTATCACGACCGGCTGCCCGACCACGGCACGACGCGGGCGAAGAACGTTATGCTGCGACTTCGCCCGAGCCGAATTCGCCGAGTACCCGATGCTGCAAAAAAGCCTGATCCGCCGTCTCGACCTGATCACTCTGCAACTGTTCGTCGCCGTCCATGAAGAGGGCACACTGACCCGTGCCGCGTCGCGCGAGGCGATTGCCGTCTCGGCAGCGAGCAAGCGTTTGATGGAGCTGGAGGAGGCGCTGGGCATCAGCCTGTTCGTGCGCCAGGCCAAGGGCATGTCCCTGACACCGGCGGGTGAAACCCTGCTGCACCATGCCCGGCAGATGCTGTTCAACGTCGAGAAAATGGGCCTCGAACTGGGCGAGCACAGCCACGGGGTGCGCGGTTATGTGCGGATGCTCGCCAACCTGTCGGCGATCATTCAGTTTTTACCCGAGGACCTGCGGGATTTTTCCGAGCGTCACCCACAGGTCAAGACCGACCTCGAAGAACGCCCCAGCGCCGGGGTGATTCAGGGCGTGCTCGACGGGGTGGCCGACCTCGGCATCTGTTCCATCGACAGCGACATCAAGGGGCTGCACAGCGTGCTGTATCGCCAGGACGAACTGGTGGTGCTGATGCCGCCGCACCATCCCTTGGCGAACCGGTCGAGCGTGGCGTTCGCCGATACGCTGGGCAGCGATTACGTTGGGTTGCATGCCGCCAGTTCGATCAACATGCGTACCCATGCAGCGGCCCGAGAAGCCGGCAAGGTATTGCGGGTGCGCATTCATGTTCCAGGGTTCGATGCCATGTGCCGCATGGTCCAGGCCAACATGGGGATCGGCATCCTTCCGCAGCGGGCCTATGAATTATTTGGCCGGGCGCTGGGTTTGCACGCGGTGCCGTTGACGGACGAATGGTCCGATCGGGCGCTGATTCTGGTGGTGCGCGATGAGGCGCTGCTATCGCCGGTGAGCCGGATGTTGTTTGAGCATTTGCGGGGTTGAGCCTGAAAGTTCTTCGCTGACTCTGCCGGCCTCATCGCGAGCAAGCTCGCTCCCACAGGGGATGTGTGAGTGCCGATGATCCAGTGTGGGAGCGAGCTTGCTCGCGATGGCGGACTACAGCTTACGATTATCTCCCCGGGCGTTCGCGTTTCGCGAACGCCCGTTGCCAACTGAAGGTTGGATTCATCAGGCATCAGTCCTCTAGCCTTGGCTCATATTCCAAGAACAAGAGGTACCCCGCGATGACTGCCCCCCTGAGTGCAATCAAGGTGATCGAGATCGGCACGCTGATCGCCGCGCCGTTCGCCGCGCGCATGCTGGCCGAGTTCGGCGCCGAGGTGATCAAGATCGAAGCCATGGGGCAGGGCGATCCCCTGCGCAAATGGCGCAAGCTGCACGAAGGCACCTCGCTGTGGTGGTACCTGCAATCGCGCAACAAGAAGTCCCTGGCGCTGAACCTCAAATCCCCCGAAGGCATCGAACTGGTCAAGCAATTGGCAACCAGCGCCGATGTGCTGATCGAAAACCTGCGCCCCGGCGCCCTGGAGAAACTCGGCCTTGGCTGGGACGTGTTGCACGCCCTCAACCCCAACCTGACCCTGGTGCGGATTTCCGGTTACGGCCAGACCGGCCCGTACCGCGATCGTCCGGGTTTCGGTGCCATAGGCGAGGCCATGGGCGGGATTCGCTACACCACCGGCACCCCCGGTTCGCCGCCGGCGCGGGTCGGCGTGAGCCTCGGCGATTCCCTGGCTTCGCTGCACGCGGTGATTGGTGCGCTGATGTCATTGCTGCGGGTCAAGACCGGGCAGGGCGGCGGGCAGATCGTCGATGTGTCCCTGGCCGAAAGCGTGTTCAACGTCATGGAAAGCCTGGTGCCGGAATACGACATGCTCGGCCATGTGCGTGAACGCAGCGGCGGCGCCTTGCCGGGGATCGCACCGTCCAACACCTATTTGACCGCCGACGGCGCCTACGTGGTGATTGCCGGCAACAGCGATCCGATCTACAAGCGCCTGATGCACACCATCGGCCGCCCGGATCTGGCCGAGGCGCCGGAATTCGCCCACAACGACGGGCGTGCTGCAAAAAGCAATCAGCTTGACGCGGCCATCACGCACTGGACCAGCAGCCTGCCCATCGGCGAGGTGCTGGCCGCGCTGGAAGCCGCCGAAGTCCCGGCCGGGCGCATCTACTCGGTGGCGGACATCGTCGCCGATCCGCACTATCAGGCGCGGGACATGCTGCTCAATGCCGAACTGCCCGGTGGCGCCACGGTGAAAATGCCAGGCATCGTGCCGAAACTCTCCGAGACACCCGGCGGCGTGAACTGGTCCGGCCCCGGGCTGGGCCAGCACACCGACGGCATCCTCGCGCAGTTGGGCCTCACCGCGATGGACATCGAACGCCTGAAAGTCGAAGGAGTGGTGCAATGATCACCGATTATTCCGACAGCCTGATCGTGCAGGAAGTGTCCCCGCGCGACGGTCTGCAAATCGAGCCGACCTGGGTTGAGACCCACGACAAGATTGCCCTGATCGATCAACTGTCGCTGGCCGGATTCAGCCGCATCGAAGCCGGTTCGTTCGTGTCGCCCAAGGCCATTCCGGCGCTGCGCGATGGCGAGCTGGTGTTCAAGGGCATTACCCGGCAGCCGGGGGTGATCTATGTCGCCTTGATCCCCAACCTCAAGGGTGCGCAACGGGCGTTGGCGTGCAGTGCCGATGAGCTGAACCTGGTGATGTCCGCCAGCCAGACCCACAACCTGGCGAACATGCGCATGCGTTGTGAAGATTCATTGGCAGCGTTCGGCGAGATCGTGCGGTTCGTTGGCGAAAGCCCGGTGCGTCTCAATGGCAGTATCGCCACCACCTTCGGCTGCCCGTTCGAGGGCAAGATCGATGAGGACCGCGTCCTGCAAATCGTCGAGGCCTATCAGGAGCTCGGCATCCGGGGCATCACCCTGGCTGACACCACGGGCATGGCCAATCCGCGCCAGGTCGAGCGACTGGTGCGCCGGGTGCTGCAGCGGGTGTCCCCGGCGGATTTGACCCTGCATTTCCACAACACCCGTGGCCTCGGTCTGTGCAATGTGCTGGCCGCCTACGAGGCCGGTGCCCGACGTTTCGACGCCGCATTGGGTGGTCTCGGCGGCTGCCCGTTTGCACCGGGAGCCTCGGGCAACATCTGCACAGAAGACCTGGTGAACCTGTGCGATGAAGTCGGCATTCACACCGGCATCGATCTGCCGCTGCTGCTGAAACTGTCCCGAGGACTGCCGGCGCTGCTCGGCCACGAAGTACCGGGGCAACTGGCCAAGGCCGGGCGCAATTGTGACCTGCACCCGATCCCCACCTGACACCACACCCCCCTGTGGGAGCGAGCTTGCTCGCGATGACTGAGTCAAAGTCAACATCAATGTTGGCTGACCCGACGCAATCGCGAGCAAGCCCGCTCCCACAGTAAAAAGCACCTCAACCAGACAACAAAAACAATCGGACACCCACGGGAAGTCCGCCTGGAGAACCGCAATGAGCCTGAATGCACTGGAGGCGAGCGCGAGCCCGTCCGTTAGCCACGACACCGAAAAAGCCCTGGTCAGCAAAGTCGCCTGGCGCCTGATGCCGCTGATCATGGTCTGCTACCTGTTCGCCTTTTTCGACCGTATCAACATCAGCTTCGCCAAGTTTCAGCTGCAGACCGACCTGAGCCTGAGCGACACCGCGTACGGCCTCGGCGCCGGATTATTCGTGGTCGGTTACGTGATTTTCGAAGTGCCGAGCAACATGATGTTGTACAAGGTCGGCGCCCGGCGCTGGATTGCCCGGATCATGATGTCCTGGGGTCTGGCCACGGCGGCCATGGTGTTCGTCAACAGCGAATGGCAGTTCTACGTGCTGCGCTTCGTGATCGGCGCGATGGAAGCGGGTTTTGCCCCGGGCGTACTGTATTACCTGACCCTGTGGTTCCCGCAGCACTATCGCGGACGCATCACCTCGATGCTGTTCCTGTCGTCGGCGTTCGCCGGCCTTGTGGGCGCGCCGTTCTCGGGCCTGGTGCTGCAACACCTCGACGGCTTTCTGGATATGCGCGGCTGGCACTGGCTGTTCCTGCTCGGTGGCGTGCCGTGCATCGGCCTCGGTTTGCTGGTGCTGACCCTGCTCAAGGACCGCATCGAAGACGCCCATTGGCTGACGCCTTCGGAGAAGACCTTGCTGGCCAGCCGCATCGCCCAGCATGAACCGCACAAGAGCGGTGGCTCGTTGCTCGCTGCACTGCGGATTCCGGGTTTCCTGACACTGGGGCTGATCTACTTCCTGATCCAGGTGGCGTCTTACGGGTTGAATTTCTGGGCACCGCAACTGATCCGCAGCGCCGGTACCGAAAGTCCGGTGATGATCGGCCTGCTGACCGCCATCCCGTACATCTGCGGCGCCATCAGCATGGTGGTGATCGGACGCCTGTCCGATGCTTCCGGCGAGCGGCGCAAGTATGTTGCCGGTCTGGTGGGCGTCGGTGCGGTCGGGTTCTTCTGTGCCGGGATCTTCGCCAGCCACACGACCTTCCTGATCGTCGCGCTGGGCCTGCTAGGTGCCGGGATCATCGCCTCCATCCCGAGCTTCTGGACCCTACCGCCGAAACTGCTGGCCGGTGCCGGCGCGGGCGCGGCGGGCGGGATCGCGGTGATCAACACCCTGGGCCAGTTCGGTGGCATCGTCAGCCCGGTGATGGTCGGCCGGATCAAGGACCTGACCGGCAGCACCACGCCGGCGCTGTATGTCATTGGTGTCTGTGCGCTGATCGCGGTGGCGCTGTTGCTGTGGGGGTTGCCGCAGAAGTTGCGCACACTCGACAAGGCCTGAAATCTACATTGCCAGACAGACCGCTTTCGCGAGCAAGCTCGCTCCCACATTGGATCTGTGATTGACACAAATTCCCCTGTGGGAGCGAGCTTGCTCGCGATGACTGACTGAGGAGCACCATCGTACTGTCGGTTGTCCCTTCAACCTGCCGTCGCCAACCCCTTGGCCGGTGCATCAAAAAACTGAATCAACACCACCCCGCCCATCAACAGCACCACCCCAAACACCTTGGGCAAGGTGACCTGCCGCTCCACCAGGCCAAACCAGCCGAAGTGATCCAGCAACAACGACGCCACCACTTGCCCCGCCAGCGCCAATGCCATGAACCCTGCGGCACCGAGCCTGGGCAGCAGCACCAATGCCAGGGAAATGAAGCACACCCCAAAAGCGCCACCCGC
>Ga0209050_1002359_pt1 | contig 16471 bp, 15 predicted proteins | sample Araplavi_mTSA_r2_FD_184276 | JGI IMG/M metagenome (GOLD analysis project Ga0209050, IMG submission 184276) | Arabidopsis root microbial communities from North Carolina, USA - plate scrape MF_Cvi_mTSA_r2 (SPAdes) (version 2) | ecosystem: Host-associated > Plants > Roots > Endosphere | place: USA... | reverse complement strand
AGAGCACGAGGTGATGCGCGAACTGGAAGTTGCGGCCTTCGCTGCCGATCTCGGAGCAGAGCAGCAGCCGGGCGCCTTCCTCCTCGGCGAAGAACGCGGCGTTGCGGTCGCGCTGGAGCAGGGTGAGGTCTTCGTGGAAGAGCGTGGTGGCCACGTTCATCTCGCGCAGAAGCCGTTCGTTGATCTCGCCAGCGAGTTCCTTCGTTTTGCAAATGAGGAGGACTTTGGCCTGGCGGAGTTCGCGCAGGAGCGAAGCGAGCCACTTCACCTTCGCTTCGAGCGGATCGGCGGTGGTAGCTTCGAGCGGCACGAGCGAGGCTTTGCGTTTTGGGAAGCCGGCGAGGGTGGCGCGCGTGTTGCGGAACATCACGCGGCCCGTGCCAAATTCATCGAGCAACTCGCCGACGAGACGCTGGCGGGCGGCTTCGTCGCCGGCGGCGACTTCCTCGCAGCGCTGGCGGATGCGGGGCGATTTTTCGCCGAAAAGCTCGCGGTCGGCTTTGCTGAGCGGCTTGCCGTCGATGAGGCGATCGATGGCTTTGGCGACCTGTTCGTAGTGACCGGCTTCCTGGAGGAAAGCGGAGAGATCGGCGTAGCGCTCGGGGTCGAGCAGGCGCAGCCGGGCAAAATGGCCTTCGGGTCCGAGTTGCTGCGGCGTGGCGGTGAGCAGGAGCAGGCCCGGAGTGCGGCGGGCCAGCGCTTCCACCAGGCGATAAGACAGGCTGGCTTCCTCGGGCGACCAGGCGAGGTGATGCGCCTCGTCGACGATGAGCAGATCCCAGTCGGCGGAGAGGGCGTGGCGGGCGATTTCCTCGGACTCGGTGAGCAGATTCAGACCGCAGAGGATGAGCTGGCTGTCGAGGAAGGGATTGACCGAGCTGTCGCCCTGCGAGATCGCGTCGCAGCGTTCCTCGTCGAAGATGGAAAAGAGCAGATTGAAGCGCCGGAGCAGCTCGACGAACCACTGATGCACGAGCGGTTCCGGCACGAGGATGAGCACGCGTCCGGCCCGGCCCGTGAGGTGCAGGCGATGCAGGATCAGGCCGGCTTCGATCGTTTTGCCGAGGCCGACTTCATCGGCGAGGAGCACGCGCGGAGCGAGGCGCGCCGCGACTTCCCCGGCGATATACATCTGGTGCGGGAGCAGATCCACGCGGCCGCCGACGTAACCGCGCACGGGTGATTTGCGCATGGCCGCGCGGCGCTGGAGCGCTTCGGTGCGGAGGTTGAAGGTGTTCGACTCGTCGGTCTGCCCGCCGAGGAGCCGGTCCTCGGGGGTGCTGAAGCTGATGGTGTCGGAAAGCTCGGTCTCTTTCACCTCGCGCTCGCCGCAGCGGTAGACAAGCAGGCCGGCGCGTTCTTCGACGGTATCGACGCCAAGCTGTTCGCCGGAGTGGAGCTTGATGCGGTCGCCATCCTTGAATTGCACCCGGCGGAGCGGGGCGGTTTTCAGGGCGTACACCCGTTGTTCGCTCGCGGCGGGAAAGTGGAGTTCGACCCGGCCGAACTCGGCTTTCAAAATGATGCCGAGTCCGAGCTCCGGCTCGGAATCGCTCACCCAACGCTGACCTGGTTTTGGCGGACTGCTGATGGACATGGAAAAAGGGCGCGGAGGCTACGCAGCTTGGGGCAGGGTGCAAATGACAACGCGGGTAATTGCATGTCGTCGCAAGAAGGAGGCTTGGCGAGGTGAGAAGAATGGGCTAGCCGCTAAATGATGCCTGCCAAGCCGCTCCACCCGGGAGGACGAGGGGATTTTCCCGCATGAAACCACGCCGATGCTGACGGTTTACCAACTCGAATCCGGGGTGATTTACCGGGTGACGACCGGCTTTGCGGATTACCACCGAGGGCAGTTTGCCCCGGGCGAACTGCTCACGTTCGGGACGCGCCACTTTTTGCCGTACCACGGTGGGCATACCCTCGTGTTCCGGGAACGGTCGATTTACCTCCAGGAAGAAGAGAATGCGGAACTGGTCAACGAACTGGGGCGTTTTCTCGTGGTGCACGAGCGCGCGGGGGTGCAGCCGCCGCCTTTGCCGCCAGCGGTCAAACCGGCCAAAGGCTCCTTGGGCAAGGCGCTGCTGTTCTTCGGAGTCTCCGCTTTCTGGGCGTTGATCGCGTGTTTCGTGGGCGCGATCTCTAGCGCCTGGTTTTGGCTGGCCCCGGCGTTTTTTTCTGTGGTGACTTTGTACGCGGGGGCTTGGCAGGTGCGGCTGCTCCGGCAGCAGGGGTAGATTCTGCTTCGGCGGGGGCGATATGCAGTCCGGTCCGCTCGGGTTCTTCCTCCCGGCTGATCTGCATTTCGTCGAGCTCGCGCATCTTGACCTCGAAACACTTCGGGCAAATGCCGTGGCTGAAGCGGCTGCCGGTCTGGGCGTTGATGTAGGTTTCGACGCGTTGCCAGTAGTCGTTGTCGTCGCGGATATCGCGGCAGTAGCAGCAGATGGGGATGATTTCCTGGAGCTGCCTGATCTCGGTGGCGAAACTGAGGATCCGTTCGGCGACGCGGATGCGGGCGCGCAGCGTGGCGGGATCGAACGGCTTGGTCAGGAAATCGTCGACGCCGGAATCCATGGCCAGCGAGTAATCGTCCGGGCTGGAGTGCGCGCCGGTGAGCAGGATGAAGTAGGTGTACGGCGTGTGGGCGCGGTTGCGGATCTTGGCGCAGAGCTGCAGGCCATCGAGTCCGGGCATCATCCAATCGGAGATGACGATGCGGATCGGGTCGGCGTTAAAGAGGTCCCAAGCTTCGGCCCCGTCGCGGGCCACGACGACTTCGTGGCCGAGCTGTTGCAGAGAGAGGCGCAGGACCTTCGCGGCGATGGGATCGTCGTCGGCGATGAGGATTTTGGCGCGAGGCGGCAGCGGCATCATGGCTTGGGCTGAGGGCGGTGGGCTTCGAGAGCGTGGAGCACCCGCTGAAACTCCGAGCGGATGGCGGGCAACCGTTCGGGAGCGCCCGTCAGATCGTTGGCCCGGGCGCCCCTCTCGACGGCTTCGCAAAGCTCGTGCAGGCGACGGGCGCCGAAGTAGGCGACATTGCTTTTCAGCAAATGGGCGGCGGCGACGATCTCCTCGGTATTCTTTTGGCCGATCGCGGTGGCAAGGCGCTCGAGGGTGCCGGGGGCGTCGCGGAAAAAGAGCGAGACGAGTTCCGCCAGGGCGCCTTCTTCTTCGCCGTCGCCCTCCTCCAGCGAGCGGAGCTGGGCGAGGCTGGCATCATCGATCGGGGGGATGGCGGACTGGCCTTCCGGATCCGGGTCCGTTTCGGCGACGGGCTGCAAGGCGGTGGCCAGTTCCTCGAGCCGGACGGGCTTGGCGATGTAACCGTTCATGCCGGCTTCGAGGCATCTTTCCCGGTCTCCCTCGTCGGAATTGGCAGTCATGGCGATGATGCGCGGCCGGACGCCGCCGGGCTTTTGGCGGCGGATTTCCCGCGTAGCCTCGTAGCCATCCATCTCGGGCATCTGGCAATCCATCATCACGATATCGTAATCGCCGCGCAGAACGGCCTGCAAGGCGGCGAAGCCGTCGGTGACGATATCCACGGAGTGAAAGCCGAGTTTGCCCAGTTGGTGCGTGGCGAAGCGCTGATTTACCAGGGAATCCTCGGCCAGCAGGACGCGTTCGGGGCGCCGGGCAATAGGCTCTTCGCCTCCGGCTGAGTGCGAAGGGCTGGGTGGGGCCGAGGAAACGTGAGGCATCATGATTCCGCCGAAGCGGTCAAAGGGAATAATAGGACGAAGCGGCTCGGGCGAAAAGGGGAAGAGCCCGATTTTTGAGTCATGATGGCAATAGCGCGCCATTCGCCAGTGGCCTATGGGGATAGTCGGTATTTTGTAGGTCGGGAAACTACCAAGTCCACCTGAACGAATCCGGGATGGTCGCTTACATCGGCCCGCTCGGCGTGGATTCCGACCACCATTTCGAGAGGCGTCCACTGGGCATCGCCGGCACCGCCTGGGTGCTGGCGGAGTAGTGGGAAGTGTCGTTGAAAAGGGTCAGGCGGGCGCGGGTGGGGTCGCGGAAATCCACGATATTTAGCGCGGCCGGGTTTTGATCGAGGTTGTCGCGGAAACGACGGGGATCGAAACCGAGTAGCGAACTGAGCAGCAGGCGGATGGTGGCTTTGTGCGAGACGACAATGACTTGTTCGCCGGGGTGCGCGCGCACAATATCGATGAGCACGGGCAGGGCGCGGGCGGTGACGGCGAGCCCGCTTTCGCCACCGGCGGGCGCGAAGGTGAAAGGGTCTTTGTCCCACATGGCCGCTTCCTCGGGATACTGCGCCTCGACTTCCTTGCGGGTCAGCTCTTCCCAGCGGCCATGGGAAATTTCGCGGAGACCGTCGCGGGTCTGGATCTCGAGTTCGTGGGGCCTGGCGAGAAAACCGGCGGTTTCCACCGTGCGATCGAGCGGCGAAGCGTAGACCGCGGCGATTTTTTCCCCGCTCAAGCGTTCGCCAAGTTTCCGGGCCTGGTGCCTGCCTTCATCGGAGAGCGCGACATTGGTGGCGCCGGCGAAACGATCCTCGGCGGTCAGGACGGTGGCACCATGGCGAATGAGAAAAATGCGGGTGCTGGAAGCGGGCATGGATGGGTGGGCGGTTTTGAAGATGAGTCGCGCGGCCGGAGGCGCCGCATCCGGAGGGGCGCCTTAGTGGAAAGGCCGGGCGGCGTACAGTCTGCAATCGCGCGCGGTGGGGAATTGCCGTGGGCGCGCCGAGCAGATACGCAGGCGCCATGCTCCACACCACCCTCCTCCACCCGGAGATCCTGCGCGTGCTTGCGCAAGCCGGGCACCATTCGAAAATTTTGATCGCCGACGGGAACTACCCTGCCTCGAGCAAGCGCGGCCCGCAGGCGGAACTCGTCTGCCTGCAATTGATGCCCGGCGTCCCGACCGTGGCGCAGGTGTTGAAGGCCATCCTCAGCGCCGTGCCAGTCGATCAGCTGAATACGATCGGCATTCCGGCGGATGATCCGTACGCGAAATTTGGCGAACCGGCCGCGTGGGGCGAATTCCGCACCCTGGCCCAGGAAGCCGGCATCGCCGCGCCGATCGAACCCATTTCGAAGTGGGATTTTTACAAAGCCGTCGAATCGCCCGATCACGTGCTGACCATTCAAACGGCGGATCAGGCCCTATGGGCGAATGTGCTGGTGACGCTCGGCTGCCGGACGTCGTAACGCTCTACCTAGTCGCTCTGCTGGCTCCAGCGGATGCTGCGGCGGGGACCAGGGTAGTGATAGTGATCGTCGGCGTTTTGGATGTACCCCTCGCCGTTCACTTTCAGACCCTCGGCCTTGAGCAGGGCCCGCTGCCGGCGGGCGGATTTTTCCGGCATCGACTGGCTTTGGCGGCCATCGGCGCCCACGAGGCGATGCCACGGGATCGTGGCGGATTCCTCCGGAGTCAGCGAACTCATCACAAACGCCACGTGCCGGGCCATCACGTTCATGTGGACCGCGATCGAACCGTAGGTCGTGAACTTGCCCTCAGGGATCAACCCCACGAGCCGGAGGACTTCAGCGCGGATGCGGGCAAAAGCGGCGGATTTGGCTTTGGGCATGGAGTGAGGGAATTGAGTGGTAGCGTGGAAACGTTTGCAACCCGGAGTGTAACCGCGGGTTTCATCGCGCAGTCTTTGCACCCTGTATGAAACGCTCCCTGGTCCCGTCGCTCCTCGCTCTTTTCACCCTGTTGCAAATGGCCCCGGCGGCGGAGCCGGTACGGCAGGAGTGGACCGTCGATGGAGTCACGCGGGAGGCTTTAGTGGTGGTGCCGGAGAGTGCGAAAACCTTGGCGGCGCCGCTGGTTTTTGTCTTCCACGGGCACGGAGGGAATATGCGGAATGCCGCCCGGACCTTTGGGCTGCATACGCTCTGGCCGGAGGCGATCGTGGTTTATCCGCAGGGGCTGAATACACCGGGGCGGTTGACCGATCCGGATGGGAAAAAGCCGGGTTGGCAGGGGCGCGAAGGTTTGCAGGAGGATCGGGATCTGCACTTCTTCGATACGATGCTGGCGTCGTTGCGGAAGGACTATCGGGTGGACGATCGGCGGGTGTACGCGACGGGGCACTCGAATGGCGGGGGCTTTACGTATCTGCTCTGGGCGATGCGCGGGGACGTCTTTGCGGCGCTGGCTCCTTCCGCGGCGGCGGCACCGGGGTTGTTCGAGAAATTGAAGCCGAAGCCAGTGCTGCACTTCGCCGGGGAGGCGGATCCGCTGGTGAAATTTGCGTGGCAGAAAGCGACGATCGATCGGCTGCGGGAGATCAATCAGTGTGGGGAAGGCCAGCCATACGCGGATCAGACGACGTTGTATCCCTCGAAGATCGGCGCGCCGGTCGTGGCGTTTGTGCATCCCGGTGGGCACCAATTTGTGTCCGATGAACCAGCGCTGATGGTGCGGTTTTTCAAGGAGCACGCGAAGCCGTAGGGAATCGGCTGGGCGCAAACGCGCTACTTGTGGAAATGGGGGAGCTTGCGCAGTATCCGCGGCTCCCAACCCTTTCCACCATGCAAACCCGCCGGCTCGGCCAGACCGATCTTCATCTTCCCATCCTCAGCTTCGGAGCCTCTTCGCTCGGAGCGGAGTTTCGCAGTGTGCAGCTCGATGAAGTGCTGGCCAGTGTGCGGGTGGCGTTGGAGCTGGGGCTGAATTTCATCGATACCTCACCCTTCTACGGCCGCGGCATGAGCGAAGTGCTGCTCGGGGTGGCCCTTAAAGGAGTGCCGCGGGATAGCTATACGCTGTGCACCAAGCTGGGCCGGTACGATCTCCCGCATTTCGATTTTTCCGCGAAACGGGTGCGCGAGAGTGTGGACGTGTCGCTGCACCGGCTCGGGTGCGGGCATCTGGATATCGTACTCTGCCACGACATTGAATTCGTGCCCATGCAGCAGATCGTGGATGAAACGATCCCGGCGCTGCGTGAGGTGCAGAAGGCGGGCAAAGTTCGGTATATCGGGTTCAGCGGTTACCCGATGAAGATTTTCCGCTTCATCCTCGACCAGACCGACGTGGACTGCGCCATGAGCTACAACCAGTACACGCTGCAGAATACCCGATTCGCTGATGAGGTGATCCCGTACCTGAAATCGAAGGGCGTGGGCGTGATGAATGCGGGGCCTTTCAGTGCGCGCCTGCTCACGAATGCGCCGCTGCCGGCCTGGCTGAAGGAACCCGAGGACGTGAAAGCTGCCGCCCGCAAGGCCGCGGCGCACTGTGCGGCCAAGGGTGTGGATATCGCCAAACTGGCGCTGCAATTCTGCCTGGCCAATGGGGATATCACCACCACGGTCTCGGGCTCGGCCAACCCGGAAAATATCCGCAAATGGGCCCAATGGGCGGCGGAACCGCTGGATACCGAACTGCTGGCCGAAGTGCAGGCGATTTTTGCCCCGGTGAAAAATCTCGGTCACGTGGAGGGGTTGCCGGAAAACAACTGACCGCTACAAGTCGGTGGCACCGTTGGACAAGCCCGGCCAGCGCGCCTACGCTTTTCCTTTCTCTGTCTCATGTTCACCAAGCTCGGGCACCTCGCCGTTTCCTTCGCCACCTACCTCGGGGAATTGGCGCTTTTGGTGCGCGATACCGTGATGGCGGTCGTTGTCGGGCGGATTCGCTGGCGGCTGGTCCTCAACCATATCGCCGAAATGGGGTTCCGTTCCCAGTTGGTTGTGACGGCGACCGGCGCGTCCACGGGGGCGGTCTTTGCGGCGCAGACGTATTTCCAGTTCCATAAGCTGGGCATGGATTCGGCCGTGGGGCCGGTGGTCTCGCTTTCGATGTTCCGCGAACTGGGGCCGGTGCTGACGGGGTTGATGGTCGCAGGGCGGGTCGGTGCGGCGATTGCGGCGGAACTCGGGACCATGAAAGTGACCGAACAAATCGATGCACTCCGGGCGCTCGGAGTTCAGCCGGTCGACTACCTCGTCGTGCCCCGGGCGATGGCTCTGATCGTTTCCATGCCGCTGCTGGTGGTGGAATGTGTGGGGCTTTCGCTGGTCGCCGGGTGGTTTGTCGGCACCCAGGTGCTGGGAATTCAGGAGGCTTTTTTCCTCGAAAATATGCGCCGGTATACGGACACCTTTGATATCGCCTGGACGCTCTCGAAGGGTTTGGTGTTTGGCTTCATCATCGTCTTTATGAGCTGCTACGAAGGGCTGAATGCCCGGGAGGGCGCCGTGGGAGTGGGGCGCGCGCCGACCGAGGCGGTGGTGCGCTGTTCGTTGTCCATCCTGGTTTCGAACTTCTTCCTCTCCTTCGGCCTGAACATCCTTTTCCCCACCGTGTAAGTGAGCGCCGCCAAGGAGAATCCCGCCATCGAAGTGCGCCAACTGCACAAGCGTCTGGGCCCGCAGCACGTCCTGCGTGGGCTCGATCTGCAGATTCGTCGCGGCGAAACCTGCGTGGTACTGGGCCGTTCCGGCTGCGGGAAAAGTGTGCTGCTCAAGCACCTCATCGGGTTGATGCGGCCGACGGAAGGCCGCGTCTTCATCGATGGCGAAGACATCACCGATCTGCCCGAGCGCACCCTGCTCCAGGTGCGGCGCAAGGTGGGGATGTTGTTCCAAAGTGCTGCACTGTTCGACTCCATGACGGTGGAGCAAAACCTGGCCTTCCCGCTCAAGGAACAGGGGCTGCGCGATCCGAAGGAATTGAAGGACCGGATCACCGAGGCGCTGGACATGGTGGGCCTGCTGGGCTCGGAGACGAAAATGCCGGACAAACTTTCCGGCGGGATGCGGAAACGCGTGGGCCTGGCGCGGACGATTGTCGGGCGGCCGCACTGCATCCTCTACGACGAGCCGACGACCGGGCTGGACCCGATCACGACGGACGCGATCAATCACCTCATTCGCCGCCTGCAAAAGCGCCTGGATGTGACTTCGGTGGTGGTGACCCACGACATGAAAACGGCGTTTCATTGCGCCGACTCGGTCGTCTTCCTGCATGAGGGGCAGGTGTATTTCCAAGGGACCATCGACGAGCTGCGCGCGTCGACGGACCCGACCATCACCGACTTTATTGAAGGCCGTTCCGGCGAATCCGATTGATCCATTCTTGCCATGAGCTCTGAAAGCAAAGGTTCCGAACTTTACGTGGGCGTCTTCCTCGCCATCGGCCTCGCGGTTCTCGCGGCCATGCTCGTTCGCTTTGGCGGCGTCTCGCAAAGCTTCACCAATTTTTACTCGGTCACCGTCGAGTTCCCAAATGCCAGCGGCCTGGTGAAGGATGCGCAGGTGCTCCTGTCCGGCGCACGAATTGGATATGTCGAACAGGCGCCGATCCTCCTCGTGCGTGAAAACTTCGGCGTGGCGGTGAAGCTGAAGATCCGCGAGGACGTGCCGTTGCCGCGCGATTCGACCTTCGTGGTCGATCAATCCGGCCTGCTCGGCGACTGCTATATCGACGTGCTGCCGCCGGCGCAGATCGACCGGAAGAATCTGATCCAAACCGGTGAAACCGTGCAGGGTGGGACCAAGCCCGGCCTGGGCGCGCTCCAGCAGCAGGGCACGGTGACGCTAACGAAACTCACGGAATCGTTGGATGAGCTGAAGAAACTCATCGTCGACCTCGATCGCGACCTGCTGAACAAGCAGAACATGAAGGCGCTCAGCGACACCTTCGCCAATCTCAAGACGACGACGGACAACCTGAGCGTTTCGACCAAAAAGCTCGACGCCATTCTCGACAAGGGAGATGGCGCGGTGGCCGCTGCGAAGAAGACCTTCGAGACGGCCGATCTCGCCGCCGCTGATCTGCGGACCTCGATGACGGAATTCAAAAAAGTGGCCGAAGCCGCCGACAAAACGATGGAGTCCGCTCGCACCTTTGTGGACACCGGCAATCGCGTGCTCAAAAAAGCCGAAACCGGCGACGGCGCTCTCGGCGTGTTGCTGACCGACAAGGAAACCGCGGCGAACTTGAAATCCTTTGTGACCAACCTGAAGCGGTCCGGCCCGGTCTTTTACAAGGATCGCCCCGCGGAAGGAGAGCCCGCGAAGCCGGCCAAGCCCACGCCTACCCCGCGCCGCCGATAGCGCCCGGCCAGGGAAACTGGAGGGCACCGCTTTGCCTGCGGCTGTCTTCGCTGCGTTTCGGCTGTCGGTGCCGGGGAGCTGCCAGGCTCTGGATTTAGAGCGGTTTAAATGGAGCTGTAGCCGCAATCCCGACGGGATTGAATCATCCAGCCCAAGGTTGCGAGGTACGAGCTACCCTGGGAATAGGCCCCTGGCATCATCCCTGTAAGGGATGCACCGAGCCGCAAATCACGGGGATGATTCATCCCTTTCAGGGATGATCGCGATCCGATGATTTACCCAGGGTAGGACGCGTTGCGTCCAACCCTGGGCTGATTGATGGAATCCCCTTGGGATTCACGCATCGGCGAAGGGGGTGGATGCACACCACGAAGCGGAACCGATCGGCTTCAGCTCCATTTAAACCGCTCCAAGTGCGCGAGGCCCACATCTCCGTGGTTCACGCAGTCCTCTGCGTGAAGCGAAGCATGCCTGCGCCTTTGGCGCAGGGTGATCCATTTCATCTCACGCAGAGGCTGCGTGAGCCACGGGCTGACAGCCTCGTCTTTTCCGCCGCGCCGAGGGCGCCCAGCTAGGCTTTGCCGTTGGCCGCGAGGGCAGCTGCCGCTTTGGCTTTCGCTTCCTCCGCCCGCCGCGCGATTTCGTCGGGCGAAGGCAGCGACATCAGCACCTCGGCCGGGATGTCGCCGGCGCTGGCGAGTTTCACCAGGCACTTCTGGCGCTCGGTGAGGGCTTTGTCGGAGTCGCGTTCCTTGCTGAAGCGGCTCTGCGCTTTCTGGCTGCGCAGGCGGAGCATTTCGTAGACATCGCCGCCGAGCAGGGCGCTGATATCCACCTTCATCTTCTCCCGGTTGAGGTCGGCTTCGCTGACGAGGTCGCCGTTGATGGGGCCCGATTTATATTTCGGGAACATGATCGCGGCTTCCGGGCAGACGCGGGAACACGCGGGGCAATTCGTTTTGCAGTTGTCCTGATTCTGGACCTGGATACGGCTGCCCTTGTCCACGCCATAGACGCCGAAGAGGCAGAAGCTGAGACACTGCATGCAGTTCGTGCAGCGATCGTAGTCGATGACCGGGAACCACGGCTTCCACGCGCCGTGCTGGGCAGCCGCCAATTCTTGGCGGGCGCTATCCGCGAGGTCGGCCACTTGGGCCGGGCTGAAGCCGGAAATATCCCGTGCCTCGCCACTGGACTGGCGGGCAAAGGTGACACTCGTTTCGGTTTTAGCGGCTTCAGCGCTGGTCCGCCGCGCGACGGTGTACCCGCGTTCGAGTAGAGCCTTTAGGGCACCGAAACGATCTTCCGCAGCGAGCGGTTCAGCGCCGGGGCCTTCGTAGAGATCGATGTGGAGAGCGTTTGCGGTGAGCGCCATGGGAAATCAGGCCGGGGTGGAGAGCTGGATGGTTTCTTTGCGCGCCGGCAGGTTCGGCTGCAAATCGGGTGCGAGCAATCGGGCGACGATTTCGTCCGGCGCTTCGGTGCGCATATTCAGCACCTCGGTTTCCGCGGGTGAAAGATCGGCCTCCGCCTGGTGAAAGAGCCCCTTCACCGCCCGCGGAAAACAGGCCGCGATTTTGACCGCGCCGCTGGCCTGCAATCGCACCAGATCAGGGTCCTTGCGGGCGGCCATTTCGCAGAGATCCGCGACCGCCTCAAAATCAACTCCCGCTTCACACAGCCGCCGGAGCACCGCCTCCTTCACCTCACGCGGCACCACTTGCGCGTACTGGCAGTGGCAATAGAGGATGCGTGGAGCGGGTGGAGTCATTCAGAAACAATTCTAGAGAAGATCGGCAACCGCGAAAGTTCTTTGTCGCTTGAGTCCTCCCGGCGCGAAGCGCGGAGTTGGAAGATTCATTCACTTCGGCGAAACCTCGGCCTGGACGGATTCCAAGAGAAAACCGCCATCGGGTTTCTCACTGGTCGATTGCAGATGGAGGTAGCTCAGGCCGTGGTTGGCCGGATGCTGGATGACCAGCGGATCGAGGGGTTCCCCATCCAAAGTCATGGTGCACTGCGCACCGGCGACCACGCCTTTCCAAGTCAGCCGCAGCGTATGCCATTTTTGCCCCAGCTTGTCGGCCAACCCGCCTTGCGCTGGGAGATCCACGTGAAAGTTCGCCGGACTCGATACCGTGGGGTCGGTCGGATTCACCCAGCGGTCGAGGAGGTTCAGCTGGGCTCCGCCGAAGTCTTTGCCGAGGCGCAGACGGATCTCGACGAAGCCAGACTGGCCGTTGGGGAAATTCCAGGTGGCGCCGCCGTGGGGAAAGATCGCATCTTTCCGGCCGTTGGTCCGCACCTGAAGGACTTTTCGTTTCGCGTCGTCGGGGTGGGGGAGGAGGGTGGAGGATTCGAAGCGATTGAAGCTGCAGTGGCCGCGGATGCCGCGGAGGTAGCCTTGGACCGACCAATCCTCGAGGTCATTGGAGAAGTCGCTGCGACGTTTGGTTTCGAGGAGCCAGTCGGGGGCGAAGAGGAAGAGGGAACGGTGGAGCCAGTGTTGGCCGGTGGAGACGAGCACGCGGTCGCCTTCCACCTGCACGAACTGCGGTTGGTGCACGCTGCGGTCGAGGCCGCTGGTTTCACCGTAGTTGCGATCGTTGCGGCGGCTGTTGAGGAGGAGTTCGCGGAAGCCCTGCCAGGTTTTACCGTCGTCGGAAGAAATGGCGCCGTGGAGGGCGTCGCGATTGGTAAAGACATCCTCGCCGCTACCGTCCGCCGCGCTGGCTGGGATGTAGGGGTCGGTGAATTTGTTGCGCGGAAATTCCGGCAGCGGCAGCGTGTTGTTCCAGAGGAAGAGCAGGCGGCCATCGCGCAAGCGGCCGATGGTGGGGTCGGTGAGTGTGCCGTAAAAGGGCGACGGCTCCGGAGCACTCCAGGTGGCTCCGCCGTCGTTGGAAAAGGATTGATAGTGATAGTCGAGCGACGTGCGGATGAGCATCCAGACCCGGCCGTCCCGGAGTTCGACGACCGTCGGTTCGTAGCCGCCATTTTGCCAGCGGACGGCCTGGTCGCGCTCGTTTGGCACGTGGGCGGGGGGCTCGATCAGGTTCGAGTGCTGCCAGGTCTCACCGTCGTCGTCGGAATAGAGGGTGCCGACCTGGTTGCGAAAATCCGGAGGGAAGCGGTGCATGGTACACCACGGGACGAGCGCCCGTTTGCCGCCGCGGGTGAAGACGACGCTGCGGGTGAGGTTCAGCTCCGGGCCGCGAATCGGCACCTCCCAGACGCGGCGCATGGTCCATTCGCCATCGATGCCGCCTTTGGTTTTGATCGCGTAGACTCCATCGGCCTTGGTCTGAAGGCGCAGGTACTCCCCGGAGATCGGGCTGCGTATATCGGCCCCGAAATGACCGGGCGGGACCTGCTTGGTCTCCCAAGTGAGACCCTGATCCTTGCTGAAGATGTAGCTGGTCGCGAGGAAGTCCGGGTGGTGATGGATTTCCGGGGTGGGATCGAATCCGTAGTCGTAGTGGCGGATCTCTCCATTCTCCAGGCGGACCAGGCCGGAAATGGCATCGCTGGGCGGGCGGCCGACCCAAACGGGGGCGAAGACATCCCGGACGTTATGCGGAGGCTCGGCGGCGCGCAGGAGGCCGAGGGAGAGGGCGGCGACGAGGAGAAGAGTCGGAGACTTCATGAGCGGGGCGGCATCCTCTCAATCCGAGTGGTCGTGAAAAGCTTGGGGCTTTTGCGATGAGGGCCCCTCTTGTTATGAAAGATCCTAACGACTGGCATTGCGCGCCAGCGCCTGGCGGACCACGACCGCGCGATCCGTTTCGGAAATCGCAGGCTGGGGCGGTTCCATGCCATTCATCCAAAATTGACCGTTATGTTCGAGGCTCCAGCCGTTCCATTCGCGGAAGGCATGGTAGGTCCAGGACCAGTGGCGCGCTTCGAAAAGATCGATCACATCCGCAAGCCAGCGCGCGCCGCTGCCGGGCGGCGCCCAGCGGACGACGCTGAATTCGCCAACATAGATCGGCATGTGATATTTCGCCTGAAAGGCGTCGACCGGGGCGAGCAGGCTTTCGAGCCGGGCTTTGTCCCACAGTTCGTCTCCGATCTTTCCGGGATAAGCGATGCCGGTTTTTTTTAACGCTTCCGCAAATGCGGTTCCCTCCACATCGAGCACGCCTTGGTGGGTGAAGACGCCAGGTTCGTAGAAATGCAGGCTGTAGATGACGCGCGGATCGGGCAGCGGTTCGAGCCCGGCAAAACCTTCCGCCCCAGCCCACGGGCCGACTTCGTAAATGATCCAGACTTGCGGATCGATCGCGCGAATGGCTTTCAACAGATTGAGTGCCAGTGGCCGCCAAGCTTTCGGCTCCCGGCCATCGGGAAAACCGGGCACGACCTCGACGGGTTCATTGTAAAGATCGTACCCCCAGATGGCCTCGCGATAAGGATGCAACCCGCGAGCCAGGTCTTCCCACACCCGCACGCAGTTCTTCTCGAGCTCCGGCAGAGCCCAGGTCGCCGGTGCCGTACGTTCGGCCCCATCGAGCGGGAAATTGTGCAGATCGACGACCACCTTGAGTTTGGCATCCGCCGCGGCGCGCACCGCCGCGATCGTCTGTTCCAGTAGCGCAGGCCAGGCCTCCATCACCGCTTGCTTTCGCTGCGTCGCGAAGTTCGCCGGATCGATTTGATACCGCACCACATTCGCGCCCCAACTTTTCGCTGCCGGAAAGACATCAGCCTCCGCTTCATCCGGCACCATGAAACCGCGCACGATCGGAGGAGTGGGTTCCACGGCCAGCGTCAGCGAAACGCCAAGTGAGAGCCATACAGCGAGGAGAGCGGGGCGGAGCATGTCGCTGGCGTATCGACTTGTGCGATTTTGCCAAGCCGGCTGGCTCCGCATGCGAGATTGGAGTTGCCTCGGACAAAGCTCGTCCCAATGAAAAACGCCCCAAAAGAAAGGCCTCCGCGGGGTGCGCGGAGGCCTTCTGGGAATTCAGTCTGGAAGCTGAAGCCGCTCTTAGTATTCGCGATCCTTCTTCAGGCCGGGTTCCGGCACGGGATACTTTCCGTCCTTGTCGGCTTTCACCGGCGGTTCGCTGTCCTTGGTCCAGTTTTCGATGCCCGGGGCGTATTCGTGCTCGTGGTTGAGCATGTAGTCGAAGGTGACTTCCTGCGCGGTGTGCGCGGCGAAACGGCCCATGTTCGAGACGACGCTGGCGAAGACGCCGCGTTCCACTTCGTTGTAGGGTTTGTCGTTGCGGATGGCGTCGACGAGATCGGTCCACTCGTTGAAGTGCGATTCCTTCTCGGTCGGGTTTTCTTCCGCGACCCAGATCTGGGTCTTGCGCTCGGGCACCTGGTTCGAGTGGATGCTCGAGGGCTGGCCGGCGTCGCCGTTCTTCGCGCAGATCGCGACACCCTTGGTGCCGTGGATGTAGCTGGCGTATTGGGAGAAGGCACCGATCATGCAGCGGCCGTCCATGTACATCTTCGTGCCGTCTTCGAAGGTGTATTCGCAGGCGTAGCTGTCGAAGTTCTGGTCGACGTAGTTGCCACGGTAGTGGCGGCCGCCGAGGGCGTGGCACTTCACCGGCCACGCGTCCTTCATCCAGCACATCTGGTCGAGGTGGTGGATGTAGAAGTCGTTGAAGCAGCCACCGCTCGCCCAGATGAAGCTATGGAAGCGGGAAAGCTGCCAGAGCAGTTCGTTCGGCTTGCCAGGCAGGTCGTTGTCCGGGCCGGGATACTTTTCCGAAAAGGCGGAGCCGATCGGCGGCTGCATGCGGTAACCGCGCATGAAGAGAAGGTCTCCGAGTTCGCCATTCTGCACGCGCTGCTTGAGCTGCTGCATGCCGCGGCTGTGACGGCTGTTCAGGCCGACCGCGACCTTCAAGCCTTTGGCCACGGCTTGTTTGTTCAGCTCGAGCATCAGGCGGGACTTCGGGCCATCGGCGGTCACCGGTTTTTCCATGAACACGTTCACACCCTTCTCGATCGCGTATTTGAAGTGCACCGAGCGGAAGGCCATCGGGGTGGTGAAGATGGCGACGTCGCCTTTCTTCAGGCAGTCGATCGCTTTCTTGTACGCGTCGAAGCCGATGAATTTCTGGTCGTCCGGCACCTTCACCTGGGTCGGGTTCTGCTTGGAGAGATTCTCGAAGCTGTTCTTGAGGCGGTGCTCAAAGACGTCCGCCATGGCGACGATGTTGATCGGCGGCCCGGTCTGATCGAGGGCGTTCTTCGCCGCGCCCGTGCCACGTCCGCCGCAGCCGACGAGCGCGATATTCATGATCTCACTGCCGGCGGCGTGCACGGCGGGAATCTTCACGCCCGCGAGGACGGAAGCGGCCGCGGCAGTGCCGGCGGTCTTGAGAAATCCACGCCGAGGCATGGCGTCGAGCGGTGAGGGTGTGGAGGAGGGTTCGTTCATAGTGTGGAGG
>Ga0209050_1002358_pt1 | contig 16481 bp, 14 predicted proteins | sample Araplavi_mTSA_r2_FD_184276 | JGI IMG/M metagenome (GOLD analysis project Ga0209050, IMG submission 184276) | Arabidopsis root microbial communities from North Carolina, USA - plate scrape MF_Cvi_mTSA_r2 (SPAdes) (version 2) | ecosystem: Host-associated > Plants > Roots > Endosphere | place: USA... | reverse complement strand
GGGGGCGGCAGCGGCGGGGGCGGGTTCCACCTGAACGCCGTCACGCCGGGCCTGGCGTTCACCAACATGTGCACGATCACCGGCGGTGCGGGTGGTGCCGGCGGCTCCAGCCTGCTGCCGGGCGAGCTCAACGCCTCCGGCGGCGGCGGCGGTGCAGGCGGCATCGGGCTCACGCTGGTCGGCACCTCGATTGCCGCGAACAACCCGGGCACGATCACGGGCGGCGCAGGGGGCGCGGGCGGCAACGGCGGTGGCGGCGCCACCGGCACCGGCGCGCCGGGCGCGGGTGGCAACGGCGGCGCGGGCGTGTCGTCCACCGGCAGCTCGGCCGCCATCGCGAACACCGGCACCATCACTGGCGGCGCCGGCGGTGCGGGCGGGGTCGCCAACAACGGTGGCGCCAACGGTGCGAGCGGTGCCGGCGGCGTCGGTGTCTGGGGTTCGAACCTGGACGTGACCAACACCGGCACCATCTCCGGCGGCCTGGGTGGCGACGGCACGACGCGCGCGCCGGCCGTCCAGTTCACTGCCGGCAGCAACACCCTCACGCTGAACACCGGCGGCGTGCTGATCGGCGCGATTGCCATCGACCCCGGCGCCACCGGCCGCGTGATCGCCGGCGACGATGGGCTGAGCGTGCCCAACGCGCTGATCCTCGGCGGCACCGGCACCATCGACACCAACGGGCATGACCTGGCCTGGACCGGCGTCATCTCCGGTCCGAGCGATCTGGTGAAGGCCGGGGCGGGCGTGCTCACCGTCAGCGGCGCCAACACCAACAGCGGTGCCACCAGCGTCGCGACCGGCACCTTGCGCGCCGGCGTGGCCGGCACCTTCAGCAGCGCGAGCGCGTTCAACGTGGCGGCAGGCGCCACGCTCGACCTGGCCGGCCACAACCAGACCATCGCGTCGATGAACAACAGCGGCACCGTGACGCTGCCGGGCAGCGTGGCCGGCACCACGCTCACGGTCACCGGGCCATGGGTCGGCAACGGCGGCACGCTGCGCCTGGGCACCGTGCTGGGCAACAGCGCCAGCGTGAGCGACCGGCTCATCCTGAGCGGCGCCACAGCCATCGCCAGCGGCACGACCAATGTGCAGATCACCAACATGGGCGGGCTGGGCGCGCTGACCACCGGCAGCGGCATCGAGGTGATCAGCGCCATCAACGGGGCCACGACCACGGCGCAGACCACCAGGAGCGCTTTCGTCCTGGCGGGCGGCCATGTCGATGCCGGCGCCTACGAATACCGGCTGTACGCGGCCGATGCCAGCGGCGCGGGCGAGAACTGGTACTTGCGCTCCACCACCACCGTCACGCCGCCCGGGGGTGGCACGGGCACAGGAACCGGAACCGATCCGGGAACAGGCACCGGCACGGGCACCCGGACCGCAGGCGAGGTCACCGGCGCGGCAGGCACCGGCGCGGGGGCGGCGGTGGGCGGCATCGTCGTGCCGACCTATCGCGCAGAGGTGCCGCTGTACGCGGCGCTGCCCGAACAGTTCCGCCAGGCCAACCTCGCGATGGTCGGCAACCTGCACCAGCGCGTGGGCGACGACGGCCCCACGGGCGCGAACATCGCCACGCCCGACCAGGGCTATCGCCAGGCCTGGGGCCGGGTCATCAGCATCGACCGCACCATCTCGCAGGGCGGCACCGTCAGCCCCACCAGCGACGGCCGCCTGACGGGCTTCCAGGCCGGCACCGACCTGTGGGCCGACCCGAACTGGCGCGTGGGCGTGTACGTCGGCCAGCTCGACGGCGACATGCGCGTGACCGGCTTCGCCAGCGGCGTGCAGAACCTCGCGGTCGGCACCAACAACCTGAAGAACCAGTACCTGGGGGCCTATGCCACCTGGAAGAACGACGGCGGCCTGTACGTCGACAGCGTCCTGCAGGCCGGACGCCACCGCTACACCGTGTCGCCGGCTCTGGGCTTCGGCAGCTCCGGCAAGGGCGACAGCCTGCTGGCCTCCGTCGAGGTCGGCCAGGCCTTCGCGATTGCACCCAACTGGACCGTCGAGCCGCAACTGCAGCTGGTGCACCAGCGGGTGAGCCTGGACGACAACGGCATCGCCGGCGCGCTCGTGCAGCAGAACACGCACAGCGGCTGGCTGGTGCGCGCGGGCGTGCGCGTCAAGGGCGAGATGGCGACCGGCGCCGGCCTGCTGCAGCCCTATGTGCGCTTCAACGTGTACCGCAGCGGCAGCGGTACCGACGTCGCGCGTTTCGTCGGCCCGGCCGCGTACACCGACATCGCCACTCGCACCGGCGGCACCAGCACCGAGCTGGCCGGCGGTGCGACGCTGCAGCTCACCGAGAGCACGAGCCTGTACGGCGAAGTGGGCAAGCTGTGGGCCTCCGGTGGCGACACGCGCACGAAGGGCAGCGTGCAGGCCAGCGTGGGCGTGAAGGTGCGCTGGTGAACTGCCGCCATGGCCTTCTCAGTAGCCGAGCGTCGCCGCCGCCGGTCGCCGCCCGCCGGCACTGGAGGCCTGCTGGAAGGCCTGCGTGATGAGGCCGGTGGTGGTGCTGGCGAAATAGCGCGCGCCCCACTGGCCGTACTTCGCCTCGTCGTCCGGCGTGAGCGCGATCACGCCGCCGCAGTTGCCGGCGTCGCGGATCGCGCAGAGCGCACGCTGGATCGCCGCTTCGACCTCGGGGGCCTTCCAGTTGTTGTCGAAGCCCATCGCATGCGAGAGGTCGTTGGGGCCGACGAAGACGGCATCCACGCCCGGCACGGCCGCGATGTCGGCGGCCTGCCCGACCGCCTCGGGCGTCTCGATCATCACGATCAGCGCCACGCCGGCATTGCTGCGTTCGGTGTGGGCCACGCCCGGGAACGCGCCGTAGCCGGCGGCACGCGGGCTGAAGGCACTGCCGCGCCGGCCGGTGCGCGGATAGCGCACCTGCTGCACCAGGTCGCGCGCTTCCTCGGCACTGTTCACCATCGGAATCTGCACGCCGCTGGCGCCCATGTCGAGCACGCGCGAGATGTCGTGGCGCAGGCAGCGCACCACGGGCACGATGCCGCTCGCGCGCGCGGCGCGCAGCATGTGCTCGGTGGTCTCCAGGTTGGCGCTGCCGTGCTCGTTGTCGAGGATGACGAAGTCGAACCCGGCATAGCCGCACATCTCGACGATGGCCGGGCTGGGCAGCGAGTTGAAGAGACCGCGCAGGCGCTGGCCGCTCCTGAGCAAGGCAGGCAGGCGCGTATCGAGCGGGTGGTGCGGCTGGTGGAGCGTGTTCTGAGGCTGTTCCATGGTGTGGGTCTTTCAATGGATGTCGTCGGCTTCGCGCATGGCGGCCTCTATCTTCGCCAGGCTGAAGCCCGGGGCGCGCGCGGCGGCCAGCAAGGGCGCCTCCTTGCGCTGCACGAGGTCGATGCAGGCGGGCAATGCCTGGAGGCAGTGCGGCGGGATGCGTACCGCGCCGTGGCGGTCGGCATGGATCAGGTCGTCGTGCGCCACGCGCAGGCCGAACACCTCCACCGTGTTGCCGATGCTCTCGACGTGCACGAAGGCATGCGAGGGGCCGATGCTGCCGGCCAGGATCGGGAAGCGAGGCGACAGGTCGCCGAGGTCTCGCACCGAGCCGTTGGTCAGCACGCCGGCCACGCCCAGCCCTTCGTGCACGGCCGAGTTGACCTCGCCCCAGAACGAGCCGATGCCGGGCTGCTCGTCCAGGTCCTGCATCACCACGAGCGTGGGCACGCCGTTCACCGGCGCGACATGGCGGTAGTAGTCGAGCCGCAACTGCCGCATCTCGGCGGCGGGCCGGTCGGAAGGCTGCGCGGCGCGGATGCACGCGGTGCGCGCGAAGCCCAGCATCGGCGCCATCGGCTGCGGTGCGGCCACCAGCGTGCCGCGGGTGAAGCCCTGCGCGCTGCGCCCGCCCATCGCGAGCTCGAGCGCGTTGCAGATCGTCGGCGTGTCGACCGAGCGCAGCTTGCGGACGAGTTCGGCACCGAGCGCCGGACCTGGTGCGGCGGCGCTCATTCGAGCGTCACATGGTTGGCCTTGATGAGCTCGGCGAACTTCAGCGTCTCGTCCTGGATGAACTTGCGGAACGCCTGGGGCGTCATCGGCTTGGGCGTGAAGCCTTGCGCCGCGAGCCGCTCGACCACCGAGGGCGTGCGCAGCACCGCGACCACTTCGGCGTTGAGCCAGGTGACCACGGGTGCCGGCGTCGCTGCCGGCGCCAGCAGCCCGAGCCATGTCGCGGCCTCGAAGCCGGGCACGCCCGATTCGGCCAGCGTCGGCAGGTCGGGCGCCAGCGGCGAGCGCGCGGCGCTCGTCACGGCCAGTGCCTTGGCCTGGTTGTTCTTGGCGAACGCCAGCGCGGTGGTCATGTTGTCGAACTGCATGTCGATCTGGTTGCCCGCCAGGTCGACCAGCGACTGGCTGCTGCCCTTGTACGGCACGTGCACCGCCTTGCCGCCGATGCGGTTGAGGAACATCAGCGCCGTGAGGTGCTGCGAGGTGCCGTTGCCGCTCGAGCCGTACGACACCGCATCGGGCTTGGCCTTGACGACCGCGATGAGCGACTTCACATCGGTCGCTCCCGACTTGTTGCCGGCCAGCAGCACGAGCGGCGTGCTCGCGAGTTCGGTCACGGGTGCGAAGTCCTTCTCGACGTTGTAGCTCAGCTTCTTCAGCAGTGTCGGGTTGACCGACAGCGCGGTCTGCGTGCCCAGCAGCAGCGTGTAGCCGTCGGGCTTGGCACGCGCGACGAACTCGGTGCCGATGCCGCCGCCCGCGCCGGCCTTGTTGTCGACCACCACGGCCGTGCCCCAGCGCTTGCCGAGTTCCTCGGCCACCAGGCGCGCGACGATGTCCGTGGCACCGCCGGGCGCGAACGGCACGACGATGGTGACGCGGCCCGTGGACGGGTAGCCGCCCGGGCCGGCGGCGGCGGTCTGTGCCGAGGCGAGGTGGCCGATGCCGCCACCCAGCGCGAGCGCGGCCAGCAGCACCGTGCGGCGCAGGTTCTTCTTCGTGGTTGTGTGCTTCATGGTTGTCTCTCTCATTCGGCCTGGATGCCGGCGTCCTTGATGACCTTGCCCCACTTCGCGATCTCCGATTGCTGGAACGCGGTGAAGGCCGCCGACGTGCGGCCGTCGGGCTCCACGCCGAGGCCGCGCAATTTCTCCTGCACGTCCGGCATCGCCACGATGGCCGCGATCTCGCGCGCCAGCCGGTCGACCACCGGCTTGGGCGTGCCGGCGGGTGCGAACACGCCCTGCCACGACTGCATCTCGAAGTTCGGCGCGCCGGCCTCCGCCAGCGTGGGCACGCCCGGCAGGCTGGGCAGCCGCTTCGCGGCGGTCACGCCGAGCACCTTCACGCGCTTGCCGTCGATCATGGGACGCGCGGCCGCAACGGTCTCGAACACCATGTCGATCTGTCCGCCGACCAGGTCCACGATGGCCTGAGAGCCGCCCTTGTAGATGATCTGGCGCATGCGCGTGTGCGTGATGTTCTCGAACAGCTGGCCCGACAGGTGCTGCGAGGTGCCGGGGCCGGCCGTGCCGTAGGTGAGGCTCTCGGGCCTGGCCTTGAGCTCGGCGACGACCTGCCCCACCGAGTTGAAGCGGCTGCCCTCGGGCACCACGAGCACGTTGCTCACCATGCCCACGAGATTCACCGGCACGAAGTCCTTCACCGGGTCGTAGCCGAGGTTCTTGCTGAAGAAGGGATTGACCGCATGCGTGGTGATGGTGCCGCCCATCACGGTGTAGCCGTCGGCCGGCGCGCGTGCGACGGCCTGCGTGCCGACGATGCCCGACACGCCGGGCCGGTTGTCGATGACCACCGGCTGCCCGAGCCGTTCACCCAGGTGCTGGGCCACCAGGCGCGCCACGCCGTCGGACACGCCGCCGGGAGAAAAGGGCACCACGTACTTGATCGGCTTGGTGGGCCAGGCGGCGGCCTGCGCGTGCGCGGCGCCGGGCAGGGCGGCGAGTGTGGAAAGGGCGAATGCGGCCAGCATCAAGGGGCGGATTCGGTGGCTCATGGGGTGTGTCTCCTGGATGAAATGGGATGCGTCCCGCTCAGGCGGGCTTCGAAACTCTTGTTGTCCTGCGGCGCGCGGCGCGAACCGACTCGCGCTCGACCACGCGGCAGGGAATGACCACGTTGCGCGGTTGCGCGTCGTCCTGCATCTGTTCGTGCAGCAGCTCGACCGTGGCCTCGACCATCGGCTCCACGCCCTGCACCACGGTCGTGAGGCGGTAGGCGCCCCAGGCCGCCTGCGGCACGTCGTCGAAGCCGATCACGCTCACGTCCTCGGGCACGCGCAGGCCCAGCTCCTGGCGCAGCACGTCCATCACGGCGATCGCCATGTGGTCGTTGGCGACGAACACAGCGTCCGGGCGCTTCGTGGCCGGCACTCCGGCGAACATGGCGCGCGCGGCGTCGCGCGCGCGCTCGAAGCTGTAGTGCCCGACCTCGCGGCGGAAGACGCAGGCGCCTGCTTCGGCAAGCGCCTCGTTGAAACCGCGCTCGCGCTCCAGGTTGGTCGACGACTTCTCGAGCCCTGCAAGGAACGCGATGCGCTTGTGCCCGCGCTCGAGCAGCAGCTGCGCCACCATGCGGCCGCCTTCGCGGTTGTCGGAGGTGACCGAACTCGTGGTGTGGCGCGCGAAGGCGCTGGTGTCGGGCACGCGGTTGAACAGCACCACCGGAACGCCCGAATCGGCGCACTGGCGCGCGAGGTCGGGCGACAGCATGGCCGACGCCATGACGATGCCGTCGATCTGGTACTGCAGGATCTCGTCGAGCACGCCGTCGGTCTCGTCGCCGTCGCTGATGAACATCAGCACGTGGTAGCCCTGTTTCTGCAGCTTCTGCGAGAGCTTCTCGATCACCAGCGGATAGAACTGGTTCTCCAGGTAGCCCATGACCAGCGCGATGATCCGGCTGCGCCGCGTGATGAGGCTGCGCGCCATGGCGTTGGGCCGGTAGCCCAGCGACTTGGCCGCGATCATCACGCGTGCGCGCGTGTCTTCCGACACGCTGGCGCCGGGCGTGAAAGTTCGGCTCACGGCCGACTGCGACACGTTGGCCAGCCTGGCCACGTCCTGCGCGGTGGCGTTCGACCTCATGCCGCGCTCCAGCCGCCGTCCAGCATCAGCGCACTGCCGGTCATGAGGCTCGAGGCCTCGCTCGCCAGGAACACCACCGCGCCCATGACCTCCTCGGTCTTGCCGAGGCGGCCCAGCGCGATGCGCTCGGTGACCCAGCCGCGGAACGCGGGGTCGGCGAACATGCCGGCCGTCATCGCGGTTTCGATGAAAGTCGGACAGATCGTGTTGACGCGGATGTTCGCCGGCCCCAGTTCCCAGGCCAGCGCCTTGGTCATGCCCTCGACGGCATGCTTGCTCGCGCAGTACAGCGTGCGCCGCGGGCTGCCGACCACGCCCATCTGCGAGGAGATGGTGACGATGGAGCCCGGCAGCTTCGCCGCGAGCAGGCCGCGCGCCACCGTGCGCGTGACGTACAGCGTGGCCTTCACGTTCAGGTCGAATACCGCATCGATGTCCTCGTCCTGCACGTCGACGAGCGGCTTGGGCCGGTTGAGACCGGCGTTGTTCACGAGGATCTGGAACGGCGCGGCGGCGCCCAGTGCGGCGCTCACGGCCGACGAATCGGTCACGTCGAGCACGAGGTGGTCGCAGGCGCCGCCTTCGGCGCGGATCTGCGCGCAGGCCTCGCGCAGCTCGTTCTCCGAGCGCGCCGCCAGCGTGACGTGCGCGCCGGCACGCGCGAGCGCGGCCGCCGCGGCCAGGCCGATGCCGCGTCCGGCACCGGTGACCAGCGCGCGCTGTCCGTCGACTCTAAAGCCCGGCGAGCGGGGCAGGGCGCTCATCACGACAGCGCCGGCACCGGCTGGTACCAAGGCACGTCGGCGCGCGTGCCGTAGCGGCGCACACGCAGGTTCGCCTGCTCGCCGTGGCCTGCGAAGTTCTCCATGTGGCACAGGCGCGAGCAGTACTCGCCCATCAGCGCGCTCGCCTCGTCGGTCAGCACCTTCTGGTACGTGCAGGTCTTCAGGAACTTGCCGACCCACAGGCCGCCGGTGTAGCGCGCATTGCGGTTGGTGGGCAGCGTGTGGTTGGTGCCGATGACCTTGTCGCCGAAGCTCACGTTGGTGCGCGGGCCGAGGAACAGGGCGCCGTAGTTGGTCATGTGCGCCAGGAAATAGTCGGGGTCGCGCGTGAGCACCTGCACGTGCTCGAAGGCGAGCTCGTTGGCTTTCTGCAGCATCTCTTCCTGCGTGTCGCAGACGATCACCTCGCCGTACTCGGCCCAGCTCACTGCGGCGATGGCCGCGGTCGGCAGGATCTTCAGTTGCCGTTCGATCTCGGCCAGGGTGGCATGCGCGAGCTGCTCGCTGGTGGTGAGCAGGATCGCGGGCGACGTGGGGCCGTGCTCGGCCTGGCCCAGCAGGTCGACCGCGCACATCTCGCCGTCGGCGGTCTCGTCGGCGATCACCAGCGTTTCGGTCGGGCCTGCGAACAGGTCGATGCCCACGCGGCCGTAGAGCTGGCGCTTGGCCTCGGCCACGTACATGTTGCCCGGGCCCACCAGCATGTCGACCGGTGCGATGGTCTGCGTGCCCACGGCCATCGCCACCACGGCCTGCACGCCGCCCAGCACCAGGATCTCGTCGGCACCCGCCATGGCCATGGCCGTGACGATGGCCGGATGCGGCGCGCCCTGGTAGGGCGGAGCGGTGGCCACGACGCGCTTCACGCCGGCCACCTTGGCCGTCAGCACGCTCATGTGGGCCGAGGCCAGTAGCGGGTACTTGCCGCCGGGGATGTAGCAGCCCACCGCGTCCATCGGGATGTTGCGGTGGCCGAGGATGACGCCGGGGTAGGTCTCGACCTCGACGTCCTTCATGGAATCGCGCTGGATCTGCGCGAAGTTGCGCACCTGCTTCTGCGCGAAGGCGATGTCCTCGATCTCGCGTGCGCTCAGGCTCTTGCGTGCTTTTTCGATCGCATCGGCGGAAAGCCGGAAGTCGTCGGGGTTCCAGTTGTCGAAGCGGTGGCTGTAGTCGCGCACTGCGGCGTCGCCGCGTGCTTCCACGTCCTTGATGATGCCTTCGACGGTGGCGCGAACCTTGGCATCGTCATCGGCACGGACTTGCACGTCCTTGCCGCGCTTGAGGTATTTGATCATCGGGTTCTTCCAGTGGTGAGTCGTTGCATTCGTATGCAATGTCGAAACCTTGCATTCGTATGCAAACAGGGAAAACCCTAGGAAGAACTGAAACCAGCAGTTGGCTGGTCAATGCGTTGCGAGAAGCGAGGGCCGGAGCCCTTGCGGCTCAATGGACGAAGGAGTCGACCTTCACGGGCAGGGTCGGCGGCACCCAGACGTAGTCCGGTCCGAGCGCGTTTCGATGGCCGGCTGCGCCGCTCCATCGCAGATGCAGCAGGTCGGCGATCGTCCAGCCCGCCCAATCCGCCCGGAAGGGACGATCGCCGACGTCCGGAGCGAGCGTGTCCTGGAGCCTGTTGCGCCAGATGACCGTCGGTATCCGGTATCCCGAAGCGGTCGAAGGGCTGTGGCCTGCGTAGTTGCTGCCATGGCCCACCTCCTGTCCATGGTCGGACAGGTACATCCACGCGCGGTATTCGTCGGTGCGGCCGATGCGGCGCGTCAGCTGCAGGGTCTCGGACACCACGAAGTCGTGGTACAGCAAGGCCGAGTCGTACTCCTGGCGGAACTTGCGCACCCAGGCCGATCGGCCGCTCTTCTCGAGCGCTTCCTCCACGCCGTCGACCTGGTCGTCGAAGGGGTTCTCGCCCGCCGGAAAACGCAGGTTGTAGTGCGGATGCGCGCCCATCAGATGGACGACGATCAGTTTGCGCTCCGCCTTGTCCTCCAGCGCTTCCTGGACGCAGTCGAGCAGCTCTCCGTCGAGCGATGCGCCGGCCCGTCCCGGCACGCGGTTCACGATGTCGACCACGTCGGCCAGCTTCGCGTGCTGCTGCTCGATGGCCACGTCGTCATGGTTGCTCATCCACCAGACCTTGTAGCCGGCAGCACGCGCGAGGGCGAGGACGTGGTGCGGCTGTTCGCTCTGCGGCTGCCCGAAGTTGAACATGTTGCGCAGCGACGGCAGGGTGCTCGCATCGACCGACCAGGCATTGCGCATGACCACCATCTGGTCCTGCAGCTGCGCCTTGTGCGCGAGCAGTCGCGGGGTGGTCGCGCGCGCATAGCCATAGAGCCCCATGTTGTCGCGATTGATGCTGTCGGTGATGACGAGCACGACGGTTGCGGGCCCCTCGTGGGCGATCACCGGTGCGGCCGCCCTTGCGCGTTCGAGCGCCTGGTCGCGCTCCTGCTGCTGGTCGGCCCATGCCTCGCGCAGCAGGTGCACGGACTGGTTCCAGTTGGCCCAGAAGACCACGGGATGAAGCCGGCGCCAGGGCTTGCTGAGGTGCGCGATGCCGCCGAGCACCATCGCCAGCGCGACGACGGCGACGGCGCCCCGGGGCCATGCAGCGTCTATCCGCACACCGTGGCGGACGGACCGCGCCACCACCACCGCGGCCACGACCACCGTGCACGCCCAGATCAGGAAGGCCCGCCAGTGCGTGGCGAAGTATTCGCCGGTCTCGCGGCTGTTCGTGTTGGCCGCTGCGGCCTGCACGAACGAGCTGTCCGGAGCGGCCTGGTAGGTATCGAGCAGATAGGCACGGAGCACGCCGTCGAAGACGAAGGCCATCGCGCAGAACCAGACGGCAACGGTGCGGATCCGGTGCCATACGGTGGTGCGCACCGGCCAGAGCATCCATGCCAGTGCAGGCGCGGCGAGCACTGCAAGCTGGGCGACGCGCCGACCGTCATGGCCCAGCGCGATGGTCGCGAGCAGCGTGGCCGCGATGGCTGCAAAGGCGAGCCATGAACGTCGATGGCTTGTGCGATGGGGGACGGGGGCTCGGCTGCCGGCGGTGTTCATGCGGCGCCGATTCTGGCAGCGCGAGCGCGGCCGGATCGTCAATTGGCCGGCCATGCAGCGGGCTATTCGGGCAGGCGCCTATACTCGCGGCTCCCTTGGGGAGTAGCCGGCTTCCGCTCCTGGAAGCGCCTGCGTCAACACACTCGGCATCTTGCATGCTGTGGCGCAGGCAACCGTTTCGGCGGTTGGCGAGACCATCGGCATTTCACCGCGACGCAGGTCGGGCAGCGGTGAAGTGCCGTTGCGCTCTCGCCCGACCGTAGAAAAGGTCCCCCACATGAACTTCGCTTCCACTGCATTGCTGGCCCTGGCCATGTCGACCGATGCATTCGCCGCGGCCGTCGGCAAGGGCACCGCACTGCAGAAACCCCGATGGACCGAGGCGCTTCGAACGGGCGCGATCTTCGGCGTGATCGAGGCGATCACGCCGTTGGTCGGCTGGGCGCTCGGCTTGGCCGCTGCCGACTACGTGAAGGCCTGGGACCACTGGATCGCGTTCGTGCTGCTGGCCGTGCTCGGCGGCCGCATGGTCTGGGCAGCGGTCCGCAAACCGGAGGAAGCCGAGACCGAGAAGCCTCGCCGCCACGGATTCTGGTTGCTCGCGGTCACCGGGTTCGCAACCAGCATCGATGCCATGGCCGTCGGCGTCGGCCTGGCGTTTCTGGATGTCGACATCCTGCCTGTCGCTGCCGCGATCGGGTTCGCAACCTTCGCGATGGTCGCCGTCGGCGTCATGGTCGGCAGGGTGCTGGGCAGCGTGGTCGGACGCTGGGCCGAAGCCATCGGCGGCATTTTGCTCGTGGGGATCGGCTCGGTCATCCTCTATGAGCACCTGTCTGCGCTCGCTTGAGCTGTTGGCCCATGCATGGCGTCTGCTCGGAGAAGTGCAGCGCATCGCATCGAGTGCCTGACGGCGGCCGACGACTTCAGCCGCGAGTGCGTGAGCATTCCATCGCTCCAAGCCAGTGGCAATGGCCGTGGCCGGTCCGCCCGTGCCTGCCCTCCGTCCATCGTTTTTTTCAAGATGGCGTAACCCGGGCGAGCGTGCTCGCGAACTAAGCTCAGACGCATCGAGCACGCTGGCATGCCAACGCGCAGGCGCAGCTGTCGAGAGGCCACGTCCTGAGAAGTCCTCAGGACGCCCTCCGTCGAGCCTTTGAGAAGAACCCGATGAAAAAACACCAAGATGCTCCGTCCGCAGGGCTGCCGATCGTCGTTCGGCTTGCAGCCATCCTCTGTCTGGTGATCGCTGCCGCTTGCGCATTCGCCTACGCGGCTGGCTGGCTGACACCCGCGCGCCTGACGCCAACGAAGATCGTCGACTCGCTCGCGCCGCCGGGCGGTCCCGTGAAGGGATTCCGGCGCAACCATGCCAAAGGCATCTGCTTTGCCGGAAGTTTCGAGGCGAACGGCGATGCCGTCGAGATTTCCCGGGCGCCCATGTTCAAAGTCGGCACCTATCCCGTCACCGGGCGTTTCAATCTCGCCGGCCCGATTCCCACCATGGCGGATGGCACCGGCCGTGTGCGTGGCCTGAGCCTGCGGATACAGGCGGCAGATGGACAGGAGTGGCGCACTGCCATGATCAATCCACCCCTTTTTCCGATCGCCACGCCCAAAGACTTCTATGAATTGCAGCGGGCAAACGCCAACAAGGATGATCCGTCGGCGGCCAAGCAATTCGCTGCCAGTCATCCATCGCTGCGCGCGTTCGGGGCATGGGCAGGCACGGCGCCCTTTGCCGAGTCGTATGCCGAGGATCGCTTCAACAGCCTCAACAGTTTCGTGTTCACCAACGCGCAGGGGCAGAGCCAGACCGTTCGCTGGTCGTTCATTCCGACCGCTGCCGTCGTGCCGGTGCCGCCGGACGAGTTGAAGAAGCGTGATCCTGACTTCCTCTTCAAGGAGATCACCGAACGGGTCGCTGCCGCTCCACAGAAATGGAAGCTGGTCGTGACCCTTGCCAATCCGGGAGATCCCACCAGCGACCCGACCAAGGTGTGGCCCGACGACCGCCGCCAGATCGAGGCGGGCACGCTCCTGGTCACCCGCATCGAGCCCGAGGCTGATGGCGCGTGCCGTGACATCAACTTCGATCCCACGGTGCTGCCGGAGGGTATCCACACGTCCGACGATCCGTTCCCGGCAGCGCGATCAGCCGCCTACGCCGTGTCCTACGACCGGCGCACCGCAGAGTCATCCCACTATCCGCGCACCCAAGCCGAAGGCAAGCCATGAGCCGCTCCAGCATGAAATTCTCCTTGGCGCAGCGTGTGCTTCACTGGGGCATGGCCCTCGGCATCCTTGCGATGCTGTTCATCGGCGTGGGCATGATGTCCACGATCGACAGCGTCTATCTGCTTCTGGTGAACATCCACAAGCCGTTGGGTATCGTGATACTCGCCTTGGCGTTGTTGCGTCTCGCCGTGCGCTGGCGGACCGGGGCGCCGCCGCTGCCGGCGGGCATGAGCGAGCCGATGAAGCTCGCGGCCAGGTTGTCGCACGTGGCGTTCTACGTGCTGATGATCGCGATGCCGCTGCTGGGTTGGTCCATGTTGTCGGCGGCGGACTATCCCGTCGTCTTCGCCGGGATGCGGCTGCCTTCGATCGTCCCGCCCAACGCCGAGCTGCACAGCATGCTGTGGACAGCCCACCGCGCCCTCGCGTTCTGCCTGTTTGCGTTGTTCCTGCTGCACTTCGCCGCAGCGCTCTTTCACGCCTGGGTTCGGAAGGATGGCGTGTTCGAGACCATGACATCCGGCCGAAGCGACAGGCGTCGATGATCCGGTGATTGGCCGCACCGCGAAGCCTGTGCCGGGAATGGGTTGAGGTCCAGGTCATCGGGGTGCTCTTCCAGGCGCGCCTGCACGACGAGCAACCTGTCGTCGGCGGACCTGCGAAGGAAGGTGTTTGTATTCTTTGGCGCGCTACACACCAGACATCACAGTCGAGTCGCCAGTGCGCCAGACGTTGTCCACGGTTGTACGCTGTATCACCCAGACTCCGTCTTGCCTCACCAGATCGACGTCGTAGCGATTCTTCATGAGGTAGTGGCGCGAAGGGTCCTTGCGAGGCACATGCTGCGCCTCGACCAATGCTTCCAGCTTTGCGGTTTCACCGTCGATGGTCACTCGCGGATTGCTGACGGAGTGCGTCTTGTCGAGTTGACCGAGAGAGGTCAGCAGCGCGTGGACGATGGTCTCTCGGCCTGTGAGCACCGGACAGTCGAACCCGGCCTTGGCCGCTGCAGGCCTGAAGCCGGAGACCGACTCGAGCGCCAACGACGCTGTCGGCAATTCCTTGTCTCGCAGATCGATGCCAGCCGCAAATCGGTAGAGCGCCTCCGCCACGGCCAGCTTGTCTGCGGCATTGCTGCCGCGGGAGTCTTGTCGAGTGCTTTGATTGTTCATGTCGATCCTCTGGAAGATCCTGAGACCGTCTGTGTGGCTGCCTGCGCCGCTTCGGACGCCGCGGGCGCCGGGCGATCGAGCGGAATGCGTGCACCCGACCCGGCGCGCGAATGCCTGGCGGCGATCGGTGAAATCATGAATGCCTCCATGGCGAACGATCCGCGCTGCCGACGCCGACGTCGGCGCTGCGGACCGCTCGCGCCGCGAAAAGATGAAAGACCCGGAGCCCGGTGGCGAGCGCGCCGGCGACCGTCGCGCCGAGCAGCAACCCCGCGACGATGTCGAGCGGAAAATGAACGCCCACGTACACGCGCGCCCATCCGGTGGCGGCGGCCACCGCCAGCAGCGGCAGGCCCAGGCGGCGCAGGCTGGGGCGCAGCAGGAAAGCGGCCGCCACCATGAACATCACGGTCGCGTGCGTGCTCGGCAGTGAGCCGCGGCCCGCATGCGCGATGTACGCGGGCGCCAGCCCCAGCACGAAGGGACGAGGCACGTCGAGCTGGATCGCGATGGCATGCGACAGCAGCGAGGCCAGGCCCGCCGCCGCTGCGACGACGCACAGGTAGGCGCGGTCGGTGCGGTGGCGCCACAGCGCCACCCCGAGCACGGCCGCGCTGAGCCAGGCGCCCCACAGCGCGAGGGCCGAAGCCATGGAAAGCACCCACGGTGTTGGCTGGCTGCCGGCTGCGAGCCACTGGAACAGCGCAAGGTTCGACGCATTCATGGCGCCGCTCCGGGGAGGCCGAGGAAAAACATCGGCGCACGCTGGCGCCCGGCGCGCCGTGCACACCTGATGAAACTGGACATGGTCAGGACCTTTCGACGAGGAAGGAAGGCCGCGCTGCGGACGTGGCGTGACACGTCCTGACGTCGCACGACGTCAAGCAGCGGGGCGGTGCGACGCACAGGGCGCCGTTCGCTTCTCAGGCGAGCAGGGGTGGGGCAGCGGGCGGCGGCAAGCGCCGCCAGGACACCGCGGGAGGCGGAGCACCGCCGTGCGGCGGCACGTGCTCGGGGGCTTCGCGCACGACAGGCGCCGCCAGCCGGCCCGCCGCCAGCACCAGCGGCAGCATCGCGAGCACCATGGCCATCAGGCCGCTCAGCGCGAAGTCCAGGACATCGGGCTGGTCGATGCTGGCCGGTGCCTGCGCGAACACCGTGGTCTCGCGGTCGGCAGGGTGGTCGGCGCGGTCGTCGGCCTCGAACTGCGAGGTCTCGCTGGCGCTGCGCACGCGCAGCATCGGCTCGTCCTCCAGCCCGTCACAGCGGTAGTGCACCGCAATGAATGGCTGCAGAAAGATCAACAGGATGCCCGCCACGCACCACAGCCTGTGGTGTGCTTCAGCAAAAAGGCGGATGCGTGCAAGCAGCATGCACGAATGCTAGGAGCCCGATATGAACGAAGCCTGATCGGGGCGGGCGATATTTCGAAGGCGGGTTTGTGACGCGGGTGAGTCGAACCTTGAGTTCAGCGAAATGAAGCGCCACCCTCGGGTTCGCCGGCCCGACGGCCGGCAACGCGGTGGAGGAATGGCTGGGCGCGCTGCACATGGCGCGCGTCTTCGGCATGCCTTACAGGATCGTCGTGGCAATGATCGGCGTGGCCGTTCCGCGCTTGCAGTCACCGGCGTCTGGGTGTGGCTCGCAGGCGCCTCGTCGCGCGCCGGGAGCGGTCCGGCCGATCGCGACGCGGTGCATGACGCGCGACCCCAGGCGGGATGACCGAGCGAACGTGTCCGGCTTTCGCGCCTGCCTATGATGAGCCGCACCGTCATGCAAGCCACCACCAGCGCTCATCACCCGGACCGCGTCCGCTCATCGCAAAGGGTGGCGATTCGCGACAAAGCCGGGCCGGGGTGTCTCGGGCCCGCGCCCGGTTCGCGCGCGTTCGCCGCATGACGGGTTCGAAAGCGCTTCTCGTCGTGCGAGGTCTGCGCACCTTGCGCGGCGGTTCCATCGACATGGACCTGGGCAGGGGCGAATGCGTCTGCGTGCTCGGCAAGTCGGGCTCCGGAAAGAGCGTGTTTCTCCGCCTGGTGGCCGACCTCGACCAGGGCGAGGGCGTCGTCACGCTCGACGGCCGGGACCGC
>Ga0209050_1002355_pt1 | contig 16490 bp, 17 predicted proteins | sample Araplavi_mTSA_r2_FD_184276 | JGI IMG/M metagenome (GOLD analysis project Ga0209050, IMG submission 184276) | Arabidopsis root microbial communities from North Carolina, USA - plate scrape MF_Cvi_mTSA_r2 (SPAdes) (version 2) | ecosystem: Host-associated > Plants > Roots > Endosphere | place: USA... | reverse complement strand
GCTGTGTTCGCCGATCACTTGTCCTTCGTATACGGCCTCGCCTTCGTTGATAAAGAACTTGCCGCGATCTTGCAGGTTGTGCAAGCTGTAGGCAATGGCCTCGCCTTGTTCCATCACGATCAGTGATCCGTTGATCCGTCCGGGGATCTCGCCGCGGAAGGCTTGATATTCTTTGAAGCGGTGCGTCACGATGGCTTCACCGGCGGTTACGTTCAACAGGTAATTTCTCAAACCGATGATACCGCGCGAAGGGATCATAAACTTCAGGATCATGCGATCGCCTTTCGGCTCCATGTTCAACATTTCGCCTTTGCGCTGCGACACGGTCTCGATGGCCTTACCGGCATCCGTTTCCGGAAGGTCGATGGTGAGCTCTTCCATAGGCTCGGATTTCACACCGTCGATCTCCTTGAAGATCACCTGAGGTTGTCCGATCTGGAGCTCATAGCCTTCGCGGCGCATGGTCTCGATCAAAACCGACAAGTGGAGTACACCGCGGCCAAACACCATGAAGCTATCGGCCGAGCCGGTTTCTCCCAGACGCAGGGCGAGGTTCTTTTCAAGTTCTTTTTCCAACCGGTCTTTGATGTGGCGCGAGGTCACAAACTTGCCTTCCTTACCATAGAAGGGCGAGTTGTTGATCGTGAAGAGCATGCTCATGGTCGGCTCGTCGATCGAGATCGCCTTCATGCCTTCGGGCTTTTCCTGATCGGCCACCGTATCGCCGATGTCGAAGCCTTCCAATCCTACCAAGGCGCAGATCTCGCCGGCCTTTACTTCTTCCACTTTCAGTTTATCAAAACCTTCGAATACGTACAGGTCTTTGATGCGGGACTTCACAATGGCGCGCGACTCGCGTTTTACCAGCGCAATGGGCTGACCGGTTTTGATAGTGCCTCTGTGTACACGGCCAATGGCCACGCGGCCGATGTAAGCTGAGTACTCCAGGGAGGTGATCAACATCTGGGTTGATCCTTCCTCTACCGCGGGAGCGGGAATATATTGAATGATGCCGTCCAGCAACGGGGTGATGCTGTCCGTAGGGTTTTTCCAGTCGGTGCTCATCCAGCCTTGTTTGGCAGAGCCATAGAAGGTGGGGAAGTCCAATTGTTCTTCGGTACCGTCGAGCTGGAACATGAGGTCGAAGACCTGTTCGTGTACTTCGTCGGGGGTACAGTTCTTTTTGTCAACTTTATTGATCACCACGATGGGCTTCAGTCCCAGTTGCAGGGCTTTTTGAAGCACGAAGCGGGTCTGGGGCATGGGGCCTTCAAAGGCATCCACCAGCAGCAAACAGCCATCGGCCATGTTCAACACGCGCTCCACTTCACCTCCAAAGTCGCTGTGACCCGGGGTGTCGATGACGTTGATCTTATAGTCTTTGTATCGTACCGATACGTTTTTTGCCAAAATGGTGATGCCGCGTTCGCGTTCCAGGTCATTGCTGTCCATGATGAGCTCACCAGGCGTTTCGTGGTCCTTGAAAAGCTTACCGGCCATGAGTAATTTGTCCACCAGGGTAGTTTTACCGTGATCGACGTGGGCAATGATAGCGATGTTCCTGATCTTGTTAACCTCCATAAATCCTCAAAATCCTCTGTTTTTTTCTGAATTGAGCCGCAAAGATACGACTTTTCGCCGGGTATTGGTTATCCCATTGTAAAGGTTTCTGTGGTCGGGGATGAATCTTAGAATTCAAACGTGTGAAGCCACGCGCCGACAGAATGAAGTTCGTCAATTTGCCCGATGGTCATTATTTATCGGTCATCCTTTGATCCAAAGCATAGCGTTTCTTTGGCCGGGAATGGAAACTATGCTGGGGAGCCTACCAGCATTCGAATAGCGGATTGTCTAAAACGACTATTCTGAGCCTTATTTTTCATCCGCAACAGATCTCCCTTGCCATCCTGGAGTTTGTAGCCGCAGCATTCGCCAGTCTTTTGATAAACCATCTAATACGCATGAACCCCAATTGTTCGCACAGTTCTTTTTTTAGAACTAGAGGTTGCATAATTAAAGACATCGAAAATCCAGGAATAGCGATCAGGATCTGAATCTCAAAAACGTCCCCATCGGCAAATCTTTTCCTTGCGCGGATTTCAGAAAAAATTCTCCGTATTCGGGCTCTCGCATCTCTGGAAAATGCGTCTTGGCCACATTCAGTCCCACGATCGAGGAAAGCCCGGCGGCATACATGCTCAGTATGTGGAAATGATTTTTCTTTTCCAACAGCGCACTGCTAAGGGCCAATAGTTCGTCCAGTTGTTCCTGCAACGTCCACTTCTCTCCCTCGGGTCCGCGACCGTATGGCGGAGGGTCCATAATAATGCCATTGTATTTATTACCGCGTTTCACCTCACGCTTCACAAACTTGAAAGCATCTTCATACACCCAACGGATGTCCTGGAGGCCGTTCATCTGCATGTTCTGGCTGGCCCAATTCAACCCCGGCCGCGATGCATCGCAGTGGGTGACATCGGCGCCGGCCGAACGTGCCACCACGGAAGCGGCACCGGTGTAGGCAAATAAATTCAGGACGCGAGGCCGCTGCAATTGCCATTGCGAGAGGGTGTCGTAAATAAAATTCCAGTTGCTGCCTTGTTCCGGAAAAACGCCCACATGGCCAAACCCGGTCAACGCCAGGCGCAACGTCAGGTGAAGGCCGTTATAATTGTATTGCACATTCCAACTTTCCGGCATCGCCGGATCTTTGGACCACCCCCCTTTCACATCATCGGTGAACCTGAATTTGTCGGTTTGCTCGCGCACAAATTTGGCGTGGGCCGTTTTTTTCCACACCTCGTCCTGCAGCGAACGGCTCCAAAGCGCCTGGGGCTCAGGCCGGATCAGCACGTACTTCCCAAACCGCTCCAGCTTTTCAAAATTGCCGGAATCGAGGAGTTCGTAGTCGTGCCAGGAGGCGGGGTGTAGGAGTTTCATGGGGCCTTTTTAGGTGTCGTGCAGCCTTGTGCAGGGGCAAAACTATTAAAATTATCGGTGATGTTTCAGGGGTTGGCCTTCGGCATTCAGTGGCCAGTAGCCAGTAGTCTTTGTTTGGTAGTTGATGGTTGACTATCCCTGACAGATGACCCATCTTTTTTAATTTATGGTTATTGGACAACACGATCCTGCGTCGAATTGCCTTTTGGCATAGACAATCACCTGGGTCTGATGTTTGGTCTGCGCTTTGAATTAGTGTCCAATTGCCGATTTCACTTCTTTTTTCTGAGCCAACCAGCCAAGATTTTCCCCACCACACATAAACTCAGGCCTTCTGCAGTCAACTATCCCAGCCGTTCAAATACTAACTACTAGCTACTGGCTTACTGAATGCCGAAGCCCAATCCCGGCTCCTGATCCCCTGTTTTCCTTTCCGCCTGGAAACAATTAACATTACGCTTTCTTTTTCCCATGCATCCCCTCATTACGAGTCCCCAGAATCCGAAAATAAAAAATGTGTTGGCCCTGGAGAAGGCCCGGGAACGGCGGGAGCAGAACGTTTTTATTATCGAGGGGTTGAAAGAACTTTCCCTGGCCATAACGGGCGGATACGGGCTCAACAGCGTATTCTTTTGTCCGGATATTATTGACGCGGACAAGGTCTTGTCAATGACCGGCGACGAGCACCTGCTCATCCCCGTTCAAAAGGCCGTATTCGAAAAAATTGCCTACCGCGAAAGTACGGGGGGTGTGCTGGCCGTAGCTCGGCAAAAGACCCATTTTCTGGGAGATCTACAGCTTCGTCCAACGCCCCTGGTGCTGGTATTGGAGTCGGTCGAAAAGCCCGGTAACCTGGGGGCTGTCTTGCGCACGGCCGATGCCGCGGGGGTGGATGCTGTGATCATCTGCGACCCGCAAACCGATTTTTATAACGCCAATGTTATTCGCTCCAGCGTAGGCTGTGTGTTTACCACCCCCGTGGCGTCGGCCACGTCTGCCGAAACGATCGCCTGGCTCAAAAAAAATAATATCGCCATTCTGGCTACCTATCTTCAGGCATCCCGCCCTTATTATGAGGTGGATTTTCGCAAGCCTTCCGCCATTGTCATGGGCACAGAATCGACCGGATTGTCAGACCTTTGGGTAAAGCAGGCCGACCTGAATATTATCATTCCCATGCAGGGGGCCATCGACTCCATGAACGTTTCCACGGCGGCCGCAGTTGTGGTGTTCGAAGCGGTGCGGCAACGTGGTTTCCGGCGGTGAGGAACACATTTTTTTACAAACGTCCAACCTAACCTAAAGGCAAATCCCGTAACTTAGCCGCAGAGCCTAAGAGTGCAAATGGAAAAAATTCCATTGAAAAAGAAACCTGCGTCCGACGACACCTTCCTAAACGCGTTAGCCGATGCTTATCGGCTCCAGGAGTCTATTATTAGCACTACCGAACTCGCCGTCATTTCCACCACCCCCGACGGACTCATTACCAGCTTTAACAAAGCCGCGGAAACACTTTCCGGCTACGCGGCCGACGAGATGATCGGCAAAGCCACGCCGGTGTTGTTGCACGACAACATCCAGCTCATTGAACGTGCCGACGAATTGTCGAACGAGCTCCACCAGGAGATCGAACCCAACTTCGAAGTGCTGGCCGCAAAAACACGGTTGAAAAGAATTGCCGACCGCAAAGAATGGACCTATATCCGCAAAGACGGAACCCGTTTCCCCGTGCTCGTTTCGTTCACCGGTCTCTGGGACGATAAAGGCACCCTCACCGGTTTTGCCAGCATCGCCACCGACATCACCGAAAGCAAGCTGGCCGAAAAGAAACTCCGCGACTCCGAGGCCCACTTACAAGCCCTCCTCAATTCCATCGACGACGTTGCTTTCGAGATCAGCCGCGATGGCGAGTACACCAACATCTGGACACGGAAAGATTATATGCTGTTCGTTAGCCCCCGCGAACAATACGTGGGCAAAAAAATAACGGATGTGCTAAGCGGCGAGTTGCTCAAGCAATACCAGGACGGCATCGAAAAAGTATTGCGCACGCAAAATTCCGAATCGCTGGAGTATCCTGTGCCCCATCAAAAACGGTGGAGCTCTTGCAAGATCTCGTATATCAACGAGAACAAGGTGCTCATCCTCGTGCGCGATATCACCGCCAAGAAAAAAGCGGAGTTGTTGCTGGCACAGAGTGAACAAAAATTCAGAGCCCTCACGGAAAATATTCCCGGTGCCGTCTACCTCTGCAAAAAAGACGCGCGCCACGAAATGCTCTACATCAACCACCAGGTGAAAGAGATCGTGGGCTATGATCCCTCCGATTTTATTTCGGGTAAAGTGAGCATGACCGACCTCTATCATCCCGAGGATCGCGAGCGCATTTTTGCCGTAGTGGAGAAGGCTGTGCAAACCCACGAAAAGTTCCACCTGCGCTATCGCTTGCAAGATCGCAACGCCGAGTGGCGATGGGTGGAAGAGATCGGCAGCGTGATCTTGCAACCGGGCGAACCCGCCATGATCGAAGGGTTCATCAGCGACATCACTTTTCAGAAGCTGGCAGAAGAGGCGCTGGAAAAGATCGCCGAAGAAAATCACCGCATCTTCACCAATGCGCTCAACCTGATCGCCATCGCCACCTTCGAGGGTTATTTCCTAAAACTGAACCCCTACTGGACCCAACTGTTGGGCTGGACCGAGGAGGAATTGATGGCCCATCGCTTTATTGAATTTGTTCACCCCGACGATATTACCCCTACCAAAAATGCGGTAGGAAACCTGCAGGTGGGTCGCCATGTTCCAACCTTCGAAAACCGCTACCGCCACAAAGACGGAACCTACCGCTGGCTGTTGTGGACATCGGCCAGCGACGTGAAGAACCAGTTGATCTATGCCAGCGCGGTGGACATCACGGAACGAAAAAAATCCGAAGACGAATTGCTCCGTTCCAAGCAAAGCATGGAGTCGTTTGCCATCAAATTACAGGAGCAGAACCGGCAACTCGACGAATTTGCCCACATCATCTCCCACAACCTGCGCTCGCCCATCGGCAACATCAAAGCGCTCATCGGGCTGTTAAGCCCCTCCAGCTCCGTTGCCGAATATCAGCAGATCTTCGAAAAGCTTAAGAACGTTGCCCACAACCTGGGGGAGACCATGAACGAGCTGATGGAGACGTTGAAGGCCAAAAAAGAAACCGACATCGAACGGGTAGATATCCGCTTTCACGAGATCTTCGACAAAGTGGTGCAGTCCCTGCAAGGAGAACTTATCCAGACCGGGGCGTCCATTTCCTTTGATTTTGGAGCGGCCCCGATCATTCATTATTCGCGCACCTACCTGGAGAGTATTTTTCAAAACCTGCTCAGCAACGCCGTCAAATACCGGTCGCCCGACCGGCAGCCGGAAATAGAGGTGTTCACGCGCATACACAATCATTCGGTGGAACTGATCGTGCGCGATAACGGGCTGGGTATTGAAATGGATAAATTCGGCGACAAGCTATTCGGTCTTCACAAGACTTTTCACGATCACAAAGATGCACGGGGTGTTGGGTTGTTTCTCATCAAAACCCAGATCGAAGCGTTGGGTGGAAATATTCATGCGGAAAGCAAGGTGGGCGAAGGCACGACCTTCACTGTCGCGTTTGGTACTTCTCAGGAGTAAAAAAATCAAATCGGTTTGCAACGGCCCGGAAGGGCATAAAAAAAGGGTTCAACCGAAACCTTAACCTAAACCTATGAGTTAAAAAGCTGGCTGAACCCCAAGGATCGGAAACAAAGAACCGTCTGTTCAGCATTTCCGGGTATAAAAATGAGTTCAAACATCATGTTAATTAAATCCTTTTACACGAATGGTGCTACACCGTGATATGCTAACGTATGTTGGCCCATCCCTTTGAACACCGGGTTCGATCCCCTGCATAGCCTGTTCGGCTTTCTCTTTCCTCCACCAAAAACATATTCACACCGCTTGGCCTCATCGACGCGAAAACAACGGTAACCTACACGCCCGTTTATTTTAGCAGGCGCTGCAAAAATATTTGCGCGTCGCAAATTTTCCCTGACGGTTATGAATGGTAAAAGCAAGTGCTGCTTCGTTCGTTGCGGATTTTCATTGTGAGCCTCCGCGATGCGGGTTGCGGATGTTCCGCTAGCCGTTGAAGCCGTCGTCTTTGGGTTCCCAAAGTTCGATCTTGTTTCCTTCGGGATCGAGTATCCAGCCGAATTTCCCATAGGGGAACTCCTGTACTTCGCCCACGATGGTTACGCCTTCCTCACGAAGCACGGCCAGCAGCGCGTTCAGGTCGTGCACACGGTAGTTGAACATGAACGGTTTTTCGCTCGGCGCAAAATAGGTGGTGTCCTTTTTAAAGGGGCTCCAGACCGTTTGGGCGGGTTCTTTTGCGTCGGGTTGGTTCAGGTCGATCCATTGGAATATTTCGCCCACCTCCAGGTGCTTTTGATACCATTCTTTCAGTTGCTTCGGATCTTCGGATTTGAAGAACACGCCGCCAATACCGGTGACTCGTTTCATTTCGATCTATTTTTATAGGTGACAAAAAAAATAAAGTTGGTTCGCGTAAAGATGCCATAACATTCCGGGCCGCTTTTTTTTCGATTTGACCATTTCCCGTAATGCGGTCAGGCATTTTGGGGAAGGATCTCTTTCTTGCGCAGCAACGCCGCACAGAGCAATGTGATGAGGATGCCCACGGGGAAGATCTCCAGGAGCGTCATGCCAAAGCGGATCACGGGGTTCTTGTATTGCTCGCTAAATGCGGCCATTTCTTTTTGGGTGGCCTCGATCTTTTCCGCTGTCGCACCACTCGCTTGCAGTTTCTGTATATGGTAACTGGTGTATTTCTCCATAAAGTCGCTGCCCACCGTATTGTAATAGATCTCCCAGCTTATCGCATACATCAGCGAAGCAATAAGCGTGATGAGGATACCAATTTTGAAGGCCGTTCCAAACGATATTTTTCCTTTACCCTCCTGGTCGCGAAAGGTCTTTATGCCAAAGAACACCACCGATAGGGCGATGACCATAGACGTGTACCCGACAATCATACCGTTGTCGTAGTTGATCATCCCGTTGCTGAGCAGGGGTTGGGTGATCACCAGCATCGACGAAACAATGGCGCCGGCAATGAGCCCGTAGGTTAAAATGATTTTTTGCATAGCCTTGATTTTTTTTTCGAAATGACGTTCCCGCGCCGTAAAATGCCTTCACCCGAAAGTATGATTCTGATGAAAAATAGGAAAATCACCCGAAAGAAGTACGAAGAAACGCCCATTCACTGAGATTTGCTTCCGTCCGGCTAAGGAATCAGCCCCAGGGCTTTTGCCTTTTGGATCGCCTGGGTGCGGCGGCGGGCATCGAGCTTGATGAAAAGATTGGACGTGTGGGTCTTTACCGTGTTGATGGACAGGAAAAGTTTGTCGGCGATCTCCTGATTGGAGAAGCCTTGGGCCATGCCTTGCAGCACTTCATACTCGCGAGGGCTGATACCGATTTGTTGCAAGGCGGATTCATTGGGGACGAAACTTTCACCCACCGGTGGTGGCATGGCGTTCTTTTTTCGGGTGAGCTTTAATCCCACCCAAATGCCGAGACCCGTGAAAAGCAAGGCGACAACACCGATGTAAAATTCCAGGGACAGGTCGCGAACGAAGAATTTGTACTCCAGAACCTTTAGCAGGAAGATCAGGAGCGCGAGGAGCAGGGCATAGAGGAGGATGGTTTTGCGCACGTGTCAAATCTAACCGCAATGGCGCTAAGGCGCAAAGGAAACGCCGGCGTATTCATCCGGTCCACCCCTCCCGATCAAGGCTCCTGTATTGAATGGCTTCGGCAAGGTGTTCTGTTTTTATGGTGTCGGAAGCCGCGAGGTCGGCGATGGTGCGCGATACTTTGAGGATGCGGTCGTAGGCGCGGGCGGAGAGGCCGATGCGTTCCATTGCCGCTTTGAGCAAGCTTTTGCCGGCGTCGTCGATGGCGCAGATCCGCTTCACCATGTTGGAGGGCATCATGGCGTTGCAGTAAATCGATGGGTGGTCGGTGAAACGGTGGGCCTGGCGCTCGCGGGCCTTTACCACGCGTTCGCGGATGGTTTCGCTGGTTTCGGAACGACGGTTGGCCGTCATCTCGTCAAAGCTCACGGGCACCACCTCCACGTGAAGGTCGATGCGGTCTAACAGGGGGCCGCTGATCTTGCTGAGGTAGCGCTGCACAACGCCCGGGCCACACACGCATTCTTTTTCGGGGTGATTGAAATAGCCACAGGGACAAGGATTCATGCTGGCGATGAGCATAAAGTTGGCGGGATATTCCATCGAAACTTTCGCGCGCGATATGGTGACACGACGTTCTTCCATGGGTTGGCGCATCACTTCCAGCACCGAACGTTTGAACTCGGGCAGTTCGTCCAGGAACAAGACGCCATTGTTGGCCAGCGATATTTCGCCGGGCTGGGGAATGCCGCCGCCACCGACCAGGGCGATATCATTCACGTTCATGCGGGTGGAGGTGCTACTGTTTCACATCAAAATTGGCGTTTTTACAACCATTTGGGCCATTTTACACGAATAGTCAATTTTTGTAACTTGATACATTGTTGCTCCCAAACCCTCCATTTTATGAACCCCGTTGACGCAAGTAAGTACAAAATCACAGACACCGGCATCTATTATGTTGACCTTTACCATCCCTATCATGGTGGAAACAACGCAAACTTCAATGGTTTCAGTGGAAAAATACTTGACCTCAAGGATGGACTTAAAAAAGGTGTTGATTATTTCTTACCACTTCTTGCCACCGGTATCTACGATTCAGACTACACTATTGCTATTGTCCCGGCATCCGATCCGGCAAAACAAAATAACCACGGCACAAAACTTATTGTAGATGCATTTTACAAGGGATACGCAATAAAAAATATTCAAAATGGTTCAGCCTGTCTTGTGCGTCACACCAAAGTCGCCAAAAGTGCGACTGGTGATAGAAGCGTTGAGAAACATCTTGGTTCAATCAATTTAACAAATAAGGAATTAGTAAAGAACAGAGTCGTATTACTTGTTGATGATGTAACCACAACCGGAAACTCTTTAGTCGCTTGCACACAAATTCTAACAGAAGGCGGGTGCAAAAAAGTGGTTCACATTGCAATGGGGAAAACTGCGTAGCGCAAAATCATTTCCACTTTTTAAAGGTAAATTTGAATTTTAAGAAACTACTAAATGACCTATAATTCTCGATTGTTACTGACATTAATGGCATTGCCAAAAATCGGTGCAACCACTGCAAAAAAGATATTGGAAGGATTGAATATCAAGGTCAACTCACCAAATGACTTTATAGACATCTTAGAGGACTCAATTAAATACACAAAGACTCCAATCTTCACGAAATCAGAAATAGAAAAAGCAGTAGCCCATGCAGATAAGATTGAAGAAATGTCGGATCGAGCAGGGGTAAAAATCACATCCATCTTCGATCATAACTATCCAAGGAAATTGAAACGTCTTAAAAAGCCCCCGGTAGTGGTCAACTACATTGGCAACTTCTCTATTCTGGAAGACAGAAAGAATTGCGCTGTCATTGGCACGAGAAATCCCACACCACATGGATATGAATATGGGGTTCGCATTGCAAAAAAAATGGCTGAACTCGATTTTGTCGTTGTAAGTGGTTTGGCAATTGGCTGCGATACAGCAGGACACAAAGGATGTCTTGAAGGCAACGGACAAACTGTAGCCGTTCTTGCGCAAGGTCTCAACGTTGACAAAGTATATCCAAAAGAAAATAGAGGATTAGCCAAAGAAATAGTTGATACTGGTGGACTGTTACTTTCCGAATACACAATTGACCAACCAGCGAATCAAAATTTCTTCATTGAACGAGACAGGATACAGGCTGGATTATCCGATTTCCTTTTCGTTGTGGAGACCGGTTTGAAGGGTGGAACTTGGCATACAATCAATTTTGCCATCGAATCTAAAGTTCCAGTTGCTACCTATAACCATCCAGACAAATACAAACATTTCGAACAAACTCTTGGCAATCAAAAATTGATCAGTGAGAGAAAGGCAAAGGGAATCTATTCATTGGATGACTTCAATATATTTATAAGCACCGTCTACAAAGACCACATAGGTTCTTTAAAAGACCTTCCGCTCGAAGACGATTCAACTATTGAAAGTATTGTGATTACTTCTCCTATCGAAGATTACGAGTTGGCAGAAATGCCCAAAACCAACATTCAGGAACCGGAAACCAAGATTGAAAAACAGCCGATAGAAGAACAAAAGATAGAGGAATCGAAAACAGAGGAAGAAAAACCGAAAAAGAAGAAAGGATCGACAAAGAAAAAAGGCAAGGATTCTTCCCAACAATCATTGTTCTAAACAAATCCGTTATAAGTATGGCTTTACTTTTTGATCTCGATCAAACCATCATCGATTCAAGTAGTGCAGAGAAAAATAGAAAAAGTGGACAATGGTCAGCCGTCTACGCTTTGATACCTCAATTCAAATTGTATCCCGGAGTGATGGAGGCCCTTCAATTCGCAAAAGCAAACGACCTCAAAATTTGCATTGTTACTTCCAGTCCAAGTACCTACTGCCAAAAAGTGTTAGACCATTGGAAAATTCCTTACGATCAAAAGGTTTGCTATCATGATACCTCAAAGAGAAAACCCTACCCTGATCCATTAGCAAGGGGAATGGAGTTAATTGAATGTGCCGAAACTACGAATGCAATTTCTTTCGGTGACAGAGCGATAGATATTCAAGCATCGAAAGCAGCCAACGTAATCTCAGTTGGATGTACATGGGGTTCATCAGAAATTAATGAACTCAAGGCTTCCAATCCTGATATAATTATCGATTCTCCGAAAGAACTGATACCAATAATAAAGAAGCACTATAAACTGAAATAGCCTACTTTTTCAGAGTGTCTTTGATAAAATGAATGTCCCTCTTTATTTCCGCAATTGAAATCTTCACATCGATAAGGATTTCGGTTAAGTCTTCATTGTTTTTGTGCAGCGCATCAATCTGCTCCTGCAAATTGGCGATCTTTGTTTCAGATATTTCCCGATTGCTCCTTACAAGTTGAATCACTTTACCATACCCAATACTGAACGTTACAATAGAAACAACACCCGCAATTAACGCTTCACCCATTATTGTGAATCTCCGCTTTTCTTTTCCACAACCTTTTTCACTAAATCGATAAAGACCTGTGGAGATAAAATTAGTAACACACCTCCCAAGATGTTTGAAAGAGAGGTGTAGTTCAACTCCAAATTATTCAATTTGAATATCAGGTACAGTTGAATAACTATACCAAGTCCAAACAAAATATATCCAATTACTTTCGCTCTCATACCTTAGTAAATATTCACACCGAAGACGGTTCCTGAAAAATTAGATGACATCCAGCACAATGTTCCTTCAACATTTGTAGCAACAAGTCGATAGTAATTAGCCCCCTCAAAGGCACCGCTATCAACTTTATCTATCACACAAGTACACCAAGAATCAGCATCCAAGCGATAATAGCGATAGGCTATCGTTACGAAACCAGAACTCGGATTATTGGAACGTTGCAATTCAAGTCGAATTCTATCAACACCCCCTGAATCTCGAAGGGCTTGTATTTGCATACTTACATAAGGACGAACTCTTGAAGTATTATAAGTCAGGTTCCAAAGTTTATTTGAATAGGTTCTCGATGCAACCTGAACGTAACTCGTTGAAAAGTCTACCGAAAAATCATCGCTGTATCCATTTCCACGAAATAGGTTATTTGTATCACTGTCCAACTTTGCCGGGGAAATACTTGCGTTGGAGATTTTTGAACCTGTCACTGCTCCATCCGCGATCTTTGAGTTTGTCACGCCCCCTGTTGCAATGCCTATCACACGATTTGATGAAAGATCACCGCCCCCGCCTAATCCATCTGTACCGGTAACAGTTGTTACCTTATTCGCCTTCGTTGATAAACTCGAATTGATATTATTAATCTCGCTGTTGATATTGAGACCGTTGCTTATCACATCAGATGTAAAATTCTTTTGACCGTTGACGGTTTGATTGCCAGACAGTCTAACGAATTGCGAGGCAAGGATGTCGTTGTAGTTTCGGCCACCACTTGCATTCATGGTAATAAATTCCCCTGAACCCGGAACGCTACTAACCAATTCTGCCTTTATTAAAGTGCGTTTATATGCCGAACCACCCTGCTCCAAAGGGAACGAATCTTGTTGAACGTCCGCAGCCTGAACCATGTAGCGAGGAAAAGAAGGAATACCGGAAACAGTACTGAACTCCATTACTCGTCCATTGATTAAAACAAGTCCATCACCAATTGTATAGTTGCCAGCACCACCAGTAACGACACACCCTTGTAAAATAAAAGCACCTTGCCCAATGTATTGAAGTTGTATTGCTTTCAACAATTCTTCCTGCAATACTCTCATGTCGTCCTGATGAATTTGACGACCTCCTATTTCACTAAAATTCCCTAATAACATCTATTCATAATCCTTAACTAAAAGTTATTTCATACTGCTTCCCTGCAAGTTTATACTTGTTGATCTCCGATTTCATTCTGACTTCCAACGATGACAACTCTAAGGGTGCCTTCACTCTGAAATCAATTCCATCCGGCAGACCTGAACTATTCTCACCTTCATTATATAGGTACGTTAATGTTCCTCCGGTCTCCGACTCAGTATATAAATACTGTTCGGCTTGTCCTTCGTCCTCTAAGTACCAAAACACACCGTTATCATCTTCATGCTGAATTACGATTCGTCTCTGTACAGAATCAAATCTGTCATTAAGCATCTTTTCAAGATACACGGTCTGTCCATTGTACGATAATTCAATCAACGACTGATCCTTAAAGGCATTGAATCCATCCTGTGAATAGTTAATACCACTCAAAAGGGACTCGTACCAATTCAAGTTAAATGGATTCCTCCATCTTGGTGGCATCAGTCTTCGAACCAATTTTGGCAAATCGTATCTATAAATCTGCTGCACTTAAACACCCACGTAAGAAATCAGATTATCAAACGACAACGGTGAATCCGCTTCGTTGATGTAACCAGCAGGAAGTTCAATTTGTCTTCCAACCGGAATAATATCAAACCCTGATTTGACTGCCAGATTGTCAACCACAACGTCACTCACACCTGTAACTTTTTGAAGGGTGTCAATCACATCGTTTAGTCTAACCTTTCCATCAAATGGAATTGACTTTGTGTATGCTCGTAGTGCACTCTTAACAGACTCTTTGATTACAGTCGGAGCAAAAATAGAATCGTAATAAATGGTTGTGCCGGACATCACCAGTTGATCAGCAGCAAGTGAAACGACATTGATCTTTGTTCCTGCGAGTTTGATCTTCGTAATGTATTTGGTGAACTGCGTTTTCTCCTGAGAAGTCAACGCCACCAAATCCCCACCGGTATCTTCCTTTGCAATCTTGATGTATAATGTTGATCCAGAATTCTCGGTTACGGATACCGCCTTGATGATCTGGCTTGCAGCATCAATAGTAGGATACGTAAACTTCGTGCCGCTAAGTACCAAGTCATACCCCAATTGGAACTCCTTAGAGCGTTCAGCATACCACTGAACTGTACCAATAAAGTTATTCGCGATTATATCGTTTACCTCAGTCTCAAATCTATCCTGAATGAATTCTAAGTTCTGTTGGGCGACAGCCGCAACAAACACCCAATTGCGCCAAATCGCAGTCTTGGACGTGCTGTTCAGACTGTTCAACTCAGGTCTTGAATTCTTATCCGAGAAGATTGAGGACGCTATTTCTTCAAATGTTCTTGCCATACACTACTAAATACTCTCTAATACCAATTCCTCGGTGACTACAGACTTATTTAAGGCAATCTCCTGCCAAGGCTCTATAGTCTTCAAATCATGCGAATAAAATGAAATACCGTTTTCCTTAGCGTATCGTGATAGTATTCTGTTTATACGATCCAAAGGAGTAAATCTCAGTTTTATACCTAGTGATCTCGCATGGTTTCGAAGTGTGGTATCCCAATCACACTTCAAGGCGATCAATAGCACCAAAGTCACGTACTCTTTAGACAGCATTTTCTCCCGTACCAGCAGATCAATCAAAGTATCAACCATCAGTATCGACCTTCTTTTCAGGTCACCCCTCTTTAAGTGATATAGACGTTCGAGTACAGAATCACGATAGTCTTCTTCTGTCCAAGATTCAGTAGTGCATGTGAGTTCCATCGGAAGAATGTTGGAATCATTGAACGTGTCCAATGATTCAAACTTTCGCGCCTTCGCCTGAGCAGCCGCACCAGTACCAAGGGCACTGTAGAGATAGTGCTTGATGACCGTTTGAAAGTATGAATATGACTTTGCCTTTGAAGGATCAAACTTGTCAATCGCCCTTTCAACTACGTGAGTGATGCTATCCCTAACCAAAGAATCGTCAACGGTCTTATAGTATCGTTGCAGGATAGTTGAGGACATAGCGTATAACTGCGGGTACAGATAAAGCGTAAAGATTTGATTTTTGATAACTGGTTCGCTTTCCTCCTGATAATTCAGAACTGCTTTCTCTTGAACCTCATTCCAATAGTTACCCTTCGCCTTAACTCGCTTTGTTGATCGTTCCACGTATTCATCTCATAGCCAATAAGATTATTTCAATATGTTTTAGAATACGAAAGAGACCACTGACCACTTGTTCAATGATGCCACATAGATTATTTCGAATGCTCCATGATTGGAGTTTAGAATTGCCTCATATACAGCAGGGTCTTCAATTGCTTTTCCATTGCCGTTGACAACAATGTTCTTAGTTAACGCATATCCACCCGCATCTTTAAATCGAATGGATTGAAGGTTAACCGGGGAAGCCGGTAGGTCAATATTTATTGGTGCTGCTGTTGAATCACACAACACCAACGCATTGCTGGAAATACTAATCGAAGTACTCCCGGTTACGAAAAGGACTGTTGTCGAACCAGAATAAACACTTTGTGTTTTATATGTTCCATCTCCTGCGAGATATACATTACTTCCGAGATCAGTTCTTAGTATACTGATTTTAGATTTCTCGGATGCAGTGACAAACTTCTTTGTCGTTACAGTATCGCTAATGTCATCGGCAGTAATTGTAATCGTGTTTCCGGTCTTGCCGTTAACAGAGACGGATTTAAGCGAAAGGACATCACTTATCTTTCTTTTAAAAGTATGGTGATCCGCTAAAGGCTCACTGTTATAAACCGCTAAATAATCATTCAGATCAAGTTGATTTGAATCTTCAAGATCAATAATTCGTTTGTTGCTCACTTCAATTTCATATTCTTCTTTTAGGTTATTAGTTCACCACAATAAAGTTTCCGTTTTCGTCAACAATGTAGTTTCCGAACTCGTCAACCAAGTACACGGTATTGTCAGCAACGGCAATCACCAGATTGCTAAGTGTTGCCTCATTACCATCCGCATCGACAACGGTTACCGAGTACGTTCCACCATTGGCCGCAA
>Ga0209050_1002354_pt1 | contig 16510 bp, 15 predicted proteins | sample Araplavi_mTSA_r2_FD_184276 | JGI IMG/M metagenome (GOLD analysis project Ga0209050, IMG submission 184276) | Arabidopsis root microbial communities from North Carolina, USA - plate scrape MF_Cvi_mTSA_r2 (SPAdes) (version 2) | ecosystem: Host-associated > Plants > Roots > Endosphere | place: USA... | reverse complement strand
AACGCAGCGCGTTATAGCACCGGATTGGAGCCTATCGCCGTAACGGCGCAAGCCTCCACGACACGACCGGAGATCTATAAGGAAGTGGAAGAGACGATGAACTTTCTGCTGGAATTCCCCGGCGGGGCTACGGCACAGTGCGAGGCCAGCTTTGGCAAAGGCATGAACGATTTGATGGTGACGTGTTCGAAGGGCTGGTATAAGCTGTCGCCCTTCCAAGCGTATAGTGGTGTGAACGGCGTGACCAGCGACGGCAAGAAATTGGACGCGGTTATACCCAATGAGCAGGCCAGGCAAATGGACGATGATGCGTTGGCCATTATGAATAAGACTTCGTTGTTGGCCCCGGGTGAAGAAGGGTTGAAGGACATCCGGGTCGTGGAAGCGGTGTATCGATCGGTGGCGCAAAAGAAGCGCGTGATGGTTTGACCACCCTCCTTCCCTAAAGCTTTGGCGGGCATGCACCAAAATCAACGCAAAGAAAATTTAAAGGCCGAGGTGATCCATCTCGGCTTTTTCGTAATCGCCGTCTTCGGCGGGATAGCGGAGTACGCTTTCGAATTTGCCGCTTTGCTTGGCAAGCGCCCAGATAAGGCTTTCGCCGGCAGGCATGTTGGTGGGCTGCGATTGAAAGATCGGGTCTTCGAAAGCTTTCTCGGCGTCGATAATGTTCCAGCCTTTTTCTTTGAACAGCTTCACCAGGTCGCCCAGGAACAAAGCATTTACCAGGTTGTGGTGTAGCAGGAGCGTGTGATGAATGTGTCGGCCGGTGAGCTGAAAAGAGAGTTGTTCATAGTACTGCGCCCGGGCATACAGGTGCTTCAGGTAGAACTGGCGAAAGCCGTCGAGGTTAGCGTTGGGATCCGCCCGGAGGCGTTTCAACAACCGGCCATCAATATACCAATCCGAAGCATCGATGGTGACACTGCCGTTTCTATACTGATGCTCGCGTAGCAGATCGCGAAAGGCTTCGACTTTCGACGCGGTCTCGCCTTCTTTCAGATAGGGAAACCGGAACATCCGGATGTAGTGACTGTAGCGTTGAATGAGGGAATCGGTACGCAGAAATTCCAGCTTGAATTTTTCGAAGGGCACGGATTTACTGCCGTAGTTGAGATGGGAGTAGGTGTGATTCCCGATGCGATGGCCGGCGTCGTTCCATTGTGTGAGCAAGTGCTTTCCAGGTGCGTCCAGTTTGTTAAATCCCGTAACAAAGAACACGGTCTTGATCCCCGCATCGTTCAAATGTTTTAGCAATAAACCGTTCCACTGCTCAAACGTATATCCCGGCATGTTGTTGGTCACACCATCGTCGAATGTAAAACTAACGGTGGGTTGCGCAGCGCCGGTGGTGATGACAAGAAACAAGAGGCATAGCAGGGTGATGTAACTTTTCACGAGGATGGCTTTCATGGATTTAAAACGGTTCATCAACAATGTTACGGATTACCGTGAAACGTTACAAATAAAAGAAGCCGCCCTTTGTCGGGACGGCTTCCTTCGGGATGACTTTATTATTACACCGCAGGACGAATGTCGGCAGCATTTGCCTTGGACGCTTTCCGGCCGCGGAAGAAAAGATAGAGATTGAAAAACAACATCATGCCGAGGTAGATAGAGAACCCTCCGATCTTCTTGCTCAGGATCTCAACGATCTGCTGATGGGATGCCACTTCCACGTAGATCTCCAGTATCCACAAAGCAAATCCTACATTCAACAGATAAAATCCCACTTCAAAAAGCTTGTTGGTCGCCATGGCGATCTCTGTTTTTCCGCGAAAGATATCCAGCATGAAAACACGGCTGTTTTTGAAAAGCGTGTGCGCAACATACCACGTTAACAAGAGCGTTACGGGCAGATAGATCAGGTAGGCGGTGAGGACGTAAGACGTGTTCATAAGATCAGGATTTATGTGGATGATGTAATTTATTCCAGAGTACGACGGCGGTGATATTGAAATAATGCATGACACTGAGCACGATCATGATCCGTCCCACGGAAATGGAAAGGGATACGATCAAATCACTAACGGTCTCGACGGGCGATCGCAGGGTGAGCACCACAAAGACATAACCGAGGTTGACGAGGTAGTAGCCCGTGAGCAATAGCCTGTTCACCGAATCGGTGATGGCCTCCTCTCCCAGCATCGCCAACAGAAACGGACGCCCGTTCCGGAACAGGACCCGGCCGACGTATACCGTGATGTGCCCGGCAATCAGCAGATGAAGGAAAAGGACTAAGGTTTTCATTATTATATAACTTTCAATAATTACTGAAAGTACTATATTTAACGACTGCCTGGAGAAAAGGTTGGGACAAAGCCTTTCGAATTTTTGCCACAAAAAAAAGCCGTCTCCATTACGAGACGGCTTCCCTTTTCTTTACTGACTTCGGTTATCTAAATGGCTGGTCGCAGTTTATAGCCCTTCGTCGGGATATTGAAGCCTGCCGACAAGATGTATTGCGCCGAATAAAAACTGTGTTTCGCTCTGCCCTGTTCATAGAGTTTGGCATCCGTATAATTCGCCCATGATCCCTTCACGCCAAACTGCAGGAAGAGATAACGGAAGACATCGTAACGCAGGGCGGCGCCCACACCGATCACATAGCCCGACAAGCGGAAAGGTCCGTCGTTGTGTTTGCCCATGATGTAGGAGTCGGTCTTGGGAACGAGCCCGCCACCACCCAGGCGAAAGTTAGCGCTCAGCACGTGGTTCTCGTTTCTGGAGTGTACGATCTGTACGCGTTTCAGCAAACTCAACATCAGGTAGTTGTTGCCGTTGGTGTGTTCGAAGTGAACAAAGTCGGGCGTTACCAGGGTGTCGCGATCGTAATGCGTTTCATTGATCTCGCCGGTAAGGTGCATGGTCTGATAGTCGTTCACCACGTATTTGAGGTGATTCCAGCAAAGCTCAATTCCCAGGTCGTGTTTGTCGTTGAAGAAATAACCACCGCTGAGCACATATTGAGGCACCGTCAGCGGAGTGTGGAAGAAGTGATCCCAATCGGGCTTGTCGCTTGCCTTGGCGTTGTGCAAGGTGAAGTCGTAGTCGCCGGTCTGGTGATCTTCGAAATGGATGGTGCTTCTGGAGTAAGAATCGCGGTGGTAGCCCCACTCAAAGAAGAACTCGCCTTTCAGCTTTTTCTTTTTGTCAACGGATTCATCATTTTGGGCCTGTAGCGCTTGAGTAGTCAAAACACCCAGGAAGGAAAGGAAGTAAACAAGCCGCATAGAAAAAGTTTATTTCAACTAATGCGGTGCGAAATAATAGAATAAAACGATCACAAATGTGGGTTACATGATTTTTATTTCACTCCTAACCTGACCCCTATCTTACGTTGGCGCGAATTACCTGTTTTTCGAATAAACAATCGGTTGAATACTAACCCTAGCCTCATCACTCCAACGGCGTATAGCCTTAAAAATTCCTTAAAATTTTCACACTGTATTTGGTAAAAAGGTCACCGAAAAACATTTCACGTCCACCCGACGTCCCGTGACAAAAACATTCCAGTAGTCGACAAGTTCACCCCCCACAATGACGTCCTCTATCAGATCACCAATAATCACAACATCGATATTGAAGAACACCACCACAGCGCGCAATCATCAACACTCCCGCCAAAGCAAAATCAAACACCCGAATTCACACACCCTACTGAATACTAATATTGAATACTGACTACTGAATCCTCCGCACCCGAATCGCAAACGCCCTCGCCGGATTACCAACAAAGATCTTATCAATCTCTGCACTACTAAACCCACTCGCTTTCATCGCAGGAATGAACTGCGTAAAGATGCAGTTGTAATCTTTATAATTCCCTCCATTCGGCTCGCCCACATTATACCATCCCGAGTCCTGCGACACCAGAACGTGATCCAACAGTTTATGGGCTTTCATGTTCTGCAAGAACTCGATGTTGGTTTTCACTGTATCGGGGTTGACACCATCAAAGGCCACCCAACTTTTATTCTGAGCGGCTTCAACGTGATAGGCCTTGTCGGTTTCGTTTTGTGCATGCACCCAGATCCGGGCCTGTGGCGAAACACCACGCGCTTTCAGAATCGCCAGTTCTTCCTTGGCAGCCTCTCCGTTGCCCGTATGAATGGCGATGGTGAGTCCTGTCGCCAGGTGGGTCAACGCGGCACTGTCCACTACTTTGCGCTGTGCTTCGGTTAGGGGTGCATTGTCAACGCTGGTTTTGATAAATCCGGGTTTGATGCCGGTGCCCTCAATGCCGTTCCGGAACTCTGCAATCCACCGCGCGGCAATTTGTTCGCTGGTTTCCGTGTACACCTGGGGCGGCAGGAACTTCTCGCCTACGGCGCCATAGTAGCCTGTGTTCGTGATGAAGTTCAAGCCTGTTGCTTCCGCCAGTCGCTTGAACAAAAGCACATCGCGCCCCAAATACGCCGGCGAACAATCGATGAACGTGACACAGCCGCGTTGCTTCGCGTCTTTCAAAAACGGCAACGCGCGAGCAAACACTTCGTCGGCATTGTAGCGGTCGCGGCTATATTCCTTGGCACCGATGAAGTCGGCCAGCACATGTTCATGTTCCAGGGTAAACTTCATGTCCGCAGGGCGGATCGGTCCGGTCACGGTCATGACGATGTCGTCGGCGAGCAGCGAGGGGAACAGGATTATCCCCGCGGCCGCGGTTGTTTTTTGGAGGAAGGTTTTTCGGTTCATCATTTTAAAACGCCAGGACGAACAGCGACGCGCTGTCGTCTGGGACGTTAGCTCGTTGGTTATGCATTCAAGAAAATCCAATCCAACAACTATTTCAAACGCTTTAGACAAAAGACGCGGTTTTCATGACAGACACCCGTGTGAAGCCACTCATGCAGGGGCAGACGAAATCAACGGGACGTCGTCACACGCCTGGAGAACAAGAAAATTTCATGGATGGATACCTTCGTGATCCTTCGCGAGGCGCAGGACCTGTTGGTGACTTAACCTGTGAACTTAATGGGCAACCGCCTCTACTTTGTAGTACGGGCGTGTCTTATAATCGCCTCGCAGCAAGTTCAAGTCGCAAAAATAGATAACACCTTTGTCAAGAATAAACGGCTGCCCTTTTTCACCCGTCATTCTATAGTGTGCACCGTCAATAAAAAAGTGATGATAGGGTACTTTGGCATCGTCCATCCACCCGGTACTGGGAATACTGTTTTTCGCATAGGTGAAGGCGACGGCGGGGTCGGTAGAGAAATACAGGTCGTGATTTGCTGTGGCCACACTGTCGACGTTGCTGTCGATGAACGCCTGCACTTCTTTTGGCAAGGCCTCGAAGGTGGTCGTCTGGGTACTCTTCTTGTCCAGATCAACTACTTTCTCGCCGCAAGCGACCAATGCGAGGGAGAGCGTGAAAAAGAAATAGCCGGCCAGTGCGTGCCGATGTTTGTCGATGTTCATATTTTTTCTTGGTTATTCGTATAGCGACCAAAGGAATGGATGCGATACGCTGTCACACAAGATAATACCTTCGCGGCTATGGTCAAATTAATTTCACCATCGCTCTGCCTGATGATGATCAATTGAATCCAGGCCGCCGGGACGATTGACTCACCCGGCCAATCCAAAGTATATCTATCTATAAATCAAATCGTTAATCACTGATGCGTGGAATTTAAGGCGTTCCGACCGTTCAACTGGATGGCTGAAGCCCTGGTGCCTGTTCGGGGCGCCGGCCAGCGTTTCCTGACCAAGGGGTTAACCAACACCGTGACCCCTTCCATACGTTCATCTGAACAGCGTTGTTTGAAGCTTACGGACCCTCTAATTTTTAGGATCTTATACGCATGTTGGGTTTCCTGTGATTTTTAAGAAATCCAGGTCTGGTCGTCGTTATCAGCTCGATTTAGCCTATTCAATTCTTTTCGATGAAGATATTTTTCGATGCATCCGGTACGGTTTACCGGACTTTCGTAGGCGCGTGCGGATTATTACATACCCTCAACGTTAGGCTTACGCGCAGGTCTTCCGCTGTGTATCAATTCAGGCTATACTTGTAAAAAAAACATTTAAAAATCGTTATGAACAAAACATTGCTAAAGTTTGGTGCTTTAATGGTTGCAGCCTCGGTATTCGTGGGTTGTAGCAAAGATGATGATGAAGTTAAAACGACCGAACCTGAGTTCCCTACGGACTTCAGCGAACTCACTGTAGCGCAGAACAAAACAAACCTGGAAGACAACGGTGTATCCCTGGTAAATGCGGTGACGACTTTGAAAAATGCCAGCGGCATTCAAACGTCGATCGCGTTCAGTAAACACCTCGACGGCAGCACGCTTCCCGACAACATCGACGGTGGCCGGGTTGGCGACAATGGCGGTGTTCGTCTGCTTCAACTGTTGTCTTCGTTTGGCAAAGGCCAATCGTCGCCCGCGAAAACATTGTCGGGTCTGCGCGTTGCAGCCGATGATTTCGAATCGTTCCAAGCCGAATATGCTGACGTAGTAGGCGTGTACACCTACAGCAAAGCCAATGATACCTGGACCTATGCAAAGACGGGTGATAAAATTGTATTCAAGTTCCCTTCTACGGAAACCGGAACAGTGAATAACGCCGAATACGCCATCTATGGCCTCGAGACCGTAACCATCACCAGCGACCTTGGCGGCGACAACTATGCCGGTGACTATCCGACAGCCTTGAAGGCCGATTTGACGATCGACGGTGAGAAGCACATGGGATATAGCTTTTCGGCCAGCTACAATAGCAGCGGCGATCCTTCCGCGGTATCTATTGCGTTGAGCATCGACAACTATACACTTGGCTACGAGGTTTCCAACAGCACAAGCGAAGCAAAATTTGACTACTTCCTGAAGGACGGCGACAAATTGCTCTTCGGCTATGGCGTGCGCGCACAGGGTAACTTCTCTTCCACGGCTGTGGAAGGAAGCCAGAATGCCGGCGACGTGGTGACCACCGCCAGCGCTTACTTCCAGATCATGAACATCAAGTTCTCGGGTGAAGTGAACGCCAATACACTGGCCGACGCCCTGGATGCCGCCACTACCATCGAACAACAATTGGCAGCATGGAACGCTAACTACAAACTGATTGTCTTCTACGACGACTCGAAACAGAAGATCGCCGAAAGCGAATTCTACATCGCCGATGAAGAATATACGGAAACCGAATGGTCCTACAACCCGAACACCGACGAATGGGAAGCCACAGAAGTTAAGAAAACCAAAAAGGCACTCGAAGTACGTCTCGTGTTTGCCGACGGCACCAAGTCTGACCTGGCCACCTACACCGATACCGGCTTCGACGACATCCAGGATTCGCTCGAAACGTTTATCGACGACATTGGCAATGATTAATTGACAAGTTAGTATCTAAAGCAAAAAAAGAGGTTGCCCTTACCGGCAACCTCTTTTTTTTTTGCCCGCATTGGTCATACGGGATCCCAGTTCTCATGGAGGTATGCCAGGTAAGATTTCCAGGATGATGCAGTACGCTGGTGCTGATAGGATCCGGCTTACGGCGTGTTAGCGGTGCAACACATCGGAACGAATACGGCTGGACCCTTTTCTTTGGCAAAGGCGCGGACCTCCGGGATAGAGAATTGAAGACGTGCGATCGAAGAAATGATACGCAAGCTTAAGACGGCTTCAACAAAAGCCTGCTACTTTATATTGATCGCATAGTACGAAACGCCATAGCCTCCCCACACACCCAATGCGTCATCGCCGTCGATGTTGGAGATGATCTTGTTACCGGAAGATGAAAAAGGATTGCCCACCACATAGAGCTCCCGTTCTACCGTGCGCCAGAAATCGAAATGGGCTCTATCCATCGAGCAAAGTTTGACGCGCACACTGTCGCCCCGTTTGAAATAAAGGTCATCGATGACGTTGGTAAAATTCTCCGGACCGCGGAGAATCGTAAAGGTGAACTGCTTGCCGTTGAAATATTGATCACCCACGGCCGATAGGTAAACCGGGATAAAACGGCTGTCTCTGTTGAGGCGTTGTGTGAATACGCGGTAATAGTTGGCTTCCTCGGCATTGTCGGTAAGCTGGCCATAAACGTAGCCAAGCGAATCTTTGCCGGGCGCCAGTTCAAACCAGAGTTTGTCGAATTTGGCTGGCGGCGGAATGGTGGTCGATGCGGTGTAGCGCTTGCCTTTTACTTCTACGGTAAGGGCATACGTCTTTCCGGCTTCTCCCTTCAGCGATGTGCCCTGGTAGACGTACGGCGGGAAGAAATCATCGTCGCGTTTCAGCGTGAGAATTTCTTCGGTCGTGCCGTCGCTCACGGTCACCTTGGCGGTGGATACGATCAGGTCGCGGATGTTGGCCGAATCGATGTTCATAAAATAGGAAGCGCTGTTGCTGAGCACCACACGCGGGAAGCCGCCACTTTCGATGGAGCCATCGATCACCAGCTTGGGTTCATATGCAGATTCGTCCAGCGACGGCTCGGGCACACAAGCCAGGAGCAGCGCGGCGGGTATCATCAAAAGTACTAGTCTATGCATGGCTCAGAACTTTACGCGGTAGGTGAAGGCCGGAATGATGGGGAACAGCGAAACCTGCTTGATGCTGGTGTGCAGTTCGAGGTTCTCCAGGTTGCCTTCGGTTTCAAAATAGATGTAATAGGGATTCTTGCGACTGTACACATTGTAGATGGAAAAGATCCAGTACGATTCCCAGCGTGCGCTCTTGTGCGCCGCATAGGTCACGGCCAGGTCGAGCCGGTGGTACGCGGGCATGCGAAACGAGTTGCGCTCCCCATACTCGTTGATCACATTTCCCTGGATCACATAGCGCGCGATGGGCAGGTTCAAGGCATTGCCGGTTCCATAAACAAACACACACGAGAAGGTCCACCGGGGAGAATATTCGAAGTTGCCCAGCACCGAAAGATCGTGCAGCCGGTCGTACTTGGCGGCGAAAGGCTTGCCGTTGTTCAGGGCATCGAATTGACGCGTCGTCCGCGAAAGCGTGTATGACACCTGGCCGTTCAGACGGCCCTTTGGCTTTTTGATGGAGAACTCACTGCCGTACGAGGTGCCTCTTCCAAACACAAAGTTGTCGTCGAAGTTGTAACCTTTGCTATAGCCGATCACCACACCTTCGCGGTATTCGATCTGGCGTTGCATGGCTTTGTAATACAGCACCACGGAGGTTTCGATCCGGTTATCGCTGAAATTGCGGAAATAGCCCGCCGAGAATTGATGGGCGGTCTGCGGTTTGATCACCGCCGAGCTGGGCACCCAAATGTCCAACGGCAACGACACCGACGACAGCGGCGCCATGTGCATATACTGCACGGTTTTATCATACGATACTTTGACCGACGACGACGTCGTCAGACTATAGCGCAGGGATGCGCGCGGCTCGATGTTGCCGTAGTTCTGGATGCGCTTATGCTTGCCATAAGTTAGGGTATCCAGGATCTGGAAGTTGTCGTCTTCGATGTATCGCGTAAACGGACCCAGCTGACTGTAGCCCGACAACCGGACGCCGGCGCTTAGCTCGGTACGTTCGTTAAGGGTGATCTTGTCGTTGAAATACAATGCCGCCTCGTCGGCTTTAAGCTTTAGCGGCGGACCTACATTGAGCGAGACATCATCGCTGGAAGCGCTTACGTTGTTGGGCCGCAGGGCATGCCGCGTATAGGTGAGCCCCCACGCCAGGTCGTGTTTGTTTTTCTGAAGACCGAATTGGTACGTGAAGCCAACGTCGTTGATGTCGGAAACAATATCGAACGCGTACGAGCTGATGTTGGCGCCAAAGCCCATATCATAGCCGGAGGCTTGTATGGATAATTCTGTGAAAAGCCGTTCGCCGGTATGTTGCCACGCTATTGACGCGGTTTTGTTTTTCCAGGTAATGGCATTCGAAAAACTGGTGCTCGTATTGTAGTTAAAGTCGTCGGCGCCATAATAGGTTCGCACGCTGAGCCGGTCTCGTGGCGAAAGACGGTAGTCAAAGTTTATGTTGAGGTCGTAAAAGTAGTAATCGATATTTCGTTTCAGCAACCCGAGGTCGTGCAGCCCGCGGGCAAAGAGATCGACATAGGTACGACGGGCGGCGACCAGAAACGAACCCTTGTTTTTTTTCACCGGCCCCTCCACCAAAACCGTTGCCGCCACCAGCCCGATGCTCCCCTCCCCCTTCAATCCCTGGTCGTTACCGCTTCGTGTCGACACCCTGGTGATCGACGACAGGCGCCCGCCATAATACGACGGTATCCCTCCCTTGTACATGTCCAGACCCTGAACGGCAGTGCCGTTAAAAATGGAAAAGAATCCAAACAGGTGACTGGGGTTGTAGACAGTGGAGTGATCCAGCAACATCAAGTTCTGATCCACCGCTCCCCCGCGCACATAAAAGCCCGTGCTCCCCTCACCCGAAGTTTGCACGCCCGGCATCAACTGCAGGATCCGGATCGGATCCACCTCGCCCAACAGGTAGGGCAATTTTTCGATGTCTTTGCGCTGCAGGGATATCAGGCCGGTTTCGGTCTGGGTCACCGCCGCATCGGCCGCTTTGTCGGCCACCACCACTTCGGTGAGCGTGGTGCTTTCAGGGGTTAGTTTTATGGCCAGGGTTTGAGCTGCCTGCAGGTCTATCGTAACGGTATCGCGCTTGTACCCTACAAAAGAAAACACCACCTGGTAGCGTCCCTGGGGAACAGCCAGCTGAAAAAAACCGGCCGCGTCGGTGGCAGCGCCTTTGTTCAGGGATTGAATAAAAAGCGTACATCCTGGAAGCGGCGAGCCCGTGATGGCGTCGTGAACATAGCCGGAAAGCAGGTGGTCTTGTGCCCGGGCCAGTAGGGCCAGCGACAAAAGCACAAGGGTGAACGCTGCTTTTCGAGAGGATGAACGCACGGTGGAGAAACGGGTCTAAAACAAAAGTTCAAATATACTTTCAAGACCTCATCCGCAGGCTCCAATTTCAACGACAATATTACATCTGTCCAACTAATACGGCAGACGCCCGGCACGCACGCAACCAGGCAGACTTCCTTTGACACAAGAACAAAAAATTCATCAGGAGTAATGAGACGGGGCCAGCGTTAATCATCACCTATTTTGATGTCGTGCAAGACCAATAGCGGCAAATGCGTGTGCGACGCCATCTCGCGGGTGTAGTGCTTTTGAATGATGCCTCCGGAGTCGCGTGCAATCATCGCGATCAATCCCGTGTCCGGGTGTTCGTTGAGATAAAAATTGATCCCACCCATCACGGTCCTGCTGAAGACGGTGGCACGATCACTTTCAATTTCGGGGTTGAAAATGGAGAGCAGGGCGCTGCGCTCCATTCTTTTCAAATAGTCGAGGTTCGTATTCTTGGGTCTGACACTGACCACCCGCACTTTTGGTTCGATCATTAACAGCGCTATCTCCTTAAGGATGAGAAGCGAATCTTCATCTTGCAAGGCGTCGAGATCGGTAGCCAAAACAACCCTGTTCTTCCCATTCCTGATAAAGTCTTTGAAGAGCGCCACTTCCGGAATGACGAGCACCGGCAATTTTGTTTTAGCTATTACATTCACCGTGTTGCTACCGATCAAAATTCTCTTCAAGCCACTTGCCCCTTTCGTGCCCATCACGATCAGGTCGGGCTGCTGCGCGTCTATTCGCTCCTGAAGCGCCGTCACCAGGCTCCCCTGCGCTACCGACGATTCACATTTCAAGTCCGGGCCGAAAGTCTTTTGCAACCCTTGCACTACCGCTTCCAGTTTGCTCTTCGTTTCTGCTTCATCGTCACCCGGCGCGAGAACATTGACAATGTGAAGATGCGCAGACGCTCTTTTGGACATTTCCGCTGCAAACGAAAGCGCGTTGGTGGAGGCATCAGAGAAATCGACGGGAGCAATAATGGTTTTCATGGTATTTCGATTTCGTTAACAAGGATGATGTAAAGAAGCCGGGTCTTTACGTGTAGGAAAAGTCATCACAAAACTCACCACCCACCTCCTTGAAGAAGTCCGGGGATGCAAACCTGTTTGTCGATCAGGTTTCGCGAGGGGCGCTTTTGGCTAATTCTAAGTTACAAAGAAAACCGCCCCCGGCAACACCATACGTCTTCCCCTACCACCGTGGGAGGTGAAATCACGGTATTCCGCGAGGCATGAAAAGGGTTCAAAAGCCAGATGGGATTGTTTTGCAACGTTCACCGGTGGTCTAGCGGATAGTTTTTTTGGTTTATGCTTTTTGATGACGTGGGGAACATTCATCGAGTAAACCGGCCACCATCTCTTCGCGGACTTGCAGATGCCACTCATTTTTTGGCATCACGGCCACGATAGGTCCCATTTTGCAACGGTCTGTGCACCCGGTTTTGATCACCTGCACCTGGCGCTTCAGGTGGCGGTGCTTGACCTCACCCTTCAGCTGCTTATACACTTGCTTTCCACCGGCCTTTTTACATTTGCTTCCACAGCAAACATAAAACACGCATTCAGGTGACCGGGAGAAATGCTTCATTGTTTTTTATTAGAAACGCAAGGTAGCGATTTAACCTTATTTCGATCCAGAAGGCGATCGTTTGATGTTCATAAACAATGGATGGTGGGGACCCTACGAAAACAAAAAAGGCTGTCATGAAACATGAACAGCCTTGCTTGCTATCGGGTTATGGAGATCACTCCTTTTTCTTGAGATCGTGGATCTCGCGGTCGATGTCGAATATGGCATCCTTTGCATTCATCTGATCGAAAATTTCGATGCAGCGGCGTGCCTGTCTCTCCTCCTCATATTGTTCGTCGAGGTACCACTGCACGAACCGCGCCGTCTGGTAGTCGCGTGCTTTCTGGCAATGTTCGGTGATCTTATTGAAGTTCTCGGTGATCTGGATCTCTTGGTCCAGCGCCATCACCAGGATCGACCGGAGGTCGGTAAAGTTGCGTTCGAGGTTGCCCACTTCCGGCGAGATGGCCAGCGCACCGGCATGCGTGATGTAGTGAAAGATCTTCATCATGTGCTCGCGCTCTTCATCGGCCTGCTTTCTGAAAAACTCACCGCATCCGCGGAGACTTTGGGAATAGCACCAGGCCGACATGGAGAGGTACAGGGCAGACGAATGTGCCTCGACGGCCATCTGTTGATTGAGCATCTCCAGGACGCTCTCCTGAAGGGATGTTTTCTGACGGAGTATAGAGGTTGCGTTCATTTTTTCCGGGTTGTTTGATTCACTAGAAAGGGTACTTCCTATCAAAGATAGTTTGCCGGAACACAACCTTCCAATCAAACCAGGATCAACGTTGGTAATTTAGAAGGAGTCTAGTTCAATTCAGACAACGCGAGTGTCGACTGCGGGAAGATGGAGCTCCGGATCAGGAGGTCCTGCAACTTTAATTCATACATCATTTGACCGTATAGCGTTCGCAGCCTGGCAAAGTCACGGAGGCCAAGGACAACGGCCTCGCCCTTGCCCGACAGCGGCACATTCACCCGGTCACAATCATTCGAAAGGTTGGCGAGGTAAGCTTCGATATCGGTCCCAACCATGGACGAGTACGTCAGCAGAAATTCACAAGTGGACTGCTGAATGCCCTGATCGCCAATCACCAGGGTAAAAGAATTCCCGGCGTGGGTAAGCGAAAGCGGAAGAACTTGCGTGAGAAGGCTTTCCAATGGTTGAATTTTGATGGCTCAAAAATACGCATGGATTCGCTTGATATCAAGCTTAATTAGAGAAATTCTAAATAATGTAATAAAAAAGTGAGGCGGGCGTTTCAGCGCCCGAATCCAGACCAAAAACGGCATAAAAAAACCGCGAAATTCGTTTTGAATTCGCGGCTGAAGAGCCCCCTGTCGGAATCGAACCAACGACCTACTGATTACAAGTCAGTTGCTCTACCTGCTGAGCTAAGGAGGCAAAATGGAGGTGCAAAAATAGGGTAACTATGCGTTTTCGCAAGCACTTGTTCCAAATTACTTCAACATTTTTTGGGTTTTTAAGGGCTAACCTCCAAACAACAAAAAAGGACCTACTTTCATAGGTCCTTTTGTTTCGGTCCCCTGTCGGATCGAACGGGGAGCAAATGAGATTAAACCGTTTTGAGCAGCTTCAATTGTTCTTTCAACTGCTTGAGGTGGTCGGAAGCTTCACGGATCTTGTCGTTGAATTCATCTTTGAATTTGTCAGCGTTTTTAGAACGGCCAAAGAACTCCAGGTTGTTTTTCCAGAGGGCGATGTCGTTTTCCACTTTGCTGATCTTCTTGCGGATGACTTGTTCTTTTTGAAAGATCTTGCGTTCGGCCATGGGGTCGCTGCGCAACTCGTTCAATTGATTTTCGAGCGTGATCTTTCCCTTCTCGTCTTCGGTGATACCGGGGATGGAGTTGATGAACCGCTCCACCGCTTCATGATAGCGCGTACGGATGGCGTTGATGTCTTTCTTGGGAACAAAACCGATGGAGTTGAACTTGGCCTGCAGCTCCAACAGAATGTCCTCTGTGCCGGTATGTGCTGATGCATGGGCCTCCAGGTCGGAGCACACATCTTCTTTGAGGCGCAGGTTTTCGGCCTGTTCGCTTTCCACTTTGCCGTGTTGGGTGCGGCGTTGTTCGAAGAAGTGGTCGCAGGCGTCTTTGAATTCCTTGAAAACCTTCTCGCGGAATTTTTCGGGCACGGGGCCAACGTCTTTCCATTTTTGCTGAAGGTTCTTCAACTCGTTCGAGGTGCGTTCCCAGTCGTTGCTTTCTTTCAACTCCAGTGCTTTTTTCACCAGGTCGTTTTTCAGCTGCAGGTTTTGTTCGCGCTCCTCATCCAATTTCTTGAAGAACGCATTTTTGTTATTGAAAAAGGTCTTGAAAGCCGACCAGAATTTCTTGTTCACTTCCTTCGCTTTTGCGCGCGGAAGTCCGCCGATGACCTCCCAGCGTTTTTGCAGCTCCAGGATCTCTTTTGTCTTTTGATTCCACTCCTTGATGCGGTCGGAATTAAAGTCGATGAATTGTTGAACTTCATCGCTGAGGGAAGCTTTGCCCCCGAGGTTCACTTGCAGCTCCTGCTGGAGGTTCTGCAGATAGGCATCCCGTTTGGCGTATACAGCATCCGACGCAGCCTTGAAGCGTTGCCACACGCCTTCCTTGTCTTCCTTGGGCACGGGGCCCAGGTGTTTAAACTCATGATGCAACTCGTTGAGTTCGCGGATGGCATCTTTGATGATCTCGACATCGGCCAGTTTCTCGGCGCGCACACACAATTCGATTTTGGCTTCGAGGTTTTTGCGGCGGTCGAGTTCCTTCAGTTCGAAGTAAATGCTTTGGTTGTCGTAGAAGCGATCCAGCAACGCGTGGTAGTTGGCCCAAAGCGTTTTGGCTTGTGGTCCGGGCACGGCGCCGATGGCCTTCCACTCCCGCTGCAATGTCTTGAAGCTGTCGAACTGGTCGGAGGTATCTTGTGAATCGGAAAGCACGCGAAGCTTTTCGAGGATCTCCTGTTTCTTTTGGAGGTTGTCGAGCTTCTGTTCTTCCTGTTGTCTGAAATATTGGGCGCGGCGATCGCGGATCAGTTTGAAGTTGGCGTCAAATACATTGTCGTTCTCGTCGCCTTTGTAATCAAAGTCTTCTTCCGTCCCACCGCCTGCGGTAAATTTCAACAGGGCTTCGGCTCGCTCCTTGTCGCGGATCTCGTCATAGAGAGGTTTGATCTCCCGGAGGATGTTGTCTACCTTTTTAAAGTTGGCATCCTTGGCCAGGTCTTTAAGGAGGTCCGCAAATTGCTGTTTGGTATAATGGCTATAGTCCACGTGTTCGTGGACTTCTTCTTCGTGGTGTTCGTCATGATGCTCGTCGCGGTCGGAAAGATCAATTTCAGACTGTAAGGTGTGACCATGGTTTGTCACCACTTCCGTGGGATGCCCCTGCTCTTGCTCTTCGGTTTTTTCTCTTTCCATTTCCATAGTCGGTTCAGTGTGCTACTACGCTTTACGTAAATTTACTAAAATTGCTCAATTCAATCGCGGATCTACCGGATAGTTGGAATATACGGAGAAACGTCCGCCCATATTGTCTAACGCTTTTTTCCAGATAACGGTTGGATCGGTGTCGAACAGCAATGTATCATCCACGAAGTCGCAAACGATCCAGGAATCTTCCTGTAGTTCCGATTCTAGTTGTCCCTGCCCCCATCCGCTGTACCCGAGATAGAAACGAATGTCGGCCGGTTTTATGACGGATGTATTCAATTGTGTCATCAAACTTTGAAAATCCCCGCCCCAATAGATGTCATCCTGTATCTTAACAGCATTCGTGATCGATGTGTTTCGGTGCAGAAAATGAAGCGTATCCTGTTGCACGGGACCACCGACGAAGACGATGTCGTCGAGGGTGCTGGCCTCTTCCATCACTTCGGCGATCTTGAGAATGGAAGGCTTGTTGATGACAAATCCAAACGAACCCTCTTCGTTGTGTTCGCATAACAAGACCACGGTCCGCTCAAAATTCGGGTCGGGCAGAAAAGGCTCCGAGATCAGCAACCTTCCTTTTTCCGGCTTCAGCTTGTTTCGATATTTAAAAAACTCC
>Ga0209050_1002353_pt1 | contig 16517 bp, 10 predicted proteins | sample Araplavi_mTSA_r2_FD_184276 | JGI IMG/M metagenome (GOLD analysis project Ga0209050, IMG submission 184276) | Arabidopsis root microbial communities from North Carolina, USA - plate scrape MF_Cvi_mTSA_r2 (SPAdes) (version 2) | ecosystem: Host-associated > Plants > Roots > Endosphere | place: USA... | reverse complement strand
TCCAGGCGCGCGCCCAGCGTCGAGTACACCGTGCCCATTTCCAGGCCGATGATGCCGCCGCCAATGATCAGCATCTTCTTGGGCACTTCACGCAGCAGCAAGGCGCCGGTGGAGTCGACGATGCGTTCGTCCTGGGGCAGGAACGGCAGCTTCACCGACTGGCTGCCGGCGGCGATGATGGCCTGCTTGAAACGCAGGGTCTGCGACTTGCCGTCGGCGCCCTTGACCGTCAGGTGGTTGGCATCGGCGAATTCGCCCACGCCCGTCACGACGGTGACCTTGCGCGCCTTGGCCATGCCGGCCAGGCCGCCGGTCAGCTTGGCGACCACGCTGTCCTTGTAGCCGCGCAGCTTGTCCAGGTCGATCTTGGGCTCGCCGAAGCTGATGCCGTGGGCAGCCAGTTCGCGGGCTTCGTCGATGATGGCGGCGTTGTGCAGCAGCGCCTTGGACGGGATGCAGCCCACGTTCAGGCAGACGCCGCCCAGCGTGCTGTAGCGTTCGACCAGGACCACGGACAGGCCCAGGTCGGCGGCACGGAAGGCGGCGGAGTAGCCGCCGGGGCCCGCGCCCAGCACCAGCATGTCGTATTCGCCATCGGCCGAACCGCTGTAGGTGGCGGCGGCAGGCGCGGCGGCCTTGGCCGCTTCGGCCTTGGGCGCTTCAGACTTGGCAGCCGGCTTGGGATCGGCATTGGACCCAGCTTTGGGAGCCGCTTCCTTGGCGGCGCCAGCGTCAGCACCCGAGGCCGCTTCCACTTCCAGCACGACCGCGCCTTCAGCAACCTTGTCGCCGACCTTCACGGCGATGGACTTGACCACGCCGCCTTGCGACGCGGGGATTTCCATCGAGGCCTTGTCGGATTCAACGGTGATCAGGCTCTGTTCCGCCTTGATCGTGTCGCCCACCGCAACCAGCACTTCGATGACTTCCACTTCCTTGAAGTCGCCGATGTCCGGCACTTTGATTTGAACGGTATTGCTCATAGGGCTCCCCGTTTACAGCGCGATGCGGCGGAAGTCGGCCAGCAGCGCACCCAGATAGGCGTTGAAGCGCGCGGCCGCGGCGCCGTCGATGACGCGGTGGTCGTAAGACAGCGACAGCGGCACGATCAGGCGCGGCACGAATTGCTTGCCGTCCCACACGGGCTTGTGCGACGAGCGCGACACACCCAGGATCGCGACTTCAGGCGCGTTGATGATGGGCGTGAACGAGGTGCCGCCGATGCCGCCGAGCGACGAGATCGAGAAGCAGCCGCCCTGCATTTCGGCGGGCGAGATCTTGCCGTCGCGCGCCTTCTTGGACAGGTCGGTCATTTCCTGGGCGATCTGCAGGATGCCCTTCTTGTCGGCATCGCGGATCACCGGCACCACCAGCCCGTTGGGCGTGTCGGCGGCGAAGCCGATGTGGTAGTACTGCTTGAGCACCAGGTTGTCGCCGTCCAGCGAGGCGTTGAACTCGGGGAACTTCTTCAGGGCCGCGACCACGGCCTTGATGAGGAAGGCCAGCATCGTGACCTTGATGCCCGACTTCTCGTTTTCCTTGTTCAGCGTGACGCGCAGCGCTTCCAGGTCGGTGATGTCCGCTTCGTCGTTGTTGGTGACGTGCGGGATCATGACCCAGTTGCGGTGCAGGTTCGCGCCGGAAATCTTCTTGATGCGCGACAGCGGCTTGGCTTCGATCGGGCCGAACTTGGTGAAATCGACCTTCGGCCACGGCAAGAGGCCCAACGCGGCGCCATCGGCCGAACCGCCGGCAGCAGCGGCCGCCGGCGCAGCCGACAGGGCCTGCTTGACGAAACCGCGCACGTCGTCGGCGGTAATGCGTTCCTTGGGACCCGTGCCCTTGACCTTCGACAGGTTCACGCCCAGTTCGCGCGCAAACTTGCGCACGGACGGCGACGCGTGGGGCAGCTGGCCGGGCTTGAGGTTGGCGTCTTCCAGCGCGGCGGCGGGGGCCGGACGCGAGGCGGGCGCGGCAGCCTGCGCGGGCGCCGATTCTGCCTTGGCTTCCGGCTTGGCAGCCGGGGCCGGCGCAGCTTCGGACTTCGCGGCCGGGGCGGCAGCGGTTTGCGCGCCGCCTTCCACCACCACCACGATCGAGCCCTTGGCGACCTTGTCGCCAACCTTGACCTTCACTTCCTTGACCACGCCGCCTTGCGAGGCCGGGATCTCCATCGAGGCCTTGTCGGACTCGACGGTGATCAGGCTTTGCTCGGCCTTGATGGTGTCGCCGACCGCGACCATGACTTCGATGACTTCGACTTCCTTGAAGTCGCCGATGTCCGGCACTTCGATCTCGACCGGGCCGCTGGAGGCAGCCGGAGCCGGCGCCGAGGCCTCGGCCTTGGGCGCAGCGGCGGCGGCCTGCTTGGGCTCTTCCTTGGCGGCCGGTTTGGATTCGGCCTTGGGGGCCTCTTCCTTGGCGGCGCCAGCGTCGGCCGCTTCCACTTCCAGCACGACCGCGCCTTCGGCGACCTTGTCGCCGACCTTCACGGCGATGGACTTGACCACGCCGCCTTGCGACGCGGGGATTTCCATCGAGGCCTTGTCGGATTCGACCGTGATCAGGCTTTGTTCCGCCTTGATCGTGTCGCCCACGGCAACCAGCACTTCAATGACTTCCACTTCCTTGAAGTCGCCGATGTCGGGAACCTTGATTTGCACGATGTTGCTCATGTCTCTTTACCCTCAGGCGTATTGCGGGTTGGCTTTGTTCGGATTGATGCCGTACTTCTTGATGGCTTCGGCCACCTTGGCAACCGGCACCTTGCCTTCGTCGGCCAGCGCACGCAGGGCGGCGACGACGACGAAGTGGCGATCCACTTCGAAGTGCTCGCGCAGCTTGGCGCGGAAATCCGAGCGGCCGAAACCATCGGTGCCCAGCACCTTGTATTCGCGGCCCTTGGGCACGAACGGACGGATCTGGTCCGCAAAGAGCTTCATGTAGTCGGTCGACGCGATGATCGGGCCTTCCGTCTTGGCCAGCTGTTCCGTGACGTAAGCGACCTGCGGCTTCTTCTCGTCGGGGTGCAGCATGTTGTGGCGTTCGGCGTCCAGGCCGTTGCGGCGCAGCTCGGTGAAGCTGGTGACGCTCCAGAGGTCGGAAGCGACATCCCAGTCGGCAGCCAGCAGTTCCTGGGCGGCCATGACTTCGCGCAGGATGGTGCCCGAACCCATGAGCTGCACGCGGTTCTTGCCCTTGCCGTGCGACTTGAGCTTGTACATGCCCTTGATGATGCCTTCCTCGTCGCCCTTGGTCAGACCGGGCTGCGGGTAGTTTTCGTTCATCACCGTCAGGTAGTAGTAGACGTTTTCCTGGTCTTCCACCATGCGCTTCAGACCGTGCTGGATGATCACGGCGAGCTCATGACCGAATGTCGGGTCGTACGACACGCAGTTCGGGATGGTCGAGGCCAGGATGTGGCTGTGGCCGTCTTCGTGCTGCAGGCCTTCGCCGTTCAGCGTCGTGCGGCCGGCAGTGCCGCCCAGCAGGAAGCCGCGCGCCTGCATGTCGCCGGCAGCCCAGGCCAGGTCGCCGATGCGCTGGAACCCGAACATCGAGTAGTAGATGAAGAACGGGATCATGATGCGGTTGTTCGAGGAGTACGACGTGGCCGCCGCAATCCACGAGCTCATCGCGCCCGCTTCATTGATGCCTTCCTGCAGAAGCTGGCCGTCGGCCGCTTCCTTGTAGTACATGACCTGGTCCTTGTCGACCGGGGTGTACTTCTGGCCTTCCGGCGCGTAGATGCCGATCTGGCGGAACAGGCCTTCCATGCCGAAGGTGCGCGATTCGTCGGCCAGAATCGGCACGACGCGCGGACCCAGTTCCTTGTCGCGCAGCACCTGGTTCAGGATGCGCACGAAGGCTTGAGTGGTCGAGATTTCGCGGCCTTCCGCGGTGGGTTCCAGCACGGCCTTGAAGGCGTCCAGCGCGGGGGCCTTCAGTTGCTCGTCGGCCTTGGCGCGGCGGCGCGGCAGGTAGCCGCCCAGCGCGGCGCGGCGCTCGTGCAGGTACTTCATTTCGGGCGAATCTTCGGCCGGCTTGAAGTACGGCAGATCAGCCAACTTGTCGTCCGGGATCGGGATGCCGAAGCGGTCGCGGAATTCGCGGATGGAATCCAGTTCCAGCTTCTTTTGCTGGTGGGTCGGGTTCTTGGCCTGGCCGACGTGGCCCATGCCGTAGCCCTTGATGGTCTTGGCCAGGATGACGGTCGGCTGGCCGGTGTGGTCGGTGGCCGACTTGAAGGCCGCGTACACCTTGTGGGGGTCATGGCCGCCACGGTTCAGGCGCCAGATGTCCTCGTCGCTCATGCGCGACACGGCTTCCAGCAGCTTGGGGTGCTTGCCAAAGAAATGTTCGCGGACGAACTTGCCGTCGTTGGCCTTGTACGCCTGGTACTCGCCGTCGACGGTTTCTTCCATGATCTGGCGCAGGATGCCTTCCTTGTCGTGCGCAAGCAGCGGATCCCAGTAGCCGCCCCAGATCAGCTTGATGACGTTCCAGCCCGAACCGCGGAAGTCGCCTTCCAGTTCCTGGATGATCTTGCCGTTGCCGCGCACCGGACCGTCCAGGCGCTGCAGGTTGCAGTTGATGACGAAGATCAGGTTGTCGAGCTTTTCGCGCGCCGCCAGGGCGATGGCGCCCAGCGACTCGGGTTCGTCCATTTCGCCGTCGCCGCAGAACACCCAGACCTTGCGGTTGCTGGTGTCGGCGATGCCGCGGGCGTGCAGGTACTTCAGGAAGCGGGCCTGGTAGATGGCCATCAGCGGGCCCAGGCCCATCGACACCGTCGGGAACTGCCAGAAGTCCGGCATCAGCTTCGGATGCGGGTACGAGGACAGGCCCTTGCCGTCCACTTCCTGGCGGAAGTGGTTCAGCTGGTCTTCGGTCAGGCGGCCTTCAAGGTAGGCGCGGCCGTACATGCCGGGCGAGGTGTGGCCCTGGAAATAGACCAGGTCGCCGCCGTGACCTTCGTCTTCGGCGTGCCAGAAGTGGTTCTGGCCGCAGCCGATCATGGTGGCCAGCGAGGCGAACGACGCGATGTGGCCGCCCAGGTCGCCGCCATCGGGCGGGTTGTGCTTGTTGGCCTTGACCACCATGGCCATGGCGTTCCAGCGCACGTACGAGCGGATGCGCGTTTCCAGTTCCAGGTTGCCCGGGTGCGCCGGCTCCAGGCCGGGGGGAATCGTGTTGACGTAAGCGGTATTGGGCGAGAACGGGATGTGAGCGCCGGAGCGACGGGCTTCGTCGATCAGGCGTTCCAGCAGGTAATGGGCGCGCTGCGGTCCTTCGCGATCAAGGACGGCTGCCAGGGCTTCGAGCCACTCCTGGGTTTCAAGGGTGTCTTCGTCGTTGGCGGCCTGTACGGCGCCAGCCTGGGCGTTAGAGGACATCGTGTGTCTCCTGTTGGGGTTCGTCGTGACCACACACCCGCTTATTGATCTACTCGCGGACATTGCATGGTAGCCGGGATCATCCGGGCTACCATGCAATGCATGGGGTCGGGGTGTTCAAAGGACCTGCCAGGGGCGGGTTTCCTGTCAGGCGGCATTCTAAGAAAGAAGATTAACCGGTCGCAAGGAAAATTTCATGTTGCGGTACGGCATTTCATAATGCGGAAAGTTGAACGGAAGCTGAATCGCTGAACGCCATACTTTTTACGGTCTAGGCCGAATGGTGGACTTGATTCCCGGCAATTCCCTCCCAACACGCACTAAAATGCGCGGTCTACCGGCCCCGAATTCCATGTCCAGCGCGCCCAAGTCCAACATACCCACGCCTTTCCACGACCACGCCCGCACCCGGCGGCGCGGGGTGTACTGGGTCACGCCCGCCATGGTGCTGATCCTCTATATCTGTGTGATGGCGGTGTTCTTCTGGCTGCAGCGCATCCATGACGATAGCGTCATGTTTGTCACGATAGACCAGGAGCTGCGTCAGCAACGCCTGATATGGGTCGTGCTGGCGCTGTCCTGCGTCATCGTCATCAGCCTGCTCATGCTGTGGCGCTACACCCGCTTCCGGTCCACCGCCGAGGCCGCGCTCATTGCCGAAACGGGTTTTCGGCGCGCCATGGAAAACTCCATGTCCACGGGCATGCGCGTGCTCGACATGGAAGGCCGCATCGCCTATGTGAACCCGGCGTTCTGCCGGATGATCGGCTGGAACGAGGCCGACCTGATCGGCCGCAGCCCGCCCTTCCCGTATTGGGTGCCGGGCCGCCACGAACAACACCAGCACACGCTGGACGTGCTGATGTCGGGCAAGACCCCCAGCAGCGGCCTGGAAGTCGAGGCGCAACGGCGCGACGGCTCGCGCTTCACGGCGCGTATGTATGTGTCCCCGTTGCTGGACCCCAACGGCAACCAGATCGGCTGGATGACGTCCATGACGGACATCACCGAGCCCAAGCGCATCCGCGAGGCCCTGACCGCCGCGCACGAGCGCTTCATGACCGTGCTGGAAGGCCTGGACGACGCCATCTCGGTCACGGCCGACACGCACGACGGGCTGGAACTGCTGTTCGCCAACCGCACGTACCGCCGTGTGTTCGGCGCGCAGACGGGTGGCCACGACGAACTGCTGGCCGGCCGCCGCGGCCGCTTCACCGACGAATCGGTCGAGGTCTTTGCGCCGTCGGTGCAGCGCTGGTTTGAAGTGCACCACCGCATGCTGGCCTGGACGGACGGCCGCCGCGTGCGCATGCAGGTGGCGCGCGACATCACCGAGCGTCGCGGCCACGAGGAAGCGTCGCGCGTGCAGCAGGAAAAGATTCAGCTCACCAGCCGCCTGACCACGATGGGCGAAATGGCCTCGTCGCTGGCGCATGAGCTGAACCAGCCGCTGACGGCCATCGCCAACTACAGCATGGGCGCGGTGGCGCTGGTCAAGGCCGGCCACACCAGTCCCAACATGCTGCTGCCCGCGCTGGAAAAGGCCGCGTCCCAAGCCGAGCGCGCCGGCAAGATCATCAGCCGCATCCGCGAATTCGTGAAGCGCAGCGAGCCGCGCCGCCAGCGCGTCGCCATCGGCCGCATCGTCGACAACGCCATCGGCTTTGCCGAAATCGACGCCCGCAAGCGCCGCATCCGCATCGATAGCTTCGTGCCGTCCAACGCGCCCGACGTCCTGGCCGACCCCATCCTGATCGAACAGGTGTTGCTGAACCTGCTCAAGAACGGCCTGGAAGCCATGGAAAAGAGCGAGTCCGACGAGCTTAAGGTTGCCGTAATTCTTCACGAGCAGCATATCGAGGTGGCCGTGGTGGACCGCGGCCACGGCCTTGCCGAACCCGAGCGCCTGTTCGAACCGTTCTTCAGCACCAAGTCGCAGGGCCTGGGCATGGGGCTGAACATCTGCCGTACCATTATCGAATCGCATCACGGCCGCCTGTGGGCTGACCCCAATCCCGCCGGCGGTACTATCTTCCGCTTCACCCTGCCCTGCGCTGCCACCCAGACGCAGGCCCAGAACGATCAGTCCGAGGAGTTGCACGCATGAACACGCCCCACCTGTCGAGCACGGTATTCATTGTCGATGACGACGAAGCGGTCCGCGATTCGCTGCGCTGGCTGCTGGAAGCCAATGGATACCGCGTTCGCGCCTACGCCAGCGGCGAGTCCTTCCTGGAAGACTACGACGCCAGCCAGATCGGCGTGCTGATCGCCGACGTGCGCATGCCCGGCATGAGCGGCCTGGAGCTGCAGGAACAGCTCATCATCCGCAATGCGCCGCTGCCCATCGTGTTCATCACGGGCCACGGCGACGTGCCGATGGCGGTGTCCACCATGAAGAAAGGCGCCGTCGACTTCCTGGAAAAGCCGTTCAACGAATCCGACCTGCGCGAAATCGTGGCGCGCATGCTGGAGCAGGCCACGCAGCGCGTGAGCAAGCACCAGGCCCAGAAGGACCACGAAGCCATGCTGGCCCGCCTGACCGCGCGCGAGCAACAGGTGCTGGAGCGCATCGTCGCCGGCCGCTTGAACAAGCAGATCGCCGACGACCTGGGCATCAGCATCAAGACCGTCGAAGCGCACCGCGCCAACATTATGGAAAAACTTGAAGTGACCACCGTTGCAGATTTGATGAAAGTGGCCTTGGCCAAACCCGAGGCACACGCATGACCGCAAGGATTATTGACGGCGCGGCCCTTTCGCAGCGCATTCGCGAAGAAGTCGCCCAGCGTGTTTCGGCTTTGGCCGAAAAAGGCACCCGCCCCGGCCTGGCCGTCGTGCTGGTCGGCGCGGACCCCGCCTCGCAGGTGTATGTGCGCAACAAGGTCGCGGCCTGCGAGAAGGCCGGACTGCATTCCGTGAAAGAGCAATACCCGGCCGAGATGACCGAGGCCGAACTGCTGGCCCGCATCGACGTGCTGAACCAGGATCCCAGCATCCACGGCATTCTGGTGCAGTTGCCCCTGCCCAAGCACATGGATGCCCACAAGGTCATCGAGGCCATCGCGGCCGAGAAGGACGTTGACGGCTTCCATATCAGCAACGCGGGCCTGCTCATGACCGGGCAGCCGCTGTTCCGTCCCTGCACGCCGTACGGCGTGATGAAGATGCTGGAATCGGAAGGCGTGACGCTGCGCGGCGCTGAGGCCGTCATCGTCGGCGCCAGCAACATCGTGGGCAAGCCCATGGCCATGCTGCTGCTGCAGGCCGGCGCCACCATCACGATCTGCAACTCCAAGACGCGCGACCTGGCGGCCCAGACCCGCCGCGCCGACGTGCTGGTCGTCGCCACCGGCAAGCCCGGCATGATCGACGGTTCGATGATCAAGCCCGGCGCCGTCGTCATCGACGTGGGCATCAACCGCGGCGCCGACGGCAAGCTGTGCGGCGACGTGGACTTTGCTTCCGCCAAGGAAGTGGCCGGCGCGATCACGCCCGTGCCGGGCGGCGTGGGTCCGATGACCATCGCCATGCTGCTGGTCAATACGGTCGAAGCGGCCGAACGCGCTGCCGGGTAAAGCGTAGACCTCGGTGTCTGACACCCGTGTGAGATGCACTTCAGCTTGGACGGGTGCCTCAGGGGTGTCAGACACCTGCCGCGAATTGGTGACGAACACCATCCGATCCTCTGCGACCGCCGGGCATGGCGCCATCCTCTGTCAGGCCTTGCGTTCAGGCCGATCGCCCTCACCTGATCCTTATCGCCTTCGCCGGCGCGCCTGACGCGCCGCCTGCCACTCATAAGCCGGTAACACCATGACCCAGAACCCCCTGCTCGCTCCCGTGTCCGAACTGGTCGATTACGCGGCCGTCAAACCCGCGCACATCGTGCCCGCCGTCGAGGAACTGCTGGGCATTGCCCGCAAGGCCGTCGACCACGCCGCCGACCCCGCGCTCGCGCCCACCTGGGAAGCCGTGGCCGAGCCCCTGGACACCGCGTCCGAGCGCCTGTGGCGCGCCTGGTCGGTGGCTGGCCACCTGAATGCCGTGGTCAACACGCCCGAACTGCGCGAGGCCTATAACGCCGCCCTGCCGCTGGTCACCGAGTTTTCGACCTGGGTCGGCCTGCACGAAGGCCTGTACAAGCAATACCAGCGGCTGGCTGCCGCACCCGACTTCGCGTCTTGGTCGCCGGTGCGCCGCCGCATCGTCGAAATGGCCTTGCGCGATTTCCGCCTGAGCGGCGTCGAACTGCAAGGCGCCGACCGCGAACGCTATGCCGCGATTTCCGACCGCGAGGCCCAGGCGTCGCAGAAGTTTTCTGAAAACGTGCTGGATTCCATCGATGCGTGGTCGCTGATCGTTGAAGACGAAAGCCGCCTGGCCGGCGTTCCGGCGGACGTGATTGCCGCCGCGCGCGCCGCGGCCGAGGAAGACGGCAAGGCCGGCTGGAAGCTCACGCTGAAGATGCCCTGCTACCTGCCCGTCATGCAGTACGCGAAGGACCGCTCGCTGCGCGAGGCGCTGTACCGTGGCTACGGCACGGTCGCGTCCGAACAGGGCGATGCCAAGTTCGACAACTCCCCGCTGATCGAAGAACTGCTGGCGCTGCGCGCCGAGGAATCGGGCCTGCTGGGTCTGGGCACCTTCGCCGCGCTGCGCCTGCAGACGCGCATGGCCCGCGACGCCAAGGAAGTCACCGTGTTCCTGCGCGATCTGGCCGCCCGCGCCAAACCGTACGCGCAGCGCGATCTGGCGGAACTTACCGCCTACGCCACCGGCGAGCTGGGGCTGGACAGCCTGCAGCCTTGGGACGTGGCCTACGCCTCGGAACGCCTGCGTGAATCGCGCTACGCGTATTCCGAAGACGAGGTGAAGCAATACTTCACCGAACCGCGCGTGCTGGCGGGCCTGTTTGACGTCATCCAGACCCTGTTCGGCGTGCGCCTGACCGAAACGCCCGTGTCGTCCTGGCACGGCGACGTGCGCGGCGTGCGGGTCGAAAGCCCCGAAGGCGCGCTGATCGGCCACCTTTATCTGGACCTGTACGCGCGCGCCGGCAAGCAGAACGGCGCCTGGGTCGACAGCGAGCGCACGCGCCGCGTCGTGGCCGGCAAGGTGCAGACGCCGATCGCGTAGCTGACCTGCAATTTCTCGCGTCCCAACGGCGACCGTCCGGCCGTGCTGACGCACGACGACGTCATCACCCTCTTCCACGAAACCGGCCACGCGCTGCACGCGCTGCTGTCCGAAGTCGACGAGCCCGGCGCCGCGGCGTTTGCCAGCGTGGAATGGGACGCCATCGAACTGCCCTCGCAGTTCATGGAGAACTTCTGCTGGGAATGGGCCGTGGTGCAGAAGCTGTCGGCGCACGTGGACACCGGCGAGCCGCTGCCGCGCGCGCTCTACGACCGCCTGGTCGCCGCCCGCAATTACCAGAGCGGCATGCAGACCGTGCGCCAGATTGAATTCGCGCTGTTCGACATGCTGATGCACGATCGCAGCAAGGGCGCGTCGATTTCCGAGGTGCTGGCGCTGTTGCAGGAAGTGCGCAAGGAAGTTGCCGTGCTGTTCCCGCCCGAATGGCATCGCCTGCCGCACGCCTTCTCGCACCTGTTCGCGGGCGGCTACGGCGCGGGCTACTACAGCTACAAGTGGGCCGAAGTGCTGTCGGCGGATGCCTACGAGGCCTTCGAGGAAGCCGCGGCCAAGCAGGCCGGCAACGCGCTGGGCACGCTGGATCCGGAGACGGGTGCGCGCTTCCGCCGCGAAGTGCTGGCCGTCGGCGGCTCGCGCCCGGCGGCCGAATCGTTCGCCGCATTCCGCGGCCGCGCGCCGCGCATTGACGCGCTGCTGCGTCATAGCGGGATGACGGCGAGCTGATGGCGATGTCAGACACCTGACGCCTGTCGCACGCCGCGCCTGCCAAGACGGCCCGCCATCGCGCGGGCCGTTTTTTTGCTCCGGACTTGCGCGGGCACAAGGCATGGCGGCCGTATGCCACTCTCTTCAGATCCTGCAGGTAGAATCCGAAAGGTTTACCCCCTTCCGGCTACTGGACCCATGCGACACCTGATTACCGGCCGCTTCTTTCGCGGACTGCTGTTGAGCTTGTGTGTGTTTCTTGCCGCCTGCGGCGACAGGAACGTGGACTGGACGCTTTACAACGTCAAGGGCCACCTGCCCGACCTGAAGTTCTCGCTGCCCGGCGCGGGCGGCAAGACGGTCAGCAGCGACGACCTGAAGGGCAAGACGGTGCTGCTGTTTTTTGGCTACGCCAGTTGCCCGGACATCTGCCCGACGACCATGGCGCAGCTGACCGCGGTGCTGCAGAACCTGGGCGACAAGGCCAAGGACGTGCGCATCCTGTTCGTCAGCGTGGACCCGCACCGCGACACGCCGGACATCCTGCAGGCCTACGTCAACGCCTTCAACAACAACGCCATTGGCGTGACGGGCAACGAACGGCAGGTGGCTGACCTGGCGCGCCGCTATCGCGTGGCCTACCAGATCGAAAAGCCCCGGCCGGGTGACGACGCCGACATGTACGAGGTGACGCACAGCCGCGGCGTGTACATCTTCGACAAGGACGGCAAGGCGCGCCTGCTGGCCTCAGACACCGACAGCATCGAGACGCTGACCAAGGACGTGCGCCAGCTCATCGACCTGACCTCCTGACGCGGCGCGCTGGTCCGCACACCAGTTGTTACAACGGTGGCGTACGGGGTGCGGGTATCCGTGGGTATCATCAATCCACTTCGCCCCCTTTTCCCTAGTAAGGAGTACGCGCATGAGCATCATCATCATGATCATCGTCGGGTTCATCGTGGGTCTGATCGCCCGCGCCATCATGCCCGGGGACCAGAACATGGGGATCATCATGACCACCATTCTGGGCATCATCGGCGCCGTCGTTGCCGGCTTCCTCGGCCAGTCGCTGGGGTGGTACCAGCCCGGCGAACCCGCTGGCTGGATCGGATCCGTGGTCGGCGCGATCATCGTGCTGTTCGTGGTGGGCCTGATCGCCAAGAAGCGCACCTGACGTCTGCGTCCTGCATGCAAAGAAAAACGGGCCGATCGCGAGATCGGCCCGTTTTGCATTGCAGGCGCCAGGAATGGCCCTATAAGCAGCCCATAAGCGGCGCCAAGCGCGCCGCTCCTGGTAGCGTCAGCCCGCCGGCGTGACCGGCGCAGCAGGCGCCGCCGCCGTACGTTCTGTCCACCCGCCGCCCAGCACCTTGTACAGCGTGACCAGATTGGTCAGACGCGCCAGACGCGTGTCGACCAGCGCCTGCTGCGAGGTATAGAGCGAGCGCTGCGAATCCAGCACGCTCAGGTAGTCGTCGATGCCCTGCCGGAAACGTTGCTCCGACGCGTCATACGCGCGCTGATTGGCGTCCACCAGCAGGCGTTGGGCCTGGATCTGCTCGTCCAGCGTGCCGCGGCCGGCCAGCGCATCCGCGACTTCGCGGAAACCCGTCTGGATCGACTTTTCGTACTGGGCCACCTGGATGTTCTTCTGCACTTTCGCCAGGTCCAGCCCCGCCAGCAGCGAGCCGCCCGCGAAGATCGGCACGGTGATCTGGGGCACGAAGCTCCACGCCCCCGAACCGCCGTCGAACAAGCCGCCCAGGCTGGCGCTGGCGGTGCCGGCCGAACCCGTCAGGCTGATGGTCGGGAAGAATGCCGCACGCGCCGCGCCGATGTTGGCGTTGGCGCCCTTGAGCTGATGCTCTGCCGCGCGGATGTCCGGGCGGCGGGTCAGCAGGTCGGACGGCAGGCCGGCGGGCAGCGTGGTCGGCAGCATGCTGTCGTCCAGCTTGACTGCGTTGTCCAACGCCGTGGCCATCTGCGGCGACAGCGGCTGACCGACCAGCAGCACGAGCGCATTGCGGTCCTGCGCGGCCTGGCGCGTGTATTGCGACAGGTTGCGTTGGGCCGTGCGCAGCGAGACTTCGGCCTGGCTCAGGTCCAGCGCCGTGGACAGGCCCTGGTCGTAGCTCTGCTTGGTCAGGTTGTAGGAATCTTCCTGGCTCTTGAGCGTGTCGCGCGTCAGGCTGAGCAGCTCCTGATCCGCGCGCAGCGTCAGGTAAGCATTCGCCACCTCGGCGATCAGCGTGAGCTGCGTCGCCGTGCGCGTCTCGTCCAGCGCCAGGTAGGATTCCAGCGCCTGATCGCTCAGGCTGCGGATGCGGCCGAAGAGGTCCAGTTCCCAGGCGGACATGGCAGCGCCAACCTGATAGCTGTGGCTGGTGGTGGCCTGGCCGCTGGGCGACAGGTCGGCCGGCGTGCGCTGGGCAGAGCCCTGCCCCGCCACGCCGATGCTGGGCGCCAGGTCGGCGCGCTGGATGCGGTACTGCGCGCGCGCGGCCTCGACGTTCAGCGCCGCCACCCGCAGGTCGCGGTTGTTGACGAGCGACTGCTCGATCAGCTGTTGCAGCAGCGGATCGCCGAAAAAGTCGCGCCAGCCGATGTCGGCCACGGCCATGCCGCCCGGCGCGGCCGCCTGGGCCGCGTTGTAGGCGGCGCCCGTGGGATACGCGGCGTCGATGGGCGCATCGGGACGCTCGTACGTGGGGGCCAGCGAGCAGCCCGCCAGGGCCGCCGCCAGGGATACAGACAGCAAGGTTCTCATCTGGAGTTTCATTACGGTTGACCCTCCGCCGGCACGTCGTGCGGCCCCTTGGCGCTGGTGTCGTGTTTGTCGACGTTTTCGCTCATGCGCTTGACCTTGAACACGCGCAGCATGATGACGAAGAAGGCCGGGACGAAGAAGATGGCCAGGAACGTGCCGGTCAGCATGCCGCCGATCACGCCCGTGCCGATGGCGTTCTGGCTGCCCGAGCCCGCACCGCTGGAAATCGCCAGCGGGGTCACGCCCAGGATGAACGCCAGGGACGTCATCAGGATGGGACGCAGACGCTGACGGGCGGCGTGGATGGCCGACTCGGTCAGGCTGGCGCCCGCTTCATAGTGCTCCTTCGCGAACTCCACGATCAGGATGGCGTTTTTGGCCGCCAGCCCGATTGTCGTCAAGAGACCCACCTGGAAGAACACGTCGTTGGACAGACCACGCAGCAGCGTCGCCAGCAGCGCGCCGATGATCCCCAGCGGCACCACCAGCATGACCGCGGACGGAATGGTCCAGCTTTCATAGAGCGCCGCCAGGCACAGGAACACCACGATGAGCGAGATCGCGTACAGCGCGGGCGCCTGGGCGCCGGACAGGCGTTCTTCGAACGACAGGCCGGTCCATTCGAAACCGACGCCGACCGGCAACTTGGCCGCCAGGCGTTCCATTTCTTCCATGGCTGCGCCCGAGCTGTAGCCCGGCGCCGCCTGGCCCTGGATGTTGTACGACGGCACACCGTTGTAGCGGTTCAGCTTCTGCGGACCGAAGCTCCACGTTGCGCTGGAGAACGCCGAGAACGGGACCATGTCGCCATCCTTGTTGCGCACGTACCATTTGTTCAGGTCTTCCGGCAGCATGCGCGAGGATGCCTCGCCCTGCGCGAACACCTTCTTGACGCGGCCACGGTCGATGAAGTCGTTGACGTACGACGAACCCCATGCGGTGGCGAGCGTGCTGTTGATGTCCGACACGGCCACGCCCAGGGCGCGGGCCTTTTCGCGGTCGATGTCCAGCTGGTACTGCGGCGCGTCTTCGATGCCGTTGGGACGCACGCCCGCCAGCACCGGGCTCTTGCCGGCCTCGCCCAGCAACTGGTTGCGCGCGGCAAGCAGCTTCTCGTGGCCCACGCCGGCACGGTCCATCAGCTGGAAGTCAAAGCCGGTGACGTTGCCCAGTTCCATGACGGAAGGCGGCGGCACGACGAACAGTTGCGCGCGGCGTTCCGTCTTGGCGAAGTGCGCGTTGGCGCGTCCTGCCACGGCGGCGGCCTTCAGGCTGGCGTCGCCGCGTTCTTCCCAGTCGCGCAGCTTGATGAACAGGATGGACGCGTTCTGGCCGCGGCCGCCGAAGTTGAAGCCGTTGACCGCGAACACCGAGGTGACGGCGTCCTTTTCTTCGGTCAGCAGGTACTTGGTGGCGTCGTCGATGACGGCCTTGGTGGCTTCAGCGGTGGCGCCGGCCGGCGTCTGGATCTGGGCGAACAGGATGCCCTGGTCTTCGGCCGGCAGGAACGCGGTCGGGATGCGGGTGAACATCCAGCCCATCGCGATGACCAGCGCCAGGTAGACGACCATCAGGCGCTTGGTGCGGTTCAGGCCGCGGGCGACGGTATTGGCGTAACCGTTGCTGCTGCGCTCGAACGTGCGGTTGAACCAGCCGAAAAAGCCCTTCTTGGCGCCGTGATGGCCCTTCGGAATGGGCTTGAGCAGCGTCGCGCAAAGCGCCGGCGTGAACACGATGGCGACGATCACGGACAGCACCATCGAGGACACGATCGTGATCGAGAACTGACGGTAGATCACGCCCGTGGAGCCGCCGAAGAACGCCATCGGCACGAACACGGCCGCCAGCACCATCGCGATGCCGATCAGAGCGCCGGTGATCTGGCTCATGGATTTGCGGGTGGCCTGCTTGGGCGTGAGGCCCTCTTCGGCCATCACCCGCTCGACGTTTTCGACCACCACGATGGCGTCGTCAACGAGCAGGCCGATGGCCAGCACCATCCCGAACATCGTCAAGGTGTTGATGGAATAGCCGAACGCCGCCAGCACGCCGAACGTGCCCAGCAGCACCACCGGCACGGCCAGCGTGGGAATGATGGTGGCGCGGAAGTTCTGCAGGAAGAGATACATCACCAGGAACACCAGGATGATGGCTTCGACCAGCGTCTTGAACACTTCATGGATCGACAGGCTGACGAACGGCGTCGTGTCGTACGGATAGACGACGTCCATGCCCGGCGGGAAATACGGCTTGAGGTTGTTGATGGTGTCGCGCACCGCCTGCGCCGTGTCCAGCGCGTTGGCGCCCGGCGCCAGCTTGATGGCCAGGCCGGAAGCGGGATTGCCGTTGTAGAAGCTGTCGATGGCGTAGGTCTGGCCGCCCAGTTCGATGCGCGAGACATCACGCAGGCGCACCTGCGAACCGTCGGAGTTGACCTTCAGCATGATCTGGCCGAAGTCCTCGGCCGTCTGCAGGCGCGACGGTCC
>Ga0209050_1002351_pt1 | contig 16519 bp, 28 predicted proteins | sample Araplavi_mTSA_r2_FD_184276 | JGI IMG/M metagenome (GOLD analysis project Ga0209050, IMG submission 184276) | Arabidopsis root microbial communities from North Carolina, USA - plate scrape MF_Cvi_mTSA_r2 (SPAdes) (version 2) | ecosystem: Host-associated > Plants > Roots > Endosphere | place: USA... | reverse complement strand
ACCTTCGAGGAGTTCAAGCGCCAGGCCGGCCTGAAGCTGACACGCCAGCAGCACGCTGTCGAGCGCGCGGTGGCCAAGCATGCCAGCGTCGACCACTACCGCCAGCTCAACGAGGAGCGCCGCGGGTACGCCGAGAAGTACCAGCGGCCCGGCAAGGGGCGATTTCGCACCTACGTGATCGCGAGCGACCTCCACGACGAAGAGATGGACCCGTTTTTCCGCCGCGTGCTGATCGACACCATCGACCGCGTGAGCCCGGACGCCTTCTGCATCGGCGGCGACGGCCTGGATCTGCCCGAGTTCGGCAAGTACAGCGTGGACCCGCGCGAGTGGGGGCCCGTGCGCCGCATCAAGGTCATGCACAAGTTCCTGGAGGACATCCGCCAGGTCAAGCCCGACATGCAGGTCGACTGGCTGGAGGGCAACCACGAGTACCGCCTGCTGCGCCACCTCGGCGACGAGACGCCGGCCCTGAAGGCGGTTCTCAGCGAGCTGCACGGCTGGACGGTGCCCAAGCTGCTGGGCCTAGACCAGTACGAGGTCAACTACGTGGCGAAGGCTGATCTGGCTGCCTACAACCAGCGCGACATCCAGAAGGAGATCGGTCGCAACTACCTGATCTACGACGACTGCTTGGTTGTGCACCACTTCCCGGACGGCCGCAACCTCAAGATGCCTGGCGTGAACGGGCACCACCACAAGCACATCAGCTGGCCCGAGTTCTCGCCTGTCTACGGCGCCTACGAATGGCACCAGCTGGGATGCGGCCACCGCCGCGACGCGAGCTACTGCAACGGCGAGAAGTGGCACATGGGCTTCATGATCGCCAACGTCGACACCTGGACGCGCCAGGTGAACTTCGACTACGTACCGGTCACCGACTTCGCCGTGAGCGGAGGCAAGTGGTACACGCGCGCCAAGAGCGAGATCGTCAGCCCCGAAGTGCGCATCGGCCTTCCGATCCAGACATCGGTCGGCTTGTAAAGTCAGTGCTTACACACTAAAATCGGCAGCCAAGGAAGATTCTCAATGCCACTCAGCACGGCTCACGCCAACGACCTCGTCAAACTGATCCTCGCCGGTGTGGCCATCCCGAACCTCGCCGACAACGCCGCGGGCTCACCCCTGGCGCAGCTGTATCTCGGCCTACACACGGCAGACCCCGGCGCGGCCGGCACGCAAAGCACCAGCGAGCTGGCTTACGCCGGCTACGCGCGTAAGGCGCTGGACCGCATCCCGGCGTTCTGGACCTTCTCGGGCGGCAACGCCAGCCCCACAGGCCCGATCACCTTCGCTGAAAGCTCAGGCGGGGCAGGCGGCGTCGTCACCTTCGTTTCGATTGGCGTCGCGGCCGCCGGCGCAGGCAAGGTGCTGCTGCGCGGCCAGATCATCACGCCGGCCACCGGCGTCCCTGTCTCGGAGGGTGTCACTCCCTACTTGAAAGCGGGCACCGTCATCAAGTTCCTGGACGTCTGATGGCCCATATCGTCGCAGACCGCATTCTCGAAACCAGCACGACCGCTGGCGCGGGCGTCGTCACGCTCGACGGTGCCGTCACGGGCTTTCGGCGCTTCGGCGACAAGATGGCCGTGGGTGACACCTGCTGGTACGTCATGTATGCCGTCGACCTGGTTGGCCGGCCGACGGGCGAGTACGAATGGGGCACCGCAACCTACAGCGCTGCCAATCGGCTCACGCGCACGACCGTGGTGGGCTCCAGCAACGCTGACGCCGCTGTGGCTTTCGCACTAGGGGCCAAGCAGGTCGCCTTGACCATCGTGGCTCCGACGACCACCGGCCTGAAGGCGCAGTGGCGAGCCATGGTTGGACTGGACAAGGTCGAAAACCTCGCGCCCGCGGACTACCCGGTGAGCACCTCGCAGAAGGCCGCGCTCGACGCGAAGTCGGACACCGCGACCACCGTTACCAAAGACACTGACACAGGCGCTGCGCGCATGCCAGCCGGTACGACCGCCGAGCGCGGCAACCCGGACGAGGGCACCTTTCGCTACAACAAGAGCACCAAGCGGCCCGAGTTCGGCAACGGCAGCAAGTGGGGCTCCATGGCCGGCGCAGTGGGCGGCGGCACCGACGCGATCTTCTTCCAGAACGCCAAGGTGGTCACCGCAGACCACACGATCACCTCCGATCAGAACGCGACAGCGGTCGGCCCGCTAAAGATCAATCCCGGTGTGAAGCTGAAGGTGGAAGCCGGCGCACGTCTCGTCATCGGATGAGAGGAACAAATGTCTCTTGACCTTAGTGGGGACGAGATCCTCAACTCCCCGAGCGCTTACGTAACAGGCGATATGAAGATGGCATGGCGTGCGGCGGCGCAGGATGGTTGGATCGCCGCGGACGGCAGCACCATCGGCTCCGCGACCAGCGGAGCTGCGCGCGCCAATCCCGACACCCTCGCTCTGTTCATGTTGCTTTGGGCATTCGACAACTCCGTGTTCCCCATTCAGAACGCCGACGGGACGATTGGAGCCAGAGGTCCGTCGGCGTCCGCCGATTGGATCTCGAACAAGCGCATGCCGACTCCCAATATGACGAACCGCTACGCGCGAGGCCCGGGCACGGCTGCGCCGGGCGTGAAGCTGGAGGGCTCCAGCGTTTGGACTGACAGCCTCGGTGACGCCACTCTCCGCCAGGCGTCGGGCGCGACTGCTGTGCAGAACGGTGAAAGCGTATCTACCTTTACCGCCGCGCAGACCTACACGCAGAGCGGCGCGGTGTTCACCGCATCAGCCGCGGGGCAACGCTTCGTCAAGGTGCGACCGGACACACTAGTTGTACCGCACTGGATCAAACTCTAAGAGACATCAATGGCGAGTATCGAAACAGCCAGCTCGGCTGACCAGTCTCTCATCCTTCGCACGGGCGCGGCGGACGTCATGCGCGCCAAGCTCGACGACGTAGGCAATCTGACCTTGTTCGGCGAAGGCCGCGTCATCACCCCGTACACGTCGGCAGTGGGGCAGTGCTATGTCAAAGCCATTGGCGGCAACCTCGTGATGCAGCGGGACAAAGGGTCCATGATCATGATCAACGGCCGTGTTGAGCAGATTCCCGAGGCAGGCGTGTCGCTCGCACCTGGAGTTCAGGCGGTCGGTTCATACCAGCACATCTATGCGTACATGGATGCAGGCGTGATGAAGCTGGGAAAAGAACCCATGGCGACCGGCCGCGCAATCGACAGCTTTGGTCAGCAGGTTATCGCAGGACACCCGGAGTGGACGCTGGTAGCCAAGGCCTACAACGGCGTGGCCAATTCGTGGGCCCCGGGTATCGCTGGTCAAGTCAATCTGATCAACTGGTTCAACCGCCGCAAGGTCCATGGCTATGGCTACTACGGCGCTGTGCGCAACTGGAGCACTGGCTCCTGGGCCGAGCTGGATTCGGCCGGTCGCGTGTACTTCCTTCACTGGGGCCCAGCAGATGGCGAGAACGTCGACTTCCTCATCGGCGGAAGTCTCCAGAACAACACTGCGACGGCCTTGTCGCAGACCGGCGTCGCGTTGAACAACACCTCCAACCCGGACATCTGCACGCAGGCGTTGTCGATCCCGAACGCCAATGGCTACAACCACGTCACGATGGGTCGACCCATCAACGGCGCCCAGATGGTCGACGGCATGAACTACCTCGCGCAGCTGTGCTGGGCCAACTCGGGCACGGGCAGCTGGAACCTCAACATTCAAGCGGAGGTGATGGGGTAATGTCCGTTCAGGCCGATAAATATCAGGTTGGTGTCAACGTCACCAACGCTCAGAACTTCACCATCCAAGCCACCGGTGATGGCACGCTGCGCATCTTCCGCGGCGGAGAAGACTCTCCGCTGAGCGAGGTCTTGCGCATCGAGGCCGACGGCCAGCTGACCTCGTTCAAAGGCGAGTTTGCGAAGACCGGTGACTTCAAGTTTCGCCAGGCTGCTGCACCTGACCCCGGTTGGATCGTCGCCAATGGAGGCACGATCGGCTCGACGGCCAGCAATGCGACCAATCGTGCCGGCAACGACACGTTTAACCTGTTCGTACGGTGGTGGACGGACTACACCGATGCGCAGCTCCCTATCCTGACCAGTGCTGGTGCGGCCAGCACGCGCGGCAACAGCGCGCAGGCTGACTGGGACGCAAACAAGCGCCTCAGCGTTTTCGACATGACCGACGACCGGTTTCCCGTCGGCGCGAACGGGGCGGGCACCATCAACGGCACCAAGTACGCCGACACGCTCAAGGACCACACCCATACCGTCGCCAGCACCGCAGGCCAGAGCACTGGCGGCACGACCGGTCTGATCATCACGACGTCAGGCGCGCCTCAGGGCGGCTTTACGTCGTCGGGCGCGAGCGGCGGTGCCACCAAGAACTTGCCGCCACGCCTGGGCATGTTGCCCTGCTACAAGCTCTGAGATCCACATGCAGTTCTGCTACTCGCCTTCGACCAACCTTTTCTACCAACGCGCCTTCAATCCCGGCATCCCGGATGACGCCGTCGACGTGCCGATCGAGATGCCGAGCATCTGCGCCGGCTACGAGACCGCGCCAGGGCCTGACGGGCAGCCACGCGTCATTGGCGAGAACGCGCTCAGGTTCCTGCAAGAGCGCATCGCCGAGAAGCGTTGGAAGGTCGAGACCGGCGGCATGACGCTTCCCGACGGTATCAAGGTCGACACGGCCCGTGAGGACCAGGCGGCGATCGCTAACACCCTCGCGGTGTGGCCCTTCACTGGGCTGCAGCAAATCTCCTTCAAGGCCGCCAGCGGATTCGTGATCCTGACGGAGACGGAACTGCAAGGCATCGCGGGTGCCATCGGCCTGTTCAAGCAAGCCTGCTACGAGGCCGAACGTCTGCACTGCCTGCAGATCGCCGGGCTGAGCGATGCAGAGCTGCTTGCCTACGACTTCAGCACCGGATGGCCAGGGGAAGAGCCACCGGCAGAAGAGCCTCAGGAGCCGTCGGAAGGCGAGTTGCCAGGCGAGCAGCCGCCAGAACAAGAGCCTGAGACGGACCCAGCAACGGACCCTGCAGGCGAGGGCGACTAAGCCATGTTTGGTAGCGTCCCGCTGAGCACCACCGCCTTCGCGGTGGGCCCAGTCCTGTCCTCGAGCAAGCTGGCGGAATTCATCGTGGAGTTCGTTGTAGGCGCGGGCGTGAGCGGCCTGGCCGGCTCGAAGAATGGGGGCACCGCTTCGCTGGTGCAGTCCTCGAGCTGGAATGTCGACGGGCGCTCCATCGCGGCAGGCGTGGCCGCGTTTGTCGCATCGAGCTCGTTCAAGGCCCCTGGCGCCTCTGTGGCGGCCGGCACGGCAGAGGTCATCGCCGAAGCCGTGATGGACGCGATCGCGACCGTCCAACTGCTGCCTGGCCAGCCTGTGGATGGGCAGCGCGTCCAGGTGGGCTGGCGCTACTACGTCTGGCGCGCCGCGCTGGGCAGCTGGCGCCCCGACGGCCCGGCACCGCACAAATTCTAAGGCTTATATGGTCAGTAAGCACTGACACATGTCACAATAGCGGCTGACGACCTGGAACCCGAAATGGCAAAGCAACTGAAATACCGCAACAAGCACTCCAACAGTCGATCTTCTGGCCGTTCCGGCCAGGTTGTCACCCGATACGAAGACCCGCGCGACTACGGCCAGCCGCGGATCAGCCAGCCGCCCAAGCGCCCGGAGGCCAAGACCGAAGCACAAGGCCGATATCTGTCGGCCTTCATGAGCGCAGAGCTGATCTTCGGCACCGGCCCGGCCGGCACCGGCAAGACCTACGTTGCAGGCGCATGGGCTGCCGACCAGCTCGCCGACCGCCGCTACGACCGCGTCATCATCACGCGTCCTGCAGTCGAGACGGGCTCGCCCATGGGCTTTCTCCCCGGCGAGCTCGAAGAGAAGTACGCACCGTTCCTCGAGCCCTTTAAGCAGGTGATGATCGAGCGCATGGGACGGGGCGCCTTCGAGTGCGCCCTGAAGAACGAACGCATCAGCCCGCAGCCCCTCGCGTACATGCGCGGTGCAACGTTCAAGAACGCGATCGTCATCCTCGACGAGGCGCAGAACACCACGCCAGAAGAAATGAAGATGTTCCTCACCCGCATCGGCGAGGACTGCATCGTGATCGTGAACGGCGACGTACAGCAGATCGACATCAAGGGCCCCAGCGGCCTGCTGGACGCGCTCAACCGCGTGTCGCACCTGGACCAGGTCAGGGTTGTCGAGTTCACCGAGGACGACATCGTCCGCTCCGGGCTGGTCAAGGCGATTCTGACGGCCTATCGCGCGCGATAGCGTCGACCCATTTCAAAGCCCCGCCCGCTGAAGCCTCCTTGAATGGCCAGGCTTCATGGCGGGGCGGAGACTACTGGCGGTTCGCCTCTATGAATTTGGCTGCCGCAAAGACAAAGCCAACCGTCGGTTGCCTTCGGCAATAGTTTTCAATCCAGACCATTGCCGCGTCGTCATCGAGTTCGTGCGATGCGGACCTTAGCTGTCCGTCGTTGCTGAACCAGTTGTGACCGCTTGCGAAGGCGACGAACCATTGACGGTACGCTCGATCTCCTCCAACGACACGCCTTGCTTCGACGAATTTGCCGCAGCTAAAAGTACCAGTGCCATAAACGTAGACGTTTTCCGCCGAGCGTGCCGGGGTTGTGGCCAATGTCGCGGCGATGGCGAGTAGGAGCAGCTTCATATCCCTCCGGGTGGTTTTAGGCGATTCTCGCTCCGGGATGAACTATGGCGCGAGTTAGCACAAAGTGCGTCTCCCCTTATGTAAGCACTTTCTAAGATGAAAGAACAACTGAATAAGGGGAAAAGTGGAATACATCGGTTCAAACCTCCAGCGAAACGAGATGGAGGCCATCGCGCTCACCATCGACCCCGTGCACCGTGCGGACACCCCCGAGCTGATGGCCTCCCGCTGGTTCGACTACCGGCACATGCACCCCGTCCAGGCTACCTACCTGTTCGCTGAGCTCTACAAGGTCCAGACACGCATCTTCGCCGAGAGTTTCGTGGACATCGAGACCGCCGATGACGCGCGCGCCTTTACTCCAGACGACATTTTCAAGAGCCGCGACCTGACCTCGATGTGGCTTGCCCGGGGCGTCGCAGACCGTATCGGGTGCCCGTACACGACCATGCTGGCCTTCGTCCAGCAGCGCGCCCTCGAGCGCACCTTCCAACGCTACCCGCGGCCCAACCAGATGTACGGCGACGACGTCGAGCTCGACCTGGCCGAGCTGTGGAAGTCCCGGCTGCGAACGAGCCTGCAGTACAGCAAGGAGGAGCGCTTCGCAGCTTCCCGCCACCCTGACCCCGCGGCCTGGCCGGCCGACATGCGAGCGCATGTGCAGTTCATCGTCGACCAGATCCGCGCGCGCCCCGCGCCGCACGACAAGCTGATCGGTCGCATGTACCGGGAGGACCGGCTGAGCCCGAGCTGGACGCTGCTGCCCTTCGACGGTGAAGCGCTCGCCCGCGCAGAAGTACACGCCCGTGAGCTTAACGTAAGTCACTACTGAGTCACTATAATTGGGGTTCAGCGGGGCACAACGCCCTGCCATTTTTCTTTCGCACGCATCCCAGGAGCACTTATGAACGCGAACGTTCGCCCCCTTCACGCCAACCGTGACGTGACCCGAGATTTCAGCCGCAACCAGAACGAAAGCAAGCCCAAGTTCGAGGCCAAGGGGCACGATCGCCAGCTGCAGGACGCCCAGTACAGCGGGCGCCAGATCGAAATCGAGACCATGTCCGGCGTCCTGCACGTGGGCGTGTTGATCCGCCGGGATCGCTACACCTTGACCCTGCGCCACAGCGACGGCCGCGTGCGCATGTATTTCAAGCACGCCATCGAGAGCATCGAGCTGGACCAGGGCTTCGCGAACGCTGCCGATGGCCAGGCAGCTGGCGAGACGGGGGTTTAAGCGGTGAGCGGCAGCACCTACGCTGCGGCGCTCAGCGCTACCGAAGATGACGCGATCGCGTTGTTGGATGACATCGACGACGGCGTGCAAGGGGCTGCGCCGGTACCGCGCTACGAGTTCGACCTGGACTTCCAGGAGAAGATCTGCGCGCTGACCCTCCGGGACACGAAGTTCGCCCAGCTCACCGACGGCCTCATCCGCCCCGACTACTTCGAGAACGCGGCCCACGCCGCACTGGTGTCGGTGGCAGCGCGCTACTACGAGAAGTACAAGAAGGCGCCTGGCGACAAGACCACCCTCGCGTCCCTGATGAAGGACGCCATCCGCAACAAGATGCTCCCCAGCGAGATTGCCAAGATGGCAATCGCCGTGGTGCCGGCGATCTTCGACGTCGACGTCTCCGACCGCGACTACGTCGCCGACACGTGCGCTACCTTCGCTCGCCACCAGGCGGTGGCAAAGGCAGTGCTGGACTCGGTGGATCTGATCGAGAAGCGCGACTTCGAGACGATCGGCCAAATCATGCGCCGCGCCGTCGACACCGGCGTCTCCCGCTCCGGCGGCAGCTACGACTATGGCGAGATGGCCAAGGTGCGCACCCAGGAGCGTCTGGACCGCGCCGCGGGCCTGCTGCCGCCCACGGGCATCACCACGGGCTTCAAGGTTCTGGACGACTACCTGTACCACAAGGGCTGGGGCCGCAAGGAGATGTCCGTGCTCATGGGCGGGCCCAAGGCGGGCAAGTCGATGGCCATGATCTCCTTCGGCGTCAACGCGATCGCCAACGGCTTCAGCGTGCTCTACGTGACGCTCGAAGTCGCCAGCAGCATCATCGCCGAGCGGGTCGACGCGAACATCGCGGAGCGCGCCATCAACGAGCTCGGCGCCCACCCCCACGAGGTCCAGGACAAGGTCGCCGCCTTCATGGCGAAGGCAGCCCCGTTCATCATCGAGGAACAGCCCAGCGGGACCATGCGCCCGAGCGACCTGCGCCGCCTGATCGAGCAGTACAAGGCCCAGGGCAAGATTTTCGACCTTGTCATCGTCGACTACGCCGACCTGATGGCCCCGGAGCGCACCACCGACAACGTGCAGGAGAACAGCAAGTCGGTCTATGTGAACCTGCGCGGCCTGGCAATGATGGAAGGCTTCGCGCTGCTGACCGCCACGCAGACCAACCGCGAGGGCGCCAAGAAGGCCGTGGCCACGATGACCGACATCGCTGAGGACATCAACAAGGTGCGCATCGCCGACGTTCTGATCTCCATCAACGTGACCGACGAGGAGCGCGCGCTCAAGCAAGCTCGCCTGTTCTTCGCAGCCTCGCGCAACCAGCGCTCGGGGTTCGCAGTGCGCGTCGAGCAGGAGGTGTCGATGGGCAAGTTCATCAAACAGGTGCTCGGCGAAGACTGACGCCAAGGGACGGGGGCAAAACTTGTCCCTGTACCCACTCTCCCGAAGGAATTTTTATGACCCCCAAGACGCACGCGCGCCGCTTCGTCATCGTCGCGGCCGCGACCACCCAGGAGGCGCTCGACAACGCCGTCGAGCAGGCAACGCGCCTCATCAACGAGGGCAACCTGGCCGGCAAGGACTCGAAGGATGACGCCAGCTTCTACTTCGACAGCACCGACGAAGTGCCGGACTCGGAGCTGCCGGCATGAAGAAGGTCAACGTTGCTGAGCTCTCCGGTGCCGCACTCGACTGGGCAGTGGCGAAAGTGATGGGGTTCGCGCTCCAGCCGAGCAAGACCGGCCTGCTTGTGTCCAATCGCGATTACTTCGGCTGCTGGGGATGGACCTCTTTCTTTCCTTCCAGTAATTGGGCGGATGGCGGGCCCATCATCGAACGTGAGCGCATTTGGACCGCCGAGTGCAGCGGCGCATGGTCCGCGAAGCCCGCTTTGAACTTCGACAAGGTGGAGCGTCTCGACACGTGGGCTTCGACCCCGCTCGAGGCTGCCATGCGCTGCTACGTGGCGTCGAAGCTGGGTATCGAGGTCGATGTGCCGGAGGCGCTGCTGTGAAGGCGGCGCTGATCGTGCTGATCGTGACCCTGGCCGGCTGTGGCCGGCCCGCGGATCACCAGCACTCAATGCTCATGGAGCGTGGGTGCGTCTTCAAGAGCCGCGGCGTCGTCGGCAAGACCTGCGGACGGGGAGGCTGCGGCGACATCATCGGCACTATCTACAGCTGCCCGGCGTACGAGGCGAAGGTGGACGACTGATGAAGGAACTTCTCCTCTTTGGTAGCGCCTTCGGCGCCGTCTTTCTGCTGGGGTTTCAGAGCCTGGCCGTGAACAGCGGCTACCGCGCGCTGGCGCTGGTCAACTCGGCGCTGATCGGCGTCATGAACATCGGCCTGTTCAAGCTGGTGCCGCACGTCGAGACGATGACTCAAGCGGCACTCTACGTCGGCGCCGGCCCGCTCGCGATCCTGTGCGCTATGGAGGTGCACGCTTGGCTGCGCAGGAGGAAGGCGGTATGAGCACCTTTCCTGATGCCTTCATCGAGCCAGAGGCCGCGTTCAAATCGGCGGTGATGCACCAGACCTGGGGCCACCTAAAGGTGGACCGTCGCAAACGGCATCCGGGCTACATCCTCTTCACCGCAGGCGAGTACCGCGATGTGGTGGTCATCAAGTCCGAGTTCGACGATGTGCCAGACAGCCCGTGGTTCTACACCCACATCCACGACTTCATCAGCAAGAAGGCCGGCAAGCGCGAGCAGTGCGGCAAGGTCTTCCGCTTCGACGGCTTCTACCGCGTGTGCCTGAACGGGGTGGGGCAGTTCATTGGCAAGACGCGCGTGGTGCGCATGCCTGGAAGGAAGGGATGAAGGACATCGACCGCGGCACCTACGTCGAGACCGTGCCTGAAAACATGCGTGACCTTGAGCTCCTTGAGAGGCTCTATCCAAACCTGATGCCATTCAGCTCGGTGTGTCATGCAAAGCGTGTCGAGCCGCATCGCCTCGTCAGTTTCAACCCATACCCTACCTGGCATGGAACGCGCTGAACTCGACAAGGCCCTGGCCAAGATCGACGTCGAGACGTACCTTGACCGCGAAGGCATCACCTACACCCACAGCTACGGCACGCGCGGCGAGCAGCTGAACCTGCACGAGTGCCCCGCGTGCGGAGAGGGTGGCCGCAAGACCTACATCAACGCCGAGACAGGCCTGGGCAATTGCTTCCACGGCAGCTGCGGCTTGAAATTCAACAAGTTCAAGCTCATCAAGGCGGTGAGCGGCTTGGCCGGCAACGAGCTCGACGCGCACATCACCACTATCGCCGGCGAGCAGGGCTGGATGCCGAAGAAGGAGCGCGTGCGCATCGAGCAGGGCGTCCTGAAGCTCCCGTCGAAGCTGCACCCCATCCCCATCGGGGGCGTCGATAACCTGCAGTACCTGCAGGACCGCGGCGTCAGCATCGAGTCGTGCCGGGCGTTTGACCTCAGCTACTGCCACGGCGGCTGGTGGGCCTACACCCTGAGCGACGGCACCGAGAAGTTCACCAAGTTCGACAAGCGGGTCATCATCCCGATCGCCGACCTGGAGGGCAACCTCGTCTCGTTCCAGGGCCGGGATGTGACGGACACGCTCGAACCCAAGTACCAGTTCCCCACCGGCTTCGCGGTCGCGGGCTCGCACCTCTACAACGGCCAGAATTTCGTCGATGGCGAAAGCACGCACGCCGTGGTGGGGGAGGGGGCCTTCGACGCCATCGCCATCTACCAGGCCGTGACGGGCTCGGCCAGCTGCAAGGGCATGCTGCCGCTGGCCACGTTCGGCATGCACCTGAGCGACGGGCCCGGCGGGCAGATCGAGAAGTTCATACGCCTTAAGGAGCGCGGCCTGAAGACGGTCACGTTCATGTGGGATGCGGAGGCCAAGGCCACGTCGCTGGCCATCAAGATGGGCTTGAAGCTCATGAGCCTGGGCTTCGTGGTCCGCATTGCGGCGCTGCCCGAAGGCTACGACCCCGCGCAGGGTCCGGACAAGAAGCCCACGCCGCCTGCCATGGTGCGTCAAGCGATCTTTGCCGCCACCAAGCTGACGCGCCTGTCGGCAATCACGATGCTGCACAAGACGGTTAGCACTTCACGTGTGTAAGTCCTGAGTGACTTACCTAAAATAGAGCATCGAACCCAGAGAAGGGGAACTTTATGAGCACGAATTTCCGCATCACCACGACCTGGCTCGAACACTCGACCAAGTTCTACCAGCTGTACCGAATCGAGCGCTTCGACGATGGCCGCTTTCAAGGCCGCTCGGCAACTGTGGGCCACTATGGCAGCAAGAACCTGCTGCAGCGCGGCGCGCTTCGCCCCATCCAGGGCGGGCAATGCGCGGTCTATCCGGGGCCGCAGCACCAAACAAAGCTGGACGAGAAGAAGCGCAAGGGCTACGTCATGGAGAACGCGCCCTTGGTCGACGATCTATCCAGCGAGGCTGCGATGCGCACATGGCTGCAGACGCAGATGCCGACGAAGCACCGCGAGAGCATCCTGCAGATGCTCGGCATGTCGCTGGACCCGCACGCACAGCCGATCGACCCCGACGACGAGCCGATGCCCGCACCTGAAACTGTGAACCGTGCCCCCGCAGAGACCCCTGAGGGCTGGGGCGACTGGTAAATCATCCACATTGAAGGGTAAGTAATGAGTGACACACCTGCTTTCGTACCGCTCGCTGAATCCGCCAACGGCCGGACGAACAGCTTCTGCCTTCAGTGCAAGAAGGCCGAGCAGTCGATGAGCTACGCCGCATGCCTGAACCGGATCGAGACGATCCGCGCTGGCGCCAACGTCCCGAAGGACTGGAACGTCTGCGACACCGCCATCGGCGTTGGCCAGTGCATCGCCCGCGACATGCGCCAAGAAGAGGAGCTCGCTGGCGCATCGATCTACTTCCGCGCTCGCGAAGCGCTGCAATCCGCCGCGTCGACGGCCATGCGCTGGTTCATGCCGGGCGACAAGAAGGCGAAGACGACTGCCGCGCGGCCGGGCTCGGTGCTCGACGCGCTGGGTGATGTTGGCTCGTTCGCAGACGCGATCAGCGGGTCGGCAGCAAGCGCTCCCAGCGCCCCCGCTGCCCGGGTCATCCCGATCACAGCAGTCGCAGGCGCAGGTGAGACGCCCCTGCAGATCGCCCGCCGCCTGCGCGCTGAGCAGGAGGCTGCCAGTGCCTAAGGGGTACCGATTCCGCACGACCTGGCGCGGAAAGCTGGTCTTGCAGCGCAGCGTCGTCACTGTCGTAGGCGATGCCTACGACTGCTGGACTGTCGCGGTCTGGCGAGACGCAACCGCCGAAGACCTCACCCACTTTTTCACCAACCAGGAGGCCTGACATGGCCCTCAGCTTGGACACCGAGCACTGGCACTTGACCATAGACGCGCGGTGGAAGCCTAAGAAGCACGAGCACGCCGAATGCCCGAGGTGCCACGGCCGCGGAACGACCGGCGGCACGTGGGCTGACCCGGACCCGGCAGTCGCGTGCGACACCTGCCACGGGTCGGGCACGGTCGATGTGCCCCCCTCCCGAACCCAAACCTGAAATGCCCGAGGCGCTCGTGATCCACATGCGCGCCGCCTACCAAGAGTTCTGTCGTAACCATCCCACCAAGGAGTCCTGATGTACCTCAACAAAGCCGCCTCGATCTTTCAAGCGATCGAGGCCATCGCCGCCACCAGCTCGAAGAACGAGAAGGAAACCCTCGTCAAGTCCGTGGGCGGCCTGCCGCTTTTCATGCGCATCGTGCGCGCCGCCTACGATCCCTTCGTCAACTATGGCCTGGCCCTGGCGCCCATGAAGCGCGACGGTCTGGCCCCAGGCGGCAGCACGCTGGACGAAGAGCAGTTTTGGACCATTCTGGAAAAGCTGGCCAGCCGCGAACTCTCCGGCACGGCCGCACGTGACGCGGTGCAGAACGCCGTCGACTTCCTGGACGAGCCGAGCAGTGCGCTCTTCCGCCGGATCATCGCGAAGGATCTGCGTGCGGGCTTCACCGACGGCACGATCAACCGCGTGTTCCCGGGCACCTTCCAGGAATTCCCCTACATGCGCTGCAGCCTGCAGGCCAAGTCGAACATGGTCAAGGCGGGCTGGTGGGAAAAGGGCGCCATCAGCCAAGAGAAGGCCGACGGCATGTTCGCGAACGTGAACCGCGCCGGCGACACTGTCTCGATCCACAGCCGCCAGGGCAGCCCCTTCCCCACGGGTTGCATGCCCGAGCTGGAGGCCGCCATGATCGCGGCCCTGGCTGCCGAAACCCAGACCCACGGCGAGCTGGTGGTCTACCAGGAGAACGGTGCTGGCCAAGACTGGTCGCTGATGCCGCGCGAGAAGGGCAACGGGGTGCTGAACAGCCTGCTGTCGGGCGGCGCCCTCGAGCCCGGCCAGCACGTGGCGTACATGGCCTGGGATCAGATCCCCCTGTCGGCGGTCAAGCCCAAAGGCAAGTACGAGACGGGCTACAAGGCGCGCCTGATCGCGCTGCTGGGCCAGCTGAAGAGCGCGGGCTCGGCCGTCCTGCGTGTCATCCCGACCAAGCAGGTGGCCAACCAGGCCGAAGCCTTCGCGCACTACCGCGAGCTGCTGGCGCAGGGCAAGGAGGGCACCGTGGTCAAGCACCCCGACGCCATCTGGAAGGACGGCACCAGCAAGGACCAGGTCAAGCTCAAGCTCGAGGTGGACGTGGAGCTGCGCATCACCGGCTTCATCCCGGGCACGCCCGGCACCAAGACCGCGGCCACGTTCGGCTCGCTCATGTGTGCCAGCGAATGCGGCGCGCTCGAAGTGGGCGTGAGCGGTTTCACCGATGCCCTGCGCCAGACCATTCACAACGACCGCGAGCGCTTCCTCCAGAAGGTGGTGACCGTGCGGGCGAACAGCGTCATGGCGCCGTCGGGCGAGCAGGGCATCTACTCCCTGTTCCTGCCCCGCCTGATCGAGGTGCGCGAGGACAAGAACGTGGCCGACGACCTGCAGCGCATCAAAGACCAGTTCGCCGCGGCGATCGCGGCATGAAGAAGCCGCTGAGCGCGCCCGTCACCCGCGGTGGCTGGGCTGCGTATTTCGACGTGCGGGCACAGGGCGGCAACGCCCAGGCCTGCACCCTTGCAACGTGGTATCTGCTGCTTGCCGCAGCATTCGGAGAATGAAATGAGCACTGGCGAACAACCAGGAGGCATCACGCCCAAGCAGGTGCTGCAGGCGAACCCCGCGCCCTGGACATCGGTGACCTACACCGACGGCACCATCCGTGTGTTCGACGCGGTGGGCGCCGAGGTGGGGCTGCTGTCCGTGCTGACCTTCGCTATCGGTTTGGCCAACGTGGCTGCATCGCGCCGGCAGGAAGCTACTGCCGAGTGACCTCACGCCCTCTATAATCAGTCAGCAAACACTTACTGATTTCGGAGCAACACACAATGGGCCTCAAGGCATTGATCGCAACCTTCCTCGAGCGCGTCTATCCGGCGCGCGTCGCACCCTTCGTCCAGATGGTGGCCACGGCCATCATCAGCTCGCCCGAGGCCTTCAGCGTCGACTACCAGGAGGGCGCGAACCTGCTGCGCGTGCGCCTGGTCGAGGGCTGCAACACCTCGAAGATGGGCAGCGATCTGGCAGATCAAGGCGTGGGGGTGGATGTCGACTTCTTCGACAACTCCATGGCCATCGTGACCTACTACTTCGACAGCATCCCGCTCAACTGGCGCGAGCGCCGGGTGATGATGGAAGCGCTGGACTTGCTGCTCGATGCCCACCAGGACGCGCTCACCCAGAGCATGGTGGCCTGATGATCGTCACCCTAACTGGCCCCTCGTGCGGGGGCAAGAGCACACTGGAGCGCGCTCTGCAGGCGCGGGGGTACGGCAGGGCAATCAGCCATACCACCCGCGAAGCCCGTTCGGGCGAGGTCTGTGGCGAGCACTACCACTTCATCAACGACTGCACGTTCGACGCCATGCTCGCGCACGGTGACTTCATCGAGGTCATCGACCTCGGTACGCGGCGCTATGCGATGAGCGCGGCGTCGCTTGAGCTGGCGGCCCAGCAGGGCAATGTGGTCATCGTCGTCGAGCCACACGGCGCCGGCCAGATCCACGACTACTGCGAGGCGCGCAAGCTCCCCGTCATGGGTGTTTGGATCGACTGCGGCCCTGAAGAGCAGGCCAAGCGCTGGTTGTCGCGCACGGTCGCCGAGTTTGCCATGCCTCCGTCATTTGCGCCGGCGAAGCTCGACGCCGCCATCGAGCGACTGGGCCTCATGCTCGGACTGGAGGCAGCCTGGCGCCAAGAGGCCAAAAAGCACAGCGGATCGGCGCTTCATCCACACCTATACAGCTACTGGATCACCAGCCACGACATCCCGGCAGAGAGCTTGGCAGACGAGATCAAGCTTGTCGTCGCAGCGCGAGTAGCAGAATCCTCGTCCACTAGAGGTTGAGGGCGCGCACGACTTCCGTCATGAAGGTGTTCAACTGCTCTTGGATAATCTTCGCGTTTACGTCCCGGAGATTCATTGGTTTTAGATCGCGCTCGCTATCGCCAAACCTGATCGCAGGAACGACTTGAAGGGTAGCGATATTAG
>Ga0209050_1002350_pt1 | contig 16526 bp, 10 predicted proteins | sample Araplavi_mTSA_r2_FD_184276 | JGI IMG/M metagenome (GOLD analysis project Ga0209050, IMG submission 184276) | Arabidopsis root microbial communities from North Carolina, USA - plate scrape MF_Cvi_mTSA_r2 (SPAdes) (version 2) | ecosystem: Host-associated > Plants > Roots > Endosphere | place: USA... | reverse complement strand
AGTGGTTCTCCTCCGCGATCTGACCGGCTGCCATGCTGCCGTCCTTCATCGTGAAAACGAAGCTGGCGTACTGTTCGCTGATCGCCTTCGACGGATCGAGGATCGCTTCAAGGACATCCTTGCGGCTGAAGCGGCTGCCCACCGCCGTGAGATCGGGACCAACCGCGCCGTTCTTGGCCGTGCCGCCGCCACCGGCGAAAAGATGGCACTGCGCGCACATGGCATCGGTGAAGAGCTTTTTGCCCCGCTCGAAGTCGCGGCCTTTGCCCACGGCATCCACCAACGGAACCAATTCATCCAGCGTCCACGCTTTGACGAAGGGCCGAGCGGGCATCGGCTGCACCGGCTTCGGCTTTTCGACTTCCTTCTCCGCCAGCGCCTGCAGGGCGGGGCGATTTTCAGCCGACACTTTCTCGAGCGCTTCGTCGCGGATGCGCAGGATGAATTTCCCGAAGGAATTGCCACCGTGGTAGGTCCGCGCCTTGGCAAACCACGAGTAGTACCGCTCCTGCTCCGGCGCCTTCCAGTTCGTCGCCTCGCGCAGCACGAGGGCAAACCAGACTTGCTCCGCCGTGTCCGTGCTGCTCTCCAGTTGGCCCAGCGTTTTTTCGATCACATCGGGCGCACCGAACAGGACCAGCAATGAAGCCAGCTCGCGATTCAGCGAAAACGTCTTCGCCGGGTATTGCTTCGAAAGTTCAGCCGCCAGCGCTTGTACCAGGTCCGTCGACGGACGGCCCTGCCGGGCAATGGCCACTTCGATCACGCGCAGCTTATCGATCTTCAGGTCGTCGCTCAGCGTTTCCAGCGGGAATTTGGCCAGCGCCTTGAGCAGCGCTTCCTGGTCTTCTTTCGTGCCGACGCGTGCCAGCGCGAGCAAGGCATTCAGGCCCGCCTGCGGCGTCGCTTCAGCCAAGGCACGTGCCCGCCAGCCCGCCACGCCTTCCGTCCCGGCGTACTCCAGCCGCTGCCGCGCGGCGAAACGCAGGAAACGATCGGGGCTACCCAGGTTTGCCCACACGTCGTCGGTGATCGGGCTGCCTGCTTCGGCCTCCAGCTTGCGCCGGGTTTCCACCGCCGGCGAAGGCGCCGCAACCACGGAAGCCACCGGCGCTGCTTCCTGCGAACTCACGCGATACAGCCCTGCCTGGGTGCCTCGGCCGCCGATGGTGAAATACATCGCGCCATCCTGGCCGAACTCCACGTCGGTCACCGGCAGACCCTTGCCGCGCACAAATTCCTCCACGTCCGCGCTCTTCAGCGGGCCGGTGAGGTGATACGGCGAAGGCAGCTCATTCATCGCCGTGTAGGTCGAGCCCTGCGGATGCAGGTGCACCGCGAGGATGCGGCCAAAGGTCCAGTCGAGGATGAAAAACGCGCTCTTGTACTTTGCGGGGAAGTTCGACTTCGTGCCGAACTTCACGCCCGTCGGGCAACCGAGGCCGATATTCACCGCCGCCGGCACCGAGTCGGGGTAATACGCCGGCCACTTCGAGCTGCCTTCCCGGAAGCCGTACTCCGCACCGGGCACGACATGCAGCACCCGCGTGGGGCGATACCACGGCGAACCCACGTCCCATTCCATGTCGCTGTCGTAGGTGAAGAGCTCACCGTCAGCGTTGAAGTCGATATCGTACGGGTTGCGGAAACCGCCCGCGACCAAATCCCAGCGCGTCCCGTTTTCATCCGTGCGCAGGATGTATCCGTACGGCGACTTGAGCTTGTCGAAAAAGGTCGCCACCGGGTCTTTCACTCGCGCGAGCACATCGTCCTCCGCGTAATTGCGGAACGGCGATTTCGCCGTGTCGATCCCTTCGACCAGCGGCGTGGAGTTGCCGTGCACGATGTAGATCGACTTGCCATCCGGCGCGAGGACCAGCGCATGCGCCCCGTGCTCGCCGTTGCCGCCCTGCACCTTCTTGAAAAGCGTCCAGGCATCGAGCGAATCGTTGCCATCACTGTCTTTCAGCCGGTAGATCCCCCGCCCTTCCGGGCCATCGCCACTCACATAGAGCGAATCAAATGCCCACAGCATTCCCATCGCATCACCCACGGGCACGTTTACTTTTTCCCAATTGGCGATCTGGCCTTTGCCATCGAGCGTCACTCGATACAGGCCGCCCCACGTATCGGTCTTTTTCATTCCGGAACCTTCCGGTTTGCCCTGGCAGGAAATGTAAAGCCGGCCCTTGCCATCGATCGCCATGCAGACCCACGAACCCTCTTCCTTGCTGGCCGACTTGAGCAGCTCGACCTTGAAGCCGGGGGCGACGGTCAATTCTTCTGCCGGGGTCGCCGCGCCGGGTTTATCGGCCGGCTTTTGACCAAAGGCCAGGGTGGCAAAGAGGAATGGAGCAATGAGGGCTGAACGACGCATGGGAAAGGGAAAGCGCCGAAAATGCGAAGCCTCCCCCCGCGGAGCAAGCGGCCTTTGCATTTCAGCGCCAAAATAAATGCTCTAACAAACTCCGAAGCTTCAGGGGCGGCGCAGATCGGAAAAGCAAGGATATGCACCACACTCCACACTAACGCCGCTGCCAGAAGCGATCCGGATACAGCAGCCACCCGAGCAAAAACGGAAACGCCGCCAGGCTCACCGAGAACCCCGTCTCCGCAAAGGTCGGCCAGAACAAACAAAGCCCGCCGACCAGCCCGGCCCCTACTAACACCAGCGCGGTACAACCCTGGAAGAACACCGTCACGGGCTTTTCCTCCTCCACCCGGATCTGGCCAAGCAGGGCAGCTCCCAGCAACACCATGAGGAGAAAAGCGGTCTCCCACTTGCAGAGGCTCCACATCCGCTGGGTGTTCACCATCCCCTGCGTCATTTGTTCGAAATCGTGGAGGATTTTCTGCGTCGATTGATTCTCCATCAAATCGCACAACCCCAACACTGCCGGGAGGATCAGCAGCCCCAGCTCCCACGGTTTCGCGCCGGGGCGCCGAGCGCGTAGTCCCAGTAAAAGGAAGAGCAGGGCATAACCTACTGCGAAAAAGTTATCGCGCTCCAGCAGTGTACCCAGCGCCTTCCGGTCGGCTGTGGGGTCTGGTGGATTGCTCAAAAGCTTCTTCACCGTTTCCGCGTGGCGAGCCAGCTCGATCGCACCGACCGGACTTTGCAACCCATCATCGGCGCCCAGGGAGGTCTGCTTAAGATAGTAGTCGCTCCACTGGCCGGCCGCGCCGACCCAAAACGCCAGGCCCAGGGCCAGGAAGGTACTCACCACCACGCTCCAGGCGGCGGCGTTCCAAGGCGGTAAACGGAAAAATTCGCGGAGATTCATACCGATCAGCGGGTGGGTGCCTGGGACTGATAGAAGTCGAGGATCTTCTTGTAGGAACCATTGGCCGGCTCGAAGCCCTTCCAGGTCTTCTGGATTTCCGCCTGCTCGCTGGGCCGCAAGTGCCACGAGAGCGGTTCCGTCCCAGGATCCGCGCCGATAAAGAACCCCTCGTCGTGCCTTGGGTTTTCCACTTCGAAGAAGATGGGCACATGCCAGATATCGACCGGAGGAGGACCACCGGCATCGCTGTGATCCTTGGCCCAGCGCGTTTGAAACATCCGCAACAACCGCCGCGCAAACGCCCGCTGACCACTCCCGCGCACGTTCATCACGGTGACCAAAGGCGACACCAGATCGTAGACCGTACCCCGCGACACTTCACCCGCATCGACGGCCTTTTGACTGGGCCGCTCATTGGCCAGCGGATCTTCCGGATCGGTCGGCCGGCCAAAAGCATTGATCTCGATCAGCAAAACCCGACTCGGCATCGGCCGCTTCTTCGCGTTGACTTTCGGGTCCGCCAGATCGCTGAGCGCTTCGTCCAGCCATTCGATCGCTCCGACCAGCCCGCTGTTTTCAAAATAGCCGCCGTCCACCATGTGGTTCAGGCTCCCGCCTTCCGGAAAGACATCCCAATAGTCCGGACCAGGAACCGCCCGGCCTTTTCCGGAAGGTCCATCGGCCACCGCCGGCCGGGCCGTCGGGCTCACCAAGGGAAAAGTCGCCGAGAGCCGCGCCGCCGTGCTGATCGCCAGATTCGCCCGGTAACGGCCGATTTCGAAATCCTGTGCCGGTCTCGGCTCATCGCCTTCCGGCTGCAGTCGCCGGCTGAATTCCACCTCACCGACCATGGGCAGCCGCTTGGGCACGGTGGAAAAGGCCAGGCGCTCTCCGCTTTCGACAATCGTCGAGTTCAGCACCAGTGCCGGCCGCTTCAACGCCAGCGCATCCTGGCCCCACTCCGCGAGCGTCACCGTTTTCAGGGAAGGATAGTCATCGCCAAATTGCTGGCGGGCATTCTCGCACCATTGCTGATCGAGAGCGAACCCGCGATCCACATACAGATTACCGATGGCGAAAGGCGCCAGCGCCCGCCACAGATCCTTTTGCAAAAGCGCATTCACCGCCGGCCCCAGGCTGCTCGCCCGCGCCCCTGCCGCGCTTTTCGCAAATCGCCCCTCGCCCACCCGGTCATAGGCATGCGCATAAAAAACCGCGCCCACACTGCCGCCGGAAACCCCGCTGATCAGCCGCACACTCCGGGCAAAATCCACGTTGTCGGCCGCCAACCGGCGCCCGATTTCATCGAGCACCTGGGTGGACCACGCCGCGGATTGAATCCCGCCGCCGGCGATCGAAATCACCACCAGGGGCCGCTGCTCTTCCAGCGATTTGGCCACCACATTCATGGGCGTGATTTCTGGAGCCGGCGGCGCATCCCGCCAGATCCGATAGTAGTGATCCGACTCCTTCCACAGCGTCGTAAAACTCAGATAACCGGCAATGGTCAGCAGCAACGGCAGCCGGAAACGATCCACAAAAAAGGCGATGCCTGAGAGGGCCAGGACCAACAGGCAAAGCAGCATCACCAGCACGACCAACGGCGGCAACACAAAGTGCGACCAGCCAAACCCGCAATAAATCAGCGCCACGAAACCCGCATAACAAGTGGACCGCACATGGCCGTCTTCAAAATCGATCTGATCATCTTCATGCCGGTGCAGATAACCATTCCCCGGCTGGACCCCCATCCGGTGTAGCCAGGATGCGATCCCACGGAAAAAAGGATTTTCGTGAGCGTCCTGGGTCGCCTTGCTCCACCACGTCCCAAAAACCAGGGCCACCGCGATTCCGACGACCATCGCGATGAGCAACTGACCGGCATAGTCCGCGCCCGAGGCTCGCAATACTCCGACGACGTTCAGCGTCACCGCCAACACCAGCCCCCAAAGCCACACCCGCTCCAGGCCCTCCGCGTTAACGCCAAAATCCAGCCCGAAGCGCGCTTTGCCCAGACTCCAGATCGTCCGGGCCGAGAGGAAAATGCTGCGCGCCGTCACCACCAGCACGAACCCCACAAAAAACGCCGCGCCCCACGATTGCCAGATCTCCTTCTCCGGCGTGCCCGGCTGCGGCGCCAGATCGAAAGCCCCGATGGCCAGCGTGCGAATGGGCCCCCAGGAGAGCACCGGGAAAGCCGCCATGAATAGCCACCCGAGAAACGGCACCCGCGAAAGGTAGAGATACGGCACACTGCTCGTGACAATCCGAAACAAAGCCTTCAATAGCGCGCCCATTCTGGAATCGGGGTTGGTGGAATGACCTGGCGAATCGGGGGAACTCCCGTCGAGAGCACTCGTCTCATTCATGGGTATTGGGGAAATCTCACCTCTTCGTTCGTTAGCGGAAAAGAACCTGCCTAACTGGGCACCCCAAAGTCAATCCCGACCAAAGATCACCCTCACTATTTTCACCTACGCGGCATCGCGACGCGATACCCTCCAGAGCACGCATCTTCGCAAAACTCCCATCAGGGCCGGACGATCACAGTCGCCGGCCCTCTGATCACTGTTTACTGACCTACTGAATACTCCGACCTACTTCCCCACCCGCGGACGGAAATACTCGATCGTCGCGCGGATCCCCTCTTCGAAATCGACCTTCGGCTCCCAGCCGAGGATCGTCTTCGCACGGGTAATGTCGGGTTGGCGCACCTTCGGATCGTCCACCGGCAGCGGCTTGTATTCGAGGTGCGTATCCGCACCGATGATCCGGATGATGTGCTCACCGAATTCCTTGATCGTCATCTCACGCGGATTGCCGATGTTCACGGGTTCGTGGAAATCGGACTGCGAGAGTTTGTAGATGCCGTCGATCAAGTCCGAGCAGTAGCAGAAGCTGCGGGTCTGCGAACCATCACCGAAAATCGTCAGCGGCTTGTTTTCGAGCGCCTGGCCGATGAAAGCTGGCACGACACGCCCGTCGCGCAGACGCATGCGGGGACCGTACGTATTAAAGATCCGGACGATGTGCGTGTTCACCCCGTGGTAGCGGTGGTAAGCCATGGTCATGGCTTCGGCGAAACGCTTCGCTTCGTCGTACACGCCGCGCGGCCCGATCGGGTTCACATTGCCCCAGTAATCTTCCTTCTGCGGGTGCACGAGCGGATCGCCGTAGCATTCGCTGGTGCTCGCGAGCAGGTAACCCGCACCCTTCGCCTTGGCCAGGCCGAGAGTGTTGTGCGTGCCGAGCGCGCCGACTTTCAGGGTCGGGATCGGATGCTCGAGGTAATCGATTGGCGAAGCCGGCGAGGCGAAATGGAAAATGAAATCCACGTCGTCCGGCAGGTAGATGTAGTCGGAGACGTTGTGCTTGATGAAGCGGTAGCGGTCGTTCCCCGCGAGGTGCTCGATGTTCGCCGTGGAGCCGGTGATGAAGTTATCGATCCCGATCACGCGATGCCCTTCGGCAAGCAGGCGATCGGTAAGATGGGAGCCAAGGAAGCCGGCGCCGCCGGTGACGACAGTAATGGGCGAAGCTGAGTCGCGGGTGAACATGGAAGAGTGCCGTTTCTACGAGGGCGTAGAAAAAGGGAAAGGGGAAAGTGGCTGCCGTGGTGCGGATTCCTCCGCGAGCCGGACGCGTAGGCCTAGAATCCCGTCATCGCCGCCTTCAGTTCGAGCGCGTAACTCGGGTTCACCTCGAAGGTCTTTTCCCGAAAGGTCTCGACATCGGTCTTGTCCGCGTACGGCACCATTTCGATGAAGCCGACCTCCATCAGGCCATTGATCACATCGACGAGGTCGGCGGGTTCGATCCGCGTGTTCTCCATGATCTCCTGGCCTGGAGTACCCGTGGACCAATCGATGTACCGGAGGACGGCGCGTTCACGACCGGAAAGCTTGATCTGTTTCATCGAGCAAATAGGGGGACGAATCCTCAACAAACGCCCGGACCCGCATTCTGTCAGCTTAAAAATTATCCTCCCGAAATGAAACGCCGCTTGCCTCTCGGTGAAGCGGGCTAATGCTTAGGTCATGAAAGCGCCGCGTCCGAACCCCGCGAAGATTCTGCAACACTCGCGCGGTCTCGGGGCGCCGACGATGGAGGATGTCCGTCGCCGCGCCGCCGAACTCGCCGAAATCGACGGCTGGGCCGAGCCCACCGAAGAACACTGGCGACAAGCCAAGCGGGAACTCCACGGCGGCCACGAATTTGAAAACGGCAGCGACGAGCACGACATGCAGCTCCTCGTCAGCGAACACGACTTCGTCTCCGCCGATCCCGGCCGTCACACCCCAAAGATCACCGAAGACGACGAGCACGTCGTCGAGGAACTCATCGCCGAAGGCATGGACGAAGCCCTCCACGAACAAATGCTCGAATCCCGCCGCGAGCAGCGCGAAGACGAAAAGGAATAGCCGCGCCGAAAAGGAAAGCGGCCGCACTCTCATCAGCCTTGCCAGAGCGTTTCCTCAAAATGGAGAGAGTCGCAATGTTTTGAGCGAGAGCAGGTTAATTGGATGAATGATCCGCGGGATCGTTTTCATCTTCGACCGCGGGACAACACCAGGTGATCGTCATCGCGGATCGATTCCCGCTAACAATCCAAGCATCTCGGTCGCGCGGCCGACGACGCGATTCCCTAGGCAAAATCTCTCGCTCGCAGGCTCCAGCCTGTACCCCCAACGCTCGCGAACACGCCCACCCCGGAGGGCGTCGCGTCGCGATGCCGGCGAACCGCCACGGCTACGGAACCCGCGGCGCTTCTAAATCCAAATCCGAGTCGTTTACGTTGCCCGTGATATCTGTGGGATCGGCGGGGCCTAGGCCTGGGGTTTGGCGTTGGCGCTGTTGCCGAGGGCGCGGCGGATGGTGCGTAGGAGTTTGTCGGCGCTGTAGGGTTTCTCGAGGAAGTGCCGGACGCCGAGGGCGACGAGCTCCTGCATGGCTTCCTTTTGGATGTGGCCGCTGGAAACGACGACCCGCACGTCGGCGCCGAGGCGGCGCAGGTTGCGGATCAGTTTCACGCCATCCATCTGGGCCATGGCGAGGTCCGTGACGATGAGATTGATCTCATCGCGGCGGCTGAAATAGACGGCGAGGGCGTCGCTGCCATCCTCGGCGGTGAAGCAGTGGTAGCCATTGCTTTCCAGCGTGGAAACGAGGGCTTCGCGAATCGGCACTTCGTCGTCGACGACGAGGATGAGTTCACCGTTGCCGCTTTCGATGGGCTCGACGTTTTCGGTCGTAGCGCCGCTCTCCGTGGCGCTCTTTGCAGCCGGGACGTAGACTTTAAAGGTCGTCCCCTGCCCCACTTCGCTTTGCACGGTGAGGAACCCGCCGTGGCTTTTCACGATGCCGATGACGGTGGCGAGGCCGAGGCCGGTGCCTTTGCCGGGTTCCTTGGTGGTGAAGAACGGGTCGAAGATTTTGTCCATCACCTCCGACGACATGCCGGTGCCGGTATCGCTGACACTCACGACCACGTGCGGGCCGAGCGTGGCGCCCGGGTTCATGCTGGCAAAGTGCTGATCGATGTCGGTGTTCTCCGCCATGATCGTCATGCGGCGAACGGGCTCTGGCGCGTGATCCGGCGCGGGCACACTCATGATCGCATCGCGCGCATTCACGCAGAGATTCAGCAGGACCTGGTGCAACTGGGTCGGATCGCCATTGATGATCCACAGATCCTTCGGCAGCTGCATCTGGATATCGATGGCGCGCGGGAAGGTCTGCGCCATGATTTTCGAGAGTTCGCCGAGCAGGTGTTTTGCCTGGATCGACACGCGCTGGCCTTCGGCGCCACGGGCAAAGGTGAGCACCTGCTTCACCACACCCGCACCGCGTTCGGCGCTGTTTTCGATGATTTGCAGCATGCGCATCGCATCGGGATCGCTCTCCAGCGTGCGGCGGAGGAGTCCCGTCGCCATAAGGATCGGGGACAAAATATTGTTCAGATCGTGAGCGATGCCGCTGGCCAGCGTGCCGATGGATTCGAGGCGCTGGGCGCGGAGGAATTGCCGTTCGAGCTGGCGGGTGTCGGTGGTGTTCGTATTGATCACCAGGACACTCTTGGGCTGGCCGAGATCATCGCGGATCAAGTTCCAGCGGCTGTTCACGAAGATCTCGCGACCGTCTTTTCCTTTCTGCTTCAGCTCGCCGTTCCACTCGCCTTTATCGATCACCGTCTGGATATTTTCGGCGTAGCCTTTCGCGTCGGCCACAAACAACTCGTCGACCTTGCGGCCGATCGTTTCGTTTTGGGTCCAGCCGTAGAGCCGCTCGGCGCCGAGATTCCAGGAGACGATCTCGTTGGCGAGGTTGTGGACGAGAATCGCATCGGAAGCCAGGTCGAGCATGGCCGCCTGCTCGCGGGTTTGTTCCTCGGCTTGATGCTGCTGGGTGCGATCGAGCGTGATGACCAGCACCCCGGTGTGGCCGCGGTATGGGATCTCCAGCCAGGTGCTTTCCACGTACATGGTCTCACCGGTCTTGGCCCGATGCTTCCAGTGGAAAGTGCGATTCGGCCCCGGGGTCGGGTCGTGCAGGACACCGACTCGGTAGGAGCGCAAACGGTCGAGATCATCGGGACAACGAATGTCTTCGATGGTCATGGCGAGGAATTCATCCTCACTCCACCCGTACTTTAGCACCGCCGCTTCATTGACGGAGAGAATGCGGAGGGTGTCGTTGTCGAAGATCCACATCGGCAACGGGTTGGAATGAAAGAATAGACGAAAGGCGGGATCGTTTTCCATCGAAAACGATCCTTGGGCATCAGGAACAGCGAACATGGGCGGGTCTGAGAGAGCCAGAATGATGCCGCGCATGACAATCTACATGCTGAAAACCGTTGCCCTCCTGAACGGGCCTCCTATCTTCCGCGCCCCTATGCAGGCCGAAATCCAGAAAACCATCGACGCCGGAAAGCTGACTGCCCAAGCCGGTGAAGCGCTCGCCAAGTTGCCCCCGGGCACCTATGTCTTCCACAAAAGCTGGGGGTACGGGCAGATCGCTGCGGTGGATTTCCTCGTCCAACAGGTGACGATCGACTTCAAGACGAAGAAGGCGCACCCCATGCAACTCCAGTATGCGGCCGAAAGCCTGGCGCCGATCCCCGGCGACCACATCGCCGCGCTGAAGCTCGCCGACCTCCCCTCGGTGAAAGCCCGGGCCAAGGAAGACGCCGTGGGTCTGGCCCGGACGGTGTTGCAGAGCTTCGGCGGCAAGGCCACGCAGGAGCAGATCCAGGCCGCGTTGGTACCGGATATTTTCAGCGAAACGGATTTCAAGAAATGGCTCGAAGCCGCCAAAAAGGCCATGAAGGCCGATGGCCACTTCGCCATCCCCACCAAAAAAGGCCTGCCCTTCGAGCTCCGCGACGGCCCCATTTCCCACTCCGACGAATACCTCGCGGCCTTTAACAACGCCCGCCAGATCAAGGACCAGACGAAGGCGGTCGAGCTGATCATCAAGCACCTGACCGAGTTCAAGGATCCGGCCGCGCAGCTCCAGCCAGTCATCGTCGCGATCAACGATACCGCGCGGAAATCCGCCAAGCTGAAGCCGGACGAAACGATCTCCCTGCTCGCGGCTCGCGACGAAATCCTCGAAAAAATCCAGACTCTCACGATCGGCGTCGATGCGCCGACGATTGCCAACATCCTTTCCGACGAGCGTGCGCAGCTCTCCACGCTGCTCTCGAAAGTGCCGGACTCGAAGCTCACCCGCGCGATTGCCGCAATCCCGGCGGCCTTCGGCGAAGAGTGGCCCCAGCGCGCCATCGGCGTCGTACTCCGCGCGGAAAAGCCCCGCCTCGCCGCCGAAACGGCGACTCAGACTGCGAAGAACAGCCAGGGCGATGCCCTGCGCTCCGCGCTCAGCCGCGCGATCAGCGAGCACAGCCTCGGCAGCGCCGCGCTGTGCTGGCTCTGCGAAGACCGGGAGGGCTTTTTCTCCGAGCTGCTCAATCACCACGTCGCTTCGGCGATCATCGCCGCGCTCGAACGCGACGCACACAACGAGCGCAAGGATCGCAAGCTGCACGACCTTTTCGTGAACGACCCGGATCTCGTGACCGAGCTGATCGCGGATGCCACGACCGAAGAGCTGCGTGACTTCATGCGGAAGCTGCTGCTGACGACGGTCTTTGAAGATCTCAACCGCCGCTCGATCCTCGGCAAGATCGTGCGGGTCTACCCCGGCTTGCAGGCGCTGATCACGGGCGGCGGCGAGGAAAAGGACGAGTCGATCATCGTCTCGTGGGAAAGCCTCGAGAAGAAGAAGGCGGATCTCGACGAACTCGTGAACAAGAAGCTTCCCGAGAATCGCAAAGAAACCCAGATCGCCCGCGAACACGGCGACCTTCGAGAGAACTTCGAGTACAAGGCGGCCAAGGAAATGCAGCGCGTGCTCAACCGCCGGCGCGGTGAAATGGAACGCGACCTCGCCCTCGCGCGCGGTACCGATTTTTCGAACGCCGACACCGCGCAGGTGGGCCTCGGGACGATCGTAACCCTTCGCGAAACCAAGGCCGACCGGATCGAGAAATACACGATCCTCGGCGCGTGGGATGGCGATCCGGATAAAGGAATCCTGAGCTACCTCAGCGCCCTGGCCAAAGCGCTCATCGGCCACAAGGTCGGCGAAGCGATCAACGTGCCGACCGAAAACGGCGAGCGCGCCGTGGTGATCGAGAAGATCGAGCGGTACAAGAACTAGGCGGTCAGTCTCGGAGACATCACCTTTTACCGCCAAGCCCTCACCTTTCGGTGAGGGCTTTGTTTTTTTTGGGGAAGGCCTCCCTCGGTGGAGCACGCGTCGGTCGCGAGTGTGGTTCGGGGTCCTGGCCGAACCGGTGAATTGCCCCGCAACCGCAGACTCCCCCCGGATTCTGCCGTCGCGATTTTCACGGTTTCCCGCGCGCCGCCGCGTGCTCCACCGGCCTCATTTCCCAGCCTCCGCTTGCAGCCGTACGCTTCGAGCGAGCACCAGCCGGGGTTCGATCTGGCGGAGTTGCTCGGCCACAATCATGGTCATGGCCCGGGCGCCGACCTCGTTGAAATGCACCGTATCGCCCGGTTCATTGGCAAAGTGTTCGCTGCCGTCGCGGCCAAGCCGGACGAAGAGCTGGCCGCTGAGTTCGTGCAGATCGATCAAGGGTACCTGCCATTTTTCGGCGATCTTTTTCATCATCTCCGCGTAGGCCTTGAGCCCGTCGCGCAGTTCGCCATTGGCGGCGAAGGTACGGCAATGCACAGGCGTGACAAAGATCGGCACGGCACCGACTTCACGCGCGGTTTTGACATAACGAATGAGGCACTCACGATACTCGCCGTCGGCCGCGGTAGCGATTTCGGGGAATTTATTCAGCGCGTCGTTGTGACCAAACTGGATCAGCACGACATCCGGCCGACGCGCGAGCACTTTTTTCCAATGGCCTTCGGCCTGAAAACTCTTCGAGCTGCGGCCACCGGTGGCGCAATTGTAAATCTTCACCGAGGGCGGGCAGAACTCGTGCAAATACTGGCCCCAGCCGCGAGAAGTGCCTTCGTCGTGCTCAGCCACGGTGGAATCACCCACGAGGAAAAGCCGCATCTTTGCCTCGTGATTTTCATCGGCCCAAACCAGCCGGCCAAAGCCAAAAATGGCGCTCGCCAGCGCCAGAATCATCAGTAGCGGGACGACAAGATAGGAGCGGGAAGGCATGCCGGAACGGTAGGAACCGGGCCCGGTTCCGCGACCGATCTGGGACGAGAGGCGGGTTCGATGGAGTAAAGCGGCGCGGCGCGGGGACGAAGGCGGCTTTGCGTGGGACGGCAGGTTTCTGCGGCAATACTTGCCTGCGCCGGGCCGAAGCGTGATACACTACGAGGACCGAATGAGTGCAGCTCAGCAAGCTCCGCCCGGGAATCGCCCTCCCGATCTGCCCACTCCCGTGCCTGAACGCGGCGGCGAAGCTCCACCGGCTTTTGGCCGCTTCCGCCTCACGCGCAAACTCGGGGCGGGCAACTTCGGTGAGGTCTGGCGGGCCGACGATCTTTTCCTCGGCGAACCGGTGGCGGTGAAGTTCCTGAACAAGGCCTTCACAGGCGAGGTGAACAGCCTCGATGGCCTGAAACGGGAGGTGCGCACGCTGCGGCGGCTTTCCCATCCGAATATCGTGCGCGTGCACGACCTCGTCTACGATTCGCGCCACACCGCGATCGTGATGGAATACATCGACGGCCACACGCTGGCGGCATTGATCGGCGCCAGCCCGAATGGCTGTCTGCAACCCGAGGATATCGAGATCTGGCTGCCGCAGCTGGCCTCGGTCTTCGACTACCTGCACCGCAGCGAAGGCATCATTCACAGCGATCTCAAGCCGCTGAATATCATGCTGTCGCAGACAGGCCGTTTGAAAGTCGCGGATTTCGGCCTGGCCTCGACGCTGACCGAAACGACTTCGCACCATACGAAAATCGGGCCACGTCCCGGTACCCTGGCGTACATGAGTCCGCAGCAGCTTCGCGGCGCGCGGGCCGCGGTGGCCGACGATATCTACGCGCTGGGGGCCACTCTTTTCCATCTGCTCACCGGCACCGTGCCTTTCCGCGGCAACACCGCCGAGATGCTCTCGATGGAAACGCGGGCGCCGACCATCAGCATGCGCCGCTATGAAACCGGCAAGGGCAGCCTCGCACCGGTACCGGATTTTTGGGAAGCAGCGATCGCGGCGTGTCTGGCCAAAGGTGCCCATCTGCGGCCGGCCTCGGTGCGCGATGTCGTGCGCTGGCTGAAAGCAGAACCGGCCGGACATTCGCGTACGTCCGATCTCGGCACGAGTGTGATTCTCCCTTCGGCGACTCCGGTGAAGCCGGCTCCGCCTCCCGCGTGGCAACCCCTGGTGTCCGGCCCCATCCCCCCGACACCGCCACCAGCGCCGCCCCCGACCCCTGCTCCCGCACCGGTTTCGCCGCCGCCACCGGCCACTCCTGCGAGCGCGACGAAGCCTTCTTCCACCCAGCTACCGCGGGTTATCCGGCGCGATTCGACGAAGATCTGGCTGATACTTCTGGGAGTCGGCGTTCTGATCCTGATCGCCCTGCTGATCTTTGCGCTGCGGTTTCTTTAACCGCAAAGGCGCAGAGAGCGCGAAGGGGGCGCAAAGATTTCTTTGGGGGGAGGGAGGACGTGGCTGTCTCTTCGTGGCTCACGCAGCCCTCCGAGGTGGCGGTGGGGAAAAGGAGGTTGGTGGGTGGGCGAGCCGCGTGAGATGAAGAGATCACCCTGTGCCCCTTGGGCGCAGGCATTATCGTTTCACGCAGAGGGCTGCGTGAACCACGAGGCTGACAGCTGCGCCAGTTGACGTTCTTCCGAACTCCTCGCGTCCCTTGACGTCCCCTTTTGCGTCTTTGCGGTTAAAGAAAGCCGCCCCGCTACTTCGCCTCGGCTGGCTCGGTTGCTTGGCACTTGGGGCAGGTGCCGAAGATTTCGAGCATGTGGGTCACGTTGGTGTAGCCCATCTGGCGGGCCATGCGTTCGAGGGCGTCGGCGACGCAGACATCGATCACCCGCACACTGCGGCAGACCCGGCAGATGATGTGGTGGTGGTGATGATCCGCGTGATTGAACTCGTAGCGATAGGTGCCGTCGCCGAAATCGCAGCGCCGGACGACGTTCAGCTCCTCCATCGCGCTCAGCGTGCGATAGACGGTGACGAGATCGCATTCGCCCTCGGGCAGGCGCTGGAAAAGTTCTTCCGCACTGAAGGGACCGTGTTCGGTGACCAGGATGCCGAGGATCGCTTTGCGCGGCCCGGTGACCCGCTGGCCGTGTGACCGCAGGGTTTCATAGGCACGCTCGAGCTGCGATTCCGCGGAGGCATGTTCATGCTCGTGCCCGTGGCCGTGCGGGAGCGATTGAAAGCGGGAGCGGGAAGTATTCATGAGTCGGCCTCGAGCGCGCCGGGCATGGCCGGGGCCGGAGTCGATTCACCCGCAGCCACGGAAGCCTTCGCCCCGAGAAAAAGATTCGTCCACTCCGCGCGTAGCCAGAAACGCGCCCCGCGCCAGGCTAACCGCGCCGAAGTGCCATCGGGCAGGAAACCGCCGAGCATCATCCGCCAGCCGGTATTGCGCCGGCCATAGATCCCCGCGGCGCGGCGTCGCTGGGCGAGGTAGCTGAGGCGGCGATTGTAAAACGCGAGCACCTTCGCCGCGATCCGCCCGGGCACTCCTCCGAAGGGGAAGATTTTGAACATGGTCGCCGGATCACTATAGACCTCGCGCACAGGGCCTAGGTGATAGGTTCCCACATCGAGCAAAAACGCTGCGGCCCAGAGCTCGGCGTCACCGAGGTAGTAGTACTTGTCGCGGTAAATCCCATCGAACCACGCGCGGTAGCACTGCTGGAAGGAAGCGTTGTGCTCTTCCACCGCCCATTTCACGTCCTCCCCGCCGAGCGAACGGACGATCAGGTCCACCGCGCCACTCGTGGTGTAGGCACAAAAATCGAGCCCGGAGCTGTAAAGCGGGTCGATGAAACTGGCGGCGTCGCCCACTGCAATCCAGCCATCGCCGGCGATCTGCTGCGAGCAATAAGCCAGCGCGGAATAGGCTTTTTGATCGCCCTCGATCGGCTCGACGCTGCCGAGGATTTCGCGGCCGACCGGGTGCGTGGCGAAGTGGGCTTTCAACCGTTCGCCGATGGTCGCGCCTTCCGGCGGCCGGTACAGCCGTGAATCGTAGACGAGGCCGATGCTGGTATCGCCGCCGCGCAGCGGAATGATCCAGCACCACCAGCCGTAGCCCATGAGGTGATTCGTCGCCCAGGTGCGGCCGGTGCGGGTGGCTTTGGCCCAGCAGGGAAATTTGGCGCGCAGTTCGGGGCCATCCCAATCCTTCACCCCGCGAAAACGCGCCCACAAAGAATTGATCGGATGATCGGTGTTGGCCTTCCAATAGCCAAGCTGACGCGCGAGCAAGGAAACGCGGCCGCTGGCATCGACGATCCAGCGGGCTTGTACCTCGCGGGTCGCCTCGTCGGTCTTCACCATCACGCGTTTCGCTTCCACGTCGACCTTCGCCACTTTCGCAGGGCGCCAGACTTCGCAGCCGGCTTCACGCGCCATTTTCAGCACTTGCTCATCGAGCACCGCGCGATCGACCTGAAAACCGGGCAGCCGCGAATTGTAGCGCGCGCCCATCTCGGCACAGGTTTCGAACGCGTCGTCCGGCGAATTCGCGAACCAGAAAC
>Ga0209050_1002349_pt1 | contig 16527 bp, 11 predicted proteins | sample Araplavi_mTSA_r2_FD_184276 | JGI IMG/M metagenome (GOLD analysis project Ga0209050, IMG submission 184276) | Arabidopsis root microbial communities from North Carolina, USA - plate scrape MF_Cvi_mTSA_r2 (SPAdes) (version 2) | ecosystem: Host-associated > Plants > Roots > Endosphere | place: USA... | reverse complement strand
CGGCGTTGTCGTAGCCGAAGCTCCTGGCCGGGTTCGTGGTGCTCGTGAGTCGGTTGCTCGTCGCTTCCGTGTTGTAGACGCTCGCGCTGCCGTTCAGGCTGACGCTGGTGCGGTTGCCGTTCGGGTCGTAGCCGATCGCCCAACTCGATGTGGCCGTCGTGATGCTGGTGAGCCGGCTGTTCTCGTCATACCCGAAGCTTTGGTCCAGCGCTGACTGCGGCGTGCCGTCGCTCGGGCTCAAGTGCGTGAAGCTGCTGATGCGGTCCGCGGCGTCGTAGCTCACGTCGCGCAGCACATTGCCCAGCGGGTAGCGCACGATGCGACCGCTCAGGTCGAACAGCCTTGTGTGGTTCACCAGGCCGCTCACCATGTGCCAGTCCCAACCGCTCACCGGGCCGAAGGGCTCCCACTTCACGTTGCTGATCAGCGGGATGGGCGTGCCGCCTGCGGTCGGCGCCAGGCCCATGCCGATCAGTTCACCGACGTCGCGCGTGAGGATCAGCTGCCGCCCCGACGGGTAGGTGATGCTCATCAGGTCGCCGTGCGAGTAGGGGTACTTCACCGTCGTCAGGATCGGCACCGTGTTCGCACCGGCCTTCGCGTTCACCGACTGCACGGTCTCGGTGATCCGGCCCCGCGGGTCGTACCGGAAGCGGGCGAAGCCGCTCGGGTGATCGACCCGGCTCACGTGGCCGATGCTGTAGGTGTAGTCCGGACCAGTCAGGTCCCAGCTCCATGTGATGGTCTGGCTGGCTTGCCCACTCTGCGTGTAGACGACGCTGGTGAGTCGTCCTTCGAGGTCGTAGGTGTAGGTCTCGGTGACGCCGCGGCTGTCGGTGCGGGTCTTGATGCGCCGGGCCGCGTCGTAGGTGATGTTGGTGGTGCCGGTGTCCGGGCTGATCAGCTGCGTCGCGTCGCCGAAGCCGTTGCGTGGGTACTGCGTGACCAGGCTGCGCGGGTCGGTCACCTTGGTCGGGCGACCTCCCCCGTCGTACTCCAGTGACGTCTTGCCGTTCTTCGGATCGGTCAGCTCCTTCACCCTGCCCAGCGGGTCATAACTCGCCTTGTTCTGCAGGTTCAGGCTGTCCGGCGCCTTGGTCGTCTTGGTCGGGTTGCCCTCGGCGTCGTACTCATAGGTCGTCACCGGGGTCGGCGACACCGGCGGAGGTGGCACCTGGGCCATCACCAGGTTCGTGCCGAACAGCGCCGCAGTCGCTGTGGCAATCAGATTGCGTTTCATCATTCTCGTTCCCTGCCGTTTCTCTGCTGCGTACGGTCTGCGGCCTGCCGAGATCGGGCGACGCAAACCATGCTGCATCGACATGCCCTCTTCAGGGAACTGCTGCTTCAAAGGGAGTTACTGCTTTGGCGATGCGGCCGGCGAATTAGACGGGAAGAGCCACTGGCTTACAAGGTCCGAGCAGCAAGTGCCCCATGCCGATTTCGCAAGCCCCGCGGCACCGCGCGCATGGAACAGCTCACCCGCGCGGGTGATGCATCGCATGCAACGCCTTCAACCGCTCCCGCGCGACGTGCGTGTAGATCGTGGTGGTCGAGATGTCCGCATGCCCCAGCAGCATCTGCACCGCGCGCAGGTCGGCGCCGTGGTTCAGCAGGTGCGTCGCGAAGGCATGGCGCAGCGTGTGCGGCGACAGCGGTGCATGGATGCCGGCCTGCAGCGCGTATTTCTTGACGAGCTGCCAGAACATCTGCCGCGTCATCGGCCCGCCGCGGCCGGTGACGAACAGCGCGTCGCTCGCCTGGCCCTTCAGGATGTCGGCACGCGCGTCGTCGAGGTAGCGCCGCAGCCACGCGTGGGCCTCGTCGCCGAACGGCACGATGCGCTCCTTCGAGCCCTTGCCGGTGACGCGCAGCGCGCCGTCCGACAGCCCGAGGTGCACCGCCTTCAGCGTGACGAGTTCGCTGACGCGCAGCCCGCTCGCGTACATCAGCTCGAGCATCGTGCGGTCGCGCAGCCCGAGCGGGGTGTCGGTGTCGGGCGCCTTCAGCAGCGATTCGACCTGGGCCTCGCTCAGCGTCTTCGGCACCCGCAGCGGCTGGCGCGCGGTCAGCAGCCTCAGCGTGGGGTCGGTGCCGACCAGGTGCTCGCGCAGGGCCCAGCGGAAGTAGCGCTTGAACACCGTCAGCCGCCGGTTCGCGCTGGTGGCCTTGCCGGCGACCTGCGTCACTGCATAGGCGCGCAGGTCGGTCTCGGTGGTGGCGTTCAGCGTCTTCTTCGCTTCCTTCGCGAGCCACTGCGCATACAGCGTCAGGTCGCGCCGGTAGGCGGCCAGCGAGTTGGCCGCGAGGCCGTCCTCGATCCACAGCGCGTCGATGAAGCGGTCGATCGCGCCGTGGCTGTCGGTGAGTTCAGCCGAAGTATTCAATCAGTCCAGCTTCAGCTTCTGCTGCGCGACGACCTTCTTGTACACCTCGTACTCGGCCGCGATCTGCGCCGCGAACTGCTCAGGCGTGTTGGCCACCAGCAGCGAGCCGGTCTCCTCGATGCGCTTCTTCACCGCCGGGTCCTCCAGCGTCTTCTTCACTGCGACGCTGACCTTGTCGACGATGTCCTTCGGCAGCCCCTTCGGCCCGTAGATGCCGTAGTAGGCCATGCGGTTCACGCCCTCGAAGCCGACCTCCTTGAAGGTCGGCACGTTCGGCAGCACCGCCAGCCGCGTCGGCGCCGCGACGACGATCGGGATCAGCCGGCCGTCCTTGATGAAGGGCAGCGCCGACGGCAGGTTGTCGAAGATCATCGGCACCTGGCCGGCGATGGTGTCGTTCAGCGCCGGGCCGGCGCCGCGGTACGGGATGTGCGTGACGAAGGTGTTCGACAGGCTCTTGAACAGCTCCATCTGCAGGTGGCCGATGCCACCGGTGCCCGAGCTGCTGAACGAGTACTTGCCGGGGTTCTTCTTCAGCTCGGCGAGGAAGCCGGCGAAGTCGCGGGCCGGAAAGCTCGGGTGCACCGCGATCACGTTCGGCGTGGCCGCGACGTTGATGATCGGCGTGAAATCGGTGATCGGGTTGTACGGGATCTTCGCGTTGATGGCCGGGTTGGCCGCGGTCGTCGACACGGTCGCCACGCCGAGCGAGTAGCCGTCGGGCGTCGCCTTCGCGATCTCGTTGGCGCCGACCGAGCCGCCGCCGCCGGCCTTGTTCTCGACGATCATCGTCTGGCCGAGCGGGCCGTTGATCTTCTCGGCCACCACGCGGGCAATGATGTCGGTGGTGCCACCCGGCGCGAAGGGCACGACCAGCCGCACCGGCTTGGTCGGCCAGGCCTGCTGCGCCTGGGCGGCGCCGTGGGCGGCCATCAGCACGCTTGCGAGGGCGGCGGCGGCGATCAGTGGTCTGCGTTGCATGGTGTCTCCTGTTGCGGATGAGTCGAGGCACGAAACGAGGGGCATTGTGAGCGATCCTGCGCCCGCTGCCGGGCAGCGTCGGTGTGGAAACTACGAGGTCGGGAAAGCACGGGGAAAGCACGGACCACCGTGGCCGCACTGGCACACTCGGGCCGCATGTCGAATGCCCTGCTGTTGCTCCCCGATTTCCTGCTGATCGTCTGCGGCTTCTGCATCTGCCGCTATACGGCACTCGACCGCCCGGTGTGGGAGGCGGCCGAACGGCTCGTCTACTACGTGCTGTTCCCGGTGCTGCTGTTCAACTCGATCGTGCGCAGCCCGCTGCAGCCGCCGCAGACGCTGAGCCTGGCGGCCGGCGGCGTCGGCGCGGTGCTGGTGGGCATCGCGCTGTCTTACGCGCTGAAGCGTTGGCCGGACGTCGATGCGCGCTTGCATGCGTCGGGTGCGCAGACGGCGTTCCGCTTCAACTCGTTCATCGCGCTGGCGCTGGCCGAGCGGCTCGGCGGGCAGCAGGGTGTCGCGTGGATGGCCTTGCTGATCGCACTGTGCGTGCCGCTGTGCAACGTGGCGGCGGTGTGGCCGCTGGCGCGCCACGGCGGGCATTCGTACGGGCGTGAGATCGTGCGCAACCCGCTGATCATCAGCACCGTGGCCGGGCTGATCGCGAACCTGGTGGGCTTGCAGTTCCCGGAGGCGGTCGCGACCACGCTGCAGCGCATCGGCATCGCGGCGCTGCCGGTCGGGCTGATGGCGGTGGGGGCAGGGCTGCGGGTCGCGGGCCTGAAGGCCGCGCCGGGGCTCGCTGCGGCCTTCCTGGCGATCCGCCATGCGGTGCTGCCGGCGGTGGCGATCGGGCTGACCGCCGTGCTCGCGTTGCCGCTCGCGCAGCGCGACATCGTCGTGCTGTTCGCCGCGATGCCGACCGCGTCGAGCGCGTATGTGCTGGCCGCCCGGATGGGGGGCGACGGAGCCTACGTGGCCGGGCTCGTCACGCTGTCGACCTTGATCGGGATGTTGAGCATCCCCATCTGGCTCGCGGTGCTCGCGGCACTGCCGTGACCCGGAGCAAGCGCAGCGCGCGACCCATCAAGCAACGCGCCGGGGAACTGGCTTTGCCAGGCCCCTGGCGTGGCGCCCCTTGGGGGCAGGAGGAGCGTAGCGACGACTGGGGGGCTCAAAAATTTGCCTTGAACTGCGCGCCGAACGTGCGCGGCTCGTTGATGAAGCCGGTCAGGTTGTTGAAGTCGATGCCGCCCACCACCTGGATCTCGTTGGTGATGTTGCGCGCGAAGACCGCCGCCTCGTACTTGCCGTTGGCCCACTGGTAGCCCAGCCGCAGCCCGCCGGTCAGCAGCGACTTGCCGGTGAACTCGGTCGACTCGTACAGGAAGAAGTTGATCTTGCTGCGGTACGACCAGTCGGTGTAGACGAAGTACTCGCCGCCGCTGGCCGTCGGCACGCCGTAGCGCAGCGTCACGTTGCCGATCCACTTCGGGGCCTGCGGCAGCGGGTTGCCGTCGATGTGGAAGGTGCCGGGCACCGTGCCCGCCGGGTCGGTCACCGTGCACTGCGCGCAACCGGCCACGACGAGGTCGCCGTCCTTGATCTTCGTCATGTTGTAGCTGCCGTTCAGCGTCAGCAGCAGCGCGTCGGTCAGGTAGGCGTCGAAGTTGAACTCCACCCCCTGGCCCTGCGCCTTCTTCGCGCTGACCAGCGTCGTGACGTTCTTCTGGCCGCCGACCGCGCTCAGCTGCTGGTCCTTCACGTCGTAGTGGAAGACGCTGACCGCGGTGCGCGCCCGCTTGTTCCACAGGTCGGCCTTCACGCCGGCCTCGTACGAGGTGTTGGTCTCCGGGCCGGCCTTCGATTGCGGCCCGAACGCCGATGCGTTCTGCAGGCTCGACGCGCGGAAGCCGGTCGCGACGCGGGCGTACAGGTTCAGGTCGGGCGTCAGCGCGTAGGTGCTGCTCAGGTCCCAGCTGACCTTCGAATCGCTGGTGTCGGCAGTGGTGCCGGCGTCGCGGTTGATGTTGGTGTCGGCGGTCGTCGTCGCGAGGTACTTTTCGTCGTGTGTGTAGCGCAGCCCGCCACGCATGCTCAGCTGCGGCGTGAACTGGTAGTTGGCCGAGCCGAACACCGCCCAGGCATTGTTGGTCTGCCGGGTCTGCACCGAGCTGCCGTAGACGTGCGTGTCGGCCGTGTAGCTGATGCTGTCGATCAGGTAGCTCTCGCGGAACAGGTAGACGCCGGTCTGCCACTTCAGCGGCCCGCCACCAAGCGATTCCAGGCGGAACTCCTGCGAATACTGGCGGTGGCCGTTCAGTGCGTCAGAGGTCTCGCTCGGAAACAGGATGTCGGGGTCGCCCAACACGCCACCGTCGACATCCCCGCGGCTGTAGGTGTACAGGTGCTCGAAGCCGCTGATCGAGTTCAGCGCGACCTCGCCCAGGTTCCAGCGCAGCCGCAGGCTGGTGCCGAAGTTCGACAGCGTCTGCTCGTTCTTGCCGTCGATCGTCACCGACTTCTCGTCGAAGCCGTCGACCAGGTCGTTCGTGCCTTTCTTGATGATGTTGGCGCGGAACAGCCGTGCCGTGCCCTTCAGGTCGCGCAGGTGCACGTTGCCGAGCGCGCTGAAGTTGCTGTCGGGCTGGTACAGCGCCTGCAGGCGGACCGCGTTGTCGTCGTAGCCCTCGAGCTTGTCGGTCTGCGACGGGCGGTAGTTGTTGTCGACCCAGTCGTCGCGGTGCTGCGACTGGATCGACACGCGGGCCGCGAAATCGGGGCTCGCCGACGCGTTCCAGGCGCCTTCGACGTTGGTGGTGCCGAAGCTGCCGTAGCTGATGCTGCCGTAGCCGCCGTTCTTCTTCAGCTGCGGCTTCACCGATTCGAACTTCACGACGCCGGCCGGCGTGTTGCGGCCGAACAGCGTGCCTTGCGGGCCGGCCAGCACCTCGATGCGGTCGAGGTCGAAGGCCGGGAAGCCCTTCAGGATCGGGTTCTCCTGCACCACGTCGTCATAGATCAGCGAGACCGGCTGCGACGCGTTCAGGTGGAAGTCGGTGTTGCCATACCCGCGGATGTAGAAGCGCGGAAAGGCGCGGCCGAACGACGATTCGATGTTCAGGCTGGGCACGCGGCCGGACAGCATGCGCACGTCTTCGCCGGACGAATTCAGCACGTCGAGCTTCTCGCCGCCGAGCGTCGAGATCGACATCGGCACATCCTTCGCGTTCTCGGCGCGGCGCTCGGCGGTCACGGTGACGGGGGCCAGCACGCTGGCGTCCTGGGCCTGCGCGGCCAGGGCGGCCAGCGCCAGGCCGATCGAGAGGGAGGCGCGGGTCAGCGCGAACGGGGCCGCTTGGTGGGGCATGGGTGCATCCGTGAGGGTGAGGGAATGGAGGGCCACAGCAACTGCCATGCCACGTGCGGGGGCCTGGGCCGTCAGGGTGCCGGCACGCCGACGCGCCACTGGTCCCAGTGCGCGACGATGTCGTTCACCAGCAGACCGCCGACCGCGTAGAGGTTCTGCGTGGCCGGCACGAACCCGCCCGGCGTGCCGGCGGTCGACGCCATCAGCGAGGCGTAGGCGCTCTGCCCCGAATGGGGGCGGTCGAAGTTCGACGCGGTGCGCAGCACGGCCAGCCGCTTGACATCGGCGCGGCCGGCCGCCGTCGCGCGGGCCAGCGCGTTGTAGGTGGCGTTGTCTTCCTGCTGCGTGGTGCAGTAGACGCCCTTGCCGTCGGTCAGCAGGCGGGTCCACGCGCGGGCGTGCTCGCCGAGCTTGTCGCCGTGCCACCAGGTGTCGCCGCCCAGCGTGTCGCACTGGGTCACGCTGGGAGGCTGGTGGGCCGCGGTCTGCTTGTAGCGCTTGCGGTAGGCCTTGGCGGCATCGCTGTCGGCGAGCGTCGCGTTCTTGCTGAGCGCGAGTGCCTTCTGCAGCAGCGCCTCGTCGAGCTGGGCGACCTCGGTGTGGTACTCCAGCTTCGGCTTCTCGCCCGGGCCCTTGGTCATGATGCCGAAGTAGCCCGAGGCCCAGCCGCGGGGCATCTCGCGTGCATCGAGTTCGTGCGCGATGCCGACATCGACCAGGTAGCGCGCCCATGCGGCGGTGCCGAGCGTGCCGCGCGCCGGGTCGATGCCGGCGATGCCGGCGATCAGCACGTAGGTCTGCCGCAGGTCGAAGCGCGGGTCGAGCGTGACGGCCATCGTCGACGCGGCGACGTTCGCATGCCCCATGCCGGCGGTCAGCAGGCAGACGTCGTCGGTGTTGCAGCGCAGCGCCGGGCTCTCGGGCAGCAGGCCGGGCACCGGGATCGATTCGGTCAGCTTCATCGGCTCGATCCACGGCGCGGCCTCGGGCTCGAACATCGCGATGATCAGCACCTTCAGCGGGCGCGGGGCGGCGGCGGGCTGCGCCTGGGCCTGGGCCAGCGAGGCGGACGCGGCCAGCATCAGTGCAAGGGTGGTCTTCTTCATTTCGTTTGTCTCCGGGGAGTGGCGCGGGCCTTCCAGGCCTCGAGGAAGGCCATCGTGACGGCCGCTTCATTGGTTTCGGCGAGCCCGCTCGAGAACAGCGCGCCGACGTCGGCGTTGAATTCTTCGGCGCCGGCCAGGTCGCTGAGGCTGCGGAACGCGATGTAGGGCACGCCGTTCGCATGGGCCACGTGCGCGAGCGCGGCGGTCTCCATCTCGAAGGTCTCGGCCTGCAGGGTCTCGAACAGGTAGCTGCGGTAGGCCGGGTTCGCGAGGAAGACCGTGCCCGACACGCCGCGCCCGCCGACCACCACGCGCGGCTGGGTCGTGACGCACTGCTTCGGATCGGGCTCGGCGACGCCGGGGGTGAAGGCCTTCGGGCCGCAGCGCGCCAGCGCCGGCCTGATCGCGCGGGCGACCTCGAGCATCGCCGGATCGGCCTCGTAGTCGAAGCGGAATTCGCCTTGCGGCGCGCGCTCGCGGCTCATCACGAAGTTCTGCCGCATGAAGAGCCCGCCGACCGGCGCCGCGCCGACGAAAGGCGGCACCGTCTTGCCGTTCACCTCGGCGAGCTTCAGGCCGAGGCAGCCGACGTCGCCGGGCGTGCCGCATGGGGCGGGCGGCGTGCCGTCATGGTTCCAGTAGACCTCCAGCGGCATCGCCCAGCGCTCCGGCACGATCACGTCGCCGACGTGGTGGGCCGGGTTCACGCCGCCGCTGATGCCGCTCATGATCAGCCGCTGCACGCGGAAGTGGTCGAGCATCAGCTGCGTGACCATCGTCGAGTTGATCATGCTGACGCCGCTCAGCACGATGACGACCTTGTTGCCGCGCAGCGTGCCGGTCGTGAAGCGGTTGCCGTTGACGGTGAAGCTGCGCCGGCCCTGCGTGTTGGCGACCAGGATGTCGGCCTCGGCGCCGAAGGCCGAGACGATGCCGATGCGCGGCGTGCAGTCGCTCAGGCAGCGCGGCGCGGCTTGTGCGGGAGAGAAGGCGAGGACGAGAAACAGCAGCGACAGCAGGCGGGCAATCATTCGTGGCAGTTCGTTGGGGACAACATCGGGTTGAGCAATGTTCGTGCCGTTCGACTGCCACGGATCACGTTTCGGAGAGCGCCCAGTCTATGTGCTCCCGCACCAGTTCGTCAGCCCCCTCGCGCGAGGATTCCAATGCGGCGGCCAGCGCCGCGCGGTCAGCGCCCGGCGTGGACTCGTCGCGCAGCGCGTTGCCGATCGCCACCGCGAGGTTGCGGCGCCAGCGCACGTGGCCGATGCGGCGGATCGCGCTGCCTTCGGTGTGGCGCAGGAAGTCGGACTCGGTCCAGGCCCACAGCCCGAGCAGCGTTGGTGCCGCGAGCGTGTCGCGCACGTCGAAGTCGGGCAGCGGGCTGCGCCGGGCGTACTTGTTCCACGGGCAGGCCAGCTGGCAGTCGTCGCAGCCGTAGATGCGGTTGCCGAGGGCCGGGCGCAGCTCGACCGGGATCGGCCCGGCATGCTCGATCGTCAGGTACGAGATGCAGCGCCGCGCATCGACGCGGTAGGGCGCGACGATGGCGCGGGTCGGGCAGATGTCGATGCAGGCGCTGCAGCTGCCGCAGTGGCCGGCGACCGGCGTCGACAGCGGCAGCGGCAGGTCGACGTAGATCTCGCCGAGGAAGAACATCGAGCCGGCTTCGCGGTGCAGCGTCAGCGTATGCTTGCCGCGCCAGCCGATGCCGCTGCGCGACGCGAGTTCCACTTCGAGCACCGGTGCCGAATCGGTGAACACCCGGTGGCCGCGCGGGCCGACCGCTTGCTGCAGGCGGTCGGCGAGCTTCTGCAGCCGGCTGCGCAGCACCTTGTGGTAGTCGCGGCCGCGGGCATAGACCGACACCGCGGCCTGCGCCGGCGACGCGAGGCGCTGCCATTCGACGGCCTGCCAGTCGTCGGCGGTGTCCTTCGGCAGGTAGTCCATGCGAGCGGTGATGACCCGCACGGTGCCCGGCACCAGTTCGGCGGGCCGGGCGCGCTTCAGGCCGTGCGCGGCCATGTAGCCCATCTCGCCATGGAAACCGTCGCGCAGCCACGCCAGAAGCCCTGCCTCGGCGGAGGACAGATCCACATCGGCGACGCCGATCTGTGAAAATCCGAGCGCGAGGCCCCACTCGCGCAATTGCGCGACGAGGCCATCACCGTCCAACTGCTGAGCTTCGGTCATTTGACGATTCTAGAAACCCGATCGCTGTCCTGGCCCGACGAGGCCGCGTGCGCCGCCACGGCGCAGCGGCTGGCGGCGCAGCCCGCGCTGCGCGAGGCCTTCATCGAACTGCACGGCCCGCTGGGCGCCGGCAAGACCACCTTCACGCGCCACCTGCTGCAGGCCCTGGGCGTCACCGGCCGGATCAAGAGCCCGACCTATGCAGTGATGGAGCAGTATCCGTTGCCGGACGGCCCGGCGATCTCGCACTTCGATTTCTACCGTTTCGAGGACCCGCAGGAGTTCGAGGACGCCGGCTTCCGCGATGTGTTCGGTGCCCCGGGCCTGAAGATCGCCGAATGGCCGGAGCAGGCGCACGGCTTGCTGCCGTTGGCGGATCTGCGGATCGACATCGGCCTGAGCGAGGACGAACCGGGGGACGGGCCGCGCGCGGTTCTGATGGCTGCGCAGACCTCGCTCGGCCTGGAGCTGCTGTCATGAGGCGCCGCGCTGCGCTGAAGGGCCTCGGCAGCCTCGTGCTGATGCTGGGCGCGAACGAGTTGGCCTTCGGCGCCAGCATCGTCGCGGTGCGGGTGTGGCCGGCCGCCGACTACACCCGCGTGACGCTCGAATCCGACAGTGCACTGTCGATCAAGCACTTCCTGGCCGAGAACCCGAACCGGCTCGTCATCGACATCGACGGGCTGGAGCTGAGCCCGGCGCTGCGCGAGATCGTCGGCAAGGTGCGGTCCGACGATCCGTTCATCGGCGGGGTGCGGGTCGGGCAGAACCAGCCGCGGGTCGTGCGCCTGGTCCTCGACCTGAAGCAGCCGACGGCACCACAGCTGTTCGCGCTGGCGCCGGTCGCGGCCTACCAGCACCGGCTGGTGTTCGATCTCTATCCGACCCAGGAGCGCGACCCGCTGCTGGCGCTGATCAAGGACAAGGAGCAGGCCGAGCAGCGCGCCGCGCAGGAGGTGCAGGATGCGCTCGGCGAGTTCATCGGCAAGATCGGCAAGCCGCCCGAGGTGAGCATCAAGCCGCTGCCGGCACCGGCGCAGCCGCCGGTGGCCGCGGCGTCGCAGCCGCATGGCGGGCCGCTGGCGGACGGTGCCGCCACGGTGCCGCCGATGTCCCAGGGGCGCATCGACCGGCTGATCATCGTCGCGCTCGACCCCGGCCATGGCGGCGAGGACCCCGGCGCGAGCGGGCCGAGCGGGCTGCACGAGAAAGACGTGGTGCTGCAGGTGGCGCTGAAGCTGCGCGACCGCATCAATGCGCTGCCGGGCTTTCGCGCGATGATGACGCGCGACGCCGATTTCTTCGTGCCGCTGCAAGACAGGGTGCGCAAGGCGCGGCGCGTGCAGGCCGACCTGTTCGTGTCGATCCATGCCGATGCGTTCCTGACGCCGAAGGCGCGCGGCGCCTCGGTGTTCGCGCTGTCGCAGCATGGCGCCACCAGCACCGCGGCGCGCTGGATGGCCGACAAGGAGAACGCGGCCGACATGGTCGGCGGCGTCAACTTCAAGGCCAAGGATGCCGCGGTGCTGCGCGCGATGCTCGACATGAGCACCACCGCGCAGATCAAGGACAGCATGAAGCTCGGCAGCGAGGTGCTGGGCCAGATCGGCAAGGTCGGCAAGCTGCACAAGGGCAGCGTCGAACAGGCCGGCTTCGCGGTGCTGAAGGCGCCGGACATCCCGTCGATCCTGGTCGAGACGGCCTTCATCTCGAACCCGGAAGAGGAAGCCAAGCTGCGCGACCCGGCCTACCAGGGGCAGCTGGTCGACGCGCTGACGACCGGCATCAGGCGCTACTTCGCGAAGAACCCGCCGCTGGCGCGGCAGCGGCAGCTGTAGAGGGATGACCACACCTCGTCCGGCGCGTACACCGGCCGGTCCCCCGAGGGGACGCGGGCCGGCTTGGGGCGGCCCGGCGATCGGCCCGCTTCATGCCGCCTGCGTGCGTCGAGCCTTCCACGCGCCGAACAACACCAGCAACCCCGGCAGCAGGATCGCGCCCCAGATGATCTTGTCGAGGTGCTCCTTGACCCACGGGATGTTGCCGAACAGGTAGCCGGCGAGCGTGACGCCGCCGACCCACAGCACCGCGCCGCTCACGTCGTACAGCGTGAACTTGCGGCGCGTCATCTGCGCGACGCCGGCGACGAAGGGCGCGAAGGTGCGCAAAAAGGGCATGAAGCGCGCCGCGATGATCGTGATGCCGCCGTACTTCTCGTAGAACGCGTGGGCCTGCTCGAAGGCCCGCTTGTTGAAGAAGCGCGAGTTCTCCCACTGGAACACGCGGGGACCGAAATAGCGGCCGATCGCGTAGTTGCTCTGGTTGCCGAGGATCGCCGCGGCCACCAGCAGACCGATCGACAGCGGCAGGCTCATCAGCCCGGCGCCGCACAGCGCGCCGACCACGAACAGCAGCGAGTCGCCCGGCAGGAAGGGCATCACGACGACGCCGGTCTCGACGAAGATGATCAGGAACAGCAGCGCGTAGACCCAGGTGCCGTAGGCCGCGACGAAGTTCGCGAGGTGCACGTCGACGTGCAGGATGAAATCGAGAATGAAGTGGGCGATGTCCATGAAGTATTGTGCCCCCCAGTCGCTGTCGCTCCTGCCCTGCAGGCCGCGCTGGGCCGGAGGCCCAGCTCCTCGCCAGGCACAACCAGTCCTCAGGACTGTTTGTGTCCGGGCTCGGCCCCCAAGGGGCGCCACCCGGCGGCCCGGCGGAGCCGGATCCGCGGGCGTTGCTTGATGGGCGCCTCGCTGCGCTTGCGCGTGCACCTCTGTGCGGCCGCCGCACCGGCGAAGCACGGTGCCCCATCAAGCAACGCGCCGGGATCCGGCTTTGCCGGGCCCAGGCGTGGCGCCCCTTGGGGGCAGGAGCGACAGCGACTGGGGGGCTCTATAACAGCGCCTTGATCGCCCGGGCCATCTGGGCGCTTTGCTCGTCGCGCCCGTCGCTGACGAACTGCGCGCCGAATTCTTCCAGCCACGCCCGTTCTGCATCGGTGTTCGCGCTGCCGCTGATCACGATGCGCGGGTTCAGCCGGCGCGCCTGCGTGCAGACCTGGATCTTGTCGCCGAGAACGAGGTCGGCGACGACCAGCAGGCGCGCGTCGGCGATGCCGGCCGCTTCGAGCACCTCGCCGCGCGTCGGGTCGCCGAACACCAGCGTCATGCCGGGCACGGTTTCGATGTCGGGATCGTGGTGCACCGCGGCGACCGCGATGCCGCTCTCGGCGCAGCGCGCCGCGATGCGCCGGCCCAGCGAGCCATAGCCGCACAGCAGCACCACCGGGGCACCGGGTGCCGCTTCGGCGCCCGGCGCCACGGTCGGTTCCACGTGCGTCGCATCCGGCTCCGCGACCCGCTTGCCGATCCAGCGGAACAACAGCGGGTTCACCGCGATCGAGACGATCGCGCCGACCACCAGCGCGTCCATCGCCTCGCGCGGCAGCACGCCGATCGACAGGCCCAGGCTCGCGAGGATGAACGAGAACTCGCCGATCTGCGCCAGGCCGACCGCCACCGTCGCACTGGTGCGCGGCGGCTCGCGCAGCAGCGCGACGATCGCGACCGCCACCAGCGGCTTGACCACCAGCACGATGGCCAGCACGCCGAGCACCATCCACGGGTGCTCGACGACGAAGCTCGGGTTGAACAGCATCCCGACCGAGACGAAGAACAGCGCCGAGAAGACATCGCGGAACGGCGCCATGTCGGCCGCCGCCTGCGGGCCGAAGCGCGACTGCCCGACCACCAGCCCGGCGAAGAACGCACCGAGCGCGACCGACACATGGAAGACCTGCGCGGCCAGCACCGCGACGCCCAGCGCGACGACGAACACCGTCAGCGTGAACAGCTCGGACGACTGCGTGCGTGCCACTTTCTCGAGCACGCGACCGACCAGCCGCGTGCCGACCACGCCGACCAGCAGCGCGAACACGACCACCTTGCCGAGCGCCATCAGCAGCGCCATGCCCAGCGACGGGGCCGCTCCCGCGGCGCCTTCGGCCGGCGGTGCCAGCAGCGGCAGCACCACCAGCGCACCGACGGTGAACAGGTCCTCGACGATCAGCCAGCCGACCGCGACATGGCCGTCGCGGCTCGCGAGCCGGTTCTGCTCGACCAGCATGCGCATCAGCACCACCGTGCTGGCGACGGCCAGCGCCATGCCGAAGATCGCGCCGGCCGCATGCGACCAGCCGAAATGGCGCGCCAACCCCCAGCCGGCGACGCCAGCCACCGCGCTCTGCGCGATCGCCCCCGGCACCGCCAGTTTCCACACCCGCAGCAGCTCCTGCGGGTGGAAGTGCATGCCGACGCCGAACATCAGCAGGATCACGCCGATCTCGGCCAGCTGCGACGCGAGGCCCGCGTCGGCCACGAACCCCGGCGTGAACGGCCCGACGACGATGCCGGCCAGCATGTAGCCCACCAGCGTCGACAGCCCGATGCGGCGCGTCAGCGCACCGAACACGAGGGCGAATGCGAGGCCGCCGGCGAGGGTCAGTAGCAGGGTCAGGTCGTGCATCGGCGCATTGTTACCTGCCCACTCGCCGCTTCATCAAGCAACGCCCACGGAACCGGCTTTGCCGGGCCGTAGGGTGGCGCCCCTTGGGGGCCGAGCCCGGACACAAACAGTCCTGAGGACTGGTTGTGCCTGGCGAGGAGTTGGGCCTCCGGCCCAGCGCGGCCTGCAGGGCAGGAGCGATAGCGACTGGGGGGCCTAAAATCATCTGGATGAATGCCCTTTTGCAGCCCGCCGCCCGCCGTCCGATCCGCGAGCTGCCCGATGAGCTGATCAGCCAGATCGCCGCCGGCGAAGTGGTCGAGCGGCCGGCCTCGGTGGTGCGCGAGCTGGTCGACAACGCGCTCGATGCCGGCGGCCGCGAGATCAGCGTCAAACTGGTGGCCGGCGGGGTGCGCAGCATCCTGGTCGAAGACGACGGGCAGGGCATCCCGAGTGACGAGCTGCCGCTCGCGCTGCGCCGGCATGCCACCAGCAAGATCGCGTCGCTGGCCGAGCTCGAAGGCGTCGTCACGATGGGGTTCCGCGGCGAGGCGCTGGCCGCCATCGCGTCGGTGGCCGAGCTCGGCATCGCGAGCCGCACCGAAGGCGCGCCGCATGCGCAGCGGCTCGACGCCCGCTCGGGCGAGCTGGTGCCGGCGGCACGCGGCATCGGCACCAGCGTCGAGGTGCGCGAGCTGTTCTTCAGCACGCCAGCGCGCCGCAAGTTCCTGAAGACCGATGCGACCGAGTTCGCGCACTGCCTCGATGCGGTGCGCCGCCATGCGCTGGCACGACCGGACGTCGGCTTCGCGGTGTGGCACGAGGGCAAGCTGTCGCAGCAATGGCGCCGCGCAGCGCAGGCCCAGCGCATCCGCGACGTGATGGGCGATGAATTCGTCGAGCAGAGCTGCGAGGTGCTGCTCGAAGTCGGCCCGATGCGCATCACCGGCCGCGCCGGCACGCCGGCCGCGGCCCGCGCGCGCGCCGACCAGCAGTATGTGTACGTCAACGGCCGCTACGTGCGCGACAAGCTGATCGCGCACGGCGTGCGCTCTGCGTATGAGGACGTGCTGCACGGCGGGCGCCAGCCGGCCTATGTGCTGTTCATCGAGATCGCGCCCGACCGGGTCGACGTCAACGTGCACCCGACCAAGATCGAGGTGCGCTTCCGCGATTCGCGCGAGGTGCACCAGGCGGTGCGGCGTGCGGTGGAAGGCGCGCTGGCCGCGCCGCGCGCTGCAGTGGCGGCCGGCGACGAGGCCGGTGGCGTCGCCGGCGTGCTGCTCGCGTCGGAGCACCTGGCCGGCTACGGCGCGGTGCCGGCGGCACGGCCTGCACCGTCGTTCGGCGGTGGCGGCTACTCGCCGTCGCCGATGCGCCCGCAGGTGCAGGGGGCGCTCGGGCTGCAGCAGGTCGCGACGCTGTGGGGCGGTGGCGGTGGCGATGCCGCGCCGCCGGCACGCGTCGCACCGGCTTTCAACATGCCAGCCACGCCCGCCGCGGTGCCGTCGGCGGCGCCGGCGCTCGACTTCCAGCGCGACGAATGGCCGCTCGGCCGCGCGGTCGCGCAGATCGGCGGCGTGTTCGTGCTGGCCGAGAACAGCCACGGGCTGGTGATCGTCGACATGCACGCGGCACACGAGCGCATCGTCTACGAGCGCCTGAAGGCGAGCCTCGGCAGCACGGCGATCGACAGCCAGCCGCTGCTGATCCCGGCCGCGTTCGCCGCGACCGCGCAGGAGATCGCGACCGCCCAGGCGCAGGCCGACAACCTGCGCACGCTGGGCCTCGATGTTTCGCCGCTGTCGGCCACGACGCTGGCGGTGCGCTCGCAGCCGGCGGCACTGGTCGGCGGCGACGTCGTCGAGCTGGCGCGCAGCGTGCTGGCCGAGCTGTCGCAGTACGACGCCAGCAGCGTGATCCAGCGCGCGCAGGACGAGCTGCTGTCGACGATGGCCTGCCACGGTGCGGTGCGTGCGAACCG
>Ga0209050_1002342_pt1 | contig 16599 bp, 17 predicted proteins | sample Araplavi_mTSA_r2_FD_184276 | JGI IMG/M metagenome (GOLD analysis project Ga0209050, IMG submission 184276) | Arabidopsis root microbial communities from North Carolina, USA - plate scrape MF_Cvi_mTSA_r2 (SPAdes) (version 2) | ecosystem: Host-associated > Plants > Roots > Endosphere | place: USA... | reverse complement strand
GGGGCCCGACTCGACCAGCCGCACCGGCTCGTCGATGCCGGCCTGCAGTGTGGTGATGGCGCCGCCCGAGGTCATGAGGAAGGGCTCGGCGCGCAGGCCGCGTGCGCTGGCGCCTTCCTGCAGACGGCGCAGATAGCCCGCCACCTGCGGCTGCACGTAGGCGTTGGCGCTGATGGTCGACAGCCGCTCGTATTCGCGGATCTCGGGGCACACGTCGGAGGCCAGCGACACCCACAGTGCGGGTGCATGCTCGCGCAGCAGTTCGCGCACGCGGCGCTCGTGCCCGGGATTGGCATAGCCGTGCAGGAAGCACACGGCCACGCTCTCGATGCCGTCGGTGAGCAACTGCCTGGCGAGCGCGGCGACCTGCGCTTCGTCCAGCGGCGTGATCACGCGGCCTGCGGCGTCCACGCGCTCGACCACGCCATGGCGCCAGTGGCGCGGCACCAGCGGCGCGGGCTTGTCGAGGAACACGTCGTACTGCGCAAAGCGGTCCTCGAGGCCGATTTCCACCAGGTCGCGGAAGCCGTGGGTGGTCAGCAGCGCGGTCGGCGCACCCTTGCGTTCGATGAGCGCGTTGGTGGCCAGCGTGGTGCCGAGGATGAGCAGGTCGACGTCGGCCCAGCCGGCGCCGGCCTTCTGCAGCACTTCCTCGACGCCGCCGAGCACGGCCTGCTCGGGCGCAGTCGGCGTGGTGAGCACCTTGAGCGTGTGTTTCTCGGCGCCGCGCAACAGCACCACGTCGGTGAAGGTGCCGCCGACGTCGACGGCGACGCGCACGCGCGCATCGGGCGGCGCGGAAGATGAATGAGGGTTCGAGGACATGAGGTGATGTGTTCTTGTGAAAAGGGAAATCAGCGCGGCGCGTTGGCGGCCGTGAGGGCTTGGGCCAGGTCGGCGATCAGGTCGGCAGGGTCTTCGAGCCCGATGTGCAGGCGCACCACCGGCGCGTCGCCGGTCCATTGCCGGTGTTCGCGCAGCCGCTCGGGTTGCGCCACAAGGGCCAGGCTTTCGTAGCCGCCCCATGAGGCACCGATGCCGAAGAGCGTCAATGCATCGACGAACGCGTCGGCCCCTGCTGGCGCGGCGTGGCGGAACTCGAAGGACACGAGGCCGCTCGCACCGCTGAAGTCGCGCTTCCACAGCGCATGGCCGGGGTCGCCCGGCAGCGCGGGATAGAACAGGCGCGACACCTGCGGCTGCCGCTGGAGAAACTCCGCCACCTCGGTGGCGTGGCGCTGGTGCTGCGCGAGCCGCACCGGCAGCGTGCGCAGGCCGCGCAACGCGAGGTAGGCATCGTCTGCGCCGACGGTGAGTCCCAGCGCCTCGTAAGCGGTCGAGAGCTTGGCGGCCAGCGCCGGGCTGTCGACCACCACCACGCCCTGCATCAGGTCTGAGTGGCCGGAGATGTACTTGGTCGCGGCCTGGATGGAAATGTTCGCGCCCAGCGACAGCGGCTGGTAGAACCATCCGCCGCTCCAGGTGTTGTCGGTGGCCACGGTCACGCCGCGGTCGCGCGCGATGGCGGTGAGCGCCGGCAGGTCGAGCACCTCGTAGAGCAGCGAGCTCGGCGACTCCAGGTACAGCAGGCGCGTGTTGGGCCGGATGCGGCTCGCCAGGTCGTCGTGCGTGGGCGAGAAGTATTCGACCTCCACGCCGAGCCGCTTGAGCAGCGTGCTGTCGACGCGGCGCAGCGGCGCATACACGCCGTCGGCCACCAGCGCGTGGTCGCCGGGTGACAGCAGCGCCAGCAGCACGAGCGTGATCGCCGAAAGGCCCGAAGGCGTAAGGAAAGCGCGGTGCCCCCCCTCGAGGCCTGTTACCGCATCTTCGAGCGCACGGTGCGTGTCCAGCCCGTGGCGGCCGTACGCGGCCACGCGCTCGCCTGCGGTGCGGCGGTGGTGATGGTCCGCGTGCGCGGCGGTGTTCTCGAAGCGCACGGTGCTGGTTCGCACCACGGGCACGTTGACCGGGCCGCTGCCATCGCGCAGTGCAGGTGCGCCGGCATGCAGCAGCGTCGTGCGCGCGCGCAAGTTGCTGCTGCCGTTCATGCAGCCGCCTTGCTCGGCTTGAGTTGCGTGGCGTTGTAGTTGACGACCTCGCCGGTTTCCAGGTTCACGCCGATGCGCTGCGACAGCGTCTCCAGCGGCCGGCCGTACAGATGGAAGTGCAGCGTGGGCCGGTCGCCGATGACGTGGATGCTGTGAAGGTCGTCGGCCAGGAAGCCGATCGAGGTGCCAGGCTGCACCGTCACTTCGCGATCGAGTTCGAGCCGGGCCACGGCGGGGTCGCTGCCGTCGTCGGTGCGCCGGTAGACGCGGTTCTCTTCCTGACCTTCGACCGCCACGATGGTGGCCCAGGTCGTGTGGTTGTGCGGAATGGAAGTCTTGCCGGGGTTGATGGAGTTCAGGTACAGCGCCACGCCGTCGTCGCCATCGGCGGGGTTGAGCCGGTAGCGCGTGGAAGCGCCCACGCCCTCGGCAACGGCAGGCGGCGGGAAGTCGGTGCGCGTGAACAGCGCGGTCTGCGCGGCCAGTTGTTCGAGCCGCGCCGTGATGCGCGCAAGCACCGCACGGTCGAAGGGTCGCGCGGCGGCGATGGCGCGCACATCGTCCAGAGCCTGGTCGACGGCCGTGCGGCGCTGGGCCGCGATGTCTTCGGATGGATGTCTGGAGGTTGCTGTTGTCATGGTTCTCGGAAAGCAAGGTGGGGGTCAGAGTGCGAAGCGCATCCGCTCGAAGGGCAGCGCCTCGGGAAATGAAGCCGGCCGTGCCGGTGCTGTGCGCGGGCCTTCGCCCAGCGCGCGGTGCAGGAAGGCGCGGGTGCGCTCGCTGCTTGGCGCGCCGAAGATGCGCGCGGCGGGCCCGTGCTCGACGATCACGCCGGCCTCGGTAAAGTACACCGCGTCGCTGATCTCCTCGGCGAAGCGCATCTCATGCGTCACCAGCACGCAGGTCAGGCCGTCGCGCACCAGGTCGCGGATCACGGTGAGCACCTCGCCCACGGTCTCGGGGTCGAGCGCGGAGGTGACCTCGTCGAACAGCATCAACTCGGGCCGCATCGCCAGCGCGCGCGCGATGGCCACGCGCTGCTGCTGCCCGCCCGACAGCTCGCCGGGGTAGGCCGCTTCCTTGTGCGACAGGCGCACCTTGTCGAGCAGCGCGCGCGCTTCGCGCTCGGCGGTGGCGCGGTCGCGCCCGGCCACGCGCGTGGGCGCGATCACCAGGTTCTGCAGCACCGTGAGATGCGGGAACAGGTTGTACTGCTGGAACACGAAGCCCACTCGCTTGCGCAGCGCGATCAGTTCGGCCTCGGTGCGCAGCGTGTCCACGCGTGTGTCGCCCACGCGGATCTCGCCGTGCTGCGGGCGCAGCAGCCCGGTGATGCAGCGCAGGATGGTCGACTTGCCCGAGCCCGAGGGCCCGATGATCGACACCGCCTGGCCGCGCTGCACGTCGAGGTCGATGCCGCGCAGCACTGCGTTGTCGCCGAACGAAAGCTGCACATCGCGCAGGGCGACGAGCGGGGAGGCAGGGGTGTCAGTGACGGGCATGGCGGCGCTCCAGCGCGCGCGTGGCGCGGGCAATGGGGTAGCAGTAGGCGAAGAACACGCCGAGCAGCGTGAAATACACGAGCACGGTGAAATCGGTGCGCGCCACGGTGTTGCTGGCGATCTGCGCGGTGTCGACCACGTCGTGCGCGCCCACCAGCGAGGCCAGCGCGGTGCTCATGGTGATGCTGGCGTACAGGTTCATCCACGGCGGCAGCATTCGGCGCAGGCACTGCGGCAGCACGATGAGGCGGAAGATCTCCGTGCGCCGGAAGGCCAGTGATTGCGCAGCCTCCCATTGCGCGCTCGGAATCGACTGGATGGCGCCACGGAAGATCTCCGCCACCACCGCGCTGGTGGGCAGGGCCAGCCCCAGCACCACCTTGATCCAGTCGGGGAAGGGCACCGTCCACTTCACCAGGTGCAGCTCGAACGGAAACACATAGGTGGTGAAGTAGATGAGGACCAGCACAGGCGCATTGCGGAAGAACTGCACGTACCAGCGCGTGAGCACGCGCGGCAGGCGCAGCGGCGACAGCGACAGCGCCCCTACCACCAGCCCGACGAGCGTGCCGAGCGCCATCGCGAGCATGCTGATCTCGATGTTGGTGAGCAGGCCACGCAGCAGCGCGGGCGTCCACTGCCACAGGAGCTCGAGCGCGACCGGCGTGGTGCCCGTGGCGATCCAGGTGCCCACGATCAGCACCACGGTGGCGAGCGCGGTCCACCACGGATGCCGGCGCGGATCGAGGCGCGTGCCGAACGCGGCGCGCATCGGCAGTGCGTTCACCGTGACTTCATTGGCCATAGCCGGGCATCCTCCAGCGGGCTTCGAGCCAGCGGCCGGCCAGGCTGACCAGCCAGGTCAGCAGGCCGAAGTACAGGAGGATCAGGAGCAGCAGCTCCAGCACGTTGTCGCGCTGCGTCCAGATCATGATCGACTCGTAGGTCACGTCGCCCACCGCGATGGCCGAGGCCACCGCCGTCATCTTCACCAGGTCGACCAGGTTGTTGACCAGCGAGGGCAGCGCGAAGCGCACCGCTAGCGGCAGCTCCATGCGCCAAAGCAGCTGCCGCTGCGAGAAGCCCAGCGAGCGAGCCGCCTCCAGCGTGACCTGCGGCACCGCCTCGATGCCGGCGCGCAGCGCCTCGGCATGGAAGGCTCCCTTGTGAATCGCCACCACGATCACCACCCACGCGAAGGGTGTGAGCGGGTTGCCGCCCACGCCTTCGAGTTGGCGCGTGATCAGCATGTTGAGAACCAGAAACGCGCAGTACAGCTGCACCAGCGTCGGGGTGTTGCGCGTGACCTCGACGAACGCGCGTGCCGGCAGCGCCAGCCACTGATGGCGGGAAGTGAGTGCGGCGGCCATCGCGACGCCGGCCGCCAGGCTTGCCGGAATGGTCAGCAGGCAGAGTTCGAGTGTGACGACCAGCCCATGCAGGAAGGCCTGCCGCTCGCCCAGGTTGAGCAGGAAGGCGTAGTTGAGCCCCAGCGTCTTGACGGCCACCACCGCCTGGGCAACAAGGCCGCCGTCGCTCATGCGAGCGCCTTCTGCGCGACGACCGCGCGCGCCACATGAACCGTGCCTGCGGTCGCTGGCGCGAGCGTGGACGGCGAGGCGAGTGGAGGGCTTGGCTTCATGTCGATCCGGAACAGGGAAAGGTCGGGGCGCGCTCGTCCGACCGGGAGCCTCGCTCCGCGGATGTCCCCCGGCCTTCGGCTTCTGTGATGTCGTGCTGCGCGAGGCACCTCATCGGCGTGGGCGAGCACCCGGCACCCCGTGCACCCGCCTTGGAGGACGGCGCGAAAAGGCGCAGGAACTCAGGAGGCCGCACCCCGAAACTTCGCCTGCAGCTCAGGCAGCAAAGGCTGCGCAGGCTCGATGTGGTTGCGCTTCTCCGTCTCGATCAGCCAGCCGGTGCGGTGCCACTGCTTCACCACCTTATCGACCGCAGCAATGGTGTCGGCCTCGCCCTTGCGGGTCCAGACGACCGAAGGCGCGGGCAGGATCTCCTCAGTGATCGGTGCTGCATAGCCAGCCCATTCCGCGCTGCTGCGCAGCAACGGCTGGATCAGCGTGGAATCGTGGACGGCCGCCACGCAATTGCCGCCGCGCAACGCGAGCAGCGATTCGGAAGAGGTCTTGAAACCGCGCACCTGCGCGCCGTACTGCTCCTGTAGCGGTTTCACGAAGCTGCTGCCCTGCGAGGCACAGACGATCTTGCCGCGCAGGTCTTCCCACTTGGCGATGCCGCTGGTCTTCAGCACCGCTGCCGTGCCGCCCACGCGGTAGAACGGCGTGGGTGCGTAGCCCAGGATCTCTGCGCGGTCGGCGTTGTATTCCATCGAGGCGATCAGCAGATCGACCTTGCCCGATTGCAGAAACTGCACGCGGTTCGAAGGCTGCACCTGCACCAGCTCCACCTCGGTGCCCAATTGCTTCGCCAGCTCGCGCGCCAGGTCGGGGTTCCAGCCAATCAGCTGCTGCGTGGCCGGGTCGATCGAGCCGAAAGGCCCGCCGTTGACCATCACGCCGATGGCGACCTTGCCGCGCTGCTTGATGCGATCGAGGGTGGCATCGGCATGGGCCGCGCCCGCGCCGATGCTCAGCACTGTGGCCAGCGCCAAGGCGAGGCAGGACGAAGAAGTAGGGCGGGAGGAACGCGAACCGGAAGTCATCGAATAGGGTGCCCGAAAAGGCAAAGCAAGGCAGGCGGCGATCTTCCGAGTCCGCGCCTGCCCTCGCAACGAACGCCTTCAACTATCGATATGCGTTTTTTTGACCGAGCCATGCAGCGCGCCCGCCGGCACGCGGAAAACCCCCAGTTCCTCGGGCGCGCACTGCGCGATCAGCCCCAGTTCCCAGTCGAGATACTGGCGCGCGGCGTCGAGGTTTCCGTCGTGCCGGTCGTGCACGAACAGCAGGTAGTCGATGGCTTCAGCGTCCGGCGGCGAGGCCGGCGTGGCCTCCTGTGCCCAGCCGGCCGACTCCACCGTTTTCGCGCCGGCCCACCACAGGTGCTGCCAGCCGGCTTCGCGCAGGTCCTGCGCGGCCAGGCGCGCGGTGGCTTCGTCTGGCGCTACCAGCAGCACCGGGTGCTGCGTGTCGCCGCGCGTGGCTTCGCGCGCGTCGGCGACCACGCGCGGACGGATCGACCATGCCGCGCCGCGCGCATGCTGCGCGCGGTAGGCCTGCGAGGCCCGCAGGTCGAGCACGGCGGGTGCGGTGCCGGCGTCCTCGCGCCAGGCGGACAGCACTTCGGCATCCGCAACGACCGGTGCTGGCGGCAGCTTTGCGGGCGCACGCACGGGCACGCGCACGTCGCTGGCCAGGCCGTCCTCGACCAGCGCGGCATCCAGCCCGAGCCGGCGCAGCCACAGGGCCACCACGGGGGCGCGCACGCCGTCGTCGTCCAGCACCAGCACGCGGGCATGGCGCACGCCGATCTGGAGGTCGGTGGCCTGCAACAACTGGCCGCCGGCTGCATGTCGCGCGCCCTGCAGGCTGCCAGCCGCGAATTCTTCCGCCGTGCGCACGTCGAACACGAAGGTGGTACGGGTGCCGTCGTCCAGCCAGGCCTGCGCCTCGGCAGCCTTCAGCACGGGCACGCCGGCGCGCCGGGCCGCCGCGGCGGCATCTTCCCGCGCGGCCTCGCGCTGCGCCGCATCGGGAGGCAAGGGCAGCGTGCGAGCGCTTCCGCGTTCGAGCGCCAGGCCGGCCAGTGCCCAGCCCTGCGTGCCGTTCTCTAGCGCGAGCACGGGGTTGGGCACGCCGAGGTCGCGCAGGATCTGCGCGCCGACGATGCTGCGCGTGCGCCCCGCGCAGTGCACCACGATCGGCGTGGCCGCGTCGGGCACCAGCGTGCGCCAGCGCAGCGCGAGTTCTCCGTTGGGCACGGGAATGGCGCCGGGCAGCGTCATCTTGCGGTGCTCCTCGAGCGTGCGGCCGTCCAGCAGCACCAGCGGTTCGCCCTTGCGTTGGCGTTCGGCAAGTTCGAGCGCGCCGATGTGCGGCACGTCGAAGGCGTGCTCGGCGAGCTCGCCGAAGGTCTTCGACGGCAGGTTCACGCCCTTGAAGAGCGTATGTCCCGCGCGCGCCCAGGCCGGCGCGCCGCCGGATAGCACCGACACGTCGTCGTAGCCCAGCGCTGCAAGGCGTCGCGCGGCGAGTCGCGCGAGCGCGTCGCCATGCTCGCCGTCGTCGAACAGCACCGTGCGCGTTGCCCGGCGCGGCACGAGGCGGGCGACCTCGGTTTCGAGGCGGCTGTAGCCGGCATGCACCGCGAAGAACGGATGGCCTTCGCCGTACTGGCCGTGCTCGCGGATGTCAAGCAACGAAAGTTCGCGGCCGTCTTGCAGCCATTGATTTAGGGTGGCGGCGGAGATGGCGGGCGAAGTAGCGAACATGGACGCCGCTGCGGCGGGCCTGGAGATTTCGTCAGTAAGGGACATGAGGTGCGCGGGATGAGAGGTCGGCGGCACCATAGCCCCGGCAGCGCGCGTGTGGCTACGAAGACTTCCGCATAAGCAAGCTCAGCGAGCCGCGGGGGTGCGAACGCCTTCTGCCCTGCGATGCGATCTTTCTCTTCGACTCCCTGCCAACTTGCTCATCGAAGCAGGATGAAGCGGTATTGGCAAGCATTGCTCCCCGCCAAGACCGCGGTGGCGCCAGACATCATCACTTCACCCGCACGCCGATGGAGCCGTTGACCGAGCTCCTGATCTTGGCATCGCCGCCCGAGGCCCAGAGCTTGCCGATTTCGCAGAGTTGGCGAACTGCATGTCCGAACACGCCCGGGGCAAGGCCGATGAAAAGATCGGCCTAGTGAGCCGTATCGAGGCTTTGAAGCACGAACAAATCGAACTCTTTGCCTGACGCGCTGACGTTGAGGATTCAGAACGACGGTGGCCTGGTTGTCATATCTTCATCTGGCTCGTCCGCGTGTTCTACGCCGGGTGCGTCAAGGATCAGCAGCGAGATGGGCATGTCGTATCCATCTGAGAGCACGACCATCTCGCATACGGGAAGCCTGATGGGCCACACCCCCTCGCGGTGCTCTACGCCTAAACGGTAGTCTGCGAAGGAAAGCGCTTGGTCTGGGCTCACAGCAAGCGAGCCCAAAGGGAGCTCCATGCCTTCCTGCAGCGTCCCAAACGTGTATTTATTTGCGCTGGTACTGGCCTTCCACCAGTGCAGCATGCCTTCCCGCCCCATGACGGCGCCTGCTGGCTGATCGGTGAACTCCAGCCACTTGAGGATCGCGGCCGTGAGTGAGACACCGTAACGGTCGGCACACTCGCCCAGGAGATCCAGAGTGATCCGGCGCCCACGCACCTGCTGCATGTAGTCATAGATCGGCATGAGACAAGCGGGCACGAGGAAGAAGACGAGGCGCGAAGTCCTCCTTGGCGAGATGGAACTGGTGGTGCCGTGAAGGGCGCTGCTCAAGGTCATCGAGCCGCACTACCCGGTGGCAGGCCGCGGGCGTCGACCGTATCCGCTCGAAGCCATGCTCCGTGTGCACTTGATGCAGAACTGGTTCGCGCTGAGCGACCCGGCGATGGAAGAAGCCCTGTATGAGATCGCCTCGCTGCGCACGTTCGCCGGGCTCGGCCTGGAGGCGATCCCTGACGAGACGACCATCCTGAACCTCCGCCACCTGCTGGAAGCCAGCGATCTGGCCGAAGACATCTTCAAGCAGGTCAACGCCCATCTGGCCAGGAAGGGGTTGCTGCTGAAGCGCGGCTGCATCGTGGATGCCACGATCATCGCGGCGCCCAGTTCCACCAAAAACGAGAGCGGCGAACGAGACCCTGAGATGCACCAGACGAAGAAGGGCAACCAGTGGCACTTCGGGATGAAGGCGCGCATCGGCGTGGACGCAGACTTGGGGCTGGTGCACGCGGTGACGACCACGGCGGCCAACGAGGCAGACGTGGAACAGGTGAGCGATCTGCTGCACGGCAAAGAGGACGCGGTGTGGGCGGACTCGGGCTACCGGGGCGCGCAGGCGCGTGTGAAGCGCGATGTGCAGTGGCACATCGCGGGCCGGCCCAGCGACATGGCAAAGATGCCCGACGGTCGAGCCAAGGCCAGAGCGCGCAAGCAGGAGTATCAGAAGGCCAGCATGCGAGCCAAGGTGGAGCATCCGTTCCGGGTGATCAAGCGGCAGTTCGGCTTGGCGAAGGTGAGGTTCAAGGGACCCTCACGTCGACCAGCGTCAGTGCCGCTTTCAGCGTCTGCGTCAGATGCGCGTCGGCCCGGGATGGCTCCGCGACGCCTGAGGGATGGTTGTGCACCAGGATCAGCGCCGCCGCGTTGCGCGCCAGCGACTCCTTGACCACCTCCCGTGGGTAGACCGTTGCCTGGCTCACCGTTCCACGGAACAGTTCGACGTATTCGATCAGCCGATTCTGTGAATCGAGCATCAGGACCGCGAACACTTCATGCTCCAGCGCTCCGAGTTTGACGCGGAGGAAATCGCGTACCGCCTGCGGCGAGGACAGGACCTCCTGGCCGCGCAACTGTCGCGCCAGCAGTGTCTGCGCAGCCTGCAGCACTTCGCCAGCTTCGGCGGGACGGTCGTCACCTGCAACGTCGCGAACCAAGAGAACGGAAGAATCGAAAGGGAAGAGATCGTGCGCCATCGTCGGCTCCGTGAATCGGGCGGGATTGCCCGAGACCGGCACCAGCACGACGCAGCGCAGTGGTCAGGGTTCGAAGACGGCCGCAAGGACGCAAGCGCACTGCCGCAGAGCAGGGCGCGCAGACCTTGACAACGAGAACGTCGTGATACGGTAAAGGGAACAGCAAGCCAGCCCAACGACACCGATCCTCCTCGCGGACTGGTGAGCGGAGCGCACAAGACCTCGCAGCGATGTTTGGTCGGTGACCGCCATCGTGCTCTTCAAGCGCACGCTCGGGCGCCAGCTTGGGGAAGTCCAGCGCCAGTCGCCGCCGCCGGCTCCTGTCGGGGCAACTTCTGCTCCATGACGCCCGCCCACTATCCTTCATGCGAAAGCTGGTGGTCACCGGGCCGCAGCCCGCCGCGCTTGGTGAGGCTGATTTCGCGCGCAAAGGTCCAGGCCACGGTCTCGCCGGACGGGGAGGGATCGTCGTGACCGACCCCACCTATTCGGTCGGCGAAGACGCATATGCCGCGCTGACGGCAGGGCCGCCGCGCAGCTGATCCACGACCGCCTGGAGCCGTGCCAACAGGTCATCGTAGGTCACGATGTCGACAACGCCCTTGGAGTCGCGACGTAGCACTTCGAACTCGCGCCGTTGTGCGTCGAACAGTGTGTTGCTGCGCCCCATGATGACGATGCCCGAGGGGTTGATGATTCGGATCCTGAAGCCCGCAGGCAGTTGGGGCCGAGCAACTGGGTCAGATAGTTCTCGCCAGTGGGCCCCCATCGGTTCAGGTGCCTCAGATAGTGCGTAACCATGACCCATGGCACCGATCAGATCGCGCATCGGCAAATGGTGGTCGCGGTAGAGAGCCGGCAGCATGATGGATTTGACCATCGGCTTCTTGATCTCGATGACGTCGACGTTGCCCGCGACGATCAGGTGATCCAGCACCCTCATGTCGACCAGCGTCGATGCCGCTTTCCGCTCTGCGTCAGATTCGTCAGCCGGGGATGGCTCTGCCACGCCGGAAGGATGGTTATGCACGAGGATCAGTGCCGCCGCGTTGCGTGCGAGCGGTTCGCAGATCACGGAGCGCAGCTCGCGGTGTTTTTGCAGTTTTGATTTGCGGACGGCATGCACCGAGCGTCATCGACCCCGCCGCGGCATGAAGGCCATGTTGCACGGAGGGTCGTAGTGAGTTGACGATGCTGTTATTGACCTTCTGCCAACTTCTGCACGAAGGGCGCAACTGGCGCTGGAGGCAGCGTTTTCTCCACGCCAAGTGCCAATGCGAGCAGGGCCGTATCGGTGCCTTCCGCGCCCGTCAACTCCATCCCGGCAGGTAGGCCGTCCGACGCGAGTCCCATCGGCAGGCTCACGGCCGGCAACCCTGCCATGCCTGCCGGTCCGGTGTTACGGATGTAGGCCGAGAAGGCGGCGACGCGGCGCCCGCACAACATCACGTCCACGTCGTCGCCGATGCGAGCGGCGGTCAGCGGGCTTGTCGGGAAGACGAGCGCGGAGAGCCCGTACCGCGTAAAGCATTCGCGGTACGTTGCCTGCATGCGCGGACGTAGCACCTGCACTGCATGCGCATAGGTCTCTGGCGTGACGGCGGTCTCGCCGAACAGGCGCTCGAACAGCGGGCGCACGTCGGGACTGACCACGGCATCGGTGAGCGCACGAGCGTCGAAGCGACGGCCGTGGCGCGCGAAATAGGCCGCCAGCGCTGGGAGGATCTCGTGCAGTGAGATCGACATCGATGCTTCCTGGAACAGCGCGCCGGCCTCGGCCAGGTCGCAAGGGACCAGCACGGCACCGGCCGCGCGCAGCCGCTCGACGCTGTCGCGCGCCAGCTCGGCCACGGGCGGATCGATCTCTTCCCAGAAATAAGCCGCGGGCACCCCCAGCCGCACGCCGGCGAGCGGCGTGGCGGACAGGCGTGCGGGGCTGCCGGTCACGGCGTGGTCGACCAGCACGCAGTCGTCGACGCAGCGCGCCATCACGCCGGTCGTGTCGAAGGTCGGCGAGATGGGCACCAGCCCGTCGTCCGGCCAGCGGTGCACGGTGGGCCGGAAGCCCACCAGTCCGCACAACGCGGCCGGCACGCGCACCGAGCCGCCGGTGTCGGTGCCGATGGCCGCCGGCGCGGCGCGCAGTCCGAGCAGCGCTGCGTTGCCGCCGCTGGAGCCGCCGGTGATATGGGCAGCATCGAAGGGATTGCGCGACGGGCCGAAGCCATGGTTGTGGCCGGTGACGCCCTGCGACCACTCGTGCAAATTCGTCTTGCCGAGCACGAGTGCTCCCGCATCGAGCAGGCGCTGCGTTACGCCGGCATGGATGCGTGGCGTGTGGTCCGCCATCCACGGGCTGCCGGCGGTGGTGGGCATGCCGGCGACGTCGATGTTGTCCTTGAACGCCAGCGGCACGCCATGCAGAGGAAGCGTGCCGGCGGCAGGCCGTGGGCCGACATCGAGCGCCGAGGCGGCCGACAGCAACTGTTCGCGGTCGAGATGGAGCAGGGCGCCGAAGGGCGCGATGGTTTCGGCGCGATCGAGCAGCGCGCGTGCGTAGTCTGTTGCGCGCAGCTCGCCACTGGCAATTTGGCGCGCGGCGTCGCGAGCGGAGAGGTCGTGCAGCTTGCACACGAAGGCAGGGTCGGGCAGGGCGGTCAGCGCATGGATTCGGTTCATTGGGGCTCGAGCGGGTTCGAAATTGGGGCAGAAGCTGCACTTGGGTGCATGTTTCGGGCCAATTTGCGCGTCAGGACAACGAAAACACATCGAAACAGCATGGCATGGATACTGCTTAAAGAGTTTTTTGTATTCAAGAGGCTTTCACCATGTCCTTCAAGTCCTTGCGTCTCCTGGCTGCTGTCGTCGCGTCGATGGCCCTTCTGCAGGCCCTGCCCGCATCCGCTGCCGAGAAGGTGTCCCTGCGCCTGAAGTGGCTGGCGCAGGCGCAGTTCGCCGGCTTCTATGTGGCCAAGGCCAAGGGCTTCTATGACCAGGCGGGTCTCGACCTCACCATCAACCCCGGCGGCCCGAACCTCAACGTCGAGACGCTGGTGGCCTCGGGCAACGACACCTTCGGCCTGGCCGGCGGCACCGAGACCGTGCTGCTCGCCCGCGAGAAGGGCCTGCCGCTGGTGTGCATCGGCGTGACCGTGCAGAAGACGCCTTTCACCTATGTCACATACAAGGACTCCGGCATCACCAAGGTGCAGGACTTCGCAGGCAAGAAGGTGGCCACCTGGTTCACCGGCACGCAGTACACGCTGTACTCGATGCTGGCCTCCGGTGGCGTGAAGCAGAGCGACCTCACCATCGTTCCCCAGTCGGGTTCCATGGCGCCCTTCGTCGAGAAGCAGTTCGACGTGGCCGCCGCCACTTACTACAACGAGCTCAACACGCTGAAAGAGCAGGGCCTGGGCGACAAGCTCACGCTCATCAAGCCCGACGACTACGGCGTGGTGGTGCAGCAGGACACCGTGCTGGTGTCCGAGAAATACCGCAACGAGAAGCCGCAGCAGGTGCAGGCCTTCATGAACGCCACCATCAAGGGCTGGAAGTACGCGCTGCAGAACAAGAAGGAAGCCATCGACATCGTCATGGCCGCCTCGCCGAGCCTGAACCGCGCGCACCAGGAAGCCATGCTCGAAGAGTTCGAGAAGCTGGTGAAGGCCGGCAAGGGCGGCACCGACGGCATCCTGGCGATCGACCTGCCCACCGTCGAGAAGATGCAGACCCAGCTCGTCGGCTACAAGGCGCTGAAGGCCCCGGCCGACCTGACCAAGGCCTACGACGCCACCTTCTGGACGCAGGTGCCCGCGGCCGACAAGAAGTTCTGAGCCGCATCCGCATCTCGCACGCCATGAAATTCATGCCTCACGAAGTGATGCCGCCAGCCGGAGCCCAGGCGCCCGGAACGGCGCCGCCCATGCTCGAACTGGTCAACGTGTGGAAGCGCTTCGGCGAAGCGCAGGCCCAGACCGTAGCGGTGTCGGGTGTCAACCTGCGCATCGCCAAGAGCGAGTTCGTCACGCTCGTGGGCCCCTCGGGTTGCGGCAAGTCGACGTTGTTTAACATGATCGCGGGGCTGCTGCCGCCCGACGACGACGGCTCGCTGCTGTTCGGCGGCGCACCGCAGCGCGACGGGCAACTGCTGGGCAAGGTGTCGTTCATGCCGCAGCGCGACCTGCTGTTTCCGTGGCGCACCGTGCTGGACAACGCCATCCTCGCGCTCGAGGTGGAAGGCACGCCGCGCAAGGAGGCGCGTGAACGCGCGCGCGCCATGCTGCCCGAGTTCGGCCTGGCCGGCTTCGCCAACCACTACCCGCACCAGCTCTCCGGCGGCATGCGCCAGCGCGTGGCGCTGATGCGCACCTTTCTGTTCGAGCGCGACCTGATGCTGCTCGACGAACCCTTCGGCGCGCTCGACGCGCTCACCCGCACCCGCATGCAGCACTGGCTGCTGGAGCTGTGGGCCAGGCATCGGCGCACGGTGCTGTTCATCACGCACGACATCGACGAGGCGATCCTGCTCGGCGACAAGGTGCTGGTGATGACGGCGCGTCCCGGCACGGTGAAGAGCGAGACGGTGATCGACCTGCCGCGCCCCCGCGACCCGTCGGTGGTGCTCACGCCAGAGTTCATCGGCCTCAAGCAGCGCCTGCTCGCCGAGATCGAGGAAGAGAGCCAGAAGACCTTCGCGCAGGAGGGCACTGCCTCGTGAACGCACAGCTGCAGCGCGCATTGCGCTCGCCCGCGCTGGCCTTCGTGGGCCTGGCGCTGGTGTGGGAGCTGTGCGTGCACGCCTTCGCGCCGTCCCCGCGCTACCTGCCGGCGCTGAGCGCCATCGCGCAGGATGCCTGGTCGGTCTGGCCGCAACTGATGCGCGGCTTCGGCCGCACGCTGCTCGAAACGGTGCTGGGCTTTGCCATGGGCGCGGTGTTCGGCTGCCTGTGCGGCACGGTGTTCACCTATTCGCGCTGGATGGAGCGCTCGGTGTTCCCGCTTTTCGTGGTGTCGCAGACGGTGCCGGTGGTGGCTTTCGGCGCGCTCATCGTCATCTGGTTCGGCAACTCGCTGCTGGCCAAGGTGATGACGGCGTTCTTCCTGACCTTCTTCCCCGTGACGGTGAACACGCTGCGCGGGCTGAAGTCGTGCGACCCGCAGCGCATGGCGCTGATGAAGAGCTTCGGCGCCAACCGCTTCACGATGTTCTTCAAGCTGGCCGTGCCCTCGGCGCTGCCGCAGGTGATGGTGGGGCTGCGCGTGGCCATCGGGCTGAGCCTCATCGGCTCGGTGGTGGGCGAGTGGTTCGGCGAAACCGTGGGCCTGGGCGTGATGCTGATGGAGGCGATGAACGCCGACCTGGTGGTGCGCCTGTGGGTGGTGATGTTCGCCTGCGGGCTGATGGGTGCGCTGCTGTACGGGCTGCTCACCTTCGTGGAAAGGAGGCTCGTATGGTGGCGCAGCGAAAGTTGACGGCCTCGCCGGTCGTTCCGGTGGTGCTCGGCGTCGCCGTGCTGCTGGTGGTGTGGCAGGGCGCGATCTGGCTGTTCAAGATCCCGCCGTTCGTGCTGCCCAGCCTGGGCGCCATCGTGCAGCACGCCTTCACCGACACCGGCCGCCTCATGGCCGCGCTGCTGGCCACGCTGGGCGAGGCGATCGGCGGCTATGCGCTGGGCAGCGTGCTCGGGCTGCTGCTGGCCGTGGTGCTGCTGCTGGCGCCGCCGCTGGAGCGCATCGTGATGCCACTGGCCGTGGCCGTGAACGCGGTGCCCACGGTGGCCTATGCGCCGCTGTTCCTCATCTGGTTCGGCCTCGGCGCGGCCTCGAAGATCGCGCTGGTGGCGCTGGCGGTGGGTTTCACCATGCTGGTGAACGCGCTGCACGGGCTCAAGCAGGCCGACCAGGCCGCAGTGAACCTGATGCGCAGCTTCGGCGCGGGGCAGATGAAGATCGTGTGGCGCCTGCGCCTGCCGGTGGCCATGCCCTCGGTGGTGACGGCCCTGCGCATCGGCGTACCGCGCAGCATGATCGTCGCGATCGTCGGCGAGATGCTGGGCGCCTACGCGGGGCTCGGGCGAATGATCTATGAATCGACCCAGCAGGTCGACCTGCTGAGCGTGTGGTCGGCGGTGCTCGTCGCCTCGGTGGCGAGCATGGTCTTCTATGGCCTGCTCGTTTGGATCGATCAAAAACTGGTGTGGTGGCGCTGATGGAAAAGACAAACCCTGCGGCGTACCCGCAGACCGAAGCCGCGCTGCGCGTGGAGCTCGCCGCGTGCTACCGGCTGGTGGCGCACTTCGGCATGGACGACCTGATCTACAACCACATCTCGGCGCGCGTGCCGGGGCCGGAACATCACTTTCTCATCAACCCCTACGGGCTGCTGTTCTCGGAA
>Ga0209050_1002341_pt1 | contig 16605 bp, 13 predicted proteins | sample Araplavi_mTSA_r2_FD_184276 | JGI IMG/M metagenome (GOLD analysis project Ga0209050, IMG submission 184276) | Arabidopsis root microbial communities from North Carolina, USA - plate scrape MF_Cvi_mTSA_r2 (SPAdes) (version 2) | ecosystem: Host-associated > Plants > Roots > Endosphere | place: USA... | reverse complement strand
CGCGGAGTGCAAAGTTGAGAATAGCAGAAAGATTTGAACAATATCACGGTAAAGGTGTATGATAGAAAATAAGTTCAAGATCAGAACGGAACCTTCCAAACGGAACAGCAGCACACAGCCGTCGGCTAAGACCAGCAACGGCAGCAGCATGTTTTCGGGTATCGAAAAACGGCTGAAGCTGGAGAGCTATTTCGAAGAAGGATTTCCTGTTCAATATCTTCCGAAGATCCTGTTTGTTATGGCGTTGGGATTGATCTACATCAGCAACACACACTATGCCGAGAAAACGGTGCGGCGCATCAACAGCATACAAGCGGAGGTGGAAGACCTTCGCGCGGACTACACGACCTTGAAGGCCGACCTCATGTTTGCCAGCAAGCAATCGGAAGTCGCCCGCAAAGTGCAGCCTCTGGGATTGAAAGAAAGTTTGACACCACCCTTTAAGATCGAAGTAGAAGAAGGTGAATATTAAGAAGTCCATATTATTAAGAGTACGGGTTGCATTCCTGTTTGTGGTGCTGTTTGCCATCGCTGTGGTGGTGAAGACAGGCCACATTCAATTTGTGCAGGGCGAGAAGTGGGCCGCCATGGGCGAACGGATTTCTTTTGACTACAAACGCGTAAAGGCTACGCGTGGCAATATCTATTCCGACAATGGAAGCCTGTTGGCCACGTCGCTGCCGTTCTACAAAATTGCCTTCGACGCCACATTGCCGAAGGATGAAGTGTTTTCCAAAGGCCTGGATTCTCTGGCCGATCACCTGGCCCGCTTTTTTGGCGACAAGTCGAAGACCGACTACAAGCGCATGTTGAACGATGCGCGCGCCACGGGAAAACAATATGTGATCTTGAGCCGCAAGCACATCGACTACCAGGAAAAGAAGGAGATGATGCGCTGGCCCATTTTCCGTGAGGGACGGTTGAGAGGCGGCGCCATCTTTGAAAAGATCGACGTGCGCTATCGCCCCTTTTCAACCCTCAGCAGCCGCACCATTGGCTACATCAATGAGAACGACAAAGGGGTAGGGTTGGAGTACAGTTTCAACCAGCAACTGGGCGGGCAGGATGGCTATGCCTACTATCAAAAAATTGCCGGTGGCATTTGGAAACCCGTATTCGATGCCAACAATGTGAAAGCGGTTGACGGTCTGGATCTGCAAACCACGCTGGATGTGAACTTGCAGGACGTGGCCGAAACGGCTTTGCAAAAAGCCATGCGCGAACACAACGCCGACGATGGACTGGTAGCGGTGATGGAAGTTGAGACCGGCAACATAAAAGCCATCTCCAACCTGAGCAGCGATGGCCACGGCAATTTCGTGGAGCGATTCAATTTTGTGACCGGCCAGCTCTTTGAGCCCGGTTCCACTTTTAAGTTGGTGACCATGATCGCATTGTTGGAAGACAGCCCGGTGGAATTGAACGACAGCATCGACGTGGGCAATGGAGAGGTGACGTTCTATAACAAAACCGTACGCGATCACGAAGAAGGCGGTTTGGGAAAAATAACCGTGCAACAGGCCTTCGAACACTCCTCCAACGTGGCCATGGCCAAGCTGGTGGACAAACATTTTGGATTGCGCCCACAGAAGTTTGTGGATTATGTGGATAACCTCAAACTGTCGCAACCCCTCGGCGTGCAGATCGCCGGCGAGCCTACCCCCAAGATCAAACGTCCTGGCCAGAAAGGATGGAGCGGTATCAGTCTTCCCTGGATGGCCTACGGTTATGGTTTTGAGATCACACCACTGCACACGCTGGCCTTGTACAATGCTGTGGCCAATGGCGGGAAGATGATCAAACCCGTGTTTGTGAAATCCATTCGCCGGGCCGACGAGGAAGAAGAATCTTTTGAAACGGAAGTGCTCAACAAAAAGATCTGCTCCGACGAAACGCTGGCCAAGATGCAACTCTTGCTCGAGGGCGTAGTGGAGCAAGGAACGGCAAAGAACATAAAAGGCACGCACTATCGCATTGCGGGCAAAACCGGTACGGCCCAGATCCTGGATCACGGCCGTTACACGAAAAAGTACATCACATCTTTCGTGGGCTATTTTCCGGCACATGCACCGAAGTACAGTGCCATCGTGCTGATAAAAAATCCCCGCGGCTGGTATCAGTACGGAAGCAGTGTGGCGGCGCCGGTGTTCAAGGAAATTGCCGACAACATCTATGCGCGCGATTTGAATCTTCACCAGCCTATGGATGTGAAGAAGTTCAAGCTGCAGGAGGTGCTCCCCGTGATCCGGGCCGGCAATCAACAAGAGCTCACTATGCTCTGCAACGCCCTCGGCGTGTCGAACCACTCGCTGACGGAAGAAGAGTGGGTACGCTCTTCGCGAAGCGGAAATGGCGTGGATTGGAAAAAGAACATCGTTGGTAAGAACGTGGTGCCCGATGTGAAGGGGATGACGTTCCGCGATGCGATCTACTTACTGGAGAGCTCGGGCTTAAAAGTTTTTTATGAGGGCAAAGGCCGCGTAAAAGAACAATCCCTGGCACCGGGAGGTCGCGTGAGTCATGGCAGCCGGGTGTTTATAAAATTAGGATAACAAAGTATTGCAATAGAAAAAAGATAGAACACGTGCGCGAACTGAAAGACATATTGTATAAAGTATCCCTCACCTCCAGCTATGGCAACATGAGCGGTGAAGTGAAGGGTATTTGCTTTGACTCGCGCAAGGTGCAGGCAGGTTTTTTATTTATCGCCGTGAGAGGCACGCAGTCCGATGGTCACGCGTATATCGCAAAGGCCATTGACCTGGGTGCTTCCGCCATTGTTTGCGAACAACTGCCGGATAGCATCAACGATAAGATCACATACGTTACCGTAAAGAACAGTGCGCAGGCGTTGGGGATCATTGCTTCGAATTATTACGGCAATCCCAGCGAAAAAGTGAAGCTCACCGGCGTAACGGGTACCAACGGCAAAACCACGGTAGCCACGCTGTTGTACAAACTTTTTACGGCGCTCGGGCATCCTTCCGGGTTGCTGTCGACAGTGGAGAATAAGATCGTGAAAGAGGTGGTGCCGTCCACGCATACTACGCCGGATCCGATCCAGTTGAACGAATTGCTGGAGCGCATGGTGAAAGCCGGGTGCACCCACGTGTTCATGGAGGTGAGCTCGCATGCCGTGGATCAGGAGCGCATCGCCGGGTTGAAATTCGCCGGTGCGTTGTTTACAAACATTACCCACGATCACCTCGACTATCACAAGACGTTTGAGAACTATATCAAGGCCAAGAAAAAGTATTTCGACGAACTGAGCAACGATGCCTTTGCGTTGGTGAACGCCGACGACAAGCGTGGCATGGTGATGCTGCAAAACACGAAAGCTTCGAAATACTCTTTTGGATTGAAGAAGATGGTGGATTTCAAAGGAAAGATCATCACCAATTCGATTGAAGGGTTGGAGCTGGAGATCGGTGGCAAGAACGTTTGGTTTAGGCTGATCGGTGATTTCAATGCCTACAACCTGCTGGCCGTTTATGGCGCGGCCATTTTGCTGGGAGAAGAATCCGACGAAGTGCTGACCAAGCTGTCGTCGCTCGAAGGTGCCGTGGGCCGCTTTGAGTTGGTGATGCCGGGAGCGAAGGTGACCGCCATCGTAGACTATGCACACACCCCCGACGCCTTGAAGAACGTGTTGGAAACCATCGCGCAATTCAGGACCGGTGCCGAACAGGTGATCACGGTGGTGGGCTGCGGCGGAAATCGCGACAAAACAAAACGGCCGCTGATGGCATCGATCGCCTGCCGCCTCAGCGACAAGGTGGTGCTCACCTCGGATAATCCCCGCGACGAAGACGCCATGGAGATCATCCGCGAGATGCAGGCCGGTGTGATGCCCACCGAAGTGCGCAAAACATTGGTGATGGCCGATCGCGAGGAAGCGATCAAGACCGCGTGCATGATGGCGAAAGAACACGACATCATCCTGATCGCGGGCAAGGGCCATGAAACGTACCAGGAAATAAAGGGTGTAAAATATCCGTTCGACGACCGCGAGGTGGTGGAGCGCATGCTGAAACTTTTTGAGAATTAAGGAATGCTGTACTATCTATTCAACTATCTCGATTCACTAGACGTACCCGGAGCCGGTGTATTCCAATACATCTCGTTCCGCGCCGGTATGGCCGCCTTCCTGTCGTTGCTGATCACGATCACTTTTGGCAAAAACCTGATCCAAGCGCTGCGCAAAAAGCAAGTAGGCGAAGATATCCGCGACCTCGGCCTGGAAGGACAACTGCAAAAGAAAGGTACCCCCACCATGGGCGGGATCATCATCATTGCGGCCATTCTCATCCCGACGCTGTTGTTTGCAAAATTGGATAACGTCTATGTGGCGCTGCTGATCATCACCACCTGCTGGTTGGGGTTGATCGGATTTTTGGATGACTATATTAAGGTATTCCGCAAGAACAAGGAAGGATTGGCCGGCCGTTTCAAAATCATCGGCCAGGTGGGTATTGGATTGATCGTGGGCCTCACACTGTATTTCAACGACAACGTTGTGGTCCGGGAAGTGAATGCGTCAACACGGTCCAGCGTGCACATGCAGGACGCGGACGAGTCGGTTGAAAGTTCGGCAGCCTATCAGGACGTGAAGTCTACGACAACGACGGTTCCGTTTGTGAAGAACAACGAGATGGACTACAGCAAGATCATCCCCTTCTTGCCGGCCGAGTATACGTGGATCATTTACGTGTTGGTGGTGATCCTGATCATCACGGCCGTTTCAAATGCCGCGAACATCACCGACGGTATTGACGGACTTGCGGCGGGCACTTCCGGCATCATTGGGTTGACCTTGGCGATCCTCGCGTATCTCTCGGGTCGTATCGACTTTGCGAGCTATCTGAACATCATGTACATCCCTAACCTCGCGGAGCTGGTAATCTTTTGTACGGCTTTTGTGGGTGCATGCCTCGGCTTCCTCTGGTATAACGCTTACCCCGCGCAGGTATTTATGGGCGACACGGGAAGTTTGACCTTGGGTGGGATCATTGCCGTGCTGGCCCTGGCGGTAAGAAAAGAATTGTTGATACCGGTGTTGTGCGGAGTGTTCTTTGTGGAAATACTCTCGGTGATGCTGCAGGTGTCGTACTTCAAATACACAAAAAAGAAATATGGTGAAGGGCGGAGAATATTTTTGATGTCGCCGTTGCATCACCACTATCAAAAGAAAAACATTCACGAAGCCAAGATCGTTGCGCGGTTTTGGATCGTGGCCATATTAATGGCCATACTGGCCCTGGCAACTTTGAAACTGAGATGAGCGAACGCATTGTCATATTGGGTGGAGGCGAAAGCGGAACGGGGGCAGCATTGCTCGCGAAGGCGCAGGGCTTTGACGTTTTTGTTTCGGATATGGGGCCGATCAAAGAAAAATATAAGACAGAGCTGCAACAGGAGAATATTGCCTACGAAACAGGTGTGCACACCGAGTCGAAGATTCTCAACGCCGCATACATCATCAAGAGCCCCGGCATTCCCGACAAGGCGCCCATGATAAAAGCGGCCAAGGCGGCAGGAATTCCGGTGATCGATGAAATCGAATTTGCTTTTCAATATACAGACGCCAAGATCATCGCTATCACCGGAACGAATGGAAAGACCACCACGACCTTGCTCACCTACCACCTGATGAAAGAAGCAGGCTTTAACGTGGGGCTTGCCGGAAATGTAGGCAAGAGCATGGCGCGCCAGGTGGCCAACGAATCGTTTGACTGGTACGTGCTCGAAATGAGCAGCTTCCAGTTGGATGGTACAAAGACATTTGACCCGGAGATTGCCGTGTTGCTCAACATCACACCGGATCACCTGGATCGCTATGAGTACACCTTGCAGAATTATATCGATTCAAAATTCCAGATCGTTCGCAAGATGAAAGCCTCCCAGTATTTCATTTATTATGCCGACGACCAGGTGATTGCCGGGGAATTGAAGAAGCGTTCTGTCGTGCCCAAGCAAATGCCGGTGTCGTTAAAGCACGATGCTGCGGTGCCGGTATATGCCGATGGACCGACGATGCATTTTAAGCTCAAGGATGAATTTCAGATCGCGCAATCGGACACCACCTTGAAGGGCCCTCATAACCTTATCAATACGATGGCCGCCGTATCGTCGGTGTACTTGGCGGGTGTGGGCGTGGAAAGCATTCGCAAGGGGTTGAAGACTTTTAAAAATGCCCCTCACCGTTTGGAGAGCGTGGCCGTTATTCGCGGGGTGGAATTTGTGAACGACTCCAAAGCGACCAATGTCGACTCCGTGGTGTATGGATTAGGCAGCTATGAAAAGCCCCTCATCTGGATCGCAGGGGGAGTAGATAAAGGCAATGATTATTCCCTGATCGAAGAGCAGGTAAAGAAAAAAGTAAAAGCCTTGATCTGCCTCGGAAAAGACAACGAGAAGCTGAAACAATTTTTTGGCAGAACAGTAAAGCGTATAGAAGAAACGCAAAGTGTGACGGAGCTGGTGCACAAAGCACTAGCCATGGCAGAAGCCGGCGATGTAGTGTTATTGTCGCCCGCTTGTGCAAGCTTCGATCTCTTCAAGAACTATGAAGACCGGGGAGATCAGTTCAGACAAGCCGTATTGGATTTGAAGAAGGAAACGGAAGGCATAAGCGCCTGAAAAATTAAGGAGCAGAACGATGCAGAAAATAAAGACATGGGCCGACAAGAACCTGCAAGGTGACAAGGTCATCTGGGCAGTGGTGTTTGCGCTTTCGCTGATCAGTATCCTCGTGGTGTACAGCTCCATCGGGACACTGGCCTATAAACGCACGCAAAGCCCTGAGAGCTTTTTGTTGAAACATACGTTCACGGTAATGGTAGGTCTCGCCGCCATGTGGTTTGCACACCGGGTAGACTATCGCTACTACTCCAAACTTTCCAAGATCGGATTGTTCGTCAGCATTCCGTTGTTGATCTACACCTTTACGAGTGGCACCAGCATCAACGATGCGGCGCGCTGGATTCAGGTTCCCATCGTGGGGTCGTTCCAGCCCTCGGACTTCGCCAGTCTGGCGTTGATCGTGAACCTGGCCAGCATGCTCTCCAAACGTCAACAAAACATTGATGACATCAAGGAGTCGTTGATCCCCATCCTGTTTTGGTGCGGTATAATTTGTGGACTGATTGCGCTGACAAACCTGTCAACGGCTATGTTGCTGCTGGTGACGTGTATGCTGATCATGTTCATTGGCCGCGTGCCGACGAAGTATTTGGCGATGCTCGTTTTTGTAGGGGCCTTAGCCGGGTCGTTGGCCATTGCATTTGGTGTTCGCGGAGAGACCGCGAAACATCGGATCCAGAGTTTTGTCGATGGCTCGGAACTGCCGTTCCAGGCCAAGCACGCACGCATCGCCGTGGCAACGGGTGGCTTGTTTGGAAAAGGACCGGGCAACAGCGATCAACGCAACATCCTTCCTCACCCGTATTCGGATTTCGTGTACGCGATCGTGATCGAAGAGTACGGCATGGTCGGCGGCATTGTCGTTTTGGGACTATACTTGCTTTTGTTGCACAGAGGAATGAAAGCTTCTTATAACAGCGACCGCGCTTTTGGCGGGCTTCTTTCGGCGGGGCTCAGCTTTGACCTGGTATGCCAGGCCATGGTGAACATGGGTGTCGTCGTGGGATTGGGTCCCATCACCGGGCAGCCGCTCCCCCTGATCTCTATGGGGGGAACGTCGATGGTGTTTACCGGACTTTCGTTGGGGATCATCCTCAGTGTGAGCCGCGGTGAGCAAGACCAGAAATGGGAGCAAAGCACAACGGAGGAGTCGAAGGAAACGAAAAACATGCCAACGGCAAAAGCAGCGTGAGTTCAAGCACACCATATCGTTTGATCATAAGCGGCGGCGGCACGGGAGGTCACATCTTCCCCGCCGTTGCCATCGCCAACGAGTTCCGCGAGCGCCATCCCGATGCCGAGATCCTCTTCGTCGGAGCCAAGAACAAAATGGAGATGACGCGCGTACCGGAAGCCGGTTACAAGATCATCGGCCTGTGGATCACGGGCCTGCAACGGAAGTTGACTTGGTCGAACCTCTTGTTCCCGGTGAAGGTGATCGTGAGCTACTGGAATGCACGCAAGATTGTGCGTGAGTTCAAACCCCACGCGGTGATCGGCACAGGCGGCTTTGCCAGCGGACCGGTAATGATGGCGGCAACACGTGCCGGTATCCCCTCCGTGATCCAGGAACAGAATTCCTTTGCAGGACTGGCCAACAAACAAGTTGCCGATAAAGTGAGCAAAGTGTGTGTGGCCTATGAGGGCATGGAAAAATATTTCCCCAGCGAAAAACTGGTGCTCACGGGCAACCCGGTTAGAAAAGATATCCTGTCTGTCGCTGCAAAGCGCGGACGCGCGTTGAATCATTTTGGATTTGATGCCGGCACCAAAACACTGCTCATCGTTGGCGGTAGCCTTGGCGCCCGCACGATCAACGAGAGCATCATCCAGGGCATCGAGAAATTGGTCGATGCCAAGGTGCAGGTGATCTGGCAAACGGGCAAGGGATATTATGAGGCCTACAAAGCACAGTTGGTGAAATACGATCTGCGCAAGATCCGCGTCCAGGATTTCCTAAAGGAAATGGACCTGGCCTACGCGGCTGCAGACGTCGTGATCTCGCGTGCCGGAGCGTTGGCCGTCTCGGAGATCTGTATCGCGAAGCGGCCCGTCATCCTCGTGCCGTCGCCGAATGTGGCCGAAGATCATCAGACCAAAAATGCCAAGGCACTCGTGGACAAAGAGGCGGCCGTGCTGGTGCTGGACAAAGAGGCCGGAGTTAGGTTGGTCGACGAAGCCTTGAAGCTGCTGTTCGACAAACAGCGCACCGACAAGCTTATCGAGAACATCGCGAAGCTGGCAAGACCGGATGCCACGGCATCCATCGTAAATGAAATTGAGAAGCTCATCGTAGCGAAGTCGGCCGACAAAGATCAGCCGGAGCACGGTGAACAACTATATTATAAATCAACAGGGAATAACCAGCCGATTGACACCAGCCGGCTGCAACCCGTAATGGTGAAACGATAAACGAACGTGACGTTAGAAAAGTACGATAACATCTATTTCCTGGGTATTGGCGGGATTGGTATGAGCGCCCTGGCACGGTGGTTCATGAAGGAAGGACTACGTGTTTCCGGCTACGACCGCACGTCCACCACCCTCACAGACGAGTTGCAGAAGGAGGGGATGCGCATTCACTTCGAAGACAAGCTCGAACTTATCCCGGACGAAGTAAAGCAGCAAAAAGATAAGACGTTGGTCATCTTCACGCCGGCCATTCCCAAGGATCACGTCGAACACCACTACCTGAAGCAAAATGGGTACACCATTTTGAAACGCTCGGAGGTGTTGGGTCTGCTCACAAAAGATTATAAGACGGTAGCGGTCGCGGGCACGCACGGCAAGACCACGACGTCTTCCATGGTGGCGCATATCCTGAAGGCTTCGGGAAAGCGTATGGTGGGTTTCCTGGGAGGTATCACCACGAACTACGCATCCAACCTCGTGATGGAGGGAGAGGTGAAGAAAGACACCCTGGTGGTGGTGGAGGCCGATGAATTCGATCGTTCGTTTCTACGGCTGTTCCCGCAGATCGCCGTGGTCACGTCGGCCGATGCCGATCACCTGGATATTTATGGCGACCACGAGAGCCTGATTGTTTCATTCAAAGAATTTATTTCACAGATCAATCGCGGTGGCGATCTGATCATCCACGAATCGATTGCCGAACTTTTGGCCGACAAAGTGGACCATGTGAAAAAACATATTTACAGCATGAGCCGGGGACAATTTTTTGCCGGCAACATCACCGCAAAGGGCGGATTTTTTCAGTTCGACCTCCACGGATTTGGAAAGGTCGAACACGTGCAGCTCGGTGTCCCTGGTTTTCATAACATTGAAAATGCCATCGCTGCGTCGGTGGCCGCAAGCTTGTGTGGCGTGGGCCTTCCCACGATCGCCAAAGCCCTGGAGTCGTTCCGCGGCGTGAAGCGCAGGTTTGAGTATGTGTTACGAGGAAAGAAGGTGGTGTTCGTAGACGACTACGCCCATCATCCGACAGAGATCGATGCGTTTTTGCGTTCGATGAAGTCACTGTACCCAGGCAGGAAGCTGACAGCCATTTTTCAGCCCCACCTGTTTTCGAGAACGCGCGATTTTGCAGAGGGATTCTCCAAAAGCCTGAGCCTGGCCGACGAGGTGCTGCTCATGGATATCTATCCGGCGCGTGAACTGCCGATACCGGGTGTGGATTCGGATATGCTGATGAACGACATCACCAGCGCCGTAAAGATCCGGTGTAATAAAACGAATTTGATGGAGAAATTGGAGAAAATGGATTTGGATGTCGTGGTAACGGTAGGCGCGGGTGATATCGATACGTTTGTAAAACCCATTGGGGAAATGCTGAAGCGGAAGTATGAAGATTAATTTTAACATAAAGAAACGTGTTAAGATCATCATCGCGGTGTTGATTGTGTGTGGCATTATTGCTTTTGCCGAACGCCATCAAAGCTCAGCGTCGATCCGGGACATCACCATCAAAATGGTGAACGTCAATGGAAACCATTTCCTGGATGAGTCCGATATCGTAAACCTCATGCAGCTGAATAAGGAGACATTGAAAGGCGCCACGCTGGACCGTGTCAACCTGAAGGACGTGGAGAAGAAGATCAAGAGCGAACCGTTTATCAAGGACGCACAACTGTATAGCGACCTGAAAGGGAACCTCGTCGTAAAGACCGAGCTTCGCCGCCCCATTGCGCGACTGGTTCGCAACGATGGCCCTGATGGCTACATCGCCGAAGATGGAACCGTGATGCCGGTGTCGGATAAATTTACAGCCCGGGTTGTTCTGATGAGCGGATCGTATGTGAACCAGCTCCTCAAACAGAACAACGTGAACGACACGGACGATGGCAAGAACCTGATCACCCTCCTGAACGTCATCCGGGAGAATGATTTTTGGTCTGCGCAGATCGCCCAACTCGACATCGACAGCAAAGCGCGCATCACCTTGTTTCCCCAGGTGGGCGACGAGAAGATCGAATTCGGGAAACCGGAAAACATAGAGGTCAAGCTTAAAAAGCTGATGATCTTCTATAAAGAAATTCTCCCGCGTATGGGGTGGAACAAGTATGGACGGGTCAATCTGGAATATGAGGGACAGATTGTTGCAGAATAACGGGAAATAGAGCGTGACAAAATAAAAGCATTACAACAACCACTATAAAAGATCTATAATCATGGAACACGAAAAAATTGTAGTCGGGCTCGACATAGGCACAACAAAGATCTGTGCCATTGTAGGACGCAAAAATGAATTCGGCAAGCTAGAGGTGCTGGGTATGGGCAAGGCCGAATCTGAGGGCGTGGTCAAAGGCATCGTTTTCAATATCGACAAGACCGTGTATGCCATCGAAAAAGCCATACGCGAAGCCGGCGACCAGGCGGGCATCGACATTGGCGTGGTGAACGTGGGCATTGCCGGGCAGCATATAAAAAGCTTTATCCAACACGGTGGCATCACCCGCTCTTCCAAGGAAGACGAGATCACCATCGATGACGTGGAGCGCCTCACACAAGACATGTATCGCATGGTGGTGCCTCCCGGCAGCCAGATCATTCACGTGATGCCGCAAGACTATATGGTGGATTATGAAGAAGGCATCAAGGAACCTGTGGGGATGTCGGGTGTGCGCCTGGAAGCAGACTTCCATGTCATCACTGCGCAAACCAACGCCATCAACAACATCAATAAGTGTATCCGCCGGGGCAACCTGGAGATCGCCGACCTGATTCTTGAACCCCTGGCATCCAGTCTGGCCGTGTTAAGCGACGAAGAGAAAGAGGCCGGCGTTTGCCTCATCGACATTGGTGGCGGCACGACCGACATCGCGATCTTTTACGACAACATCATCCGACACACCGCGGTCATTCCTTTTGGAGGAAATATTGTGACCAACGACATCAAGCAGGGTTTGATGGTGTTGCCGCAACAGGCCGAGCAATTGAAGACACGTTTTGGCAAGGCCATCGCCGAAGAAGCCAGCCCGAACGAGATTGTATCCATCCCGGGCATCCGCAACCGTGCGGCCAAGGAGATCTCGGTAAAGAACCTGTCGAACATCATCCAGGCGCGGATGGAAGAAGTGATCGAGATGGCACACGCGGAGATCATCAGCTCCGGTTTTGAGAATCGCCTCGCCGGCGGTATCGTGATCACCGGTGGCGGCGCACAGTTGAGCAACCTAAAGCAGCTTGTTGAGTACATGACCGGTATGGATACCCGTATCGGTTACCCGAACGAACACCTGGGCAAGAGCAAGATCGAATCGGTGAAGAGCCCGATGTATGCTACTGCCGTTGGCCTGGTGCTATCGGGTTTCCGCTCTCTGGACGAAAGAGAGGACCGTTACAAGGAGGCGCGCGAAGTGGTGAAAGCCATTAAAGTGAAGAAGCCTGTAACAGCATCCAAGAATTTCTTCAACGACATCTTGAATAAAACCAAGAGCCTGTTGATCGACGACCTGGATGGAAAGAACGAGTATTGAGCATTTCGGAACAGTAACAGCGGGCGTTCGTGTAGCGTTGGCCACCTGATCCCAAAAACAAAAAAAGACAACCACTAAAAAAATCTAATCATGTTTGAAGCAGGATCATACAAATTTGAGATCCCCAAAGCCAACAACAACCGGTCTATCATCAAGGTGATCGGCGTCGGCGGCGGCGGGAGCAATGCGGTGAACCACATGTATAAGCAAGGCATTAAAGATGTCGAGTTCATCGTTTGTAATACCGACAACCAGGCGCTGATGAGCAGCCCTGTGCCGAATAAACTTCAGATCGGTACCAACCTCACCGAAGGTTTGGGATGCGGGGCCAACCCTGAAGTGGGCAAGAACGCGGCACTGGAAAGCAAAGAACAGATCCGCGAAATGCTCATGGGCACCAAGATGGTGTTTGTTACCGCCGGGATGGGCGGTGGCACCGGTACCGGAGCAGCCCCGGTGATCGCCAAGATCGCCAAAGACATGGACATCCTCACCGTGGGTATTGTCACCGCGCCGTTCTCTTTCGAAGGAAAGAAGAAGATGGCCGCTGCCGACCTGGGGCTCGATGCGTTGCGTCAAAACTGCGACACCGTGCTGGTGATCCTTAACGACAAACTCCGCGAGATCTTTGGAAACCTCTCCATCGGCCAGGCCTTTGCCCAAGCCGATAACGTGTTGACCACGGCCGCTAAAGGCATCGCCGAGATCATCACGCTGGCGGGCTACGTGAACGTAGACTTCCAGGATGTGCGCACCGTCATGCTGAATGCCGGCGCCGCCGTCATGGGCTCGGCCGAAACCCGCGGCGACAAGCGCGCACCCAAAGCCGCCGAAGGCGCACTCGCCTCCCCGCTGCTCGACAGCCGCGACATCATGGGTGCGAAACGGATCCTGTTGTCGATCATCTCCGGCGTAGAAGCCGAATTGCAGATGGACGAGCTGACGGAGATCACCGAATACATCCAGGACCAGGCCGGCGAAGAAGCCGAAATGATCTTCGGTCACGGTGTGGATCCGGATCTCGGCGATCGCATCCGCGTCACCGTGATCGCGACGGGATTTGCGATGGAAACAAGTCACTTGCCGGTGAAGAAAGAAGAAAAGAAAGTTCACAACCTCGATCGTTCCCAAGGCTGGTTGTTCTCGCCGGATCATTCCGCAAGCGAAAACAACGACATGGGCTCACGGCGCACACCTGAAATAAAAACGAGCGCTTCCGAAGAAGAACCCGTTGAGCGCGAACAAGTGTTCACTGGGCCCTTCAATCGCGTCGAACCCGTGCAACCCGAAAACTCCGACGACGATGGCGAAGAAAGCCTCTTCAAAGACGACGATTTCGACGACCTCACCCCGCGCTACGGCGACCAGGTGATCAACGACGAAGGCATGATGGAACTGCGCTCCACCAAACAACGCCTGCAGCAACAAGCAAAAGAACGCCAGGAGAAAATGAAGGCAGCCCGCAAACAAGAGATGACAAAAGAAGAGTTCAACGAAAAATGGTCACTCCCGGCTTACTTGCGTCGCGGCGTGAAAATGCAGGACGTGCCCCACTCGGCCGAGCCTTTCATCTCCAAATACAATTTGAACGACGATAACAATCTGTTGGGCAATAATAAATTTTTGCACGACAACGTAGACTAGACTAACTTAATAGAACGCAATAAAACACAGCGAAAGACATGCAAGACATGGCATTTCCGGCACGACAGGTCATTTACTCCATTCGTAGTGGTTGTTGGTGGTAAATATTTTTTGCCGGTGCCGGAGTGCCAATTTTTAATCGGTTGATGCGCCATTTTTTATTTGCAATTTTTGGTTTAAGCAAAGGGCGCAGGAGTTATGTAAATGCCGGACGTGAGAACGTCCGGCGTTTGTTTTTTGTAGCGGGTATTCGGCGTGGGAGAATGTTGATTTTGAATTAAGTATCAATTTTGCCTGGTTTAGATCGCATCCCCGTAGTCATTAAGGTCTTCCTGCATTTCGAAACTCATCACATTTCTAAACGGATAGGGGAGACCACGGTAAGGATAAGTATGCATTGATTCAGAAGGAACCACGATCTATTGCCCTGTCTGGCGATAGAGGCCGATACCGGCAAGCATGGTGTGTCGAAAGAAATCACGGATTAGTTCTTTTATTCTTAATACATGCATTTCACCACGGCAGCCAAAGACTTGCAATCTCTTTTCTCAAAAACAACAGCACCCTTTCAATTGGAGATTCTGCGGGTTAACGATGTTCTTGAGGGCGCGAAGTTGTAGCGGAAGGAAAGGCAGACCTGATGTTCGCCATGAATCAATCTGAGCTCAGCCCATTCGTCGATTGACCGGGAAAGTTGAGTCGAGGTGACGGTCACCACAGGAAGGCGGTAAGCGAGAGGCCATACGCCATGTGCGAGAGATTTACACGCGTTGTAGCGATCTGTGTGTACGTATAGCTTCCATCGTCGTTGATGTCGCTTAGCACTTCAAGTTCAAAATCGTGAACCGAATGAAAGTAGCGCACAAATGCTTTGATCCCTACATTGCGTGTAATCCGTTTTTGCACGCCCATGCCGGTGTCCCAGCTAAAAGCCATTTCCGGCAGATAACGAACCAGCGGAAGTTCTTCAATACCCAATTCCTGGAAATCCTCATTCATATAGCCCACGATTTCACCTCGTGCACCTTGCGCGGTTCCAGCCTCTATCCTTCCCGTGATGAACCAGTTCCTTGGCAGGGGGATGCTGAAGTATGGACCTGCATGCAGATACCGGACCCCCATGGGTTGTGAATAAAAGTCGGTGACAACGGCCTGCAAATCGGGATCGTTGACGGCGAACTCATCCGCATTTATTGGGAAGCTGGAAAACGCAAATTCTGCTCCTATCCCAACGTTTCTATGGAAGAACCAGGCGCCCTGAATACCGAGTGTAATACCACGTTTCGCTTTCAGCCGGTCCGCTGCCGGCGTGAGATCCTCTTCAATAGCATTCGCATAGCCAAAATCAATTTCCAGGAAGCTGGGCCTTCCATTAATTGGAATCGTGTTCCGGTGTAGCGGTTCGTTGTTGCCATTTGCCTGATACAGCCTGTCGGTGATGAGATAAGCCACTTCCGTTGAAAGTATACCAATTCCTGCGCCGGCCAATACGTCGGAGATCCAATGGCGGTTGTTCAGTTCGCGGCTGATCCCTGTAGCGGTGGCCACCGTGTATCCCGCTACACTGTATAACGGGCTTCTGTACTGGCCATATTCTTTGTGGAGAAACGTCGCATTCATAAAGGCGTTGGTGGTGTGCCCGGATGGGAACGAGTTCATCTCATGTTCACCACTCGGCCTTTCTACATGAACCGTAGATTTGATCGCCGTGGCCACGCCTGCACTGATGCCGACGGCGAACAGGTAGGACGCTAATGTCCGTCCGATTTTGTGTTTGCCCTTGACTCCCGCAGCATTCAATCCGAAAACGGCCAGGGCAGGTGTATACTGCAGGTAGTCATCATAGTGATGACGGAATGTGGGGAGATAACGATTTCTGAATTCGCGGATCTCCTCGCGACTCCCCCAGGTTGCAGCACTGGCCGCGAAAAACAATACCGGTACCGTAGAGATACGGACGGCCTTGCTCTGCCAAAAACGCTTATGATTTTCGGCCGTCGTGTCGGTATGGGAAGGGAGTGTCTGGGTAAGTAAAGAGTCGGATTGTTGAGCGCACAACAAATGACTGGCAGCCAACAGTCCGGAGCATAGTAGGCATCGGATGTTCACAGGTGAGGGGGTTTTAGTAACGAATGTAATAAAAAAGGTTGGCGGTAGCATCCTGTTATTTCACATCGGGTTCACGGATATAGTTCCGGATACCCTGTTCAAGCATCCCGGTCCGGTGGAAACGATGCGTGGGTTTGTTTTGATAATGATAATACTTAAATTCAGAAACCAGATTTAAAACGACTTATCCGTTGATACACATTCGTTTTATCATAATGCTGTTCATAACGCCGTTGATGATGATCTCGGCGGATCTTTTTGCTCAACGACGTCC
>Ga0209050_1002340_pt1 | contig 16611 bp, 17 predicted proteins | sample Araplavi_mTSA_r2_FD_184276 | JGI IMG/M metagenome (GOLD analysis project Ga0209050, IMG submission 184276) | Arabidopsis root microbial communities from North Carolina, USA - plate scrape MF_Cvi_mTSA_r2 (SPAdes) (version 2) | ecosystem: Host-associated > Plants > Roots > Endosphere | place: USA... | reverse complement strand
TTTGCCCCCCGTGCCCCCGCGGCCGTTGCCATTGATTCCAGCGTTTGTGCCATAGCCCCCGTAAATCCCCACGAAATCCACGAGTCCGGTGCCCGTGACCGCGATATTCGTCGCCGCCCCGCCGTTGCCGCCGCTTCCGCCAGCCGTCGCCACACCGCCTCCGCCCCCATTGAAGTAAAACCAGTGCAGCACATCCGTCTGGTACTTGAAGTTGATGCGGTTGAGCGCCCCACCTTGCCCGCCAAGGTAACCGTCGCCCCCATTGCCCGCCGCTATTTTTCCCACCCCCGTATCGATCGGTTTCGCAGACGCCGTCGTGAAAGTGGCTTTAACATCGGTGACCGCTCCGCCGGTCCCGCCAATCCCCTTGGCCGCGGTCGAGCTGCCTCCGTTCCCTCCGCGAATCTCGTACTCCGCTACGGCATCGATCAGCGTCAGTTTGCTGATACTCCCGCCCTGGCCGCCCTTGCCCTTCGTCACCGATGAACCGGTGCCGGCGAAAATTTGCTGCGCCCCCTTGTAGACCGTCACATCGCCAATACTCCCGCCCGCTTCACCTGCCTTCACGAAATCGAAGCCCGGCGTGAAACTTTCCGACGCCTCTCCACTAAAATTGAAGCCGTCCTCCGAGGCCTGCGAGCCCACCAAAATCTTGCTCACGCCGAAGCCGGTGCCCGTCGCATCCGCCCCGATCACCACATGGCTGATATTCTTGCCCGCGGAAAGATTCCCCGTGATTCGCCCGGACACCGTCACGCCCGCGATCGACGCATCCTGCAGCGTGGTTTTGGTAAATTGTCCGTCCTTGTCGAGCAGCGTGCCGATATCGCCGTTCACGTCACCCTCGATCACGCCCTTAAAGCCATCCGAAACCGCGACGCCCGTGATCTCATTCGCGCTGAAAGACGTGCTCGCATTCAGGTCCGTCGCAAACACCATCGCCTTGCCGCCGGTCACCTTCAGGTAAGTCACTTCCCCCATATCGAGCACGTGATCCCCATCCGTATCGAGCACCAGCGAATCACCCGCCTTTAACAACACCGCCGTCGTCGCGCCCACCGAACTCGCCGCCACTCCGTCACTGACGACCGTTCCTTTGTCGTCCGTCACCACCGCCCCCAGCATCGCGCTCCCACTCAGAAAATACAGCGCCGGCGCAATCCGGGCTTCCAGCGGCTCAGCGACAACGACCAAACGGGCAGGGGACACAGTGGGGCAAGACATGCGCGAAAACCACAGCCAGAAGCGCACCAATTGTCCAGCGTCCGCCCAACCCCGTGCAGCGAAGGGTGGCGGCTCTTCCCTGAGCCGTCCCGAAATCTCACCGCCCAAGGCGCAAACATCCAAACCACCTCAAGCCCCACTCAAGGCCCCCGCCCAAAGAACTTCCCAAGCTCAAACCGGATCCGATCCAGCAAGCTCGGCTCGTCGTGCAGCGGCTTGATCAGCGTCTGAAACAACTCGTCCTCTTCCGTCGGCAGCCTCGTCTCAAATTCCCCCCGATCCGGGAAATACTCCGCCGTAGCACCCTCGCAAAAGCGAACCCCGACCTCTTGCAAAAGGAGACGCAGATCGATCCCTCCGCCGGCCGTTCGCACGGCCTCGGGCTGCACGGAAAAATGCGGCGGCTTCGGAGTCTTCCGAAAGACCAGGGCACCCCGCACCTCCATGGTCCGTGGCTCCAGCCGGATCTCGCCATCCTTCCAGCGCGCCCGATGCCTGGTCACCGACGCCAGGCCATCCAGAATCACGTTCAGCGACTCATCCTCCATCGAGATCGACAAAGGCGTCGCCTCTCCCACTGGCCACAGCACCGGCGGAGGGGGCAGTATTTCCGATAGCTCGGGAATTGCCGGGGACCGCACCCCCGGTGTTTGAAATGCCTCCAACTCCTCCGGCGAAAGGATTTTCTCCACGATCTTTGTCGTCCCATCCGGCTGCACTTCTCCTCGTAGCCGCAGCCACGCTCGCAGCGGCCCAGCGTGCGTCACCGGCGACAAAATTCGATAGCGCAAATAGACTTCCGGCACCCCAGCTCGCCGGCCTTCCTCCCGCCATCGCTCCATTCCTTCACCCAAGGTTCCATCCTTCACCACAAAAGTCGGCACCATCACATTCACCAGCGCCTCATACGCGCCCATTTGCCATCGCCGATCCCGCTCCCGGATCACGATCGACCCGATCCACCAACTCAACAACCCCACTGCTATCACGATCAAACTAACCCACCCCCAGTGCCGCGGAAAAAACGACCGCCTCGCCGGCTTCAGGCGGCCAGGGGCAGGGGACTCAGCTTGAACTGGATCGCGACGATTCAATACCGGCCAACGATAAACCGCCCCAAAACCGAAACAAGCTCCCCCAACCGCCGCTGGGTCAGCGGCGGAAGGCGAGCGGCTCCCGCAGCGAACGATCCCACAGGAAAAACCAAATGACTTCCCACCCCCAAACACCGAAAACGCCCCGTGACTTTCCACGAATTTCAAACTCAGGTCTTCGCCGTTCTCAACGCGGTCCAGCCCGACGCCGTCCAGTTCGCCAACACCACCACCGAGCCCGCCTCGCCAGACCTCGAAGCCCTCGTCACCACCGTCCGAGCCCTCGCCGAAACCCTCGCGCTCAGCCCTACCCTCGAGGCCGCTCTCACCACCTTCCGCACCCATCCCGCCGGTCTCCTCGCCACCTTCGCCCTGGTCGGCCAGCTCCCGCCCGAACACCTCATGCAAGCCCTCAACGACGCCTTCAAACACGCCCAATTCGTCGAGCCCATCGCCGCCGGCTATCCCGCCGCCACCTTGCTCCTCACCATCTGCAGCGGCATCCGCCGCGCTCCGGTAGTGGAGAACAGCCTGCCGGCTTCGTAGCCGTCTACTCCGGCTCCAGCTTCACGGCCTGTCGATTGTGGCCGGCGAAATCGACGCTGAAGCTTCGGGCCCGAACGTCGTACAGGCAATACCAGTCGCTCACGTAGTTCCGGCTATCGGCGTGCCCATCGAGGCTGAGCAGGAGAGTAGGGGGATCGTCATCGGCCCAGTGCAGAGCCTCGACATAGGCGTGATCAAACGGGTTGGGTTTCGTTCGCCCCTGCTGCCGATCGAAGAACCGCCACGCCTCTTCCGTCAGGTCGGCCACCTGCTCATACTCCAGCTCGGTCTTATGGCGATAGAGCAACAGCCGCGACTCGTTGCTCAAGCAATGGTCATTGATCACCAGCCATTCCTCATCGGGGGCAAAGATCACTTCCGCATGCCGCCGATGCGTAAAAAGCAGCCGCCGTTTCCCCGGATCCGCCGTCGAGACCAGCCAGATCTGATCCGTCCCACCCCGCTCAAAGTAGTGCTGCACCAGCATATCCCGCCGCGGCGAATACTCATCGCTCCGCACCTGGTCAAAAAACGGCGTTCCCGCTTCTACGCCCAACGCCAGCCCGCCTAGGAAAATCAAAAGAAGTCGCAGCATCATGCTGGAAGGAATACGCCGCTTGCAGCGGTTTCTTTCACCGCCCGCGCAAAGTTTTTTCGGCAACTGAGCCGCCGGCTGGCAACAAGTAGAGTGTCATCGCATGCCGACGCCATCGCCGGACCAGCCACCCTACGACCAATTCCTCCGTCTCTACGCGGAGCAGGAAGTGGCCTTGCACACGTTTGTCCGATCCCTCCTGCCCACGCGGCAGGAAGCCGCGGAAGTCATGCAGGAAGTCATCGTGGAACTGTGGCAGGGGTTCGGCTCGGCGAAGGAATTCCGCCCTTGGGCTTTCGGCGTGGCCCGCAATGTAGCGCGAATGCACCTGCGCCGCCGGGGACGCGACCGGCATGTATTTGACGACGCGCTGGTCAACCGCCTCGCCGACCTCGCCCTGGAGCAGGAACCGCGGCATCTCGCAGAACGCGACGCCCTGGAAACCTGCCTCCAAAAGCTGCCTGAAACACAGCGCGAACTCGTGCTCACCGCCTACACCCGGGGCACGCGCATGGACGAACTCGCCACCCGGCGCGGTCAAACCCCCATGGCCCTCTACAAACTGCTCCACCGCATCCGGCAAGCCCTGCTCGAATGCGTCGAACGCACGCTCATTCAGGAGGGCCCCGCATGAACCCCGACGACTGGCACGACCTGATCCAGCGCCACATGGCCGGACTCACCTCCGACGCGGAAGCCACGCAGCTTCAGGAAGCCCTCCTGCGCGATGACGCCGTGGCCCGGCTGTATCTCCGCTACATGCATCTCGATGTCGCACTGGAGGCCAAAGCCGCCTCGGCCGAAGCGACCCGCGAGCTGCTCACCGCGCCGATCCCGGTGGAAGAAATCCGTTCATCCCGCCGAGTCTCGTGGCGTCCGCTCGCAGCAATCGCCGCCGCCGCAATCGTCCTGCTCGCGCTCTTGCTGACTTCAAAGCCGAAGCCGGAAAGGGGACCCGCGCCAGTCCCGAAACTACCGCCCCAATCCGTGGCCACGGTGCTCTTCGCCGAAGGCTGCGCGTGGGAACCCCGCGGAGACCTCGCCGATGGGCAGCGTTTGGAAAACGGCCCGCTCCACTTGAAAGGCGGGCTCGCCATCCTGCGGTTCGATGGCGGGGCCGAGATGCTGTTCACCGGGGACACGTTGCTGCAGCTGGAATCGCGCGGCTCCGTCCGGATCGATCACGGCCAGATCACTCTGCGAGTGGGCCCGCAAAGCACCGGCTTCAAGGTGCGGACCCCCACCGGCGATTTCACCGACCTCGGGAGCGAGTTTAAGGTGAAGGTCGCCGATCACGGCGAGACGGAGCTTCACGTGCTGAACGGCGCCGTCAGCTACGCACCACCGGGAGCAGCCCAGCGAGACGCCACCGCGCCACGAGTCACCGCCGGCCAGGCCGTCCGTTTTTCGCCGGGGCAGGGGACGGCTCCCACCGCGATTGCCTTCCATGCGCGATCCTATGCCGAGCTGATCCGCGCCGCCAAAATCCTCCCTCGCGAGGATCTACTCCAGGCCTACGAACCCTTCAATTACCCCGAGGGCAAGCTCGCGCTGGTCGATGCCTTTCACGGCCATGGCTGGGCTGGCCCGTGGCAGATCGCACAGCGGGTCCACCTCCCAGCCGGCGATGACGGCGCGATGAAGATCGCCTCCGACCGGATTCACGGCCCCTGGCCAGTGCGCGGCGGCCGCGCCACCATGCTCGAGCTGGGCACAAGCTTCGGCTCCCGCGCGCGGAAACTCGTGCAGCCAGTGCGGCTCGACCGCGACGGCATCACCTATTTCAGCATGATGGTCCGCTGGGAAGTCCCCGCCGCGAAGCTGACCTCCACCGAGCCGCCCTTCCTGCGCGTGGCGCTTTGTTCCACCACCGACGGCACCGGCGACCGGGTCGCCTGGATCCTGCCCGCGTTCTTGAAACCCCAAGTCCAGATCAGCGACGGCATCACCTTCACTTCCCCCGCGCAGGTGCGAGTGAATGAAGCGCAGTTCTGGTGCGGAAAAATCGTCGCCCGTGCCCAGGGCGAAGACGAGATCAGCTTCCGCATCTACGGCGAAGGCGAAACGCTCGATTTCGCCGAACCCGCGACCTGGCACCTCACCACCCACGGAATCCACAGCGACGCCGTCCTCGACCTGCTCGTCCTGGCCGCGGGCGGCTCCGGCACCGCCTGGATCGATGAAGTCCGGCTCGGCGCCAACTGGCGCGCCGTCGTGCCGCCGGAAGCCATCGACCACTGATCCTCCCTCCAGCTTTCTCTCCAAAAAATCCCGCTCACGTCCGATGACCTCCCGCATCGCCTTTCTCATTTTGGCTTTCCTCGCCACCGGCCTCACCGCACCCGGGTTGATTCCGTTTTCGCTGGTCTATTCGACCTATCTCGGCGGCTCGAACTGGGAGCACGCCCGCGACATTTACACCGACGCCGCCGGCTACACCTATATCGTCGGCGGCACCGGCTCGAATAACTTCGCCGGCGCCAGCAGCTTTCCCGGCCCCAATGTTTACAATGCCGGACAGCCCAACAGCGCCGGGGACGGAGCCTTCGGCGGCTGCGATGTCTTCATCACCAAAATGTCGCCTTCCGGGCAAGTGCTGTGGACCAAATACATGGGCGGCAAAAACTACGACCGCGCCTACGCGCTGGAGCTCGACCCGGCCGGAAACATCTACCTCGCCGGGCGGGCCGGCCGCGGTTTCCCCATGGTGAATGCGCTTCAGTCCACCTTCTCCGGCACCAGCTCGCCCTCCAGCTACGGCGACCAAAATGCCTTTGTCGCCAAGCTCAATTCCGCCGGCACCGTGCTCTGGTCCACCTACCTCGGCACCGGCGAACTGGCCCGCGATATCGCCATTGATCCCGCCGGCGATGTCTACGTCCCGCTGGTCCTCGCCACCACCTCCAGCCGCACCGCGTTCAGCACCCCGGCACTCAGCGCATTCCAAGGCAAATTCTTCAACTCGCCGCCCACCACCAATACGAACGACGTCGGCCTCGTGAAACTCCGCAGCGATGGCACCGGCGTGATCTGGGCGCGCTGGATCGGCGGCACTGGCTCGGAGGTCACGAATCCCTCGATCCGCGTCAACGCTGCCGGCGAAGCGCACCTCCTCTTTTCCACCACCAGCACCAGCGCCAGCCTGCCCGCCGTCGGCACCGGCGTGCAGACCAACAACGGGGGAGCCGACGATAGTTACGTGGCCAAATTCGCCGCCGATGGTGCGAGCCTCATCTATGGCACCTACCTCGGCGGCACCGGGAGTGAAGCCCACGAAACCCACAGCTTGGCCCTCGATGCCGCCGGCAATGCCGTCGTCGCCATCCACACCAGTTCCACGAACTTCCCGATTTCCCCCGGCGCTCTGAATAGCCCCACCCGCGGCGGCAACGACATCGCCGTCGTGAAGTACAGCGCCAGCGGCGTGCGGCTCCTGAGTGCGGTGGTCGGCGGCTCCGGCGGCGAAAATCCGGACGGCGTCTATGTCGATGCCAACGGTCGCGTCTTCCTCTCCTTCGAGACCACCTCCACCAATTTCCCCGTCACCCCCGGCGCCTTCGACCTCACCGCCAATGGCAGCAACGACGGCGGCTTCCTCGTCCTCTCCTCCGACCTCACCCAGCTCGAATACTCGACCCTCTTCGGCGGCGCTCTCTACGACAACGCCCGCACCATGTACCTGTCGAACGACGGCTCCGTCTATCTCACCGGCGGCACCCTCAGCACTAATCTCCCCACGCTGAACGCCTACGACCCCACCTTCAACGGCGGCAGTCATCCCAACGCCCCCGGCAGCGGCGACGCCTGGGTCGCCCGTTTCGTCAACGACACCAACACCAGCCTCAAAGTCCGCCAGATCGCCCCCCAACCCAACGGCGCCATCAAGGTCAGCTTCTCCCGCATCCCCGGCCTCGGCTACCGCATCCAAAGCCGCGACGACCTCACCCAAGGCATCTGGCAAGACCGCGCCACCGTATCCCCCGACGCCCCCGCCGACTACGACTTCACCGACCCAGCGCCGCTTCCTCAAAAACGCTTCTACCGCGCCATCGCCCCCTGAGTGCACGCTTTCCCGGGTGAGGGGAGCGACTGCGCGTGACCACCCATTTCGTCGAATGCACACAGCCGGCGCACGGGGTACAAAACCGTGCGCCGCCGATCTCCAGCCGCAGGTCGGGACTACACGCCCACGCTATCGATCTGTTCGTAGGCGCTTTTCAGCCAGATTTTGACCCGCTGCCGTTCCAGGAGCCCCAAGCCTTTGGCCTCGGTCTCGCTCTTGTTTTTGGCGGCCCAGAAGCTGGTGCTGGCGGCATCGATCTTCGCGATCACGGCTTCGTGGAGCCGCTTGATGCTCACGGTCCGGGCATGCAACCCCCAGGCGCGTTCCTTCTCGCCCGACTTCTCGAAAATCTCGAAGTTGTCCCCGCGCAATTGGTTGAGCACGAGGATGTAGTTCAGCCGGGAACCGAAGCGGTCGAGCAGCTTTTTCAAGAGGTCCACGGAGTCCTTCCCGGAATCCATCACATGCCAGTAGTTGATGGAAAGACCCGCCTCACTCGTCGCTTCGAGCACGCCGGATTCGTCCATCCATTTGACCAGCGCCTCATGCGTCTGCGCTGCGAGGTCGACGAGGATGCGTTTGTCCGGATTCTCGCTCGCCGCCTCGACAATCGTGTCCAGGCTCTCAAACTGGTCGATCACCACCGGCGAAGCGTACTCGGTATAAAACCGGAGCAATGATCCGTGCGAGCGATCCGTATCGAAACCGAGGAACGGGATGTTCTTGTCGATGAAATATTGCGCGAGCAAACGCGCGACCAGGGATTTACCGACCCCGCCTTTTTCCCCGCCGATCAGGTGAATGTTAGCCATTATACTCCGGTGGTCGAGACTTGGAAGATGACGATCCACCGCGAGCGGCAGATAGAATTGGGCGAGGATGAGGACATAAAATTCATCGGCCCGCGACCCTAGCCGGTCCGCCGCCCGGAGGCCATGGAATTGCCGGGAATGAAGGAGATTAGTCGCAAATAGCTGTCGCTGAAGCTGCCTATGACAACGCCCGCACCCTGGACCTGTCGAACGACGGCTCCGTCTATCTCACCGGCGGCACCTGGCCGACACCTGGGCTTTCGCAGTCTAGAGCACCGCCCATCTCACGGGCGGCTGTCGCAGAACGATGATCTCCCTTTCACCCTTTCGGGCTGACCGGAGCACATTTGGCGCAGGAACCATTGTTGATCTGCTGGAAGAAATCGTTGCCTTTGTCATCGACGAGAATGAAGGCCGGGAAGTCTTCGACCTCGATTTTCCAGATCGCCTCCATTCCCAACTCCGCATACTCGACGACTTCGACTTTGCGGATGTTTTCCTGGGCCAGGATCGCCGCGGGGCCACCGATGCTTCCGAGGTAGAATCCACCATAGCGCTGACAGGCGGCGGTGACCTGCGGGCTGCGGTTGCCTTTGGCCAGCATCACCATCGACCCACCCAGACTCTGGAACAGATCGACGTAGCCATCCATGCGCCCCGCCGTCGTGGGGCCGAAGGAGCCGCTTGCCATGCCGTCGGGGGTCTTCGCCGGACCGGCGTAATAGACGGGGTGATCCTTGAAGTAATCCGGCAGTCCTGCGCCGGAATCGACGCGTTCCTTCAACTTGGCGTGCGCGATATCGCGGGCGACGATGATCGTCCCGCTCAGTGAAAGTCGAGTGGCGACAGGATACTTGCCCAGCTCCGCGCGAATGTCGTCCATCCGGCGATTGAGGTCGATCCGGACGACGGTTCCCTCCGTGGGATTGTGCCGTTCGCTTTCGGGGATGAAGCGCTCCGGGTGTCCCTCGAGCTTTTCCAGCCAGATCCCGTCGCGATTGATTCTGGCCTTGATATTCCGATCCGCCGAACACGACACCCCCATGCCGACTGGACAGGAAGCGCCGTGGCGTGGCAGGCGAATCACGCGCACATCCAGAGCGAAGTATTTTCCGCCAAACTGCGCCCCGATCCCAAGCTGCTGGGCGGCCTCGAGAAGTTGCGCTTCGAGGTCGCGATCGCGAAAAGCCTGTCCGCCCGCATTTCCCTTTTCGGGCAGCGCATCGAGATATTTGGTCGACGCGAGTTTCACCGTTTTCAGGCAGGCTTCTGCGCTGGTGCCTCCGATGACAAAGGCCACGTGATAGGGCGGGCAGGCTGCGGTCCCGAGGCCCTTCATCTTTTCGACGAGAGTCTTTACCAGCGTGGCGGGATTGAGCAGCGCCTTGGTCTCCTGGAAAAGAAACGTCTTATTTGCCGAGCCGCCCCCCTTGGCGACGAAGAGGAATTTATACTCATCACCATCAGTCGCATAGAGGTCGATCTGAGCGGGCAGATTCGTCCCGGAATTTTTCTCCTCGTACATGTCCAGCGGAACCGTCTGGGAGTAGCGCAGGTTTTCCCGGGTATAGGTCTCGTAGATTCCGCGGGAGAGCGCGGCTTCGTCTCCACCACCGGTCCACACCCGCTGCCCCTTCTTTCCGACGACCGTCGCCGTTCCCGTGTCCTGACAGAATGGCAGCACGCCTTTGGCCGCGACCTCCGCATTGCGCAGCAGCGTGAGGGCGACATACCGATCGTTCTCGCTCGCGTCCGGATCGTCGAGAATCGCCGCGACCTGGGTGAGGTGGGCGGGGCGCAGGAGATACGAGCAGTCGTGAAAAGCCGCGCGCGCAAGTTCGGTCAGGGCTTCCGGCGCGACCTGTAGAATCTGCTGGCCGGCAAATTCCGCCGTCGAAATCCCGGTGCGGCTCAGCAGGTAGTATTCAGTTTCGTCTTTTCCCAGGGGAAAGGGCTCTTGGTAAGTGAAGGCAGTCATGGTGTCACTGGGGCATTATGGGCGCCGGGGCAGTCCACGAACTTATAGGGTGCGCCGGACCTTCACGCCAACGCCCAAAGACAAATTATTGGCGCCGTGGCATCTTGATCCGGAGAGGAGCGGTGGTCCAAACCCGCTCGTGCGCAAGCCCCGGCGTCCAGCACACGATAACGCCGAGGGGGGGACCCATAATCTTCATACCCAAGTGATCATCCTGTTTCTGCTGGCTGGCGTTCTTTTGGGACGGCTGTTTCTCCGACCGCAGCAGACCTCGGATCGCGAATGCTAAACGAAATACCACGCCCTCGGCGTCTGCTTTCCACGTGTGGCCCGTTCCACCCTTCACCTCCGGCGGATATCCCATTCGCGGACTTTGGCTCTCTCGGATCCGTCGGTGCAACTCGCGCTGCTCACCGGCAAACCGCCAGAGTGCTCTCCGTTGTGCCGTTCATTGAACTCCGAGGGGAGGCCTGCAACGGAGAGATGAGTTGTCGAGGGGGCGTCGAGAGAAAAAGGCGAAAGATGCACTTCGGCCTTACTCGGCGGCGGGTGGCTTTCTGGTCGGACATCGTTCGACTTCGCCAGAAGATGCCCGCCGCACTCCACCAGCACACCATGCCTAAAACGTAACCGGAGAGGATATCTGCTGTAACAGTCTCAAACACGCCGCTCCAAATAACGGCTTTCTGCGCAACTCCTAATCAATGCGTGTGGAACATGGTGGCACACGATTTTTCTTTACGATGGCCAAACCGGTGCGCTCGGCTTTGCGACCGTCGAGGCCGGAGCGGACCGCCCGAACCCATTGCCTCCCCCCACCACGCCTGGCCCCGCGCGGCCAAGGCCCACCATCAACCCCGACTCAGTCTATCGCCTACAAATAGCTATTCCCAATTTGACAACCCTCATAGGCGCTGCAGCGCATGGTTAAGCCACTGGTGTCTCATCTCTCTTCTTCCGTCTCTGGTAATACACGACAACGCATAGCGCTGGCAACACGCACATGGCTGCCATGAACAACAGCAAGACGACGAAAATCTCTGGCGGACTCTTGTGCTCTCGTGACCATCACACGCTCGGCTCGATGCAGGTCGCTCCCAATGCCAGCATGAACGGAATGACCGACGCCGCCGTGAACATCGTGCCGTAAGAAACCTGTCTCTTGCGAGCGAGTCGGTAGCGGCAAAGCAACGCTGCCACCGGAATGGTCGCAACCATCGGGACAACGAAAACCAAAATGAAGCCGATTGTGCCCATGCCGCTCGAAGTGGCCTAACGACCCCAAGCTCAGCGACTCGCCCGGCTAGCGCGACCGCTGCGTGGTGGGGGAAAGGCGGAGGCTGGAAGCAGCGGGCGTGACAGCCGGGCGAGTTCCCTGCAGCGCATGGTTAGGCGACGTTGGGTTCCATTGAGACTGCATGGCCGTTAAGTGTCTTCTGTCGTGGGTTGATGTTGAATGGTCCCCAAATCTTGCCGTCGTAGTGGTCAGCGCCGCCCTCAAGAACTCTGCGCATCTCCTCGGCAGGAATGAGAACGGTCGGACCTCCGTCGAGAACGAAGCGGCACGCACGAAGTCGCGGGTCGCTCAAAGTGCTCTTGAAAATGTCGGTGCGCCACTCCCCGGCGTGCTCCCAGTTCACGTTGCGAGTCCAGATGCCGTTTGTGATGCGTGATCTTCCCATGGTGCGTGTGGCTAGTCGCCTAACGACCCCAAGCTCAGCGACAGGCGGAGCGGGCGCGGCACCTGCCGGCGGGCGGAAAGGCGGCGGCGGTCTATCGCAGGTGCCGTGACCGCGGAGCCTGTTCGCTGCAGCGCATGGTTAGGCGTTCGGTTCATTGGGTAGAGGCGTAATGGTAGAAATGAACTTCACCGCATCGCGGGTGATACGATAAAACGTGTTGCCACTCGAACCATATTCGAGCGTGAGGAGGCCCAGATTGCAGAGCTTGTCGAGGTCATCCTTGAGGAAGCGGTCTTCGGTGTAGGTAATCTGACCACCGTTGATTAGGTGCAGCATGACGCCACCTCTCATACGAATCTCGCCGAAGCGGTCAGACGTTGAGGCGACAAGCTGCTGAAGGATGCTGACTGCCTGCGGGGAAACACTCCGCACTGGGCATGAAAGCGTGTGCAAAGCCGCTAAGTCCGTCCACGCGGCTGATAAGTGTCGCCAGAAGTTCGTTTATCGCGTTGAGCTTGGAGATGATTACCGCGTGCTCCTCGCGCAGTAGGCTGTCCACCTCGTCCGATAGTTGATGAGTGCGGCAAATCAGGTTCTTGAGGTCTTCGTGGCGGTGATACTCAAGATACTCAATGAACTGTTGGCGCGTCGCCCCTGCGTTGGCGCTGTGCTCCTGTTTGAAATTGCAGATGAGGCCAACGATGGTCGCCAGCGTTGTAGATGCAGTCAGTGGGTCCATTGTCAGTGTGCGCGTAGAACGCCTAACAACCACAAGCTCAGCGACACGCCGGAGCGGCGCGGCACCTGCACGGTGGGTGGAAAGGCGGTGGCGGAAGCAGGTGCCGTGACGCGGAGGCGTGTCGCTGCAGCGCTTGGTTAGGCGTTGCGGGTGTTGAAAGAGTTGTCATGCCGCTACCAGACTACGACATACTGCGGTGGGTTTGGAAAGAGAGGGATAAGGACACAAACCGCCCCGGGATGATCGGTGAAATGGAGCTGCCCATCGAGGCCCAAGGCTACTGGACGCCCCTCGTGCATGCCAGGCGGATATGGGACAAGCCGCGGCGGGCCGGGAACGCGGATGAGTGAAATGTCGAATGGAAGGAGCTCAGCGGCGCACAAAAGGAGGAAGCCAGCGAGCGCAACGACACGACGCCAGCGCCAAAGTGGCAGTGCGAGAAGAGCAGCAGCCGCAAGCACAACCAAACCGAGCAAACGCGTGGAATGAGTGACAGCGAAGTAGGCAACGATGAATAGTGCGAAGTAGCGACCGGCCCTCAAGATAGCAGGGTGTCGAAAGGGGGATGTTTCTTTGCCGTTCATTGCAGGATGCGCGTAGCGACGCCTAACGACCTTAAGCTCAGCGACGATGGAAGGCTGGCGCGACGGCTGCGCAAGCAGGCGGCGTGAAAGCCTGGAATCGTTAGATGCCATGAGGGGTGGTCAACGAGCGCCACACGGTGCTCGCTGGATTTGACGAAAAGAAACAACCCACTCATGACACCCGAAAATTTAAATCAACCGGCCGCTTTGAGCAATCTCGCAGATGGAGGCCAATGCCGGCGAATTCATCTGTGGCATGATTGGGGTCAGTCAACAAATCTTGACTGAACACTCTCCGGAGGCTGGCAGCAGCGCCGACCCTACAACCTGCGCTGGACGTGCAAAATCCGAACTACCGGCTACCAATACCCAAGCCGTCGGGCAGGCCGTGGTCTGCGAACCGGGGGGGCCTCCGTCGGTCACTGGAAGTAGAATTCAGCCGCGAACCCTGGATCGTGGGGCATGGAAGTGAGGTGCCGCGGATGACGAAAAGAATGGAGTTCGCTCAGCGTTGGCGATCCAGGTTTTGCTGCGGCGGGCGGAACAGCCGTCCCAAAAGAAACCCCAGCCAACAGAAACAGGATGAACGTCGGAATCCATGAACGACGAACTCGGATTCTGGTTTTCGGTTTCGGCGCGAGCTGCTTTTGCAAGGACGGCACATGATCGGAAGAGGTTGAAAGGCAGAGATTTGAGGGTGGAGGGGAGCATGATTCAGAAACCCGGGTCAGTTCGCAACCTCCATTTAATACGACATATAGTGGCACAATCATTGCTATAACACCACTTGCTAGCAAGTGGTATGTTATCTGCTGTCCAGCGCTGTAACATAGGTTAACACGCGGCTAACGCGTTTTAAAGAGGCTCACTAACACGTGTCTTGCCCAGCGAACTATCAGGCCAAACGCCAATAGCTTCGCGCCAAACCAGAGCAGGGGACCAAACGCGGCGAGCATTAGTTGCCGTCCTGGCTAAGGCCAGCCTGAATATTCAGCATCCGCTGATCACCAGCGACCGGAGGCAAACCGGCCTGCACTCGCCGCATGTCTAGGGCAGGGGAGACAGGGGACCCAGCGATAGGAATGGGCGCCGGCCGCTCGCGTGGATTCGGCTCAGGGAACATTACTGCCTTGGACACCGGAACGGCGTTGGAATCAGCTTTGGCTTGGTCGTTCCGCACTTCCCCCCGCGGCTCCACCTTCACCGCCGCGAGTTCTTGGGCAACAACCCAACCCGTCCGTCCGTCAGGCTGTGCGATGCGCGCTACGCGTTGATTGCAGCCAATGACAAAACCGAGGGCGCTCATTTCCCCGACCTTGTACCAACCAGAATCCGTGCGGAGAGATTCACCGTCCCAACCGACAAACTTCTGGGCGTAAATATCGTAGGCCGTCTTGCGGCGGTCTGCATCCAATATCGTCTTTCCACCCGACGAAACCGGGGAGACAGAGGCTTGCCCGGACCCGCGGGGAACCGAAGGCGGAGCCGACGCCGACGAAACAGGGCTGTTTTTCGCTAGGCCAACAAGGCCGATAATTCCGGCGATAATTGCAATCAGGATGAACTTTGCCATACGCTTTCTCTTTTGATGTGGCGTCACTATCTGATGGAGGGCCTTCCGCTGCGCGACGCCGGCGCGAGCGAACGCCTTGACGAGGGCTTTCGTGTTGTACGAGTCGAAAACGGCTTGGTCCTTCCGAACCCAATGCTTTTCCAGCAGGGTTCTTCCGTCTCTATCCCACTTACACGCGAGGATATATTGCCCGTTGTTGGCTCCAAAGGTGAAGAACTTGACCAGGGCAGGAAACGATACGCCGAGCCCCGGCACAGTCCACCGGCTCATATCACGAAAGGTCCAGTAAAACTCCGCTAGCCGTCGAAATTGCTTATCGAGGTTTTCCGCCGCTTGCGAGATGAAAAGGATATCCGTGTTCTCCTTTCGGCTTTGCGTGAGAAATGAGAGCAGATCGCGACTCGTCTTGCCCCAATCGCGGGAGTTAAAATCGAGCTGCCCCTCATCAATGACAATGAGACTATTTTGCTCCGCAGTTCCCGCTGGAGTCAGGGCGTGAAACTCTGAAATGTCTTTGTCCAGAAGGTCGATATATTGGTCACGCTCAATCCGCACGTTGTAGCGCTGCGCGCACAGGCGGGCCATGCCTTCCCACTTGAGCGCCACATTTGTAGACACGGTGCCACCGGCGCCCAAGACAGCAGCAATCCACCGATCTACAGCGGAGTAGGTCTTTCCCGACCCGAGAGTGCCCGTGAGGATCTCGATAGCCATATCAGGCGATGATTAACCCCTTGATCCATCGAATGAGACGGATTCCCACTGCGATGATGAGAAGTGCCACGAGCAAGGCCATCACAGCGAACGCCTCACTCACCGGAAAAAACGTGTTTGCTTTGTCCAGCAGGTCCAAGCTGCCCGAAAATGCAGACCCAGCTTGCGGCATTACAATCGTGGCAACCTGGGCGACGGTGGAATTGATTTGCACGGCGAACCAGTCCCAAAAATCGCCGACCAGCGAAATAAAGCCGATCAGCAGTGCAACGACCCACGACCAACTATTTTTACCCCAGTCCCAAACCTCCTGAAACACCTCCTGAAAAACCTGCCACCATCCATTGAACCATGAAATCAGTGAATCAAACATGGCGATTAGTTAGCGAAGGCCCACCCAACGATACGCGTTCCCGCCATCCAGCCCATGACAAGGATAACGGCGAGCATGAGTAAACGCAGCCCGTTTATGTGACTCTGATAAGGCGTAAAGTCGATAACCGTGGCCCCCATTATCGGCAAAGTAACGTTGTAGCTCCAGACCTTGCTAAGCGACGTGGGAAATATCGGCTTCGTGTTCTGCAGCTTCGCCAATGCACCCTCGCGAATCGCGCCCGCCGCATTTCTCATCTCCTCTCCCTTCTGGCGCAACTCGCCAATCTGATCACTGCCGACCCCATCAGGTTGAGCCCCGGCGTTGAAATTGTTGGTGGCGTACGAAAACGAGCCGCTTTTCCCGGCATCTTTCATCGCCTGCAACACATCGTTATACATGTCCTGATTTGTAATCGTAGACGAGCCGCCATTATTTACGGTCGTATTGTAAGTATTATTGACGACGTTAGTCGTGCTATTGCCCGTTGAACTCCCGGTATTCGTATTTCCGTGTCCGTCATCGGAAGACGTGGGAGGGTTATTTGACGGCGGTGGTGTCGGCGGATTGGGCGGGGGCCTTGGCGGTGGCGTTGCAACGGGAGGCGTCGGGGTTGGAGGCGTTGGTGTCGGGG
>Ga0209050_1002334_pt1 | contig 16654 bp, 9 predicted proteins | sample Araplavi_mTSA_r2_FD_184276 | JGI IMG/M metagenome (GOLD analysis project Ga0209050, IMG submission 184276) | Arabidopsis root microbial communities from North Carolina, USA - plate scrape MF_Cvi_mTSA_r2 (SPAdes) (version 2) | ecosystem: Host-associated > Plants > Roots > Endosphere | place: USA... | reverse complement strand
CCTCTCGAAGACCCCGCCTTTCGAGAAGCTGAAAGTTTCCCCGCCCCTCGCGCGCCTGCTCCGGCGCATGCTGGAGAAAAAAGCGCTCGATCGCCCGCAGAATTCCAACGAGCTGCGCCGCGATATCGCCCGCTGCCTCACGGAACTCGAGGCGCCGGACGCCGCCCTGGCTCCGAGCGAAGCGCTGGTCCCGCGCGACACGCAGGAGAGTTACCTCACGATGGTCGATCCAGCCCTCATGCAGGAGGGGACGGTCAAGTTTGCGCCGGGCGAATTCATCGCCGCGCGTTACCGGATCACCGAGGCGCTGGGGGATTCCAATCTGGGCCGCGTCTTCCGCGCCCACGATCAGACCCGCGCGCAGGACGTCAAAATCGTGGTTCTCCACGAGCGAATCTCCCTTTCCACCGAATCGCTCTCCGCGCTCGAACGCATGATCGAGCTGCTCGTGCCGCGCCCGCACCCGAATGTACAGCGCATCGATGCACTCGAAACCGTGGAGGGTTCGAGTTTCCTCGTGCTCGAATGGTGCGAAGGCGCCTCGCTCGTCGAAGTGCTGCGCGCCCGTCGGGAATTGCCCGCTGTCGAAGCGCTCGCCCTGCTTGGACCCGCCGCTGCCGGCATCGATCACGTGCTCGCTTCCGGTGCGGATGAAACCGACATGGCGCTGCATCGGGTACTGATCAGCTTTCCCGGCCAGCCGCCGCAAGACTGGCTGCAACTGCCCGTCACGCACTGGCCGGATCATGCGGTGAAAATCAACCCGCTTTCCCGGCACGGCGCCGAAGCCGCTGGCGAAACCTGGGCCGGCGCGCAGACCATGGTCGATGCCCCGCGTGCCGGTGGTGGTGGCGCGGCTGGCCAGGCCGTTCGTTCGCTGGCCTCGATCGCGTACGAGGTCCTCGGCGGCAAACTTTCCCCCGCTGCGCTCGCCACTGGAAACATCGAGTTCAAACCGCTCGCTGCCCTGGGCGAAGCGGGCAACGAAGTCCTCCGCCGCGCGCTTTCGCCCGAGCCGCCTTTCGCTTCCGCCACCGCCTTCATGGTCGCGCTGGCTGCCCCCGAAAACGTGGAGCTGCCCCGCCGCGATCACTACGGCACGGCCTCGCCGACCCGGAGCGCCTCCACCCGCGCCCCGATCGAAGAGCGCACCAGCGAAAGCGTTGCGCCGCCCGCGAAAAAGTCGTCTGCCCCGCTCGTGGCTGCCATCCTCGCCATCGCGGCCCTCGGCGGCGGCGCGCTCTGGTGGTTCCAACTCCGCCCGCAGCCCAAGCCCATCGCCGTCGTCACCGACACGCCTTCGACCAGCGTCCCAACGACCACGACGACGACCCCATCCACCCCCGAAACGACTCCCGCCCCCGAACCCACCGAGCCGAAAATGCCGGCGGGCCCGACCAAGCGCGAGTTGCTCGACAAAGCCATCGCCGAGGCCAAGGCCCTGGAGGCGAAAGAAGACTGGGGCCCCTGTCTCGCGGCATGGGTGAAAGTCGCACACGACTATCCGGAACTCGGGGTGGGGAAGACCAACCTTGAGGCGGTTTGCGGCACCTTGCGCGCGCGCCCGGATGGACTCGGTCCCGACTTCTTCTCCAAGGTTCAGGACCCACTCGTCGAGGCCGCGCAACTCGATGTCCTCAGCGCCATGATGGTGCTGGGCGAAAACCTGCGCAAAATTTCGCCGCCGCAGTCCTTCTTCTGGTTCAATCGCGCGGGCGAAAAAGGCGACCTCGAGGGGCTGACTCAGGCGGCGACCATGACCTCCAGCGGCATGGGCACGGAGAAGAGTTTTGAGCGTGCTTTGGAAATGTTTACCGCGGCTGCGGAGAAGGGGCATCCACCCGCAAAAACGGCCTTGGCGGACTGTTACATTTACGGCAAAGGCGTGACGCCGGATTACAAAAAAGCGGTCGAGCTGCTCAAGGAAGCGGCGGACGCTTCCGACAAACGCGCTCTCGATATGTTGGCCTCATGCTATTCGCGCGGGAAAGGGTTGCCGCCGAACTTCGATGCCGTGCCGGTGGACTACGAGGAGGCCGCCCGGCTTTTTGAAAAGGCGGGTGAATTGGGACTGCCTCGCGCGTGGTCCAATCTCGGGGCCCTTTACGTCATGGGCAAAGGAGTGAAGCAGGATGCTCGACGTGCTTTTACTTACTTCAAACGCGGTGCGGAAAGTGGCGATGGGCTGTCGATGTTCTACCTGGGCCAGTGCTACGAAAGTGCGACCGGCGTGACCAAAAACCTTCAACTCGCCGAGGAGTGGTATCGCAAGGGAGCCGTGGCCGGAAACGAGCAGGCCAAAAATTGGTGTACGAAGAATAACATCGACTACACCAAGCCGCAGGCGTTTTAGGGGTTGGCTTGGGCTGACTGACCTCGTCAGCACGCTTGCATCGGGCGCAGGGCTTTTGCAGTCTCCGCGCCCATGGCTTTCCCCGTAAAACCTCCCCGCGTCTCCCGCCGTTCCGCCCTGCGCACCGCTGCGTTCACCGCCGGGGCGGCCTTGCTCGGCGCGCCGAAAATGCGGGCGGCGGAGGCGGCGGAAAGCGCCGTGGAAACGGCCCACGGGGAAATCTGGCGGCGGTTCATCGATCAATACAATGTCCTGCTCGACTACGCGGAACTCGATGGCTCCTACCCACGGCCGACGCCCGAGGAAAATCGCGAGGGCAAGCCGAACGCGCTCTCCTGGTGGACCGCCACGGAGAACGGCTCGATGTTCAACGGGTCGTATCTCGACGGAGCGATCGCGCGCTGGAAACAGACGAAATCGAGCGAGGATCGCGACCGCGCCTTCCGCCTGGTGAAGGGGCTGCTGCTGCTGGGTTCGGTCGGACCGAAAGGGTTCATCGCCCGGGGTGTGGCGACCGATGGCCAGACCCCGCCGCCGATGGGCTCGAACGATCAAACCGGCCCCTGGTTCTACGGCCTTTGGCGCGCGGTCCACGAGGGGTTGGTTGAAGGCGAAGAGCGCAAGCAGGTGATCGCGAAATTTACCGACGTCGCCAGCGCGCTCGAGTCGACCGCTTGGAAGATGCCCTGTGTTGCCGGAGCACCGTCTCCCTTCCGCGGTTCGTTCGCTATGTTCAGCTGGGAAGGGGCTCCACGTCTGCTCTTCCTGCTCAAGGCGACGCATCAACTGACCGGCGACTCCCACTGGGCCGAGCTCTACACGAAGCTCGCCCACGAAACCGGTGGAACTCAACCGCAGAGCCGCCTCGACATCTGCGCGGCCGGCATGGTTTTCCACAACCCGAAGTCGCGCGAGTGCTGGACCGGGGCTTCCAGCGTCGCCCCGCTGCGCGCCCTGTGGGAAATGGAAGCGGACGCTACGCTGCGCGCTGCCTATGCGCGCGGCCTCGATGCCAGCGTGCGGCTCGCCGCCGAGGGCGTCCCACTCGCGTTGCAGTTCAACAACGAAGGCAAGGAAGCCTTCCTCGGTGACTGGCGAAAGTTGCTCTCCGGCTGGCTTCCGCAAAAATCGGAAGCCGAAGCGGTCGAAGTCGCCGAGGCCCAGGCCAGGGAACTCGGGAAAATGTCGCCGCGGCGCTACCAGGAGTTCAAGTTCGTCCGTGAACCCGCGTATGCCTCATGGCTCGTCACGCTTCACCCGGACCGCGCCGTCGTGGAGACGCATCGCGACGCGCTGCTCAAGACGCTCGCCCACTTTCGCTACGAGCGGCTGTACTACTCGCAATTCTTCCCGGTCGAAGCCGCGTGGTGGCGGCTGCGCGCCCTCGGCCTCGTCTAGCCGGGCACCCTTTTGCGTCGCTCGGTTTTCTCCTCAACCTCCCTCGAATCGCATGCTGCCCCCGCTCCAATTCCTCTTCGCATTCGGCGCACTCGTTTCTCTCGGCATCGCCGCGGAGCCCGCACCGATCCGTCCCGCGAGCCTCGACCAATGGAACACCGAAAAAGCCCCGCTCCGCAGTGCGTGGCAAAAAGTGCTCGGCCCATTTCCATCCGAACGCGTACCGCTCGCGATCGAGCACGGGCCCGTCGACGATTTCCCCACCTACACTCGCGAGCGAATTAGCTATGCCATCGAGGACGGTGTGCGCGAAGACGCCGTGCTCTTCGTCCCGAAGCCGGTGCCTGCGAAAGCCCCCGCCATCGTCGTCTTTCACCCTACGCTGAAAGCGCACTACGCCCAGGTGGCCGGCTACGACACTTCCGTGCCGGATAAAATGATGGGCCCGCATCTCGCCGCACGTGGTTACGTGGTTGTCTGCCCGCGCTGTTTCGCCTTCGACGACGGCGCCGATTACAAAGGCAACGTCGCGCGCATGCAGGCCAAACATCCCGATTGGCTGGGTATCACGCGAATGACCTGGGACGGTATCCGGGCCGTCGATCTCCTCGTCAGCCTGCCCATGGTCGACGCCACCCGCATCGGCGCGATCGGCCATTCGCTCGGCGCCAAGGAAGCCCTCTACGCCGCCGCTTTCGACGAACGGGTGAAAGCCGCGGTCTCCTGCGAAGGCGGCATCGGCCTCGCGCTGAGCAATTGGCACGACGTCTGGTACCTCGGCCCGAAAATCAAAGAGCCCGGCTTCGCTCGCGATCACCACGAACTCCTCGCCCTCGCCGCTCCTCGGGCTTTCCTCCTCATCGGCGGCGGCTCGGCCGACGGTGACCCAAGCAAGCCTTTCATCGAAGCCGCTCGCCCGGTCTACGATCTTTATGGGGCCGGCGCCGCGCTCCAGTTCTTCAATCACGGCCAGGGCCACAAATACCCGCCCGAAGCCCGCAAGGAAGCCGAGGCCTTCCTTGATGCGCACCTGAAACCATGAACCCCATGCGCCGCCGTACCGCGTTGCAAATCGGAGCCGGAGCTTTCCTCGCCCCGCTCATTTCCGCCCGCGCGAAGAGTGCGGAAAGCTCCACCGAATCCACCGCCGAGAAGGCCCACGCGGAAATCTGGCGCCGCTTTGTCGATCGCCGTTTCGATACGCTTCTGCACTACACCGGCCTGCACGGCGAAGTCGTTTTCCCCACCGCGGAAGAATGCGCCGCGAGCCAGCCGAACGGGATGAGCTGGTCGATGCCGATTGAGGATGGCCCATTCTTCGGCGGCCTGTTTCTTGATGGATTGATCAATCGCTGGCGCGCGCGCCGCGATGCCGAGTCTGCGGAAAAAGTGCGCCGCATCGCGTTCGGCCTGGTCAAGCTGGCCGAAGCGAGCCCGCTGCCCGGTTTCATCCCACGCGGGCTGGGGGAGGATGGGAAATCCTTTTACCCCGCGAGTTCGGAAGACCAGGTCTTCCCGTGGTTTTACGGATTGTGGTGTTACCTGCGGACGGACCTGCCTTCACCCGCCGAGCGCGAGCAGATCGTGAAACACCTCGTGGCCACCGTCCGCGCGATTGAAGGTCATGGCTGGCGTGTGCCCTGCGTCCGCCCGGAGTTTGGTTTTCGGGGCGATTTCACCCGGCCCACCGCGCACGATGCCGCCCGCTTTCTCTTCCTCTTGCGCGCGATGAGCGAACTCACCGGCGAGCCTCGCTGGATGGAAGAGTGCCACCGCCGATTGCCCGAAAAAATCGGTCCAAAACAAGTCGTGCGCGCCGACGTGCTCGCGGCCGGTTTGGAATACATCGTCCCCGGTGGAGAAAGTTTCGTCTGGACCCACGCTATGTCGCAGGCCGCTCTCCGGGCTCTGGCCGACGACGAAAAAGACTCGGAGACGCGAGAGATTTTTCAGCGGGGCTTGCGCGCTTCGGCTGAGCGAGTCCTGCCGCATCTCGATCGCGCGAAACGCTACGATCCGGCAAACAAACTCGCCTTCGATTCCGACTGGCGCTTCCTCAAAGATTCCTGGAAACCGCAGGCCAATTGCGACGAAGCCATCGCCCTCGCTCGCCATCAGCTCACGCTATGGGCCGAGCACAATCCACGCAGTCCCTACGAGGACGACACCGTGCGCGAGCCACTCTTCGCCGCGTGGATCGTCCTGCTCAGCGGCGACGCGGAATTGTTCGCCGCTCACGGACCTCGCATCCGCGAAATGCTCCGCCAGTACGAGTGGTCCGGCCTCTACACCTCGACCTTTTTCGCGGCGGTCAATGTGCACTACGAATCCGCGCGTCCCCGGCCCAAGTAGATCGCGGCTACCCATGTAGCCAGCTTGCACCGTGTCCCGAATCCCGCGAAACCGAACGCTCCTCCTTCTCCCGCCATGTTGCGCCTTTTGCTCACTTCGTTCCTCGCCCTCTTCGGTGCCGCCGTGGCCTCGGCCGCCCAGCAGCCGAATGTGCTCTTCATCCTTTGCGACGATCTCCGCCCGCAAGCCCTCGGCTGCTACGGTTCGCCAAATGTGAAGACGCCGAATATCGATCGGCTCGCGACCGAAGGCGTGCGCTTCGCCAATGCTTTTTGTACCACTTCGCTCTGCTCGCCGAGCCGCGCGTCGTTGCTCACCGGCCTCTACGCGCATCAGCATACGGTCATCAACAATTTCACCGAGTTGCCCGCCAACCTCCCGCACTGGGCCGGACGCCTGCACGACAGCGGCTACGCCACCGCCTACCTCGGCAAGTGGCACATGGGCGAAGACAACGACGCGCCGCGGCCGGGCTTTGACTACTTCGTCACCCACAAAGGACAGGGGAAATACTTCGGCACCGAGTGGAGCTTGAACGGCGAACGCCGCGTCACCCCGGGCGGGTATTACACTACCGAAGTGACCGATATGGCGCTCGATTGGCTCAAACAACCCGGCCGTACCGAAAGGCCGTGGGCGCTCTGCGTCGGCCACAAAGCCCCGCACAGCTTCTACACCCCGGAGGAAAAACACGCGCACACTTTCGACTCCGTGAAAGTGCCCTATCCCGACAGCGCCTTTCATCTCGAAGACAAGCCGGACTGGATCAAACAACGCCTCACCACCTGGCACGGCATCTACGGCCCGCTCTTCGAGTGGCGGAAGAAATTCCCCGATTCGAGCCCGGCCGCGGTGAAGGATTTCGAAGCCATGGTCCACGGCTACTGGGGCACCATCCTCAGCGTCGACGACAGCGTGGGCCGGATGCGCGACTACCTCGAAAAGACCAGCCAGCTCGATCGCACAATCATCGTTTTCCTCGGCGACAACGGCCTGCTCGAAGGTGAGCACGGTATGGTCGACAAACGCACTGCCCACGAACCCTGCCTGCGCATCCCGATCATCGCCCGCGGCCCCGGCCTGCCCGCCGCCAAGGTGGAATCCAAGCAAGTCCTCACCGTCGATCTCCCCCCGAGCCTGCTCGAACTCTGCGGCGCCCAGCCCTTGGAAAAGATCGCCGGTCATTCCTGGGTGCACCTGGTGAACAAGGGTGACCCCGCGTGGCGCACCGCGTGGTTGTACTACTACAACTACGAAAAGCAGTTCCCCTACACCCCGAATATCCGCGCGCTTCGCACCGACCGCTGGAAATACATTCGTTATCCGCACGGCCCCACTTTCTCCATCCTGGAGCCGGACCAGCACCTCGACGAACTCTACGACCTCCAAGCCGACCCGGGTGAATTGAAGAACCTGATCAACGACCCCGCGCAGGCCGAAAACATCAAACAGCTCAAAGCCCAGCTCGTTGCAGAAATGGCCGTACTCGACCTCACCCCGGCCAAAGACCGCATGCCCGTGGATGAAGGTGTGAAGAGCGAACTGCCCGACGCGAAGATCCGCTGATCGTTTCGGACTACGGGATCAACTCTCCGGCATCGACAGCCGGAGCGAAGCGGAGACAGTCGAAGGCAAAGCGATGCCCTCCAATTTGCAAACCCGCGCGGCCTGAAACTGGAGGGCACCGCTCCGTCGGTGCCGGTCGAGCGACTCTCGCTGCAAAAGGGGGATGTGAATCCGCTCAGTTCAAACCAAAGACCAGCCGCAGAAACCGCACCGTCGCCCCACTGTCGCTGACCTCAAACGCCACCCGCAGAAATCCCGCGGGCACCCCGGTCTGATCCACCGAGGAAACCTGCGTCACACCCGTCGTGGTCCAGCTCTGCGCGTTGCTGATCGTCGTGGTGGTTTGCGCCGCCAGCGTCAGGGCCGCGTCGGTATTGCGCACGATCGCGGTGATTCGCAACTTGCCGGCGAGACGTTCGAGCACGGGTGCAGTGGCGCCCGCGTCAGCCAGCACCGGTGAGCGACCGAGACCGTATTCGAGGAGGTTCACCGAGCCGTCGAAGTCGGCATCGAAAAGCATCGCCGCTGAACTGCCATCGAGCCCGTAGGTCGAAGCCCAGTTTTGAAACGCTGGCGCGGCGGTGATGGCGAGTTGATCGAGCTGGATGTTCCCTGTGGTCTTCGCGCTGTAGAGAAACTTCACGTAACGAGTCGTGAGATTGAGCGTGTCGCTGAAGGTCTGCTCGGCGCTGGTTTTATTCGTCACGGTGCGAACGGTAGAGAAGGTCGTGCCGTCGACAGATTGCTGGACGAGGAATGTGCCGGTCGTGCTGGGGTTGCCCTTCAGGATGTAGCTGAGTGTGCTCGGCGCGGATGAAAAAGCGATGGTGAGCTGGTCGTTGGCATCGTCGAATTTAGCTGAGCCCGTCCCCATATCCGTACCGAGGCTGGTGGTGTAGGTGTTGGTGCCGGTGCTGAGAAAACCGCTTGGCAGCGTGTCCCAAGGGCCCCCATAGGCGACGGGAAGCGAAGTGGGCGCAATCTGCGGATCATCATCATTCACCGTTACGGTCATCGCCGTCGGCTTGATCGCCGAATAACGTGCATCGCTGCTCGTCACGATATGCTGCACCGTCGCAGTGATCGGCGCGGATTCATACACCGTGTCGTTCACCGCGCTAAGCGTCACGGTCTGGGCCTGATTCCAATTGCTGCTCGTGAAGGTGAGGCTCGCCGGCGAGACCGCGACCTGATTGTTCGGGCTGGTGGCAAACGTGATCGTCACATCCGCCGTGGGCTGGCTCGCGAGGACCAGTGTGTAGCTGTCGCCCGCACCACCCTCGGTTACGGTTGCTGCGAGTTTGCTCTGCCGAAATGTGCCCCAGATCTGCGCGATGTATTCCGGATGATCGATGAACGGGTTCCGATTGTGCTGATAGTCGGTGTACGTTTTTTGATTCCGCCGCCGTTCTTCCGGGCTCACCGGGTCCTCGTCGTTCCAGCGGAGCAGGGTGGAGAGATTCGCAAACTGACCAATCGAAGCATTGGCCGTATTTGCGATCTCCAGGTCCATCGTATTCGCACCCGTCCCATCGTAGCGCGTGGCCATGTAAAACATCGCCCGGGCGAGATCACCCTTCTCCACATCGCGCGGTTCCCAGACATTCGTGGTGTAGCTGCAGCCCGGCGCGAGCGGCGGCACCGTCACCGTGCCGGAGGTCTCGTCGTAGTAACGATTGCTCCGCGAATTGTTCACCGTCTGGAGGCAGGGCCTCAGATTGAAAAGATCGGTGTAATCCGGCCCGGCATCACCATCAGTCGAACCGGGATCGACATTGCCCGGATCGAGCCCAAACGACCCAGGCCACGCGTGCTCCCGGCTCCAGCTGGCGTCTGGACTCGGCCCGCCCGGGTAGTAACTCACGTTTTTTCCGATCGAGGTGCCGGAATAAACGAGGAGCACGTTGGCTGCATTGTCCGGGTCTTCATAGATTCCCCGCAGCGGACCGTAGGTATCGCTGTACGCATACTGGTGATAGTTCGCCGGCGACGCGATGACCTTCAGCGCTGCCTTGAGTGGAGCGCCCGTCAGCCCGCTGGCATTTGCGTAGTAGCCGATCGGCGGGGAATAAGGATCCTCGTCATCGAGCACCGAAAGCGTGGTCGAAGCCCCCGTCGTCCCCGGCGCCGATACCGTCAAAGTCACGGTCTGCGTTCCGTCGTTCCCATCGTCATCCACCGCCCGGATCGGAAAGGCGACGCTGGTCTGCCCCGCTGGAATCGTTAGCGGATTCGGCCCATCGTACGCCGCCTCGGTTGCGTCATTGATCGCCAGCGTCACCGGCAAAGCCGTCGAAGTATCTCCCGTGCGAGTCACGGTCAGCGTCGTCGCATTGGCTCCCGCGCTTTCGCTGATCGAAGTCGAGGACAAGCCCGCGGAGAGCGTTGCGGTAACCTGGGCGCCGGAAATGCTGAGGTTGTCGATCGACAGCCCAGCACTGGCGCCGCTTTCCGTGCCGCGCCAGATCGCCCAGCGGATTTGCACCTTCGGCTGATTTTCCGCGCTCGCGGGCAAAGTAATCTGGGGCGACGTCTGCACCCCGGTGGATCCGCCCGATTGGCTGAAGGGATTCGCCCCCGTCGTCGGGGTCAGAGTGCTCCATGCCCCACTCTCCCCGACCCGATACTGGCAGACCACCCCAATGGTGCGCGTTTGAGTCACTTCCATCCTCACATCGTAGCTGAGCACGATGTTGTTCCAGCCGGTGGTATTGATGGCGCACGCGAGCTGGTTGGCGCCGTCGGGGGAGGCGCCACTGACCTGAATGTAAAAACGAGCATCGCCTCCGATGGCCAGCCCGGAGGAACCACCCGTGGTGGTAACGGCCGTTCTACTGACCACGGTCGCATCGCCGCTCGGTGTACTTGAGGCAGCCAGCGCGCTGGTGCTGATCGATCCACCGTTCAGCCCATTCCACGCCGCGATCCCCGCCGGAAGAGACGAAAACGCTGCCGTCCCGAAATTCTGCACATACGGCAGCGATTGCGGAGTCGGATTGGTGATCTGGGCGTGCGAAAGACCAGCACACACCAGCAAGGGGAAAACAAAGGCAGCCCAGCGGGGCCAGCAGCTCATCTTCACAGCGCGGAAGTCGGGGTTTCTACCCGAAAAATCGTCCACAGCAATGAATTCTCTGTAACGATTTCCCGGAGGACACCGCGAAGCTAGCGGCGCCCGACAAAAAACTTTGCTTCCCCCCGCGCCCCTCGTTACCGAGCATCGCCCTCTCCGTGAAGAAGCTCATCATCCAAATGCCCTGCTACAATGAAGAGGGCACTCTCGCCATTGCCCTCAACGCGTTGCCCCGTCAGGTCCCGGGGATCGACAAGGTCGAGTGGCTGATCATCAACGACGGTTCGGCCGACAAAACCATCGAGGTCGCCAAGGCGAATGGTGTCGACTATGTCGTCGACCTCGGCACCCACCAGGGGCTGGCCCGCGGCTTCATGGCCGGGCTCGATGCCTGCCTACGGCATGGCGCGGATATCATCATCAACACGGACGCCGACAATCAGTACAACGCCGATGACATCCCGAAACTCGTCGAGCCCATCCTGAAAGGCGAAGCCGAGATCGTGGTCGGCGCCCGCCCGATCACCGAGATCGAGCACTTTTCCCCGCTGAAAAAAACCCTGCAAAAGCTCGGCTCCTGGGTGGTCCGCGCCGCCAGCGGCACCGAGGTGGCCGACGCTCCCAGCGGTTTCCGCGCGATGAGCCGGAAAGCCGCGCTGCAGCTGAACGTCTTCAGCCAGTACACCTACACCCTGGAGACCATCATCCAGGCCGGGCAGAAAAACATGGCCATCGTCTCCGTGCCGATCCGCACGAATGGCTACCTGCGCCCCTCGCGGCTCATGAAATCGATGCGCGCCTACATCCAGCGCTCGATCCTCACGATTCTCCGCATCTTCATCGTCTACAAGCCGCTGCGCTTTTTCACCCTGGCTGGCGCGGTGCCTTTTTCGATCGGCACGCTCATCGGTTGCAAGTGGCTCTATCACTTCATCGTCGAGGAAAGCACCCGCACCCGTCTGCCGAGCTTGATCCTCGCGGCGATCCTCATCCTCATCGGCGTCCAGCTTTGGATCTTCGGCATCGTCGCCGACATCATCGCGGTGAATCGCAAACTGCTCGAAGACATCCAGCAGCGCGTGAAACAGATCGAGTATCGCTGAGCGTTTTTTCCGCCTGTCTCTTTCCATGAAAGACCTCTTCGCACGCGAAGCCCTCGCGCTGATTCCCAAAATCCTCACGCTTCAGGACCGCAACGCGCACTCGCCGACCTACGGCTGCTTCGATCGCAATTTCTGGCACTATAAGATCATCGATTTCCCCAGCGGCATGGCTGCGGAATTCGTCTGGCCGCTCGCACTCGCTTACAGCCTGCCGATCGAAGGCAACCCGTACTACCAGCAGCCCGCGATCAAAGAGTGGGCTGCGGCAGGGATTCGTTACGCCGCGCGCAGCGCGCACTCCGACGGCTCCTGCGACGATTATTTCCCCTTCGAAAAAGCCGCCGGTGCCGCCGCGTTTTCCCTGCTCGCCGGCATGGAGAGCTATACGCTCCTCGGCTTGCACGATGAGGAATTGCTCGAGTTTTTCGCCCAGCGCGCCGACTGGCTTTCCGATCACCATGAAAGCGGCCGGCTCACGAATCACCAGGCGCTCATCGTCCTCTGCCTCGACAAAGCCGGGAAGATTTTCGCCTCGGACCGGTGGGATAAACTCAAGGCCAAGCGCCTCAAACGCGTCCTCGAATGGCAGGATGAAGAAGGCTGGTTCGCCGAGTATGAAGGCGCCGATCCCGGTTATCACACGCTCACCTGCGGCCTGCTCGCGCAATACCTCGCGCTGCATCCGGAGCTGACCGAGCTGCGCACCGCGCTGGAAAAGGCGATTAAGTTCGCCAGTCACTTCGTTCACCCGGACGGCTCTTTCGGCGGCGAATACACCAGCCGGAATACCTACAACTATTTCCCCCACGGCTTCGAAATCGCCGGGCAGTGGTTCCCCGAAGCTCCGGGCCTGAACGATCGTTTCAGCCGCGGCCTCGAAAAGGATCTCGGCGCCTGTTACGCCGACGATCACATCCTCGGCCACCACGCGTGGAGCTACTTGCTCACCTGGCAGCACTGGCACGCGCAACGCCCGGCCGCGACTCCGGCCCCGGAAGGCCGCACGCACTTCAAGCACGCCGGCCTCATCGTCGAGCGGCGCGGTGACACCACGCTCTTCCTCGCGCTGAACAAAGGTGGCGTCTTCAAGCTCTTCCGCGGCGACAAACTCGTGCACAGCGATACCGGTTTCTCTGTCGTCACGACTGGCAAAAAGCGTCGCGTCGCCGTCGGTCACCTGGTCGCCAAATACCACTGCGATATCACCGACGACGCCGTCGAGCTTCGCGGCAAACTCGGCTGGGCCAAGACCAAGCAGATGACCACCTTCAATCTCGTGGTCCTGCGCGCGCTCATGTTTACGGTCGGCCGCTTTTTCCCCGACCTCATTCGCAAGCTGCTCCAGCGGGTGCTCATCACCGGTAAAAAATCCGCGCCCTTTGAATTCACGCGCCGCCTCAGTTGGCAATCCGGCTGGCTCGAAGTGGCCGACGAATTGCGCGCCAAGAGCTGGCTGTCCGTCGACGAGGTCGGAGTCGGCCCGGCACAGACCAGCATCTACGTGGTCATGAGCCGTACCTATCAGGCCGGGCAGTTGCAGCCCTGGCAGGATTTGACGGCCGATGTGAAACGGTTGACCGAGGGCGATCCGCTCAAGGTCACCCGCAAGTTCTGATTCCGTGAACGACAACCTCCGCAAAGCGCTTCAGGTCATCGCAATCCTCGCGATTCTCGCGTCGATTATCGTGATGCGCGATGAGGAGCCGATCACCCCGCCGTCGGATGCCATCCCGGAGGAAGTCCCGGAAAAAGAAGAGCCGACACCGAACGTGCATTTCGACGAACTCGCTCCGGCCGCAGGGGAAAAGAGCGAGCCGGTCGAAGCTGTCACCACCGCCAGGCCGGAAAGAGGGCAGATCGCGGTGCGGCCTGGGATCCCCGTGGCGGGCGAAGACGCCGCCCTCCTGCCACCGCTGGTGCTGGAAAAAGGCGAGCAGGGTTGGGAAGCACAGATCCGGTATATTTTGGAAACGCCGAATATCACGGAGAGTGAGAAGGGGAAGCGGCTGCTGGCGCTGATGCCGACGCTGCCGGTGCAGGGACGCGAGACGGCGACCGAAGAAGCCATTCGGCGTCTGCGCGATGAGGACTACGGCTCCGTGCGAAATGTCGTCACGAGCCCCGCCACTTATCCGCTCGCTCAGGCCGTGCTGTGGCAGGACTTGATGCAGCGTCCGAAAGAAATCTCGCTGCCCACGCTCCTGACGATCGCCCGGAATCCCGAGCATCCGTACGCCGAAGCCGCCGTCGACAATCTCGACTACCTGGTCGGCAAAAACTATGGCCGCGATTGGGCTCGCTGGGATGCCGCCGTCCGGGAAAAGCTCGCGGCCCCTCCGACCCCACCCAGACCATAGGGCAGGTGATTTGCAGCTTGGCGGCCTAAGCTTCGGCTGGTAGTCGGTTTATCTGTAACGGACTCCAACTCTACTGATCTGACTATGAAGACCCTCCAACTCCTCGCTCTCAGCCTCGCCTTCGCTCTCCCGGCCTTTGGGGAAGAACTCCAGGGTGAAGCCACCTGCGCCAAGTGCAACCTCAAGACGGCGGACAAGTGCACGCTCGCGCTGACCGTTGAAAAAGACGGCAAGAAGGAAACCATCCTCGCCGAACAAAACGACGTCGCGAAAGGTTTCCACAAGCAGATCTGCCAGGACACCAAGACGGTGAAAGTCGAAGGCACGGTCACGGAAAAAGACGGCAAGAAGGTCATCGCCCTGACCAAGATCGAAGCCAAGTAAGGCGTCACCGGCCACGCGGAGGAACGTAGGCGGCTCTTCCCAGAGCCGCCCCGGTTCACACGCGCGCAGCGCCAAATTTTTCGGTCCGTATTCCACGCGACCACATCGACGAGGCGGCTCTGAAACGAGCCGCCTCTGTCGTTTTTGGAGCGGCGGATTTGCACCTTGGATTGGACTACGCGTACAACCTTCCGGCACCGCGCCGTTGGTGACGGGCGAGCGACTCGGCTGCTCCTCCTACCTACTTCCAAGCCGCCAGCCAGGCCTGCGCGCCGGCGGTGTCGCGGATCACGAGGTTCAGCACGTCGTACTCACCGACAAAAGGCGACTTGGTCACCACCGGCGTAGCCTGTCCCGCGGGCGGTAGATCAAACCCTCGCGGCAGGATTTCCCCGCGGGCTTGATCCATGATCAGCACATTGTCCTGCGGCGTGCCAAAGAGGACGAGGTCAGTCGACGACGTCTTCCACTGCGGGTAGCGATTCGGCGAACGCTGCGGTTGCAGCCCGGTGACCACGCCTTCCGGCGCCACCTTGCCGAGCCGGACTTTCCGACCCGATTGCTCGAAACGGGTGACCATCTGTTTTGCCACCTCGACGAGTGCGGCATCTTTTTCCTGGGCCGGGGTGAGCGCAATGACCAGTGGCACCTGCTTGCGACCGAGGAATTTTTTGAAAGGCGCATCCGGCGCTTGCGGGCGCGGCGGCGGGGCGGCCACGGCAATGGCCGCCGCGGCTTGACTACTCAGCAGTTCGACCGCGCTGACCCGATTCACGCCCCGGCTGAGCAGCGGCCAGGGCAGCGACACCGTCTCGCCGCTCACCGCCGAGATCTTCGCGATCGCGAGATCATCCTTGAAGCTACTCAGCTCGATCGGAATGCCCCGCATTTCGGCGCCTTGCGCGGAACGCACCTCCACCTGCACCCGACCCGGTTCCGCACTCGTCAGCGCGATGCTCGCGACTTCCGCCGGCGGGAGTGCGAACCATTGAAAACCATCCTTGGTAAAGTCGACCTGCGCGGCTTCCTCCGCCGTCACTCGGACCCCACGCCGAAGATCGTAGATCGGGCGATCGGTGTGCCACGTCAGGGTAGCCGTGCGCGGCTTTACATAGAGGCTCGCATTCGCCTTTGTTTTCCAGACCTCCAGCTTGTTCGCCCGGGGATCGGGCTGCCGGATGAATTCTTTCGCTTCATCGCCCTCGGCATAGGCCCAATTGACCGCTGTGACGTAAAGGGTGTCCTTCACCCGGGTCGGGATCGCCCACGCGGTGGGATCGCTGGAACTGGCCACCGGTGCCTCGACCCCGTCGAGGGCCTGGCGCAGGATGCGAATGTTGTCCTGGTTGCGGGCGAGTAGTTCCGGGGTGGGGTCGAGTTCGCTTTGCGTCACGTAGGAAGCGACGCGCAGGGTCGTGCGGGTCGCTGGCACCGGGCAGATCGATTCATCGTCGAGCAGGATGCGCCCACCCCGCGCCACGAATTGCTGGAGCATGGTATCGAGCCCGCGCGACCACAGCCACGAAGGATCGGGATTATCCAGGCCCGCGAGCAGGATCACCTTCATCGAAGCCGGTAGCGGTCCGCGCAGGATCTCCTGGTGCGTGATAACTCGCGCCGGCCAGCCCGCCGCGTGGCAAAGCCAAAGTGCCTCGGTCACTTTGCCTTCGTGGGATCCGCGGTAGAGATCCTCCAGTGGCGCATTGGCCCGGGTATCGGCCCGGCGTTGCACCGCTTGCAGGGCTCCGTAGAAGACACCGACCACCGGCTCTGGTTCGGTGGCCGCATAGGCGGCGCCGAAACGATCGACCCACGTATTCAGCTCCTGCTGCGCCGTGGCGAGTTCGGGGCGGCCATTCTCGTTGCCGGAGGTGGGAATGAAATCGGTGCCGAGCCCGCGAATGCCCCGGGTTAGCGCGAGGGCGCAAGCCCGCTGCTGCGCTTCGCGGCCGAAAAAGAGTTTGTAGTTATCGACCAGCGCCCACGTCGCGATATTCGGCTGGTAGCTGCGCAGCCGGTCGAGCAGCGCGACCAGATGCATCGGCTTCGAGGAATGCATCGACCCCGC
>Ga0209050_1002332_pt1 | contig 16678 bp, 14 predicted proteins | sample Araplavi_mTSA_r2_FD_184276 | JGI IMG/M metagenome (GOLD analysis project Ga0209050, IMG submission 184276) | Arabidopsis root microbial communities from North Carolina, USA - plate scrape MF_Cvi_mTSA_r2 (SPAdes) (version 2) | ecosystem: Host-associated > Plants > Roots > Endosphere | place: USA... | reverse complement strand
CTCGGGTGTACCCGATGGCGCAGTAGACGGTGTAGCCCCCATCGAAGGCACGGGCCCTGCCACCGCCGAGCCCGTGGTAGCCACTCCCGTAGAAGTAGCACCGAAGGGACCGGTTGACATCGCCGAGGTCATGCCCCAATACAAAGGCGGCTTGCAGGCCATGGCAAAATATGTACAAAGAAATTTGAAATATCCCGCCGTCGCGCGGCGCATGGAGACAGAAGGTGTTGTCTTCGTAAGCTTTGTGATCGACACCAACGGCCGCGTCATCGACGCCAAGGCAATAAAGGGCATCAGTAAGGAATGTGACGAAGAAGCTGTCCGGATGGTATCCACCATGAGCGAGTGGCTTGCCGGCCGCCAGGGAGGCATGCCCGTCATGGTCCGCATGGTGCTGCCCATCAGGTTCCAGTTGAATCACTAACCCCATCAGACTTCTCCTGTGCGCCCTGCCTACTCGCATCCCCGTTGTATAGGCCATCACCGTTGGTTCGGCGCACAGGGGCAAGATGGATACCTGCTTTCTAAAGGTCCAGCTTTGGAAGGCAGGTATCCTTTTTTCAACACGCCTTGGCGGCCTCCCTCATCCCTGGGAATCAGGCTCCCGTACCAAACGTGTGACGGGCTCTCTCCATTGACCACACCCGCGTTATGTTCGGGTCGGGCTATCCGTTCCAAGTCCGTCGCCCGCACAACCCACCCACTACGGGCTTTCCACTACTATCCCTGGCCGGGCCACCGCCAAACACGTACCCACCATCAAAAATACTCACCACCGCATAACCAACACCAGCATACCCGTTGTCGGTGTCTCCCCAACAACAATTAGCAACAAACAACTTTATGAATAAGCGCCCGAAGCAAAGGAACACAAGTTTGATGTGCGCTCCTTGACTGAGGCGTTTTATGAAATAACGTCGATGCGGAAAGATGTTGTTGGCGGCGCCCAACAACGGCATGGACGCCATAACGGGAGCGTAATAGGTTGGCGATGTTCGTCCGATGTTCTGGCATCATCGGCAGGAGGAACAGAATGTATCGGTCGTTGTTGTTGGCGAAGAACTTTGCAGGGCAACGTGCCGTGTTGATGCACCGGCACAAAAAAAACGCATCCTTCACTTCTTCCCAAACCGATTTCTCAGGGCATAATAACCAACAAGGCATGCAACCAAGGGCACGCCGACAACCAGTAAATTGATCGTGACTTGATTTTCATCAAACGGCAGCTCATCGGTTGCCAGAAATGTCAGAACGACAGCGGACAGGCAAATGATGGCGAGTATGAGTTTGCCGATCCTGTCCAGGTGAATAGCAAAAACAACAAAACCAAGAGCCACAACCGTCAATAACTCTAAGAGCACCGTCAACAGCACTTCTTCCTGATCGGCATAGGCCGGCGTAGATTGCGCGAGAATGGCTAACGCAAGAACATATTTGAGCTTCTTCATTTGCCAATCTAATAAAATCCCGCCGTTGTTGATCACGTTCACCAATAACAGTACAACCAGCAATCATTATTACGCTTTACCTGCATTTAAACCCCGAACGCAGATACCGAACAATAGCCCCCAGTGAAACTGGGGGAACGCAAAGACGAAAACAACAGCGCCACGCTCGCCTTGAAATCGAAGCGCATCGCGTTCATGGCGCATCGTCGCATCGCCCGGATGCAACGCGCAGTTGCGTGCCAGAACGCACGAAGCCAGATCCAATCGTTCCTGTGGCACTCCATTATAAATTTCCATTTACCCCCGGTTTCACCGGGGGCCATGGTTCGTTAACCCCTTCGGGGTTGTAGCGCTCGGTGGTTTCTTCGACAGCGTCCACCTCTGTCAGTGTTCTTCACCAGCAGCAGAGACCACCAACAAACATTATTATGATTTTACCTGTATTCCTAACCCCGAACGGGGTTACCGAGCAATAGCCCCCAGTGAAACTGGGGGAATGCAATGATGAAAAACAACCGCGCCACGCACGCGTTGAAATCGAAGCGCATCGCGTTCATGGCGCATCGTCGCATCGCCCGGATGCAGGGCGCGTACTGAAGCAGCCACAGAACATAATGATAGGGGGACCACAATCATGAACCTCCCAAGCCCGCTACGTAATTGATTTCCCATGATGCACCAATATCTCCGACCCCTCCGCCAGGAAAACCGATAAGGGTTTTTGATCATTCAAGAAACCAAATCCCGCTCCGTATACTTTCCCGAAATCCACGTTCACCGAATACTCCACGGTCCGATAAACCTCCCACGCCACATGCTCCACCCGATACTCCGAAGTTTTATTTTCCTTCAGCCTCGTGTAGCCCCAATAATGATCCGTAATAAATTCTTCCTCACTCCCCGCCACAATGGGGCTGGATTGGGATGAGGTGGTAACATCCATTGAATGCCACGTCCCCTTCTTCCAATGATATTCCACCCGAAGCCTGTCCTTTTGAGTGTCCCACACATGCCGCATGGGCATCGTCTCATAGTTCTCGCCATAGAGCGTGTTGGCCACAAACGCCAACGCCGCGCGAGGAACAATCTCCTTGATAAAGACCACACCACGTTTCCATTCGCCCTGCTCGCGGTAGCGCACATAGAACCGCAGGTTCACTTCCTCGAAGTTTACGTGAAAAGGAATTTTAATTCCCATCACGGCCGTATCCACAAACATGAACCCAACCAGGCTCACATAGCAGGTGCCTTGCCAAAGATCGATTTCGGTTTTGTAGGGAAGGTAGGGCGTGAGCGTTGACGGATCTACGGCATAGTTTGCCATCACCAATTTTCGCCAGCCGGCTTTGAGGAAGGGTTTGCTCATCGTTCGGGTGTATGTTTGTCTTTCAAAATGGTTCGAATAACACTTAACGTTACTTCCGCGTCCCACTCATCGAATCCAACGCGATAGTGAATTTCCGGATGGCCGATTTTAAATATGACAAAGTAACTATAGTATTCTTGTATTGCGATCTCATGCCAGGAGAGCGAGCGCGCGGGGGTTCGTATGCCTGAGGCGTCAAGGGTGATCAGGCCTAAGGTAATCGGTAGCGAATTGAAAAAGATGTCTAAATAATGGTCTGCAATGGGGATAAGGAAATAATTCTGAAGATCGGTAACGATGTTCTCGTACCAGAAGTCAAAATCTTTGCGCAGGCCAAAGAAATTTTTTATGACGACGTGAAGCGCTTTGCCGTCTTTGTCTTTTAACGCAAAAACAAACTTCTTACCGACATGGAATTTATACCAAACAATCTCATCCAAGCGGTATTTCAAAGCAATGACGTCTGGCTGGAGAAGTTTGGTGAAGGTGTTGCCGATGGCGTCGTTATTCTCATAGGCAATATACTCCGGCGTGATAATCAAATCCCGTTCCCTGTCTAAGAACCCCGAAACAAGCGTATACTTTTTCATGCCTCGCGTACCCGAGCAGCTACAGCAGCCTCGTATACTTTGGTTCTCGATTCATGAATATATTTTAGCATTCGCTTGTCGGACTGACGCAGATCCCAATAAAAAGAAAGTAAGGGAATGATTATGATGGCGGCGAGGAAAAGCCCGTCCGCAACGTTCACAGGCGTTCTCCGAGCGAAAAAGATAATGGATAGGAAAAAGGCGACGGCAAAGCTTAAGGGCAAATACTGGAACGGCTTATAGGTTAACTTGAGCCACTGTGTATGGTTGATGACAACCACTTTGCCGTAGATCATCACCGACGACCGGTCGTTGCCAAAGAATCTCGGGCTTATGCGAATAATCTTAAACTGGGCTTTGTCCGGGCTCACTTTTCCAGCCCAGGGCTTGCTGGTATTCGTAAACGAAAGTATTCTGTTGAACCGTAACCATTCAAAATCCAAGGATTGCGGGTGGGTGTCGCGAAGGAAATCGTGGAAGAGGTCTTTGTCCCAACGGGAAAGCTTGATGACGCGCTGCCGAAGAATGATCATAACGATAAAATTAAGCATTGCCCGTACGTTAGTTTTAAAACGGGCGAACGACTTACAAGATAGTTATTTTATAAAACATAGTTTTTATAAACGAGGCATTGGCTTCCCTCTCCTAATTTATGGCCAAGCCGCCCCCGACCATGTGTCCCAATCACAAATCCCTACTGCCCACATAACCAACAAAGATGAGTAGCAAAAAAAAATATATGTAAGAGCCCCAAGCAACGAAACGCAAGTTGATGTGGTGGTCCCTGGTTTGTAACATTTTGAGCCAAACTCCCGCCGTTGTCGGCGTTCGTCACCAACAACAGACGCGGCGACAGTCGCTATCGCCGGTCAGGCCGCGGATACTGTGCCGCTATTCGTGGCGCAGGGTGTTAGACGGGTTGGTGAGGGCGGCGCGGAGGGTCTGCACGCTTACGGTGAGCAGGGCTACCAACACAGCGCCGATGGCGGCAAGCGCATACACCAACACATTCATGTCCACATGATACGCGAAGGAGTCCAGCCACGCGCTCATGACAAACCAGGCTACGGGCCAGGCGATGAGGCTGGCGGCGAGGATGAGCACGACAATCTCTCGCGAGAGCAGGGCCAGGATGTTGGACACGGACGCGCCCAGTACCTTGCGAATGCCGATCTCTTTGATGCGTTGCAAAGTATTGAACGTAGCGAGGCCGAACAGACCGAGGCAGGCGATGAAGATGGCCATGCCGGAAAAGATGGTGAAGAGCTGGCTTTGTTGCTGATCTTCTTTATAGAGGTGGCGGTAGCGGTCGCTCATCACCTGGTATTCGAAGGGGCGTGTGGGAAGGAATTCTTTCCATTTCTTTTCGAGGTCGGCGATGGCTTGTTGAAAGTTGTCGCCATCGATTCTAACGGAGACGTTGTTGTTGGAACGGTCGCCGATACGGAAAATCATGGGCACGATCTCCTGGTGCAGCGATTCGAAGTTGAAGTCCTTGACGATGCCGATGAGCTTTCCTGTGGCGTCGCCGGCTTTCAAGTCTTTGCCAATGCCTTCGCCGATCGTTGCCCAGCCGATCTGGCGTGCTGCGGTTTCGTTGATGACGAAGGCGATGGTGTCGTCGCTCGGTATGTTTCGCGAGAAGAGGCGGCCGGCGGCAACTTGGATGTCGTAGGTGGCGAAGAACTCGTAGTCTACTTGCAGGGACCTGAGCAATACGTCTGTAGATACGAGACTATCGCCTTTGACGACGGAGGCGTTGCCTTGCCAGTCGAGCAGCCGGCCGGTAGGGATGCGCGAGGAGCGGGCGATGTTTTGTATGGCGGAGGAGCTGGTGAGCTGGTTGTAGAAGGCGTCGTAGGTATCGGCGAGCTCGGGGTAGCTGCGGAGGGTGATGATCTGGTCTTTGTTGTAGCCGATGTCGCGCGCGTTGAGGTATCCGAGTTGCTGGAAGGTGACGGCGGTGGCGATGATGAGCACGATGGAGATGGCGAACTGTGCGACGACGAGCACGCGCCGTATTCCGCCTTTCCCTTTCAGGGAAGCCTGTTGGCCTTTGAGTACGGCTGCGGGTCTGAAGGCGGCCAGGATGAACGCGGGGTAGATGCCTGCGAGAAGGCCGACGATACAGGCGAACGCTATGGTGCTGATGACGACGGGCCAATGGGTGGTGAGCTGAAAGGCGATCGACTTGCCGGTGAACTCATTCATCCACGGGAGCGCAATGCCGACGAAGGCGGTGGCCAGTATGAGCGCAAACAGGGCGATGAGCACGGACTCGCTGAGGTATTGGCCGATGAGCTGGCTTTTCAACGCGCCCGCTACTTTGCGCATGCCTACCTCTTTGGCGCGTTTGGTGGCGCGCGCGGTGGAGAGGTTCACGAAATTGAAACAGGCGATGAGGACGATGAACAGGCCGATGACGCCCATCATGTAGACGCTGTTGATGTTGCCGTTCACCTCGATCTCATCGTCCAGGTGCGAGCGGAGGTGGATGTCGGCTACGGGCTGGATAGAGAGCTTTGTGGTTTTTGAAGCCACCCAGTTTTGGGGTACGCCCCAGTTGGCACGGCCGTGGGCGCCCATGTGTTTGTCGATGAAGGCGGGCATGGCGGCTTCGAGTTTTTTGGGATCGGCGCCGGGCTCCAGGAGGATGTAGGTGTAGAAGCTGTTGCCACCATAGTCGTTGTCGAACGCATTGGGGCCGAAGATGTTGTTGAGGGTGCTGAAGGCCACGAGCAGATGGGGGTGCCAGTGTGATGGAGCGGGAAAGTCTTTGTAGACACCGGTCACTTCGAGGTCGAGGTTGCCGTTGCCTTTGAGGTGCTTGCCGACAGCGTCGGTGGTGGCGAAATATTTTTGGGCCGCACTTTCAGAGAGCATGACAGAGAGGGGACGCTCAAGTGCTTTGGCAGGGTTTCCGCTAAGCACAGGGATGTCGAATATTTTGAAGACGTCGGGTTCGGCGAAGAATAACTCTTCTTCCTGGGCGGCTTTGGTGATTACACCATTTTCTTCAACGGCTACGTCGAAGCCGTAGCGGCCGTAGGCGAGTGTGCGGGCCATGGCCTGGACCTCGCCAAAGTCGTTTTTGAGGAAGGGGCCGAAGGGTGCGGCGATGCAGGGGAGGTTAAGGGTTGTTTCGCCGTTCTCGCCGAGGAATTCGCGGGTCACGCGATAGGTACGGTCTATGTTGGTGTGATAGCGGTCATAGCTGAGCTCGTCGCTGATAAAAAAGTAGATGAGAAGGACGGCCGTCATGGCAATGGCAAGGCCGGCAATGTTGATGAACGCGGTGAGCTTGTTCCGGAAGATGGAGCGCAGTGCGATTTTGAAGTAGTTCCTGATCATGCTGAGACTGTTAAAGGTCCACCGTTCGCATTCCGCTGTAAAAATTCAAAGGAGTTGACGGTTTCACGAAGGACATTAGCAAAGACTATGCTAAAGCCGAAAAGATTCCATGGATGTTGAAATCGAATGGCGTGTAGCGGGAAGGTGGCCGGAATCGAAACGCTTGGGAGCGGTTTTGGACACTATTAATTTAACGTCATATTTTAGCCCCAGGCTATGCACATCTTTGAAGGTGTGAGGTATTGACGAGTGAGCAACCTAAATAACCCCGGACTTTAGTCCGGGGTACAGATACCTTCTTATAAAGGGCTTTAGCCCTGACCTCTCCCGCGCTGCTGCGGGGACGGTTACATTGGAAAAAAAAATTATATTTGTAACCAGGACAACCGAACATCCCAAAGCCACACCCCGGCAGAAACGTGAAGCGCTTCCGCGAAAGGAGCAAATTGAAACAAGAAGACTTAGCCGAGTTGCTCGGTGGCGCGTGGACGCAGAAGAAGTTGTCGCAGTTGGAGGCGAGGAGGACGATAGAGGAGGAGTTATTGGAGAAGGTGGCGAAAGCGCTTAAGGCGAGAGTCATTATTGAAAGGAGACGAACAGCACCACTATCCAATTAACTGCCCTAATATTGATCGTGTTCGACTAATGTTCGTTGCCATAGTTTTATGCGTGCGGCCCCCCTCGTACCTCGGGTCGGGCTATCCGTTCCAAGTCCGTCCACGCACAACCCACCCACTACGGGCTTTCCACTCCTATCCCTGGCCGGGCCACCGCCAGGCATGTGCCCCCAATCAAAAATCCTCACCCCCCGTATAACCGACAACCGATATAACCAGCAAACATTATTATGCTTTGCCTGTATTGAACCCCGAAAGGGGTTACCGAGCAATAGCCCCCAGTGAAACTGGGGGAGACAAGTGCAAGAAACAATTGCGCCACGCGGGCATTGAAATCGAAGCACTCACGTTCATGGCGCATCGTCGCATCGCCCGGATGCAGGGCGCCGTTGCGGGCCAGAAAATCTGAAGCCAGATGCAATCGCTCCTATGGCCCTCCGTTCAAAATTTTCCTATTTACCCCCGGTTTCACCGGGGGTCATTGTTCGTTAACCCCTTTCGGGGTTGTGGTGCTTGGGTTTTTCAGGCGGCGTTTCGCGCGATATTTGTGTCGCGTGGGTCTCTTCCCTTCGGGGATGGTTACAATGGAAAATAATTTATATTTGTAACCATGACAACCGAACATCCCAAAGCCACACACCACGGCAGAAACGTGAAGCGCTTCCGCGAAATGAGCAAATTGAAACAAGAAGACCTGGCCGAGTTGCTCGGTGGCGCGTGGACGCAGAAGAAGCTGTCGCAGCTGGAGGCGAGGGAGACGATAGAGGAGGAGTTGTTGGAGGAGGTGGCGAAAGCGCTTAAGGTGCCCGTTGAGGCGATCAAGGAGTATAATGAGGAGACTGTATTTTATAATATTCAGAATAATTATGAAGGGTCAAAGACTTCAGGGGCCGTTCAAAATTACAATTGCACGTTCAATCCGTTGGATGAATTGATGGAGGCGAATAAGCAGATTGCAAAGCTCAATGCGGCGTTGTTGAAAGAGAAGGATGAGAAGATTGCGTTGTTGAAGAGTATAAAAGGGAAGAAGAAATAACCACATTCATATCGATTCATCAACGCTGGACAAAGTCACGTTGCAAGTAGCCACTCAACAATGGAGTTGATCAAAGACATAAATCAGGGTGATGTATTGACGTTTAAGGCAAACGATGGAAAATATAAAGCCATTCTTTGCACAAGCACATACAAGCAGAGAAGTCCGTTCTTTTATAATTTCGTGGCCTTAACTTACGACAGTTTCGAATGGCCGCAACTTAAGGACATTAGAGCGGCTCACTTTTATGGAAAAGGAAACATCAAGGATGACTACTTCAAATACTCAGACGTTCAACGGGAGAAAATTTGGGCGGTACATCCCGAAATTAAACCGTACAGCCTCGGAGGCTATGGACTGCTAATTGTGAGAAAGGACTTTATGAAATTTCGTAACAAAATGGAGTACGTAGGCAATCTGCGGATAGTAGACCATCTTGAAAAGAACGGAAGTGGGAGCATGAATGCAAGTGACTGGGATTTGCTTGCGGACTTCTTTGTGGACCGGTACAAGAGCGTTTTGGAAGAAAGGGGACAGAATGCTTTTAAAGTGGAGGCTATAGTTATTGACTGAGCGTGTGGTAAGTTGGGAAGTAAGCGATTTTGCGAGCAGGAGAGGATAGGAAGATGCCTTGGCGGGAAGGATGTTGATTGGTAAAAACAGCAGACAAACGGAAGCCTTTGCTGTTTATATTGCTTAACTCCAAATAATTGCCAACCACCGAAAACCGTCTCATTCCGTTTACAAAATTCGTTTATGGCAAACTTCAAAATAATTGCGATTCGCACTGGGAAAAGGCGGCGCGTCAAAGGGAAGGATACTTCTGATTTTCTTAAGACCCTGCAACCTGATACAATCTTTCCATTCTACACCTATTTTTCTTTTCCGAAGGACAACTTTGATGAAGTCCTTTATGATTCGGTCAAGGAGATGGATTTGTACAATATCGACAGAGCGGAGGAGCGGCGGGGCAGGTATGAGAGGAAACGACCATATATAAATATAAACGCCATTGTTGGTGTTAACGGATCAGGCAAAAGCACTTTGGTGGAGTTGCTATACTGGGGGATATACAATATTGGATGTCAACTAAGCTTATTGGAAGATAAAAAAGGCAAACCATCAAGAGCTCATGACTTCTTGGATTTTGAAATTTTATACACTTCTGATAAGCGCAGTTTCTATTGTTTGAAATTCATGGGATCGACTGTTGTTAAGTTCCGTTATTCAATTAAAGGTCGATTGATTAAGCAGTTTAAAACCGGACAACAAATCAAGGTAATAAGCGATCTTAAGGATTTCTTTTACACGGTAGCCATCAATTATTCCCACTATTCTCTCAATACAAGAGAAGTTGGAGATTGGCTGCATCCACTCTTTCATAAGAATGATGGCTACCAGACACCAATAGTGTTAAACCCCCTTCGGGATGAAGGCGAAATAAACATTAACAAAGAAGCTTATCTCCTTCGTAGGCGCCTTCAAGCCAATATTTTGGAAATTGTTCCCGGCGGGAATGAGTCTAGAAGTTTAAGAAATTTAGGTGGCGGTAAAATAGCAAAGACCTTCAGTCTAGTGTTCAACGCACCCTCAGAATTGGAATTGTCAGAGCCGATAAGTCGAGATTTGCGCAACAATATTATTCTCGGACTCGAGAGGTTTTATGATGTCAATGTCACCAAAAAGCAACTGGACGAAAGTTATTTTATCAATATCTCGATAAAATATATCGAGAGAAAGCTTAAAAAAATTGCGCGTAGCTATCGGCCGTATTTTAAATATCAAAGCGAAAATGGTTCTCTTAAGAACGTTCAAGAGTTTCTCCGAGAGCTTCGACTTACCGATAGTCACATTACTTTCAAACTAAAAGGAGTCATTTTATACATCAAATATTTCAAAGAGATATTTGGTAGTGGAAATATTTCATTCAAGAAGCCATTGAGTATTGACGTAGAGAAGATGTCTCGAACGATCAGAGAAATTGCCAGCAAGGAGCGATTCCTGGTCAATACATTCATGATGGCTCCACCTCCCTTTTTTACGACGGAAATTGTTCCATCGAAAGGGGGGCGAATGGATTTGCTGAGCTCTGGCGAAAAGCAACGCATCCATAGCATAAGTTCAGTAGTCTACCATTTAATAAATCTCAACTCTGTCGAACGTCAAAAAAAACGTCGGCAATCTGACTATGTGGCTTATAATTCGATCAATCTCGTACTTGACGAAATCGAATTATATTACCACCCGGAATGGCAAAGACGTTATGTGGCCGATCTGTTGGACTATATAGGCAATATTGGTTGGCGTAACATTGATCAAATTCGCTCCATTAACATTACTTTCCTTACTCATTCGCCATACATATTATCGGATATACCAATAAATCATGTGTTGAGACTTGAGGAAGGGCGCCCTATTTCAAATTTAGATCGTGAACAAACCTTTGGAGCAAATATCCACGAGTTGCTAGCGAGGGACTTTTTTATGCGTGACGGTTTCCTTGGGGAATGGGCCAAGAGACAGATCGAGTATGTCATACGCGTCCTCGATCGCGCACTGGGTACACGCGGGACTCGGTCCAAAATTGATCCGGAGAGTCTCACTTTCATAAATAAACTGATTAGTGTTGTTGGTGAGCCTATTGTGAAAGCTAAACTTCAAGATATGGTGGCAACACTTGAAGGACCTGAGCAGCAACTCGAGATTGCTAAAAAGAGGATTGCAACGATCGCTCGTGAAGCTGGCATCTCTGTTACTTTCTAAAATAGACTCGAAATGTTATATATTGATATAAATAGTATAGAGGTCTCAAAGGCAAGAGTTGAACATGTTGCTTTCTTCAAATGTAGGGTTACGAAGAAGCTCACAGGTACTAATTGTCAAACCGCAAATTGTCCGATTTGCAACAAGACAAGGATTCAACGTTGGAAGTCAAGAAGAGCAATTAAGGATAGGGTAAAACTTTTTCTTAATGCGAAAATAATCGAGGAAATTTTGCAGGGAGTGCCCAAAAACCTCGTCAAAATTAATCGCAAGCTTTTCGATAGCGTGCTCCCCATCTCTGGTAGAACTAAGCTCCGACAATACCTATTGGCAAAAGACAAGCAAAGATCGGCTAAACGTTTCAAGATAATTCATAATTTATTCGAAGACCTCAATAAAGTCTTCGATTATAATTGGTTTATAGACCAACCTCCGACCGGTGTCTACAGCGCTTACAAACTCGCCCTAAATCTTGATCGGCGGTCCTGTACGTACTGCAATAGAACATATACTACTACAATGACGACTGACAATGGTGAAAAAGTGATGCGTCTACATTTCGATCACTGGTATCCAAAGTCAAAATTCCCACTTCTAGCGATTTCCTTCTATAACCTTATTCCAAGTTGCTACACATGCAACAGTTCTGTGAAGGGGGATATTGAGTTAAATATTTCTGATCACATTCACCCGTACGTAGATGCGGCTCAGACAAGTGATTTTGAATTTGATTTTTATTTTGATGGAGGTTTGAATAGATACAAGATATTTTTGGTCAAGAAAGGTGATGCTCGTGCAAAATCGACCCTTGAAAAACTAAAGATTGATGTCGTATACAATTCCCATTTGCCTGAGCTTGAAGACATGATCTTAATTGAGAAGTCGTACTCTAAGGTTTACATTGATGAAATTAAGAAGCTATTTAAAAACAGCAACTTGACCGACAATCAAATCTATAGGATTCTATTTGGAACAGAACTCGATATAGTTGATTTTCACCGACAGCCTCTGAGCAAATTTAAGAAGGACATCTTGAGGAAAATCGGGCTGATCCCCTGAAGTCCAGTGCGGACATTGGTTGATCTATCGTGTTGGGGCTCTTGCTTGCGATCAATGCGCCGGGGATAGGCCGTGTTGGCTGGAATCAGAAATTGTACTCTGGAGGGAATCTGGATACTGCTCCCCCCAACGAAAAAGACCGCCAGGTAAGCGGTCTTTTCATTAGGTTAGGTTAGGTAGAGAGTTTTATCAAATTCTTCTTTTTTGGTTACTGATATACAAGTATAAGGAAATTTCCGGAATCTAACCAAGCCCAGGGATGACCCCAATTTCGGGAAAATTAAAAGCTTTGTTAAATTAGCCCCCTATGAACACATTTCGCATTAAGGCCTTCGGCATCACGAAGGATTTCCTGGGGGGAAGGGACTCGGAAGTGACGGTCGAAGGGAATACCGTGGGGGCCTTGAGGGCCGAATTGACCACAAAATACCCCCAATTGCTGGGTTTGCGCTCCCTCTACATCGCCGTGAACAACGACTATGCCGACGAAGACCGGGTGCTGACGGCCGCCGACGAGATCGCGCTCATTCCGCCCGTGAGCGGGGGCTAATGCGATTTTCTGTTGTGATTTGGGTGGCATTTCGTTACCTTCATCACCTCTTCCTTATTGTTCAATCCAACCCTATTAAAACATGATTAAAATAACGGAAAAGCCCATTGACATTCAGAAGGTCATTGATACAGCTTCGTGCTTAGGTGCCGGAGCTGTAAATGTTTTTGTCGGTACCGTACGCAATCAGGCGAACGGAAAGAACGTGGTTTGGCTGGAATATGAAGCTTACGAGACGATGGCCGTAGGCGAGATCAGGAAAATTATAGACGATGCGTCACACCGATGGCCCTTGTTAGGGTTTGCCGTCAGTCATCGCATTGGTACGTTGAAACCCGGGGAGGTAGCAGTAGTGGTAGCGGTTTCCACACCTCATCGTAAAGATTCTTTTGATGCGTGCGAATATATCATTGACAACGTAAAGATGAACGTGCCCATTTGGAAGAAGGAAGTTTTTGAAGATGGCGAAGAGTGGATCTCTGCACGCCCTGCGGCGGTAGCGGAAAAAGCCTGAGCCGGGTTGGTCAAATAGCTGGCAATAAAAAAAGGCCCCGGTGTCGGGGCCTTTTTCTTTTTTATCCCATCGCGATCACGAGGGCCGAGACAATCAAGACGGCTACCGTGAAACCTGCCGCCAAAGCGATGAACAAGTCGCGATGGATGGGATTGATGTGAAGTTTAAGCGTTTTCATACCAACTAAGTTTAAATGTGAGAGGATTAGTTTTCACCCCTTAACGCTTAGATAACCCAAAAAGTTGTTCCAGTAACCGGGTCCCGTTGTATTAATTTCAAAAAAGAGTTTGCTGTGCCTGTATCTTTTTCGAAATTCTGCATTTAGAATTCGAAACCTGAACTCATAAAACCACGAAGTTGTACGTGCACAAGGAAAATATCCAACCCCGCGAGGAAACGGCCGACGAAGCGTCGATGATCCGGCAAGCGCAAGCCAACCCCGAAGCATTCAGGCCTTTATATGAGAAGTATTTCAAGAAGATCTTCCTCTTCGTGCTGCACCGCGTAGGCGACAAAGCGCTCACGGCCGACATCACTTCGCAGGTCTTTCTTAAAGCTTTACTTCACCTGGACAGGTATGCCTTCCGTGGTCTCCCGTTTTCGGCCTGGCTCTTCCGCATCGCGCTGAACGAGTGTCACGATTTCTTCCGCAAATACAAACGCCACCGCGTGGTGAGCCTGGACGAACACACCATCCAAAACCTGCACGAAGAACTCACGGCGGCTGCTCGACAGGAAGACCTGGAGCAACAACTGCCCCTCATCCTGCAACAGCTGAGCGCCGACGACCTGCAGATCATCGAGCTCCGCTATTTCGATCAACGGCCCTTCCGCGAAGTGGCCGACATCCTGGGGATCAGTGAGACCTATGCCAAAGTGAAAGTGTATCGCGCCCTGGACCGAATGAAAAAACTCTTTTTGAAAACGACTTGAGAAACGAAATGAAACAATCCCTTACGATAATGAAACACAAGCCCGAGCTCCCGGATGATGAGATTCGAAGCTACATGGACTTCGACCGCCTCGTGGCCGACAAGCAACTGGCCGTGCGCATGAATAAAAAGTATACGGTCGTGAAGTGGTCGCTGGCCGCGGTCACGCTCCTGGTTTTGGTGGGCGGCGGTCTTTATTTCTTCCGGGAAGAACAAAAGCCTGAGCCTGTTCCGCCACAGGAAACCCTTCCGTCAACGGAGTCCGTAGCGACACCATCCAAGACCGACCCCAATGTGTCGGAAGTAAAGCCGGAGGCTACTGTTCCGTTGAGGAAGGAAGAGGGTCCGGCACAAGCCGAAGAAACCAAAAAGGTCCGGGCGAAGAAAAATGATCCCAAGCCCGCCAGTGGCACCATCTCTTCTAATAAAGTGGAAGATGTTTATGTGCAGGCCGAGCCGGTGCAGGGATATGCTTTGTTGTATGCTTATTTCAATGACCACCTGGTCTACCCGCCGTCGGCCGTGAAGGATTCTGTTCAGGGGGTGGAGACGATTTCGTTTGTGGTTAGTGCCGAAGGGAAGGCAGAGAAGGTGGAGGTGAAACAGTCGCTGGGTGAAGCGTTCGATAAGGAAGCGCGCCGGCTTGTGGCTGGAATGCCTGCCTGGAAACCGGCAACGCTCAATGGCCGCCCGGTGCCCAGCAGCATTGCGCTGCCCATTACCTTTCAAATTCAGAGAATCAAATCAAAGGAATAGCTATGAGACGCCCGTGGACCTTATTGTGCTTCCTGCTGATGGTGGCCATGACAGCGACTGCGCAGCAATTTGCCAGGCAAACCGACATTGCCCTTCCCGATTCCATCGCCACGGCCTCCACACAATGGGCCGACCTCGACAACGATGGAGTATTGGACATCCTGTTGCTCACAAAGTCGCAAGCCGGAAGGAGCTACCTTCAATTTGTGAAGGGCGACACGGTGAACACGCCGTTGTTGTCGGCGCAGAAGACCCGGACCTTTGAGGTCTCCGCTTTTGTGGTCACGGATTTTGATCGCGACAATCGCATGGATGTGGTGGTCAGTGGTGTGAAGAATGCAGCGCGCGTAACGGCGGTGTATGTGAACCAGGGAGGATTTGTTTTTGCAGAGCAGCCGCTCACCCTAAGGCCGTTCGCGATCTTAAAACGCGCCGACCTTGACAACGATGGCCGCGAAGAATGGATCGCCAGCGGCGAACCCTGGACGTGGGACTATCCCACCACGCTCTACGTCCAACGCGACGACCTCTCCTTTGGCGTATACGACTCCCTGAACATCAAAGCCACCGCCCTCGAAACCTTCGACGCCGACGGTGATGGCGACATCGACTTGTTCGTCAGCGGGAGCGTGAAGCCCGATTCATTGTGCACAGGTTTTCTGAAGAACAATGGTAATTTAGATTTCAGGCGTTACCTGACTTCTTCCCGTCAGGGCACAACCTCCATCGGCGACATGAATAGCGACGGCCTGTTCGATGTGTGGGTTGCCGGCAAGGATAAGAACGGCACCTTGTTTACAAGCCTGTATCAAAGCGACAAAGGATTGTACACCAGCGTGTCGTTGCCCATTACATTGAACAACGCACAACTGTTTGTGGCCGACTTCAATTCTAACGGCGTGGCCGATGTCCAGTATCGTGGCACGACTGCAGGTGGTGATGCGGTAAACCTTATCGAATATGCTGCAGGCGACTACGACACGTTGGCCTCGGCCAACCTGATCCAACAGGCTGCCGGCGATCTGGAGCACGACGGCGACCTGGACCTGGTGCAGCTGGTACAAGAAACTGCGCTGCATGTGGTGGTGTATAAAAATACCGAATCCGAAAAGAACAAAGCACCCGCCGCACCGGCCAGGGGCCTGGGGCTGTCGGTATTCAATCGTCTTTTTTTGTATTGGGACGAAGCCGGCGACGACCACACGCCAAGGTCATCCGTGACCTACGATGTTCTTCTGAATGGAACGAAGGAGTACCAAACCGTCAGCTTCGACTGGCTAAACGACAAGCGCCTCGTGTCGGCGCATGGTAACAACGGCACGAACAATTTCAAGTTGCTGAAAGACATTCCGGCAGGCCCCTTCACCTTCTCTGTGCAAGCGGTAGACAATGCGTTGCACGGGGGTAGATTGTGTATCGGAGGCCGGACACCTTGTGCCGACGCCACCACCGAGGAATTGTCGCTTTGTAAAAACGAACAAGCCACCCTCACCGGTCCATCCGAAGCTCTGTGGTTTTCGTTTGCCAACGGATTTTTAGGACAGGGTTCGACGTGGACCATCGGTGCCGATAAAGTCGACACGGTATTCTCCTACACGCCGGCACGCGGTGGCTGTGCAGCGCTGAAGCGTTATACATGGAAGGTAAAGAACGATACCATAAAAACAGAAAAGTTGCAACGCTACGTATGTAAAGA
>Ga0209050_1002328_pt1 | contig 16701 bp, 14 predicted proteins | sample Araplavi_mTSA_r2_FD_184276 | JGI IMG/M metagenome (GOLD analysis project Ga0209050, IMG submission 184276) | Arabidopsis root microbial communities from North Carolina, USA - plate scrape MF_Cvi_mTSA_r2 (SPAdes) (version 2) | ecosystem: Host-associated > Plants > Roots > Endosphere | place: USA... | reverse complement strand
GCTTGCAGGCACTAAGCCCGCGCACGCGGATGATCATTCTCAACTCCCCGCACAACCCCAGTGGCGCATTGATCAGTCGTGCCGAACTCGATCAGTTGGCCGCCTTGATCCGCGATCGCGACATCTATCTGATCAGCGACGAAGTCTACGAACACCTGGTGTACGACGGCGTGCCCCATGTCAGCGTGCTGGCCCATGAAGAGCTGTATCAGCGTGCTTTCGTGGTCAGCTCGTTCGGCAAGACCTACCACGTCACCGGCTGGAAAACCGGCTACGTGGTCGCACCGCCGGCCCTGACGGCGGAGTTGCGCAAGGTGCACCAGTACGTCAATTTCTGTGGTGTGACGCCGCTGCAATATGCCTTGGCCGATTTTATGGCCGAGCACCCTGAGCACGTCGAAGAGCTGCCGGACTTCTATCAGGCCAAGCGTGATCTGTTCTGCGATCTGCTGGCGCCGTCGCGTTTCAGTTTCACTCGGGTTTCCGGCACCTATTTCCAGTTGGTCGATTACTCGCAGATCCGCCCGGACCTCAATGATGTCGAGATGGCCCTGTGGATGACTCGCGAGCATGGTGTGGCCAGTATCCCGATCTCGGTGTTCTACCAGACACCGCCTGAAGGGCAGCGCCTGGTGCGACTGTGCTTCGCCAAGCGTGAGGAGACCCTGCGTGAAGCGGCGGAAAAACTATGCGTGATCTGAGTGCATTGCCGAACCTGACCGTGGCGCTAATCCAGACATCCCTGGCCTGGCACGACCGTCAGGCCAACCTGGAGCATTTTGAGTCATTGCTGGAGCAGGCTCGCGGCGCTGACCTGATCATTCTGCCGGAGATGTTCACCACCGGTTTTTCCATGGAGTCCGAGACCCTCGCGGAATCGGAAAACGGCCCCACCAGCAAGTGGCTGCGGGTTCAGGCGGCAAGACTTGATGCCGTGATTACCGGCAGCGTGATCATCCAGGCCGCCGACGGCAGTCACCGCAATCGCCTGTTGTGGGCACGCCCGGATGGCGAGGTGCTGCATTACGACAAGCGTCACCTGTTCCGCATGGCCGGTGAGCATAACCACTACACCCCGGGCGAGCGTCAGGTGCAGTTTGAGTTAAAGGGCTGGCGCGTGCGGCCGCTGATTTGCTACGACTTGCGCTTCCCGGTGTGGAGTCGTGATGCTCAGGACACGGATCTGCTGCTGTACACCGCGAACTGGCCGGGTGCGCGGCGCCAGCACTGGAACCGCCTGTTGCCGGCGCGGGCGATCGAGAACCTGTGCTATGTGGCGGCAGTCAATCGCGTTGGCACCGATGGCAAAGGCTTTGCCTATACCGGTGACAGCCAGGTGCTGGATTTCCAGGGTGAGACGTTGCTCAGTGCGGGGGAGGCTGACGGGGTGTTCAAGGTGACGCTGGATGCGGCAGAGCTGGCCGCGTATCGGCAGCGTTTTCCGGCGAATCTGGATGCCGATACCTTCGAGTTCACCTGAAATTTTTTCTGTCTGACGGGGCCCCATCGCGAGCAAGCTCGCTCCCACAGTGGTTAGTGTGAACACGGACAATGTGGGAGCGAGCTTGCTCGCGATGGGGCCGGGACAAACAACACAAAAACGGACAGGCAAACAAAAGGCCCCGAGGTGCAAACCCCGGGGCCTTTTGCATTTCAGCGAAGGCCGATTACGCCGCTTTCGCTTCCGGCTGGCTCAGCGAACGGTTCAGCGCGCTGAACAGGGCCTTGAAGCTGGCGGTGGTGATGTTTTCATCGATGCCGACGCCGTGCACCGCACGTTCGCCGTTCACGCGCAGTTCAATGTAGGCCGCGGCCTTGGCATTGGTGCCCGCGCCAATGGCGTGCTCGTTGTAGTCCATGATCTCCACCGGGATCGGCAGACCGGCCACCAGTGCTTCCAGGGCTCCGTTGCCCTTGCCGCGCCAGTGCAGGTTGGTCTCGCCCTGGCCTTTGCTGGCCACTTCCACTTCGACGGCGCTGTGACCGTTTTCTTCCTGCAGGCGATGGCTGACCAGCGCGTACGGGGTGTTGGCCTGCAAGTACTCGCTGTGCAGCAGTGCGTGGATTTGCTGGGCGGTCATCTCAAGGCCCAGGCGGTCGGTTTCACGCTGCACGACCTGGCTGAATTCGATCTGCATGCGACGTGGCAGGCTGATGCCGTATTCCTGCTCCAGGAGGTAGGCGATACCGCCCTTGCCCGACTGGCTGTTGACGCGGATGACCGCCTCGTAGCTGCGGCCGATGTCAGCCGGGTCGATCGGCAGGTACGGCACTTCCCACAACTCGTCCGGTTTCTGCTGGGCAAAGCCCTTGCGGATCGCATCCTGGTGCGAGCCGGAGAACGCGGTGTGCACCAGGTCACCGACGTAAGGGTGACGCGGGTGTACCTGGATCTGGTTGCACTCTTCGACGACTTTGCGCACGCCGTCGATGTCGGAGAAGTCCAGCTCAGGGTTCACGCCCTGGGTGTAGAGGTTCAGGGCCACGGTCACCAGGTCGACGTTGCCGGTACGCTCGCCGTTGCCGAACAGGCAGCCTTCGACGCGGTCGGCGCCGGCCATCAGGCCCAGTTCGGTGGCGGCAACGCCGGTGCCACGGTCGTTGTGAGTGTGCAGGCTGATGATCACGCTGTCACGACGGTTGATGTGACGGCCGAACCATTCGATCTGGTCGGCATAGATGTTCGGGGTCGCGCATTCGACGGTGGCCGGCAGGTTGAGGATCATCTTGTGCTCGGGCGTCGGGTTCCAGACCTCGATGACCGCGTCGCAGACTTCCTTGGCGAACTCCAGTTCGGTGGCGCTGAAGGTCTCCGGCGAGTATTCGAAGGTCCACTCGGTGTCCGGCTGCATCGCTGCGTATTTGACGAACAGCTTGGCGGCGTTCACGGCGATGGCCTTGATCCCGTCCTTGTCCTGGTTGAAGACAATGCGGCGGAAGGAAGGAGAGGTCGCGTTGTACAGGTGAACGATGGCTTTCTTCGCGCCGCGCAGGGATTCGAAGGTGCGCTCGATCAGGTCTTCACGGCCCTGGGTCAGCACCTGGATGGTGGTGTCGTCCGGGATGTGGTTGCCTTCGATCAGGGTACGGACGAAGTCGAAGTCGGTTTGCGAAGCGGCCGGGAACGATGCTTCGATTTCCTTCACGCCGACCTGCACCAGGGTTTTCCAGAAGCGCAGCTTCTTGACGGCGTCCATCGGCTCGATCAGCGACTGGTTGCCGTCGCGCAGGTCGGAACTGCACCAGATCGGTGCGGCGGTGATGGTTTTCGATGGCCAGGTGCGGTCCGGAATGTCGATGGTCGGGAACGCGCGGTATTTCGAAGACGGGTCTTTGAGCATGCTCATCGGGAAATCCTTATTGTGTGGGCCGAAAAAAGGCGGCCTGCCGGTGGATCAAAAGTTCTTGGACTAACGCTTGGGACGAGGCACCACGATTCAGCCCGGCAGTCGTGCACTGACAAGGCACAGGCTGCTGTGCTGACGGAGCTGAATGAGGGTGTGAGAGGTTTTCATGCCTTCAACCCTAACCGCGGGGGGGAAGGATGGCAAGCAGTCGAAAAAAATTGAGAGGAATACTCGTGAGCGAGTGTTTATCGAGATTTTATTGCTTCAAATGGTTGCGATGATCTTGTTTTTTGCGCGAGGTTCAGTCGGCGCGCAATTGGTGTTGGGCATGGCTGGACGACTTTCGGTGCCTGTGAAATTGCCATCGCGAGCAAGCTCGCTCCCACATTGGATCTGCGTGAACACGGACACTGTGGGAGCGAGCTTGCTCGCGATGGCGTCAGCTGCCTTACGCAATAATCAAGGTTGAAACGCACCAATGAAGATGGCCGGATCCACTCGCGCATCGTTCAGGCTGACGTTCCAGTGCATATGCGGTCCGGTCGCCCGACCAGTCGCCCCGACCTTGCCAACCACACCACCCCGGGCCAGCTGTTGCCCCACCTTCACGTCGATTTTCGACATGTGGCAGAACATGCTGATAAAGCCCTGACCATGGTCGACGAACACCGTATTGCCATTGAAGAAGTAGTTGCCGATCAGGATCACCTTGCCCGCGGCCGGTGTCTTGATCGGCGTGCCGGCGCCCACCGCGAAATCCAGGCCCGAATGAGGATTACGCTCCTCACCGTTGAAGAAGCGGCGCACGCCGAACTTGCTCGACAGCGGCCCGTTCACCGGTTTGTCCAGCAGCAGGTTGCTTGGCGTATTGGGGCTGAACGTGCGGTAAGCGGCAATCTGCTCGGCCAGTTCACGCTCGATGCGCTTGAGATTTTCCGGGTCCGGATTGACCTGCTGGGTGTTCTTCAGGGTGATGCGCTGTTCCGGGTATTTCTTGTTGCCAACCGTAAAGTTCAGATTGCGACCACCGCTGCTGATCGATTGGGCCCCCGGCTTGACCGTCAGCGGCACGCCGACGATGGCCAGCCAGTTGTTCTGCTCCTTCACGACCAGCACGGGTTTGCCTTGATAACTGGCTTTTGGCGCCTGGGCGGACGGGCCCAGATCCACCACCGCCACGCCGCCCGGCACCGGTTTGTTCAACAGGCGGGTGATGTAGCTGTCGGCGTGGGCGTTGAAGGTCAGGAGCAGCAACAGCAATGGAGCCAGGAAACGCGGCATGGATCAGTCCAGTAAAGAAAGGGTGACAGGTGTCAGGTGGTTGTCTTCGACCCGTACTTGCAGTTCGCCTTCGCCCAGCTTGGCTTTCAGGCGCTGGCCGGTGTGGGTTTGCGCGGCGTTGCGGATCGCATTGCCGCGCTCGTCCAGCAGGATGCTGTAGCCACGGCCGAGGGTCGCCAGCGGGCTGACCACATGCAGGGTCTGCATCTGGCTGTGCAATTGCAGGCGACGGTTCTTCAGCCCTTCGCGGATGGCGCGCGGCAGGCGTTCGGCCAGGCTGTCGAGGCGCTGGCGCAACATTGCCAGTTGCCGGCCCGGATGTTGTGCAGCCAGGCGGGTTTCCAGGCGGATCAAGCGTTCGCGACGGGTGTTGAGGCTACGCTCGAACGCGCGGCGCATGCGCATGTCCAGGTCATCCAGGCGTTGCGCTTGCTGGCGCAGGCGCTCGCCGGGATGGCGCAGGCGGCGAGAGATACCTTCCAGGCGCAGGCGGTCGCGCATCAAGCGGTCACGCATGCGCATCACCAGCCGACGGTGCAGGCTCTCGACCCGACGCACCAGGTCACTGGAGTCCGGTGCCAGCAATTCGGCGGCAGCGGAAGGGGTGGGCGCGCGTACATCGGCCACGAAGTCGCTGATCGACACGTCGGTTTCATGGCCGACCGCGCTGACAATCGGCGTCACGCAAGCGTCTACGGCGCGGGCCACGGCTTCTTCGTTGAAACACCAGAGGTCTTCCAGCGAACCGCCGCCCCGGGCCAGGATCAGGGCGTCGAAACCGCGGGCATCCGCCAGTTTCAGCGCGCGAACAATCTGTGCGGTGGCTTCGCGGCCCTGTACGGCGGTGGGGATCAGCGTCAACTGCACCTGCGGTGCGCGACGGCGGAACACGCTGATGATGTCGCGGATCACCGCCCCGGTGGGCGAACTGATGATGCCGATGCGTTGCGGATGCGCCGGTAGCGGGACCTTGCGCTCGGCACTGAACAGGCCTTCGGCGCTGAGCTTATCCTTGAGTGCATCGAAGGCCAGGCGCAAGGCGCCATCGCCGGCCGGCTCCACGGTGTCGAGGATCAGTTGATAGTCACCACGCCCCTCGAACAACGAGACCTTGCCGCGCACTTTGACCGCCAGCCCGTCCTTCAAGGCCTGACGAACCCGTGCTGCGTTCTGCCGGAACAGCGCGCAACGCACCTGGGCGCCGCTGTCCTTGAGGGTGAAATACACGTGGCCGGACGCCGGGCGGGCGAGGTTGGAGATTTCGCCCTCTACCCAGATGTTGCTGAACACGTCTTCGAGCAACACTCGCGCGCGGCCGTTGAGCTGGCTGACGGTCAGGACTTCGCGGTCCAGGCCGAGTCTTGCAAAGGGATCTTTAATCATGGGGCGCAGTTTAAAGGCATTCTTCAAGTGAATGCACGACCCCTATATGACGAAATGCTCGAGGAACTGTTGAACCAGTGCTGTGGGGTGTTTGCGGTACGCCAGAGCGACGCAGCTATGGCTGCCGGGGTCTGCCAAAGGCAGGAAATGAACGTTGGGCGGCGCAATGTCTTGCATCGATTCCGGCAAGAGGGCGATACCAAATCCCGCCTGGATCAGTTGCAGTTGCGTGGTTTTACGCGAAATTACCCGAGCTGCTTTGGGAAAGAAGCCTTGGCGCATGCACAACTCGGCAGAAAGGTAGCTTAGACCGCCTCGCTGGGGATGAGGGATGGAAATAAACGCTTCGTCGCGTAGCTGCCCCAGGTTGATCTTCTGCCCGGATTTGTCCCTCGCCAGCCAGTGATCGGGTGGGACTGCCACCAGCAAAGGTTCGTCGTACAGCGGGTCGATCTGCACCTCTTCACACTGACGCAGCACTGGCAGGCGCAATAGGCCGATGTCCAGTCGGCCGTCTGCCAACTCTTGCAGCTGCGCCTCGGAAGACAACTGAGCGATGTCCATGGACACGCCGGGATTATGTTCGAGATAACGGCCGACGCTGCGCAGCAGTCGGCCGCTCATGGGCACAGTGCTGGAATGGCTCAAACGTAAGGTGCCGTGCTGACCTTTGCCGATCCTGGTGGCCGTCTCGCTGGCTTTGATCAGCTCGCTCAACAGGTTTTTGGCGCGGGGTAAGAAAGCCTCACCCGCTGGAGTGAGCTGGGGCCGCCGCGCAGTACGTTCGAAAAGTGGGGTTTGCAGGTGGACTTCCATGTCCTTGATTTGCCGGCTCAGGGCCGATTGGGCGATGAACAGGCGCTCGGCTGCGGCGCCGAAGCTGCCGCATTCAGCGATTTCAACGAAGTAACGCAGTTGCCGGGTTGAAAGCACAAGGCATGCCTTTTTGAGATGGGTTAGTGGCTTTGATGATATTAGTCGCAACGCTCGGCGATGGCTAAAGTCAGCGAACTTAAAGTAGAGGAACGCTGCAATGAGCGTATTGACGTTGTTGAACCAATGGCCTTTCAGCGCCATGGACTGGCTGGTCATCGGCGCGGGCATCGCCCTGGCTTACATTGTGTTCGGCATCGCCGGGTTCGGTACGGCGTTGATCGCCGGGCCGATTCTGATTCTGTTCATGCCGCTCTCCAAGATCGTGCCGTTGCTGGTGCTGCTCGATTTTTTCGCGGCATTCGGCAACCTGTTGCCTTCGCGGCGGGATGTCGCCCGGCCGGAGCTGTTGCGGCTGTTGCCCTGCATGGCGGTGGGCTGCACGCTGGGGGTGATTTTCCTGCTGAACCTCAAGTCCGATCTGTTGCTGCTGCTGATGGGGCTGTTTATCAGCGCCTATGCGATCTACAGCCTGTGGGTCAAAACCCGCCCGACGCAGTTGTCTGCCGTGTGGGCTCTGCCGATGGGGGCGGTGGGCGGGATGTTTGGCGCGTTGTTTGGCAGCGGCGGCTTTCTCTATGCGATTTATCTGAACAGTCGGTTGCCCAAGGATGCGGCAAGGGCGACCCAGAGTGCGCTGATCAGTTGCAGCACGGTGGTCCGTTTGAGTCTGTTTGCTATTGCCGGGGTGTATGCCGATTTGCCGTTGCTGGTGTTGGCGGTGTGTCTGTTGCCGGCCATGGCGCTGGGGTTGTGGATCGGGCGGCGCCTGACTATGCGGATGTCTCGCGAGGCGTTCGTGCGCCTGGTGACGTGGCTGGTGCTGGCCAGTGGGATTGCGTTGATCGGGCGCTATCTCAGCACCTGAAGATTCAACCTGTGGCGGGGGCTTTTTGTGGGAGCGAGCTTGCTCGCGATGAGGGCGTCACATTCAACATTGATGTGTCTGTTCGACCGCTATCGCGAGCAAGCTCGCTCCCACAGAAGAGCCCTCGCCGCAAGTTGTTCAGTCGTTGTACTGGCTCAACAACCGCTCCAGTCGTGCACTGAGGCGGCGTTTGATTTCGGTCTCGATGTGCGGGGCGAAATCGTCGATCACGTCTTGCATAATCAACTGCGCGGCAGCGCGCAGTTCGCTGTCCAGGTGCAACAGGTCATCCGGGTTCTTGCTGACGGCAGGCGCCGGCGCAGCCGTGATGACCGGTTCAACGATCGGGGCAGGGGGTGTCGGTTCGACGGGCGGCGAAGGCTCGCTGACGGCGTCGAACAACATGGGAATCTGTTCCTGATCGCCTTCCTCGACCGTGTCGGTCAGCAGGGGCGGTTGCAGGTTGTCATCGCCGAGCAATTGGCGGATCGACTCAAGGTCGTCCAGCAGGTGCGCGGACTGTTGCAGCGGTTTTGGAGTGTCCATTGGAAGGCTCAGAGTCGCTGTAAACGGTGATCTTGCAGAGGATAGCCCTGTTCGCGGTAGAAACGGAAACTCTCCCGCGCGGCCTGGCGAATCGTCGGGTCTTCCACCACCACTTCCGCCACGCGGGCGAAACGCTGGGCGAAGGCCGGGACTTTCAGGTCGAGATTGACCAGCAAGTCCTGATGCTGACCGCAATCGTCACCCACACCCAGGACAATAAGGCCATCCGGTTCGTTTTCGGCGGGGCCGTGGGGCACGAAGCTTTCACCCTTGAACGTCCAGAGGCGTGCGTCGAGATCGTTGCGTTGGGCGGCGTCGCTGCAATGCAGGTAGACACGGTGCCCCATGCGCCAGGCCTTTTCGGTTAGCTTGCAGGCGAAATCCAGGCGTGCCGAAGGATCGGCGCTGGGCAGGATATAGAAGTCGACTTTGGTCATTGCGGTTCCTGAGCCCTGGGGGGGGGGCACTGCCCGAAAGCAATGCCCCCAGGGTCATTGGTTTCAGGCTTTGGCGCGGTCCAGCAGGTATTGGGTCAGCAAAGGAACCGGACGGCCAGTGGCGCCCTTGTCCTTGCCGCCGCTGGTCCAGGCGGTGCCGGCAATGTCCAGGTGCGCCCAGTTCAGGTTCTTGGTGAAGCGCGACAGGAAGCAGGCGGCGGTGATGGTGCCGGCTTTCGGGCCGCCAATGTTGGCGATGTCGGCGAACGGGCTGTCCAGCTGTTCCTGGTACTCATCGAACAGCGGCAGTTGCCAGGCGCGGTCGTCGGCAGCCTTGCCGGCGCTCAGCAGTTGGCCGATCAGTTCGTCGTTGTTGCCCAGCAGGCCCGAGGTGTGGGAGCCCAGCGCAACGATGCAGGCGCCTGTCAGGGTGGCGATGTCGATCACGGCTTGTGGCTTGAAGCGCTCGGAGTAGGTCAGTGCGTCGCACAGCACCAGGCGGCCTTCGGCGTCGGTGTTGAGGATTTCGACGGTCTGGCCGCTCATGGTAGTGACGATATCGCCAGGACGCGAAGCGTTGCCGCTCGGCATGTTCTCGGCGCAGGCCAGGATGCACACCAGGTTGATCGGCAGCTTCAGTTCCAGCACGGCACGCAGGGTGCCGAACACGCTGGCGGCACCGCCCATGTCGTACTTCATTTCATCCATGCCGGCGCCTGGCTTGAGGCTGATGCCGCCGGTGTCGAAGGTGATGCCTTTACCGACCAGCGCATACGGCTTCTCGGATTTCTTGCCGCCGTTGTATTGCATGACGATCAGGCGTGGCGGCTGGGCGCTGCCCTGGCCTACGGCGTAGAACGAACCCATGCCCAGCGCCTTGATCTTCTTCTCGTCGAGGACTTCGACTTTCAGATCCTTGAATTCCTTGCCCAGGTCTTTCGCCTGCTCGCCGAGGAAAGTCGGGTGGCAGATGTTCGGCGGCAGGTTGCCCAGGTTACGGGTGAAGGCCATGCCGTTGGCGATGGCAGTGGCGTGGGTCACGGCGCGCTGCACTTCGGCCTGGGCGGCCTTGATGGTCAGCAGGGTGATTTTCTTCAGGGCGCGGGGTTCGGCTTTCTGGCTCTTGAACTGCTCGAAGCTGTATTCGCCGTCCACCAGGGTTTCAGCCAGCAGGCGGGTCTTGCCGTAGCTGTCGCGGCCTTTGACCACGATTTCGTCGAGAGCCAGTACCGCGTCGCTGCCGCCCAGGCCCTTCAGGGTGTTGAGGATGCCGGCGATGATCTTGCGGAACGGGCGGTCACCCAGTTCGTCGTCCTTGCCAACGCCCACCAGCAGCACGCGCTCGGCCTTGAGGTTCGGCAAGCTGTGCAGCAACAGGCTCTGGCCAACCTTGCCGGCCAGGTCGCCGCGCTTGAGCACTGCGCTGATCGCGCCGCCGCTCAGTTCGTCGAGTTGTTTGGCAACGGCACCGAGCTTGCGGCCTTCGCCGACGGAGACCACGAGAGTGGCGGTCTTCAACGTTTCCGGGTTGACGCTTTTTACAACCAGTTCCATGTCCGGGTCCCTGAATTGATGGTTATCACGCATGCACCCGACACCTTATGTGCGTCGATTGCTTATATAAAGAAAGGCGCCAGGATCGACCGGCGACAAAGGCCGCAGTTTGAACCTCGCTACCGGCGGCTGACAACCCTCGGTTGTACGATCTTCATGGAATTGACGGCCCTGTTGTAGGAGTGAGCCTGCTCGCGAAGAACCCGAGACCACCGCGGGGCTTCAGGCTCCCCGCGTTATCATTGACGACCATCGTCGGAACGCCGCCCGGAGCTGTCACGCCCCTACACCCTGCGCCCCAACGCATTGCGCAGTGACAGGCGCACCCAATCACAGGATAATGCGCCATCTTTTTTCGGCGGCTCTGTCTTGCGGGCCGTTCGATACGTTTGCTTGTTTGGCCGCCTTAGCCTGACAACCCTGGAGTGTCTGGTTTGATCGTCTTCCGTTATCTGTCCCGCGAAGTCCTGTTGACCTTGAGCGCCGTCAGCGCCGTGCTGCTGGTCATCATCATGAGCGGTCGCTTCATCAAATACCTCGCCCAGGCGGCCTCGGGCCTGCTGGATCCGGGGTCGCTGTTCCTGATCATGGGCTTTCGCCTGCCGGGGTTCCTCCAGTTGATCCTGCCGCTGGGGCTGTTTCTCGGGATCCTGTTGTCCTACGGGCGGCTGTACCTTGAAAGCGAAATGACCGTGCTCTCGGCCACCGGCATGAGCCAGCAGCGGCTGGTCTGGATGACGATGTTTCCTGCCACCCTGGTTGCACTCGTCGTCGCGTGGCTGAGCCTGAGCCTGGCGCCACAAGGGGCCAATCAGTTTCAGTTGCTGCTGAACAAGCAGGATGCCCTCACCGAATTCGATACCCTGGAGCCGGGGCGCTTCCAGTCCCTGCGTGACGGCACCCGGGTCACCTATACCGAGCGCATGTCGGATGATCGCGTGAACCTGGGCGGTGTGTTCATCTCGCAAAAGAACATCAGTTCCAACAACAAGGATCGCGGAATTTCTGTGCTGGTGGCGGAAAAGGGGCGTCAGGAAATTCGTCCGGACGGCAACCGCTATCTGATCCTGGACAACGGCTATCGCTATGACGGCAGTCCGGGTCAGGCCGACTACCGGGCGATCAAGTACGACGAGTACGGTGTATTGCTGCCAAAGCCGGAAGTCAGCGACGAAGTCACCGACCGTGACGCGATGCCGACCAGTATGTTGATCGGCAGTGAAGACATTCGCATGCGCGCCGAATTGCAATGGCGCATATCACTGCCGTTGCTGGTGTTCATCGTGACCTTGATGGCGGTGCCGCTGTCGCGGGTCAACCCGCGTCAGGGCCGATTCCTCAAATTGCTGCCGGCGATTCTTCTCTATATGGCTTACCTGACCATTCTGATTGCCGCCCGCGGTGCCCTCGACAAGGGCAAGATCCCCGCAGTGGTGGGTTTGTGGTGGGTGCACGGGATTTTCCTGGCCATTGGCCTGGGCCTGCTCTATTGGGAACCCTTGCGCTTGATGAGGGCGAGTCGCCGCAGCGCGCTGGAGGTGGCCCGTGGTTAAGCTGGATCGCTACATTGGTAGCAGCGTGTTCATGGCGATTCTGGCGGTGCTCGGGATCATTCTTGGTCTGGCGACGCTGTTTGCCTTCATCGACGAGATGAGTGAAGTCAGCGACACCTACACCCTGGTCGATGCGCTGAGTTATGTGTTGTTGACCGCTCCGCGCCGGATGTACGAAATGCTGCCAATGGCCGCGCTGATCGGTTGCCTGATCGGCCTGGGCAGTCTGGCCAGCAACAGTGAATTGACGATCATGCGCGCCGCTGGCGTGTCGATCGGCCGGATCGTCTGGGCGGTCATGAAGCCGATGCTGGTATTGATGCTGGCCGGCTTGCTGATCGGCGAGTACGTCGCTCCGCCCGCTGAAACCACTGCGCAGGCCAATCGCTCGCTGGCCCAGGGCAGCGGCGATGCACAAAGCGCCAAGCACGGTTTGTGGCACCGCCAGGGCGATGAGTTCATTCACGTCAACTCGGTGCAGCCTAACGGCATCCTGTATGGCGTGACCCGCTACCGTTTCGACAACGAGCGGCACATGCTGTCGGCGAGTTTCGCCAAGCGCGCCGAGTTCGACACGGATCACTGGCAGTTGACGGATGTCACGACCACGCTGTTCCACGAGCGCAGCACTGAAGTGGTGTCGACCCCGGTCGAGCGTTGGGGCGTGGCCTTGAGTCCGCAATTGCTGAGCACGGTTATCATGGTGCCAGAGTCGCTGTCGATCAGCGGTCTGTGGGGTTATATCCACTACCTGGCAGACCAGGGGTTGAACAACAGCCGTTACTGGCTGGCATTTTGGGTCAAGGTGTTGCAACCGCTGGTGACCGCCGCCCTGGTGTTGATGGCGATTTCCTTCATCTTTGGTCCGCTGCGGTCGGTAACCCTGGGGCAACGGGTGTTCACCGGTGTGCTGGTGGGCTTCACCTTCCGCATCGTTCAGGATCTGCTGGGCCCTTCGAGCCAGGTGTTCGGCTTCCCACCATTGCTTTCGGTGTTGGTGCCGGCGGGTATTTGTGCCGTGGCCGGGCTCTGGCTGTTGCGCCGGGCCGGTTGATGGCGGGCTTTTTCCGAGCGCTTTGACGATAAAAAACGCCCTTGTCGCAAGACCGGGGCGTTTTTGTAGGTGCCGTCTGACCTGCGAACGTGACGCTTGTGCCGTGGATCAGGTACAATTCCCGGCTATTTTTCGGCGGGCTATGCCTGCAGCCTTTTTGAGTGTTGATCCGTGAGTGATTTGAGTCATATCCGCAATTTCTCCATCATCGCCCACATTGACCATGGCAAGTCGACGCTGGCCGATCGCTTCATCCAGATGTGTGGCGGCCTGGCCGAGCGCGAAATGGAAGCCCAGGTCCTGGACTCCATGGACCTCGAGCGCGAGCGCGGGATCACCATCAAGGCGCACAGCGTTACTCTGTATTACAAAGCCAAAGACGGTATCAACTACCAGCTGAACTTCATTGACACCCCCGGCCACGTTGACTTCACCTACGAAGTCAGCCGTTCGCTGGCGGCCTGTGAAGGCGCGCTGCTGGTGGTCGACGCCGGTCAGGGCGTTGAAGCGCAGTCGGTTGCCAACTGCTACACGGCGATCGAACAGGGCCTGGAAGTGATGCCGGTGCTGAACAAGATCGACCTGCCACAGGCCGACCCGGAGCGCGTCAAGGAAGAAATCGAAAAGATCATCGGTATCGATGCCACCGACGCGGTCACTTGCTCTGCCAAGACCGGCCTGGGCGTCGATGAAGTGCTCGAGCGCCTGGTGACCACCATTCCGGCGCCGACCGGCAACATCGAAGATCCGCTGCAAGCGTTGATCATCGACTCCTGGTTCGACAACTACCTGGGCGTTGTCTCCCTGGTGCGCGTACGCCACGGCCGCGTGAAGAAGGGCGACAAGATCCTGGTCAAGTCCACCGGCAAGATCCACCTGGTGGACAGCGTCGGTGTCTTCAACCCGAAACACACCCCGACCGTTGACCTGAAGGCCGGCGAAGTGGGCTTCATCATCGCCAGCATCAAGGACATTCACGGTGCGCCAGTGGGCGATACCCTGACCTTGAGCTCGACGCCGGACGTCGACGTGCTGCCGGGCTTCAAGCGCATTCAGCCGCAGGTGTACGCCGGCCTGTTCCCGGTCAGCTCCGACGACTTCGAAGACTTCCGCGAGGCGCTGCAAAAGCTCACCCTCAACGATTCGTCGCTGCAATACACGCCGGAAAGCTCCGACGCCCTGGGCTTCGGCTTCCGTTGCGGCTTCCTCGGCATGCTGCACATGGAAATCATCCAGGAGCGCCTGGAGCGCGAGTACAACCTGGACCTGATCACCACGGCGCCGACGGTAATCTTCGAGCTGCTGCTCAAGACTGGCGAGACGATCTACGTCGATAACCCGTCGAAGCTGCCGGACCTGTCTGCCATCGAAGACATGCGCGAGCCGATCGTGCGTGCCAATATTCTTGTGCCGCAAGAGCACCTGGGCAACGTCATTACCCTGTGCATCGAAAAACGCGGTGTACAGGTCGACATGCTGTTCCTCGGCTCTCAGGTACAAGTGACCTACGACTTGCCGATGAACGAAGTGGTGCTGGACTTCTTCGATCGTCTGAAGTCCACCAGTCGCGGCTATGCTTCTCTGGACTACCATTTCGATCGTTACCAATCGGCCAGCCTGGTGAAACTGGACGTGCTGATCAACGGTGACAAGGTCGACGCCCTGGCGCTGATCGTGCACCGTGACAATTCGCACTACAAAGGTCGCCAGTTGACCGAGAAAATGAAGGATCTGATTCCGCGGCAGATGTTCGACGTGGCAATCCAGGCCGCCATTGGCGGGCAGATTGTGGCGCGGACAACCGTCAAGGCGCTCAGAAAGAACGTATTGGCCAAATGCTACGGTGGTGACGTCAGCCGTAAGAAAAAGCTGCTGGAAAAGCAAAAGGCCGGTAAGAAACGCATGAAGCAGGTCGGCAACGTGGAAATTCCACAGGAAGCCTTCCTTGCAGTGCTCAGGTTGGATAGTTAGGTCCTATGTCACTAAATTTCCCGCTGTTGCTGGTCATCGCCGTATTTGTCTGCGGCCTGTTGGCGTTGCTCGATCTGTTGATCCTGGCCCCGCGTCGGCGTGCCGCCATCGCTTCCTATCAGGGCAGCGTCAGCCAGCCTGACATGGTCGTGGTCGAGAAGCTGAACAAAGAGCCGCTGCTGGTCGAATACGGCAAGTCGTTCTTCCCGGTGTTGTTCATCGTGCTGGTGCTGCGTTCGTTCCTGGTGGAACCGTTCCAGATTCCTTCCGGTTCGATGAAGCCAACCCTGGATGTCGGCGACTTCATCCTGGTGAGCAAGTTTTCCTACGGGATCCGCTTGCCGGTGATCGACAAGAAAGTTATCGAAGTCGGTGATCCGCAGCGCGGCGATGTGATGGTATTCCGCTACCCGAGCGATCCGAACGTCAACTACATCAAGCGTGTGGTTGGCTTGCCGGGCGACACGGTTCGCTACACCGCCGACAAGCGTCTGTTCGTCAACGGTCAATCGATTGCCGAGCAACTGGTGGGCTCCGAGCCGGGCACGCTGGGCAGCGCCGAGCTCTACAAGGAAAAACTCGGCGCCGCCGAGCACATGATCCGTAAGGAGATGAGTCGCTACCGCGCCATGCCGGACCATTCGTGGACCGTGCCGGCCGGGCACTACTTCATGATGGGCGACAACCGCGACAACTCGAACGACAGTCGCTACTGGGATGACCCGAGCATTCCCAAGGATCTGCTGGGCATGGTTCCCGACAAGAATATCGTCGGCAAGGCCTTCGCGGTCTGGATGAGCTGGCCGGAACCCAAACTCAGTCACCTGCCGAATTTCTCGCGGGTTGGCCTGATCAAGTAATCAAACACGGCGCTGTTGAACACAGCGCCGAATGCATTTCTGGAACCTGAAGAAGGTGACGGAAAAAGCATGAAGCCAATGATATTCAGGACGTTATTTTTGAACACAGCGTTAATTGTCCCAAGCCTGCGCCGCCTCACGGCGATGGCAGTGCAATCGAACCACGAACTCAGCGTGGGTAAACCGTGAGCGTCTCCTTAAGCCGTCTTGAGCGTCAGCTCGGCTACACCTTCAAGGATCAGGAACTGATGGTCCTGGCCCTGACTCACCGCAGCTTTGCCGGGCGTAACAACGAGCGCCTGGAATTCCTCGGTGATGCCATCCTCAACTTCGTCGCCGGCGAGGCGTTGTTCGAGCGTTTCCCGCTGGCCCGCGAAGGCCAGTTGTCGCGTTTGCGCGCACGCCTGGTGAAAGGTGAGACCCTGGCCGTACTGGCCCGTGGTTTCGATCTGGGTGAGTACCTGCGTCTGGGCTCGGGCGAGCTGAAAAGCGGCGGTTTCCGTCGCGAGTCGATTCTGGCCGATGCCCTGGAAGCGCTGATCGGTGCGATCTACCTCGATGCCGGCATGGAAGTGGCCCGCGAGCGTGTGCTCGCCTGGCTGGCCGGAGAGTTCGAAGGTCTGACGCTGGTCGACACCAACAAAGATCCAAAGACCCGCCTGCAAGAGTTCCTGCAGTCCCGTGGTTGTGAGCTGCCGCGTTACGAAGTGGTGGATATCCAGGGTGAGCCGCATTGCCGGACGTTCTTCGTCGAATGCGAAATCATCTTACTGAATGAAAAAAGCCGAGGTCAGGGTGTGAGCCGTCGTATTGCCGAACAGGTAGCGGCCGCCGCAGCACTGATTGCCCTGGGTGTGGAGAATGGCAATGACTGATACAAACGCAACGCGCTGTGGCTATGTTGCCATCGTCGG
>Ga0209050_1002322_pt1 | contig 16736 bp, 10 predicted proteins | sample Araplavi_mTSA_r2_FD_184276 | JGI IMG/M metagenome (GOLD analysis project Ga0209050, IMG submission 184276) | Arabidopsis root microbial communities from North Carolina, USA - plate scrape MF_Cvi_mTSA_r2 (SPAdes) (version 2) | ecosystem: Host-associated > Plants > Roots > Endosphere | place: USA... | reverse complement strand
GCTCGGCGTTTTTGTGAAGCCGGAGGCATAGCCGCCATGGGAGGACGCGTGCGCCTTCGCATCGTGCCCAATGCGAAGCGCAGCGAAATCGTCGGGCGCCATGGCGAGGCGATCAAAATCAAGGTCGCCGCGCCGGCGCTCGAAGGCCGCGCGAATGAGGCGCTGCTGGAATTCCTTGCCGATGTGCTCGGGGTACCGAAGCGCGAGGTGCAGCTGGTGAGCGGGGAGAAATCGCGGGACAAGGTGATCGAGGTGGAGGGGCTCGATGCGGCGGAGGCGGAGGGGCGGTTGCTGGGGAGCGAAGGGTAGAATTTTGACGCGCGATGGCGGTCAGAGAAGGCGGTCGTCGAAAAAGCCCGGGGTGGAGCACCCGACTCGGGTGCCGTTCGCGGCGACTTGTCGCGAACACGGTGAAACCAAGGCTGCGAACCGACCAGCACCTCCGAAAATCCCGGTGCTCGTCTCCTGTTCGGCGAGTCGCCGAACAGCGCACCCGAGTCGGGTGCTCCACCCAGAACTGACAGCGACTCTTCTTCGATCTCAGCCCGGTTTGACCAGGCGGGCGGCGAAGGCGCCGTCGACGCCGTCGAGCCAGGGGCGGGTGCGGTGCTGGGCGGTGCATTCGAGGCCGGGGAGTTCGGCAAGGGCGCGGGTGACGACGCCTTCGTTTTCCTCAGGTTCGAGACTGCAGGTGGAATAAACCAGCACGCCGCCGGGTTTCAGCAGCTCGTACACGCGGCGGAGCAGGGCAAATTGCTGCTCGGGCATGCGGATGAAATCCTCCTCGGTGAGACGCCAGCGGACGTCGACGCGGCGGCGGATCACGCCGGTATTCGAGCACGGGGCATCGAGCAAAATGCGGTCGAAGCTCCCGGGTTTGAAGAGGGGGTTCTCCTTCATCAAATCCGCGACGACCGGGTGCGTATTGCGCACACCGAGGCGGCGGATATTGCGCTGCAAAAACTCGAGGCGGGAGCTCCAGATATCGCAGGCGATAATGTGGCCGCGGTCGCCCATGAGCTCGGCGAGATAGGTCGTTTTTCCGCCGGGAGCGGCGCAGGCGTCGAGGACCTGATCGCCGGGCTCCGGCGCGAGCAGATCGCAGGCGAGCAGCGTGCTCGGGTCCTGCACGTAGCAAAGACCGCCGCGCAGCCAGGAAGACGGCAGGCGCGGGGTGCGCACGGACTTCGGGTGAAAATCGCTGACTTCGGCGCCGGGCACGGTGCAGGCGAGTTCGCCGGCGGTGACTCTGAGCCCGTTGGCCCGGACGAAAACTTCGGAGGGGCGGTTGTTGTTTTCGCAGAGTGCGACAGCGGCTTCCTTGCCGAACTGTTCTTCCCAGCGCTGGATCAAAAATTCCGGGTGGGAGAGTTTGATCGCCTCGGGGGCATCGACGAGGGCCTGGTCGAGCGCGGCGCGTTCGCGCAGGGCGCGGCGCAAAATGGCATTCACCAAGCCGCGGGCGCGGCCGGCGAGGTTCACCGTTTCATTCACCGCGGCGTGTGGCGCGATGCGCATGTGCCAGAGCTGGTAAACGCCGAGCCGCAGCAGGGCGCGCGTGTCGCCATCGAGCTCGCCCTCGCGCAGGCGATCGATGAGGAAATCGACTTCGGAAAGATGCCGGATCACCCCAAAGAGCACTTCGCGCAGCCAGGCTCGGGCATGCGGGGAAGGTTTTTCGTGTTCGATCAGTTCGTCGAGGATTTCGTCGGCGAACTGCTTGCCACGCTGCCAGGAAAGCAGGGCGCGGCGGCAAAGTTGGTGTGGGCTGGCGGACATCGGGACTAGATAATCCAGCCGCGCCGGCGCAGCGTGTCGAACATGATCGTCTCGAAAGCATCCGCGGCGCTCACGGTGAGGAAGCGGCCCTGGCGCTGCCGACAGAGCGCGGCGAGGCGGGCGGCGTGGCTTTCGCGGTACTCGTGGTAGAGCGCCAGCAGGTCGCCCGCGGAGGTGATATCGAGGAGCGCCTGCGATTCGCTGTCGACGAGGCGGACGTCGCCATTCAGCTCCGGAGCCAGTTCGCTGGGACCAAGAATTTGCAGCGCGAAAAGCTCCAGGCCGGCGCCGTGGAGCAGATTGCACGGGCGCAGGAAATCGTCTGCGGAGAGGAAATCGCTGAGCAGGATGGCCACCCCGCGGCCGCTATGCCGGCGGAGAAAATGCTCGATCGCGCGATCGAAAGCCGTTTCCCCGCCCGGCTCGGCGTTTTCGAGAAAACCGAAGACTTTCCGCTGGCTGAGCCGGCCGCTGCTGGGCTGGAGCCGTTGGGCGGAGGCGCCGCCGACCAGGGTAACGCTAACCTTTTCCTGGCCGCGCAGGCCGATGATGCCGAAAGCTGCGGCGAGCTTGCGGGCGAGGGTGAATTTTTCCTCGAAGAGCATGGAGTTCGAGGTGTCGAGCACGATGGCCACGTGCAACTCCTCCTCGTGGTGAAACTGCTTCAGGTAGGGCCGCTCGATGCGGGCGAAGATATTCCAATCCACGAAGCGGACATCATCGCCCGGGGAATAATCGCGGTAGTCGCAGAACTCCGTGCTGGTGCCGCCTTTGGCTGCGAGATGTTCGCCGCGGGCGCGATTGGTGAAGCGCCGGTTTGCGTTCAGGCGCAACCGCGCGAGCCGGTCGAGATCGCGATTGGAAAGCAGCGAGGTGATCTGCGCAGAGGCCGCCATGAGGGCGGAGTGTGGGCGCGATAGGCCGCCGCTTCAAGAACAGCGATGCCCCAGCGACTGATCGACTTATTCCGGCCGGGCTTTCACCAGCGCCCACTCAAAACGCAGCGGGAGCGTGATGGCGCAGAGCTGGCGGAGGTCGAGCGGCTTGGTGAGAAAATTTTCCACGCCAAAAATCCGGCACTGGGCCATGCGGCGCTGATCACGGGCATTTCCCACAATCACGATCGGGATCGACTGGGTGCTTTCGCTCGTCCGAAGCCGCCGGATCACATCGAGCCCGGGCATCTTCGGGAGATCGAGTTTCAGCAGGATCAGCCCTGGGATCCGATCGCGGCGCGACTCGGCAAACCGGCCGCGGGCGAAGACGAAATCGAGGGCGGCGCGACCGTCGCCGACGACGTGGAGAGGATTGGCCATGGTGGCCTTGGTGAAGGCCTTGCGGGCGTATTCCGCATCCTTCACATCATCCTCGACCAGAAGAATTTCCACCGGGGTTTCATTCCGAGATCCGTCCAGCGACCGATCGAAAAGGGACGCCATCGAGAGCTGGAGCGCCTCGGCGAGTTTGGCGATGTTTTCGAGGGAAAGATTCCGCGTACCCCGCTCGACATCGGAAATGTAGGTCCGGTGCAAGCCCGCGCGATCCGCCAATTCCTCCTGAGACATCCCCAAACCGGAACGCTGCTTCCGGATCGTCCGTCCAAAGACTGCTTTCACATCACCATTGGGAGGTTTCATTTGCGCCCGTCATCTTAGCGAGAGGCTCAACAGACGATGAGTGACACTCGCCTTTTCCGGAAACCCGCAGGCTCCGCGGCAGTATCCTCGCCTTCCAAATCACCTCGGCGGGACCATGGCGCGGACCGTGCAGGCTGTCGATACAGAGTATCCCCGAAGCGGCGGAAAATGTCGCCGAAAAACTTCCCTCGCCTCCGGCAAGGGGCTGGCTACTGTCCCGCCCCCCGGTCGGAAAGCGTCGGCGCGCGTCCCGCTTTTCTCCGGTGTCCGCTACGCATTTTCTGGACGCCGGGGCGCTCCGCCTCCTCCGGGGCTGAGATTTTTTCCAACCATTCCCGACTGACCGACCGACGACCATGCTGACCAGCGCGCAAATCCGCCAGAGCTACCTCGATTTCTTCCGCGACCAGAAGCACACCATCGTGCCCAGCAGTTCGCTGATGCCCGACAGCCCGAACCTGCTCTTCACGAACGCCGGCATGAATCAGTTCGTGCCGATCTTCCTGAACGAACTCCCCTGCCCCTACTCGCCGGGGCGCGCGGCCGATACGCAGAAGTGCATCCGCGCGGGCGGCAAACACAACGACCTCGATGATGTGGGGCTGGATACCTACCACCACACGTTCTTCGAAATGCTGGGGAACTGGAGCTTCGGCGATTACTTCAAAAAAGAAGCGATCGAGTGGGCGTGGGAGCTGGTGGTGAACCGGTGGAAATTCCCGCCGGCGCGCGTCTACGCGACGATTTACAACCCGGATAAAGCCAAGGGCGATCCGGCCGAGCGCGATGAAGAAGCGTGGAGCTTCTGGGCGGAGAAATTCCGCAGCGTGGGTCTCGATCCCGCCGTGCACATCGTGAACGGCAACAAGAAGGACAATTTCTGGATGATGGGCGAAACCGGCCCATGCGGTCCGTGCAGCGAGCTGCACATCGACCTCACGCCGGAAGACCGCACGCCGGAACTGGAAGTGCGCGGCTCGAAGCTGGTGAACTCCAGCGATGCCCGCTGCATCGAGATTTGGAACCTGGTGTTCATCCAGTTCAACGCCAACGCCGACGGCACCTTCTCGCCGCTGCCCGCGCAGCATGTCGACACCGGCATGGGCTTCGAGCGCGTGACCTCGATCATCCAGGGGACGAAGAATTTCACCGACTTCGCGAACGCGAAGATCTCGAACTACGAGACCGACATCTTCCGCCCGATCTTCGACGAGATCGAGAAGCTGAGCGGCAAGAAATACGGCTGCACGCTGCCGCTGCCGAATGCAGCGGGGCAGGTCATCCCCGAGACCGAGCAGGAGAAAGTCGACGTCGCATTCCGCGTGATCGCGGATCACATCCGTACGCTGAGTTTTGCGATCGCGGACGGCATTCAGCCCGGCAATAGCGACCGCAATTATGTGCTGCGCCGCATCCTGCGCCGCGCGGTCCGTTATGGCCGCACGCTCGGGTTCACGAAGCCGTTCTTCTACAAGCTCGTGGACGTGCTGGCGCGCACGATGGGCGAGGTGTTCCCGGAGATCCGCGCGAAGCAGAAGCACGTCGAGGAAGTGCTGCTGCGGGAGGAGGAGTCCTTCAACAAGACGCTGGACAAGGGTATCGCGCTGTTTGAAGCGGAGGCCACTGGTACGATTTCCGGAGCGTTCGCCTTCCGGCTCTACGATGAGCAGGGCTTCCCGCTCGATCTCACCGAACTGATGGCGCGTGAGCGCGGCCTCTCCGTCGACACGGCTGGTTTCGAGAAGCTCATGGAAGAGCAGCGCGAACGGGCGCGGAAGGCGCAGAAGAAGACCGTCATCGAGCTCTCTGAAGTCGAGACCAAGGACCCGACGACGTTTATCGGATACGACCAGCTTTCCACGCCGGCGAAGGTGCTCGAAGTCGTGAGCCTGAAGGACAAGACGGCGGTGGTGCTCGATACGACGACGGCTTACGCCGAGATGGGTGGGCAGGTCGGCGACACCGGCGAACTCAGCCGCGGCGCGGAAACGTGGCGTATCGCGAACACCCAAAAGACCGGGCACACCTGGCTGCATTTCCTCGAAGGCGTCGATGCGCCGGAGGTCGGCCAGGAAGTGACGCTCGGGGTCGAAACGCTGCGCCGCCGCGCGATTGAGCGGCATCACACGGTGACGCACATCCTGCACTGGGCGTTGCACGAAATCGTCTCGCACGAGGCCACGCAGAAAGGTTCCTCGGTCGGGCCGGACAAACTGACTTTCGACTTCAACAGCGGCGCGCTCACACCCGCGCAGGTGCGCGACATCGAGCGCCTCGTGAACGAGAAGATCGTCGAAAACGCAGCGGTTTCCTGGCGCGAAGTGCCGTACGCCGACGTGAAAGGGCGGCCGGACATCATGCAGTTCTTCGGCGACAAATACGGCGAATTCGTCCGCGTGGTGGATATCGGCGGTTATTCGAAAGAACTCTGCGCCGGCACGCACACCCGCTCCACCGGCGAGATCGGTCTTTTCCGGATCAACGCCGAAGCGGCCATCGCCGCGGGCGTGCGCCGCATCGAAGCGGCCGCGGGTCTGAATGCCTACGAACTCGCCAACAGCGACGCGCAGCGCCTCATCGCCCTCGCTGCGAAGATCGGTTCGCCGCTCGGTGATTTGGAGAAACGCATCGACGGCCTGCTCACCCAGCAGAAGGAACTCGAAAAAGCGCTCAAGGCTGCCGCCCAACGCGAAGCCGCTGGCCGCGCTAAGGATCTGCTGGCCAAAGCGGAAACGCTGAACGGCACGCCCGCGATCATCGCAAACCTCGGCCCAGTCGACGGCGATGCGCTGCAAACGGTGGCCGATTCGCTGAAATCGCTCGGCTTCAAAGGCGTGACCCTGCTCGGCGGCAGCGCGAATGGCGCCGTCGCGCTCGTCGCGAGCGTGAGTGCGGATTTCACAGCCAAAGCCCAGGCGGGCAAACTGATCCAGACCATTGCGCCAATCGTCGGCGGCAAAGGTGGCGGCAAACCCGACAACGCCCGCGGCGGTGGCAAAGACCCCGCCAAGCTCGACGAAGCGCTCGCGCAGGCGAAGACGCTGGTGGCAGGCTAAAGCCTCCCGAGCAACTCCACCTCGGTTTGCAGCGAAAGCGCTCACCCACCGCCGCTGACACAGCGGCGGCTACACGCGTGATTTTTTTTCCGACGCGTGATCCGAAGAAGACCGTTGTAGCCGTCGCGGTGTCAGCGACGGCGGCGAGCGACGCGGCAACCAGACGGCAACTCGTCTTTCACGGTCTTCGCTCCGCTTGCGCTTCATTTCGTTGGGCTTGCGAAAAGCGGCATTTTTCAAGGTTTCGCGGGCATTTTTTGACGAATTGCGCTCGCTTTTTCGTCACCGGTTTGTAATGCTGTTTTCACTCCCAGGGCGCATTTTCTATGCAGGGAAAACATCATCAAATACTTAGGACCGACGCAGTGTTCGTCGGAGCGGGGATCATGAGTGCGACGCTGGCGGTTCTTTTGAAAGAACTGCAGCCGGACCTCAAAATGGAGGTGTTCGAAAGTCTGGACGCAATCGCGGAAGAAAGCTCGAACGCCTGGAACAATGCCGGCACCGGCCACGCCGCGCTGTGCGAACTCAACTACACGCCGGAGCAACCCGACGGCTCAATCGAGACCAAAAAGGCGCTCGAAATCAACGAAGCCTTCGAGGTCTCGAAGCAGCTTTGGTCTTACCTCGTCGAGCAAGGCACGCTGGAGGAGCCAGGGCAATTCATCCAGGCCGTGCCGCACCTCAGCTTCGTGCACGGCGAAAAGAATGTGAGTTATCTCCGGCGGCGCTTTGAAGCGCTGCGAGAGCATCCGCTTTTCGAAGGGATGGAGTACTCGGAAGAACCGGCGGAACTGGCGGAATGGATGCCGCTGGTGATCGCGGGGCGCGATCCGAACGAGCCGGTCGCCGGGACGCGGGTGACGACCGGGACCGATGTGAATTTCGGCGCGCTCACGCGGCAACTGCTGGCCAGCCTCGGCGCGCACGACGATGTGACGGTGCATCTTTCCCACGAAGTAAAAGGTCTCAAGCGCCGGAAAGACGGGCTCTGGCGGGTGACGGTGAAGGATCGCGCGACGGGCGCGAAGAAGGTGGTCGACGCGAAGTTTGTTTTCCTCGGCGCGGGCGGTGGGGCGCTGCCGCTGCTGCAAAAGTCAGGCATTCCGGAAGGCAAAGGTTTCGGCGGCTTCCCGGTGAGCGGGCAGTGGCTGCGCTGCGACAATCCCGCGCTGGTGGAGAAGCATCACGCCAAGGTCTATGGCCGCGCCTCGGTCGGCGCGCCGCCGATGTCGGTGCCGCATCTCGATACGCGCGTGATCGATGGGCAGCGTTCGCTGCTCTTCGGGCCGTTCGCAGGCTTCAATACGAAGTTCCTGAAAAACGGGTCGTTGCTCGATCTGCCGCTTTCGGTGCGGCCGGACAACCTCGTGGCGATGCTGGCGGCGGGGCGCGATAATATCGACCTGACGAAGTATCTCATCGGCCAGGTGCTGCAGTCGCCGGAAGAGCGGCTGGAGGCTTTGCGCGAATATCTCCCTGAAGCGCGGGCGGAAGATTGGGATCTCGAGATCGCGGGGCAGCGGGTGCAGATCATCAAAAAAGACGCGAAGCGCGGCGGGGTGCTGCAATTTGGCACCGAAGTCGTCTCGGCGGAGGATGGCTCCCTGGCGGCGTTGCTCGGCGCTTCGCCGGGAGCGTCGACTTCGGTGTCGATCATGCTCGAACTGCTCGGGCGCTGTTTCAGCGAGGAGATGCAGAGCGAAGCGTGGCAGACGAAGCTGAAGGAGATGATTCCGTCGTACGGCGAGGATCTCTCGGAAGACTCGGAGTTGCTGCGGCGCATGCGCACGTGGACCGGCGAAACGCTCGATTTGGAAGAGCGGTTGTTCGCGGTGGTGTAGGAGTAGCCAGTGATTCAACTCCTCCGGAGTTGATGACTTTTAATTACGAAAACCCGGGGTAGGCCACACATGGCCAACCCCGGGCTGATTTATGGAATCCCGTTGGGATTCACTGGTCGCCGCAGGAATTTTTCGGGGCGGCTCTGGGAAGAGCCGCCTACATTGGGGTGATATGGACCCCACGTTGCGCCGGTATCGGATCGTTCTTGGTTTGTTTATTCTCGGGCTCGCGTTGAGCGGGATCACAGCGTTTCCACTGTTGCATGAGCTGGAGTTGCTGGGGCGGATGCTGGGGATTCCGGTGGATGCGCGGCCGGATGCACTGACGGGGCTTTCGCACTGGATCGCGACGGTACGCGATGGGTTGCGGGAGGTGCATGGGCGGTATCCGTGGATGGCCTATGGCACGGATTGGCTGGCGTTTGCGCACCTGATCATCGCGCTCTTTTTCATCGAGCCGTGGCGCAACCCGGGGCCGAATGCCTGGGTGCTGAAGACCGGGCTGGTGGCCTGCGGGAGCATCTTTGCGCTGGCTTTCATCTGCGGGTCGATTCGCGGGATTCCGATCTACTGGCAGTTAATCGATTGCAGCTTCGGCGTAGGCGGGGCGATTCCGCTGCTTTATTGCCTCCGGCTGACGCGGAAAATGGAGCTGGCTTCACCCAAGAAACCCTAGGATTCTAGCTTGTTTCCTTGAGGCCCTGACCGTCGGGTCCGGGGCCGGTGCACGAAGTTTGCTCACCTCCCCTCCGAATTTTCCAAAACCATGAGCTCGTTGAACCGCTTCGCTCCTGTCCTGGCCTCGCTGCTGGCCCTGATGACGCCCCGCGCCGTGGAGGCGCAAACGATCGAATTTCAGCGGGTCGATCCCACCTCCTTCCCTACCAGCGGGGAAAACGCGCTCGCCTCCCTGACCAAGGACGACAACGGCGATTTCCTCGGCACGACGACGTTCGGCGGCACCGGTGGATTTGGGACGGCCTACAAAATCAGCGCGGCGGGCGTTTACACGAATTTGGTCAATTTCCTCGGGCCAAACGGCACTTTCCCCACCGGCCCGCTGACCAAAGGGCCGGACGGTAAATACTACGGGGTGACCAATGGCGGCGGCGGCAACGCTGACGCCGGAGTCATTTATCGCATCACCTCCACCGGCGCGTACGAAAAAGTCGCGCAATTCAGCGGTGTCAATGCCGCGGCGCCGCAAGGCCGTCTGGCTCTGGGCAACGATGGCAATCTGTACGGGGTCGCCGCATACGGCAAAAACAGCACTGGCGTCATTTTCAAGGTCACGCCCGCCAAGGTCCTGACCATCCTCAAAGACCTCGACGCCGTCGGGGTGAATGGACTGATCAGCCCATTCTCGGACCGGCGACCGGCGGCTGGATTGGTCAAAGGGACGGACGGAAGTTTCTACGGCACCACAACGGGTGGAGGCACGAGCGGGGCGGGGGTCGCCTTCAAAATCACTCCCGGGGGCACCTATAGCGTGATCAAGCAATTCGCCACCGCGAGCCTCTCCAAACCAAACGGCCTGGTCCTGGGCAGTGACGGCAATTTCTACGGCACGACCCAGAAGGGCGGCACCAACGACGTCGGCGTCTTTTTCCAGCTCACCGCGGCCGGCGATCTCACCGTGCTCGCTTCCTTTACCGCCGCGACGGGGATAGCGCCCTACGGCGAGCTGATCGAAAATGGAGCCCTCACCTTCTACGGCGCGACTTGTTTCGGCGGGGCCAATAACATGGGGATCGTATTTGAAGCCACGGTGAGCGGAGGCCCCACCGGCACGATCACGAAAAAGGCCGATTTTGCGCAGGCCACGGGCGCCCGGCCGGTCGTCGGGCTGACGCTCGGCGCGGGCGGCGATCTGTTCGGCACGACGCCTTCGGGCGGGGCCAATTTTCAAGGCACCGTCTTCAAGGTCACGACGGGGGGCACGATTACCACTCTCACCGACTTCGGTTTCACCGATGGCGCCAACCTTGCCCCGGGATTAACTCCTGGTGCAGATGGTAATCTTTACGGCACCGCCACATTCGGCGGAGGGGGATCGAGCGGCACCTTCTATCGAGTCATCCCGACAGGGGCAGGAACGGTTGAGAAGATTGCCGATTTCCAATCCAACCAAACTGGCGTCGTTTCCTTCGGGACGCTGGCGCGCCTGGGCAATGATTTTTACGGCACCAGCACCTCGACGGCGACCAATGGCAATGGGGCGATTTTTAAAGCCACCATGGCGGGCGTGTTGACGAAGCTGGCCGATTTTGACGGCACCAATGGGATTGATCCCAATAGTTTGACCTTGGCCAGCGACGGGAACTTTTACGGCACGACTTTTGGTCAGTTGGATGGGAACGGAAGCATCCTGAAGCACGGGACGATCTTTCGGTTTTCGGAAGCCAACGGGATCGTAAAGCTCTTCGATTTCACGGGGGCCGCGACCGGGAGCCTGCCCCGGGCGAATCTCGTGGAAGGTCCCGACGGCGCACTCTACGGCACAGCGACCGCGGGTGGCAGCAAAGGGCTTGGCACGGTTTTCAAAATCACGACTGATGGGGAATTCACGCTGCTGAATTCCTTCGTCGGCACCAATGGCAATCAGCCGGTGGGTCCGCTGGCGCTGGGATTCGACGGAAATTTCTACGGGATGACTTACCTCGGCGGGAAGCCGATTGGCGGCGTGCCCTTTAACATCGGCGTAGTCTACAAAATGACGCCGGCGGGCAAACTGAACACGCTGACGACCTTGACGGGTCTGACCGGCGCTTTTCCTCGCGGCGGGCTCGTGGTCGGGCCCGGCGGGGACTTGTACGGGATGGGGTACACCGGCGGCGGGACCAACAAATTCGGCACGGTCTTCAAGGTGTCCACCAGCGGGAAGGTTTCGATTCTCAAGACCTTCGATGGCAACGGGACCGATGGCGTTTACCCGAGTTCCACCCTGGCTCTCGGTTCAGACGGCAATCTCTACGGCACCACCTTCACGACCGTCTTCCGGCTGAAGCTCACGAACCAAGCTCCGATCGCCAATGACGATACGCTCACGCTGCCTTCGATCCATGTGAACGTGCGCAAGAACGACAGCGATCCGGACAAGGATCCGTTCAAGATCACGAGCGTGACCCAAGGGGCGCACGGCGCGGTGACGATCGAGCCGGATGGCACGCTGACTTATCTGCCGGCGGTCGATTTCACCACGACCGACAGCTTCACCTACACGATCACGGATCCGCTCGGGAAAACCGACACGGCCACGGTGACGGTGAACCTGCCGGCCAGCAACCTCACCGCCGGCATCGGGGCTTATGGCGGCCTCGTGACTCTCGGGGGCAATCCGCGCGGTTATTGGGGCGTCGGGGTGGTCTTGAAGGGGGTCTTCAGCGGGGCGCTGTATCTGGATGGGGTGAAGACGAGCATCAAAGGGGTCTTCGATACGAACGGGAATTTTCAGACCACGATCAACCGCAGCGGCGCATCTCCGCTCACGATCAACCTCGCGCTGGATGCCGCGCGCAATCAGATCACCGGCACGGTGAATGACACGATCAACACGTTCGCGCTGACGTTGGTGCGCACGTACCCGTCGTTCTCCACGACGCTGACCACGCCGGCGGCGGGGCGCTATACGGCGCTGATCCCGGTGGCGACCGGCTCGGTGGGCAGCCTCACGGTGCCGCAGGGAACGGGGTATGTTTCCTTCACGGTGTCCGCGACCGGCAGTGCCAAGCTCACAGGGAAGCTGGCCGACGGCACGCCCTTCACCGCGGGCTCGAAGCTGAGCCACGACGGGGCGTTCCCGCTCTTCGTCCAGCTCTATGGCAAGAAAGGGTTCCTCGTGGGGCTCGTGACCTTCAGCCCGCAGACTGGCAGCGATGCGAGCGGTCTGCTCGTGTGGAAAAAGCCGGGGACAACGACTGGGCCTTACACCGCGGCTTTTGAAACCAGCCCGACTCTGACTGCGGCTCGCTACACGGCAACGAAGCCGGTGCTCGCGCTGCCGGCACCGCCCAGCAATGCCAAGCTGATTTACGATACGCTGGGGCTGACCAAGATGCTCTCGGTCTCGACTGCGAACATCGTGACGGTGACCAACGCCGCAGCGGACAAAACGTCGGTGAAGATCAACTCGACTAGCGGGATCTTTACGGGAACGTTCATGCACCCGACGGATTCGCTGAAGCGGTCGTTTGCCGGCGCCATTTATCAAAAGGGCGCCACGCCGCGCGGAGAGGGCTATTTCGCCGGGCCGACTTCGACGCAGAAGATCACGCTCGCGGCGCCGTAAAAGGGCGCGGAGCGGATTGCTCTGGGTGGAGCGTGCGACTCGCATGCGCTGTTTGGCGACCCGCCGAACAGGAGTCGAAAGACGGGCATTTCCAAGAATGTACCGGTTGGTTCGTAGCCACCTCTACACGGCATTCGCGGCGAGTCACCGCGAACAGCACCCGAGTCGGGTGCTCCACCCGGGGAAAGCCGTTTGCCGAGCCGCCAGCGAATTTCAGCTTTCCCAAAGGGAAACGGGGGCTGGAGCTGGCGCTCCAGAGGGCTGCAAGGCCGAGGCGAGCCGCCTCGGCCAACGGGCCAGCGGCCCGTTCCACCCAAACTATCCGCTCCACCCAGCGCGCCGGGAACCCGGACGCTGGATGGGGATCAATCGGATGCGAAACCCGACTAAACGTGGATCGCGTGGCCGGCGCTGACTTCAGCGGCTTCCTTGACCGCTTCGCTGAGGGTCGGGTGGGCGTGGATGGTCGCTTCGATTTCCTCGTAGGTAGCTTCGAGGGTGATGGCCAGGCCGAGCTCGGCGATCAGTTCGGTCGCTTCGGAGCCGATGATATGGGCGCCGAGGATTTCGCCGTGCGGTTCGCCGACGATCAGTTTCACAAAGCCGTCCATCTCGCCGATGGCGCGGGCTTTGCCGCTGGCCATGAACTGGAATTTGCCGACCTTGTATTTCTTGCCGGCTTCCTTCGCGGCGCGCTCGGTGAGGCCGACGCTGGCGACCTGCGGCTGGCAGTAGGTGCAGCCCGGGAAGGTGGTGACCTTCTTCGGTTTGTGCTTCGGATTGAACATGCCTTCGACGGCTTCGACGGCTTCGTAGCTGGCCACGTGGGCGAGCCACGGCGGCCCGATGATGTCGCCCGCGGCGTAGATGCCAGGGATGCTGGTCTGGTAGCGGTCGTCGGTCTTGAGGTAACCCTTTACGAGCTCGAACTTCGCCGTCCCGCCCGGCAGGAGCGGCTGGATGCCAATGGCGACGAGGACGATGTCGGCTTCGACGACCTTCTCGGCGCCTTTCGCGTCGGCGACGGTGATCTTCACGCCGCTATCGCTGACTTCCGTCTTGGTCGTCTTGTGATTCACGAGGGCGGTGATGCCCTGCTTGGCGAAGGATTTCTCGAGCGCCTGCGAGACCTCGGTGTCTTCCACCGGGAGCAGGTTCGGGAGCATTTCGATGATCGTGACCTTCGTGCCGAAGGAATTGAAGAAGTAGGCGAACTCCACGCCGATGGCGCCGGCACCGATGATGGCGATGCTCTTCGGCTGGGTCGGCAGGGTGAGGGCTTCCTTTGAGCCGATGACGGTCTTGCCGTTGAAATCGAGGCCCGGCAGCGGGCGGGTGACGCAGCCCGTGGCGATGAGGATATTCTTCGCGGTGTGGGTCTCCACCTTGCCGGCGGCGGACTTCACTTTGACTTCGCCGGCCTTGTCGATGGAGGCCTCGCCGCGGAGGTCGTCGATCTTGTTTTTCTTGAAGAGGAAAGCCACGCCGGCGGAGCCCTTGTCGCTCACGTCGCGGGAGCGCTTCACGATCTTCGTCCAGTCGTAGGAAAGGCCGTCGAGTTGGAAGCCAAACTCGCCCGCGCGGTGCTTCATCGTGTGATAGAGCTCGGCGTTTTTCAGGAGGGCTTTGGTCGGGATGCAGCCCCAGTTGTTGCAGGTGCCGCCGCCGCGTTCCTTGTCGACGCAGGCGACTTTTTTGCCCAGTTGCGCTGCTTTGATGGCAGCGACATAGCCGGCCGGTCCGGCGCCGATGACGATGAGGTCGTAGTTGGCCATAAGATCAGGAATTTTGGAAAATCAGGAATCGGGATGACGCCCGGAAAGATCCGTGCGCCCCTCGACCATGTGGAGGAGGTGCGGGTGGCGTCAAAAGTTTTCCGTGTATAGCGCGTTTTCGGCGCGACGGTGGCGGAGAACCCCGAAAAAAGCGGCAGCCACTCCTCCCCGCGGTCACGAACTTCAACACCAATCCATTTTTCCAGCCATGCGGACCTTCACCTGCCAGTGCGGCAATCTCCTCTTTTTCGACAATTCCGTCTGCCTCCAATGCCAGCTCGAAGTGGGCTACGAGCCCGCCTCCGATGAAATGAAGCCGCTGGATAAAAACCTGCAGCGGTGTGCAAATGGTTCGCGGCATGGGGTCTGTAACTGGCTCGTTCCCACCGGCGGGCAGGAAACGCTGTGCCTTTCCTGCCGGTTGAATCGCACGATTCCGGATCTGAAGGTACCCGGAAATCAGGACGCCTGGCACCGCATCGAGCTCGCCAAGCGGCGGACCCTTTTCACGCTGGCCCATCTCGGGCTTCGCCCGCCATCGAAGCTGGATGACCCCGAGCAGGGGCTCGCCTTCGATTTCCTGCGCGCGAATCCGGGTTGTACGGTGCTGACCGGCCACGATGATGGGGTGATCACTCTGAATGTGGATGAGGCGGACGGTTCCACCCGGGAGCGGCAGCGGGAATTGCTCGGGGAATCGTGGCGGACGCTGACGGGCCATTTTGCCCACGAAAGCGCGCATTATTACTGGGATCGCTTTTTCCGGCGGCGCCCGGACAACGACCCCTACGTGATCGGCTTCCGGACCATTTTTGGCGACGAGCGGAAAAACTACGCGGCCCAGCTGGCCCGGCACTATTCCCAGGGCTCTTCGGGCGCGGCGGCTTCGCCGGAATTCATCAGTGCGTACGCGGCGGTGCATCCGTGGGAGGATTGGGCGGAAATCTGGTCGCACTACCTGCACATGATCGATGGCATGGAGACGGCCCGGAATTTCGGTTTCGACAGCAAAAGAGTGCGAATGCCCTTCACGCCGCTGCCGGAGGAAACCGCCTCGCTGCCGGCCTCGCTCGAATGGAAGAGCCCCGAGGAGGGGCCGGAATTGCTGGGGAAGCTGCACGCCTGGGCGAAACTGGCGCCGGCAATCAATGAACTCGGCGCCAGCCTGGGACACCCGAACCTGTACCCGTTCGTCTTTTCAGGGCCGATCATTCGGAAATTCTGCTTTGTGCACCATGTGATCCGGACGCTGGCCGCCTCGGTCCCGGCGGCCCCGGTCGAAGAACCAGCCACCTCGGCAACCGCGCCGGCGCCAGTGGCTCCGGCCCCCGGGTCAGCCGCCGGATTGGTTCCCCCCCCGGCTTCCGCCCCAAACCCGCCAAAACTGGCCCCGGTGTGAAATAGCCCTCCGGCACTTGCGCAATAGCCCAAGCGCCTTCAGGTTGGCAGGCTGATGCCGTTGAAGTCTCTTACACCCGAACAGTCTGCCGCCGCGGATGCGTGGTTGCGGGGACTCGATGACCGAACCCTGGAGCGTGGCGAGCGGCTGCATGATGAAGGCCGCGTCCTCGATCTGGAGAACTACCAACGCGGGATCGGCTTCCGCGCGACGGTTTCCGGCGGTACGCTTTATACAACCAAGCTGCGCTTCTCCGATGGCACGTGGCGGGGCGAGTGCAGCTGCCCGGTGGGGTACAACTGCAAACACTGCGCGGCGCTGATGTTCTCCGGGCTCGCCCATGCCGGCGAGGCGGGCGAAGGAGGCGACGACCAGGAGGAGGAGGTCTTCCGGAAAAATACTTTCGGCGCTGAGATCGCCAAACGGCTCGGCCGCAAATTGTCCGCGGAAGAAGCCCGGACGGCCAAGCGGGTGGACGATCTTTATACCGAGCGGAAAAACACGAAGCTGGTTTCGAAAGCGGCGGTCGATGCCATCGCCACGGGCGAAAAGGCGGAGCGCTGGGACAGCAAGACGGTCGAGATCTGGCCGGATTCACCGCGCTCGGCGTGGGAGGCCTGGCTTTATGTCGCGGCGTATTTCCGGCGGGAACACATCCCGCTGCCGCCCGACTGGGCCGAGGCGACGACGTGGGAGGAAGTCGACGCGCTGACCGGCGCGTGGGAGCGCAGTCTGCTCGTGGAGCACTGGCGCGGCTGGTTGGAGCGCGCGGACAAAACCGCGGGCGCGCCGCCGGAGAGCCGGCAGGAATTGCGCGTGCGGCTGACCCGCGAGGGGGCGCAGCTCGAATCGCGGAAGGACGCACATGGGGAATTCAAGCCGGTGACGAGTGCGGCGTTTCAGCAGATCCTCGTGTCGGCGAATCAGGGCCGCGTGCCTTTCGACAATGCGTCGCTGC
>Ga0209050_1002320_pt1 | contig 16741 bp, 13 predicted proteins | sample Araplavi_mTSA_r2_FD_184276 | JGI IMG/M metagenome (GOLD analysis project Ga0209050, IMG submission 184276) | Arabidopsis root microbial communities from North Carolina, USA - plate scrape MF_Cvi_mTSA_r2 (SPAdes) (version 2) | ecosystem: Host-associated > Plants > Roots > Endosphere | place: USA... | reverse complement strand
GTACATGCCCCGCAACGTGTGCAACAGCATCCCGATTTGCGAGCCGGCATGCCACACGCCTTCCAACCGGTGGCCGCGTGTGCGCACGATGAGCGGAGCCTTTTGGCCACCCTTCGTGCGATAATAAAGACAGGCCAGGTCGTCGGACAAGGTCGGGAGGGCGTAGATAAAATAGTCGAGATACTGAATTTCGGCGATGGGCTTAAGGCCGCGCAATGCCGTGCCGATCCCCTGCCCTATGATGGTGCATTCGCGTATGCCGGTATCGGTCACACGCAGGGCACCGTGCTTGGCTTGTAAACCTGCGAAGCCTTGGTTCACATCGCCGATGCGGCCCACGTCTTCGCCAAAGGCCAGCACACGCGGATCGCGGGTGAGGGCAGCATCAAAACAAGCTTGCAGAATCTCGCGGCCATCGATGAGCGGCGATGAATCGGAATATACAGGATCGATGCGCGGCACATTCAATGCCGAGTCTTCCGACACGCTGTGCATGTGCGATGAGTAACGATCGAAGTTGTCGGCTTCCGAATGCTTCAGCCAATACTGTAGTTCTTCTTTTGCCGGCATGCTTTCCTGGTAGAGCAACCGTATCGCCAGTTTTGCAGCCCGCATGGTTTCCATGCGCGTGGGGTTGATGGCTTTGACCAGGTCTTCTTTTATGCGGAGGATCTCTTCACGATGCGAACTTTGTTCGGCCGCCCTGTCGAGTATCTCGATAACGACATTCTGATCTTTGCGGACATCGTCCATAAAGGCTTTCCATGCACGCTCTTTGGCTTGCTTGGCCGCTTGACGGGCTTCCTTTTCGATGTCGTCCACTTCCTCGGGAAGGATCATCACTTCGTTGATGATCCACTCGCGCATTTTGCGGATACAGTCGTGATCGGCTTCCCACGCCAGGCGTTCTTTCGATTTATAGCGTTCGTGCGAACCGGATGTGGAGTGGCCCTGGGGTTGTGTCATTTCGTAGACATGAAACAATACGGGCACGTGTTGTTCGCGGCAAATGACTTCTGCTTTTTGATACGCATCGATGAGGGCGGGATAATCCCATCCTTTCACCGTGATGATCTCAAAGCCTTTTTCCGTCTCGGTGCGCTGCAGACCGGCCAACGCTTTTGAGATGCTTCCTTTTGTGGTGTGGAATTCCTGCGGAACGGAAATGCCATATTCGTCATCCCAGATGGAAATGAGCATGGGCACTTGCAACACGCCCGCGGCATTGATGGCTTCGAAGAACATGCCTTCGGAAGTGGAGGCATTGCCAATGGTGCCAAAGGCGATCTCGTTACCGTTGCTGGAGAGTGTGCTGTATTCTTTTAGTCCTTCGTTTTCGCGGAAGAGTTTGGAGGCATAGGCCAGGCCCAGCAGGCGGGGCATTTGACCGGCCGTGGGGGAAATGTCGGCGCTGCTGTTTTTGTTTTCGGCGAGGTTTCGAAGCTTGCCGTGTTCGTCGAGGAGTCGGGTGGCGTAGTGACCGTTCATGAGGCGGCCTGCCGAAGCGGGGTCTGCCTCCACGCTGGTGTGGGCGTAGAGTTGAGCGAAGTATTGTTGAACGGTCAGTTCATTGATGGCGAACATGAACGTTTGATCGCGGTAGTAGCCGGCGCGAAAATCACCGCGGCGGAATACTTTTGCCATCGCAATCTGCGCAAGCTCCTTGCCGTCGCCGAAGATACCGAACTTGGCTTTGCCCATGAACACTTCCCTGCGTCCGATGATGCTCGCCTCGCGGCTCTCTACCGCCAGGCGGTAGTCGGCCAGAATTTCTTTCACTCTGGCTTGCGAGAACTTTACCTTTACTTCCTTGATCGCGCTCAAATTTCCTGGGGTTGAAAAGGTGAATAGATTCGGTTCAAAAATAGGCATTACCATTTACTTTCCCAAAGCGAGGCGGTAGGCCACCCAGTCCCCGCCGGGCACCCGCACATCGTTGCGCCCGGGTGTGGCGAAGATATAGATTCCAAACTTTCCTTCGGCAATTTGTTCCTCCGAAAAAATATATCCGGCATCCAATTCCATATCGTGTATGATTTGTTTCGTTTCCAGGTTTGGGATGGTGTAGAGTTCCGCGACCAAGCTATCGCGGGGGTCGCCCGTTCTCACGGCATACGGATAATCGACCAGTGAATACAGCGCATACCCCGTTAACACCACTGTGCGCTGATACTGTAGTTCATGCTCGTATAGGGCGTGGTTGTCCATGCCCCGGCGCAATGATCCATAGAACGCATACAAGAGGCTTTCGCTCATAAATTCAAAGGGTTACAGCAAACAACGACTGTATGTTAGTATATTTGCAGCCGTTAAAAAAACGATAGTTTATGATCATAGGTGTTCCTAAAGAAATTAAAAATAATGAAAACCGTGTTGCCCTCACACCAGCCGGCACGCAGGAATTGGTGAAGCGCGGTCACACGGTTCATGTACAATCCACAGCCGGTGTCGGCAGCGGCTTCAGCGACGAGCAGTACGTCTCCGCCGGAGCCAAACTTCTTCCCGATGCCGCCAGCGTTTTCGCGATCGCAGAAATGATCATGAAAGTGAAGGAGCCTGTGGAGCAAGAGTACAACCTCATCCGCAAAGACCAATTGGTGTTCACCTATTTTCACTTTGCTTCGTATGAACCCCTGGCCAAAGCCATGATCGCAACCGGTGCGGTTTGCCTCGCCTATGAAACCGTGGAGCGCATCGATGGCAGCTTGCCGCTGTTGATCCCCATGTCGGAAGTGGCGGGAAGAATGGCGATCCAGGAAGGCGCTAAATATTTGGAAAAACCCCTGAAAGGCAGAGGCATCTTGCTGGGCGGCGTGCCCGGCGTGAAGCCTGCCAAGGTGCTCATTCTCGGCGGTGGTGTGGTCGGCACAAACGCGGCAAAGATCGCAGCGGGTATGGGTGCCGATGTGACCATTATGGACCTCAACATCACGCGCCTCCGTTACCTGGACGATGTGATGCCGAAGAATGTACACACGATCGTATCGAACGAATATACCATCCGCGAAATGATCAAAGACACCGACCTCATCATCGGCGGCGTGCTGGTGCCCGGAGCGAAAGCGCCGAAGCTGATCACGCGCGACATGCTGAAGTCGATGCGTCCCGGCACCGTGCTGGTAGACGTGGCTGTGGACCAGGGAGGCTGTATCGAGACCTGCCGTCCGACGACACACGAGGATCCTACGTTTATCATTGACGATGTCGTGCATTATTGCGTGGCGAATATGCCGGGGGCTGTGCCCTATACGTCAACCTTGGCGTTGACGAATGCCACTTTGCCCTATGCCATCCGTTTGGCGAACCAGGGATGGAAGAAAGCGGCGCAGGAGAATATGGAATTGCGGAATGGATTGAATGTGATCCACGGAGAAGTGGTGTATAAGGCTGTGGCGGATGCGTTTGGGCTGGGGTATACCGACGTGAAGAAGTTCCTGTAGACAGGGATTCAATTTTTGACTGCAAAGGCGCAGAGGACGCAAAGGAGACGCAGAGCGATTTCTTTTGCGTCCTTTGTTCTTTATCAATGCTATCAGCCGGTATAGATGGGCATGTCTTGCAGCACCGCCGTGGTATTGGCTTCCCAGTCGGTGGCGCAGCAAATGTGCTGGAGGCCGTTGGTGATGACGAGGTATTTTGCTTTGAGGGAATGATTGTAGACCGACGCCTGGCGCAGCGTTTGTTGGCTCATGGCCAGGTCGGGAGCCTTGCATTCGATGACCATCCAAGGTTTGCCGTCGCGATCGAAGACCACAATGTCGGAGCGCTTTTGCAGGCGGTTGAATTGGAGACCGCCTTCGATCCGGATGAGCGATCGGGGGTACTGCAGGGTTTGGATGAGGTAGTTCACAAAATGCTGCCGCACCCATTCTTCCGGCGTCAACACCAGATATTTTTTGCGGATGCTGTCGAGGATCAAGAGCTTGCCCTCCTCTTTTTTGAGGACATATTCAAAATCGGGAAGGTTGAGCTTGACCATGCACACAAATAAACCAAATTTTCAGCACCCGCATGGCCAACCCGCAACGCGCGCGGATTATTTTTTGTTTACCGTTGTATACCGTCTGCAAATATTTCTACCTATTTAGTACTTTAGGCCATGAAGACGAAACAAGATATTGTTGAAAACTGGCTGCCGCGCTACACCGGGCAGCCGCTGAGCCATTTCGGCGAATACATCCTGCTGACCAACTTTGACAACTACGTGACCATGTTTGCCGCCTGGCACAACGTGCCGGTGAACGGCCACGACCGTGCCATGCGCAGCGCTACTGCCGAGGGCATCACCATCATTAACTTCGGCATGGGCAGCCCCAATGCCGCCACCATCATGGACTGCCTCAGCGCCATCAAACCAAAAGCCGCCTTGTTTCTGGGAAAATGTGGTGGATTGAAAAAGAACGACATCGGCGACCTCGTACTGCCCATCGCCGCCATTCGCGGCGAAGGAACCTCTAACGACTACTTCCCTCCCGAAGTGCCGGCCTTGCCGGCGTTTGCTTTGCAAAAGGCGATCTCCACCACCATCCGCGACCACAAACAAGATTACTGGACGGGCACGGTCTACACCACCAACCGGCGTGTGTGGGAATGGGATGAAGAATTTAAAAGCTACCTCCGCAAGATCCGCGCGCTGGCCATCGACATGGAAACGGCGACGATCTTCTCCACGGCGTTCTCCAATAAAATTCCAACGGGTGCCCTATTGCTCATCTCCGATCAGCCCATGGTACCCGAAGGCGTAAAGACGGAAGTCAGCGATTCGGTGGTCACCAAAACGTTTGTGGAGCTTCACCTCAAGATCGGGATCGACTCGTTGAAACAATTGATCAACAACGGCATGACCGTGAAGCACCTGCGCTACTAGTTGACGCGCGCCGATTGGATCTCTTTCGATCGCACAGTAGATAAAATAAAGAAGCCGATAATGAAGTAGGCGCCCAACGCCAGCGCGCTATAGCGCATGCTCCCCGTGATCTGATCCACAAAGCCGTAAGAGAATGTGCCGATCACAATCGACACGTTGTACGTAACGTCATAGAAGCTGAAGTAGGATGCGTGGTCGGTGGTGCTTTGTGGGATCAGCTTGGAATACGTTGCACGCGACAGCGATTGAATGCCTCCCATCACCATCCCTACCACAAAGGCCAATCCGTAAAATTGGTATTCCGTGGCGACAAAGTAAGCGGAAATGCACACGCCGATCCAAATAACGATCATCACCAGCAGTGACAGACGATTGCCTATCCGGCGCGACAACCGCGCAAACAAATAGGCACCCACAGCTCCGACCAGTTGGATGATGACCACCACGGCAATCAGGCTTTGATCTTTTAAATGCAGCACGTCGGTGCCAAACAAGGTAGCCAGGTACATGACCGATTGCACGCCCATGTTGTAAAAGAAAAAGGCCCACAGATAGCGCTTCAATTCCGGTTGATGTTCCAGGCTTCTCCACACACCGCGTATTTCCTCATAGCCTTTCGTCCAGATGTTCCCGGTGGGATTCTTGTTGAATGGGTTGTCGGGCAGCAAGCGAAACGGAATTTGCGAAAAACCGATCCACCACAGCCCCACCAATACGAACGATATTTTAGTGGCCAATGTGGTCGCCTCACCGGGCGTGGCACCAAACCCAAAGGCCTGCGCGTTCATGATCAACACCAGGCAGATCACCATAAGTAACACGCTGCCGTAGTAACCCATCGAATACCCCCGCGCGCTCGTTACATCATAACGATCTTCCGTGACGATCTCCGGTAAAAAAGCATCGTAGAACACGAGGCTGCCCGAATAGCCAATGCTGGCGATGATGGAACAAAAAATGCCCCACCCCAACATGGTGATGTCGCTGAAAAAGAAAAGACCGATACAGCCCATGCTGCCCAACCACACAAAACATTTCATAAAGATCTTCTTGTTGCCTATGTAATCCGCTGCACCGGATAGCAACGGTAGCATCACGGCTACCACCAGGAAGGAAAACGACAAGGCATAGGAATACAGCACGGAATTCTGAATAGTGAATCCAAGGAAGTTCACCATGTCGCTCCCGTTAGCCTCCACTGCAACTCCTTTGTAATAAATGGGGAAGATCGCCGTAGCGATGACGAGCGTGTAGACAGAATTGGCCCAGTCGTACATGTACCAGGCGCGGATGATTTTCGGGTTGTTTAGTGCGAGCGTTTTCGTTGGGGCGGTCATATGGGGATTGGAGGACGCTTGGTTTAGGATGGGCTTGGGGGGAGCCGATGGTTTTGTTCGGGTTGGTTGTCTAAAGGAGCCAGACGTCAAAAAGCCAGAGCCAGCTGTTTTATCCGGCGTCGTGTTTCTCGTTCTGACCGTTTTATCTTTTGTCCGGTGGAGTCAAAAATAGGATGTTTTTTGGATTTTTTGTGCGTCGGAAATACTCTAACACTGGTACAAAATGATCGGCATTTGCATCCAGACCTTGGGTTCATGCCTGACTGCACCATCTCGGTTTTTTTACCTGCGGATGATTTTCTTCGCCAGCGGAGGTGTCAGGCACTTTAGCGCCTTTGCTTTCGTTAGCAAATCTGGGAATTGGAGTGATCTACTGGTATCTTTGGAAGTATGCCGAAGCTGTATTTTAATAACGTACGTTCTGCGGATCTGCCGTTGCATTATGGGCAGGTGCCGCCTTGGCTGGCGCAGCGGATGAGCTTGCTGGGTGGGGCGATTGTGGAGTCTATCGTGCTGGAGTATGGAAAAGGGGCGGTGTTGAGCCGGCTGAGTGACCCGTTTTGGTTTCAAGCATTTGGATGCGTGCTGGGAATGGACTGGCATTCGTCGGGAATTACCACTTCCGTGATGGGGGCTTTGAAGCGTGCCGTCAACCCGAGGTTCAAGGACCTCGGCATCTATATCTGTGGCGGCAAAGGGCGACACTCGCGGCAAACGCCGTTGGAGTTGATGCAGCTTTCCGACCGGACCGGGTTGGATGGTGACGCGCTGGTGCGGAGCAGTAAGCTCACGGCCAAGGTGGATAACACCGCCATTCAGGATGGATTTCAGCTATACCTTCACACGTTCGTGGTGTCCGACACGGGCGAGTGGACGGTGGTGCAGCAAGGTATGAACGACGCCAACGGCATGGCCCGCCGCTATCACTGGCATTCGGAGAAAGTGAAGTCCTTTGTTGAAAGTCCGCACACGTTCATATATGGAAAAAACCAAGGCGAGATCCTCAACATGACCGACGTGGAAGCAGCCCGCGCCAAGGCTTCGATGCTGGAAATCGTGAAGGAAAAACCTTCGGTGATGTTGCCGGAGATCCAACGTTTAATGATGCCCTCGCATCACGACGTCAGGGCACAAGATGTCAATCTCAAGCGATTGGGAAGCGTCTTGAACCTGGCGCAAGACCGATCGCTGCTCGACTTTGAATCGCTGTTGTTACTGGAAGGCGTCGGCCCGCGCACGATCCAGTCGCTGGCGTTGGTTAGCGAGGTGATCTACGGTGCGCCGTCGCGGTTCACGGACCCGGCGCGGTTTTCTTTTGCCCATGGCGGCAAAGACGGTCACCCGTTTCCGGTTCCCACCAAGGTCTATGACGAGACCATCAACATTCTGAAAACCTCCGTAGAAAAAGCAAAGATCGGCGACGCCGACAAACAAGCCGCCATAAAAAATCTGACCGTGGTGGCGCAGCGGATGGAAAAAGATTTCGAGCCCGATCCGGGGGCATTCGATAAAGTGATCGCCCAGGAGCGGGCCGAGTCCTACAAGCACGGTGGCCGTACCGTCTTTGGCAAAGCAAAGCCTCCCGCAGACAAAGACCAACTCAAGCTATTTTGATTTTTTTTGCAGTGATCCGTCCCGATCACGCACTGTGGAGACGGGAACCCCTCCCCTCCGCTAATGCTCCGGCAAGCAAAGAAAGAAGCAAAAGAATACTATACCGACGCTGCCCCTCGCTGTGCTCGCCGAAGCTTTAGCGGAGGCGAGGCGATTCCCTGGTCTCACTATAACCCCACAGTCCTCCCCGCCGTCCGATGATTCATTCTACTATTGACGACGCTCATCACCGCCTCGTTCTTCTCCAGCGTCAACCGTTCAATTTCTTTTTCGCATGCTTCTTCGTTTAGCAGATAGTGGAACGATGCCTTGTTCACACGGTCATAAAATTCGTAGTTGATCTCCTGGATCCTCTTGGCCTGCCGCGCGTCGAGGCGATACAGGTCCTGCACTTCCGCCGTGATGCACTCGACGGAAAATCTTCTGTCCTCCCATTGCTGAACCGCAAAGCACAGTCCCATGATCGTAAACGTGAATAGGACCCAGAGGGCATCTCGTAGATGTGATTGTAAGTTCACCTGTCTGTCTGTTTAAGTTTGGATATGCTGTGGGCACTCGCTCACATCCCAGAGACAGGCGAAAGAAGGCTTGCCACTATCGGCGGCCGGAAAAATTTATGCGGTAAGAAACGCTGGCCTCCCAGCCCACCCAGTATTGCAGGGTTTGATATTGTTTTTGTCGGCTATCGACAACTACGACCGTGGTCACCATCGGCTGCGTCGCCGGCTCGCGACCGTAGGCTGAAAACCCTTGGGGATCTCCGATAAAACCCGCCACTTGTGCATAGCGCGACACGCTCACATCCTGGGTCGTAAAGGACGTGTGCAACCGGTTAATGGTGGGACCGAAATTAAGATTGATATGACGGCCCAACGAATATTGCACCAGCCATTTCATCTGCCAGTGACCGGCTTTCAGTTGCACGTTCTCGTCCACCTTATGTCCATAGAAGTTGGTGGTGTGTTTGTTGGTCTCTCGCATCGGCGAAAATGTTAACGCCGGATTGACAGAAAAATTATGGGCGATCCTGATAGACGATCCCAAACCATAGGATCCGTGATACTTGCTGTCGCTCATCCAACTGGAACCCATCACAAAATAAAGCGAACGCATTCCCACCTGGAACACGGCGCCGGCCGAGTAGTCATTCATCATGGGCCCGCCGCTGGCAAACCAGCCCAGTCGATGGCGCTGTCCGATCTTGCGAATGTATTGTGACGGAATTTTTTGCAACAGGTCCGAATCAAAATATACTTGCAGCGTTTGCAGGTCTTTCTTCACCTGCGGATAAGACAATGTCGCCGCGGAAAAGTCGCGCGTGTCAAAGGGTTGATTCCCGATAAGTGAAGCGGTATACGGCATGTCTTCCACCGGCTCGCTGGCAGGGGCCGTTGCCGGGGAAATGGATTTTGATGCAACCGGCGCGGCCGGAAGGGTTTTGATCACCACATACTTGCCCTGGACTTTGAAAGTCAGATTCATTTGCTTGCCCAACTGTGCCAATACCTCGTCGAGCGAGTGGCGCTGAGCCGATAAGGTCACACGGCCGTTTACTTCGATCTTGTTGGAGCTGTAAATAAAATGAAGGCCTGTCACACGTTCCAGGTCTTCCACCACGTCATGAAAACGTTTGTCTTGATAGGAAAGAGAGATCCTTTTTGTCAGAATGCCATCCACGGCCTGTGCCCGGACATCTGCCGATATCCAGATCACCATGACCGCAACCAGAAGATTACGGGCAGCCTTCGCCCTCCAATGTATAGACGCCTCCACTGCTTGTTACGGAAAGATTTAAAGATTCCGCCATTAAATTTAGCAGATTTTCGGCAGAATCGTTCTCAAAAGTAGCCGTTAGCCTGCAATTATTAATGGCTTGGTCCGATACATGTATGGTATACGGATAGGCCTTTTCAAGGTCGCGGATCACCTCACGCAGGGGGGTGTCCTTAAATACAAACCGGTGCGTGGCATAGCCCCAGGCGTTGCTGTTCACGGAGTCCTGGGTTTGGATGAGACCGACCTTTTGGGCCACCCCTGTCACGCCCGCCTCCAGGAAGGTGCTGTCGTTTTTCGTGTACACCTGCACCTTGCCTTCCTTCACCGACACTTCCACCGCATCGCCTTTCAGCGTCACGTTAAAAGCCGTGCCAATCACTTTGATGTCGGCCACGGCGGTGTGAATGACAAACGGGTGTTTACGGTCGTGGGTCACATTGAAAAATACTTCGCCTTCCAGCAATGAAACTTCGCGATGGTGACTGTTGAAATCGGCGGCATAGGAGAGCTTGCTGTTTCGGAACACGGTGGCCACCGATTGGTCCGGCAAGTCCACGTGTAGCACGCGCCCCTGGGTGGTCACATAGGTCATCGCTTCATCCGAGTCCTGCGAGAGAATGTTATACAATACGACGCCCGCCACGGCCAGCAAAAGCAACGAGGCGGCTATGCGGAACGCGCGTTGACTGTAGCACAAGGCGCGCGTGGGCTTTCCTTCCGGCGGGGTCTTTACTTTTTCAAGCGGCCGGCGCTTCAGCCGGTCCTCGATGGCCTGCCAGGCTTCGGCCGCATAAACGTTGTGCGTTGTTCTTCCCGGGTGGGTCGCTGCCCACGTACTTTGCAGCGCGACAAAGCGCGACTGAAATTTCAAATCCGTCAATGCATCCTGCACAGCCATGGCCTCTTCGGGGGAAGCTTCGCCGGCGAGATACCGCACGATCAGCTCATCGGTTATGGCGCTTTCATTTTCCTTCATCACACGACACAGATTTCATGTTAAACAAAATTATCTTTTAACCGCCCTCTCAAAATTTTTAATGCCTTGCTCACCTGGTTTTCGATGGTGTTCACCGACAAGTTCATCCGGGCCGCAATGTCGGCATACTTCATCTCCTCATAACGGCTCATCATAAAAATGACGCGACACTGCTCCGGCAGGTCGCCGATGGCCGCCTTGATGCGCTCTTCCAATTCTTCGGGGAACACCTCAGGCTGCTGCACTTCGCCCAGCTTATCGTAGGCGCCTTGCTCCTGGTGTTTCCACTTGATGGCACGATGCTCCAATTGGTTCAGACATTGGTGATAGACCGACCGGAACAAATACGACCGCATAGACGTCTGGATCCCCAGGCTTTCACGTTTCTCCCATACCTTCACAAACATGGCTTGCACCACATCCTCGGCCTCGTCCATGTCCTTCAGCATCGTACAGGCATACTGACACAGCCCATCGTAGCAGGCATAAAACACCTGCTGAAAAGCGACCTTGTCGCCATCACGAATGGCCCTGATCATATCCTCCTCGGGCAAAGTCACCATCCCTTTGTAACGTAAAACCAAATTAACGTTTTTAACCCTAATAATCCGTCTAGAGACAGGCAAGTGCCGGGATACCACTATCGGACATCCCACTTTTTTTGGGCGTTTTTTAATCTGGATGGGCTGCCCGCCCTTTCCATCCCATTCCGAAAACCCTGATTACCCATTTGTTGGCGCGCTCCCGTTCCCACCGCACTCCGGTCTTCCAGCCCACCCGCGCAACCGGCCACAAAAAAATGGCGCCGGAGCAAAAGAAATTCAAAAACCACATTTTGAAAGATTCATATATTATATACATTTATAAATAATATAACTCAACCGAAAGAGATCCATCGGGCACCGTGTGCTGGATGAATCCTTTTAACCACCATAAAAATTTTAATCGACATGAAGACCAATCCTCCCAAATTTGCCAAAGCAATTCTTCATCGGTTTTGTGATCTAAAGTTTCTGGAGGAAGTCGAGGGCGACCTGAACGAAGAGTTTCAGCGAAGGCTTGAGAGACAAGGCCCCTTCAAAGCGAGATGGCATTACGTTATCGACGTTTTCCATTCGATACAATTGCATCCCCTAAAAAGAACCGGATCGTCACCCACATTTTCCTTTTCATTGTTCTTGCACAATTTGTTGATCATTTATAGAAATTTCCTTCGGTTCAAGAGCACGTTTCTCATCAATCTCCTCGGTCTATCGACAGGCCTGACCTGCTTGATATTGATCTCTTTGTGGGTGAACGACGAGTTGAACTTTGATACGTTCCACGAAAAGAAGGACAGGGTCTTTCAAGTGATGGAGCATCGCGGACCGAACGGCGCCATCAACACGAGCGGTCAGACTGCAGATTTTCTGGCGGGCGCACTGGCCCGGGAAATGCCGGAAATCGAGCATGCGGCCGTCGTTACGCCGCCCAATTTTTTCCCGGCCTTCACCTTATCAACAACCCATGTCCATGCAAAGGCCGTTGGGAAATTTGTCGATCCAAGCTTCCTGAATATTTTTTCCTATCCGCTTTTGCAGGGGAACGCCAATGAGGCACTGCGCAGCAAAAATGATATGCTCATATCAGAATCCCTGGCCAAACGACTTTTCAAAACACCGGAAGACTGTATCGGGAAGTCAATGGAATGGGAACTGATGGACATAAAAAAACAAGTCCTGATCACCGGGGTTTTCAAGGACGTGCCGGTCAATTCCTCGGAGCAATTTGATTTTATTTTGACGTTTGATGCGTTCAGAGACTTGATGGGAATGAAAAGCGGCGAAGCCAATTGGGATAGTTCCGCGCCATTTTTCACGTACGTCCTGGTAAAAGAGAACAGCCCTGTCGACTTGCTCAACAAGAAAATGGGGGACCTTCTTAAAAGCAAAGGCAAAAATTCACAGGACCGGACCTTGTTCCTGAAACCGTATGCCGACAATTACCTCTATGGCCAATATGAAAATGGCGTTGTCACCGGCGGGCGAATTGAGTATGTTCGTTTGTTTTCCATCATCGCGATCATCATCGTGCTGATCGCGTGTATAAATTTCATGAACTTGTCAACCGCCAAAGCTTCCAAAAGGATCAAGGAAGTTGGAATAAAAAAGGCCATTGGGGCGCAACGCACGACGTTAATCCACCAATACCTGGGAGAAGCCTTTATGATGACGATCTTGTCGTTGGCGATTGCCGTTTCCCTGGCAAGCCTGCTTCTGCCGCAGTTCAATGAGATTACCCGAAAACACCTGACCCTTTCTTTCGATGGCAACGTCATCATCGCGCTGGCCGTGATTGCCATTTCGACTGCGCTCCTCGCCGGGGCGTATCCCGCGTTATATCTCTCGGGACAGAGTCCGGCAAAAGTATTGAAGGGACAGTTCAAGTCTTCCCTCGGCGAACTGTGGGCGAGAAAGGGATTGGTTGTTTTTCAGTTTGCTGCTTCTGTCGTCTTCATCGTGTCCGTACTGGTGGTGTATAAACAGATTGAATTTATCCAAACAAAAAACCCCGGCTATAACAAAGACAACGTCATCTGCTTCGACATCGAAGGAAAAGTGACCGGAAATGTGCAAACCTTTATCTCGGAAATAAAAAAGCTCAACACCGTTTTGGATGCTTCCAGCATGTTGGGAACCTTCGGAGGAGAGCCGAAGGACGGCGGCGGAACACCGGGCCAACTGGAGTGGAACGGGAAGACCATCATCATGAACAGCGCAACCGTAAATTATGGGTTGATCGAGTTACTGAATATTGAACTAAAAGAAGGCCGTAGCTTTTCGCAAAACTTTGCCTCCGATGCTGAAAAGGTAATTTATAATGAAGCTGCCATTGAAGCCCTGGGCCTTCAAGACCCGGTCGGCAAGAAAGTGGATGGCAAAGAAATTCTAGGCGTGGTCAAAAACTTTCATTTTCAATCCTTTCATGAAACCGTTAAACCCTATGCTTTTCGGTTAGCCCCACAAGAAACGATCACCATGTTCGTCAAAATTAAGGGAGGTACGGAAAAGCAAGCCGTGGCCGAGCTTGAAAAATTTTACAAATTCTATAACCCTGGATTTGCTTTTAATTTCAAGTTTCTCGATCACGAGTACCAGGCACAATATGTCGCCGAGCAAAGAGTTGCCGTACTTTCCAAATACTTTGCCGGACTGGCGATCATCATTTCCTGTCTGGGCTTATTTGGATTGGCGGCTTTCACCACAGAAAGACGGCGCAAAGAGATCAGCATCCGGAAAATACTTGGCTTGAGCGAGCTGGGGATCGTTTTCCTGCTGTCGAATGAATTCATGCGATCCATCATGCTTTCCATCTGTATAGCACTACCCATCAGCTACTTTATTTCAACGCAGTGGCTTGAAACGTTTGCCTACCGGTTCGACCTAAACCTTTGGTACTTTGCGGGTGCCGCCGTGGTGACGTTGCTCATCGCCTGGATCACGATTGGAATGCAAACCATGAAGGCCGCCAAGGTTAACCCCGCCAGTAGCTTGCGCTCAGAATGACCGCTTTCCGGGCGGAAACCTGTAACCAATTTCCCCCATTTTCGGTTAACCTGGGATGGACCAACTGAACATGTTTGGCGAAAGCGGGGTAAGCACCGGTCTGCCCGAAGACCTCCTGGCCTATACCCCGCAGGTTTTCACCGAGACGGAAAGCACGCACTATCTCCAAAAATTCATCGCCACCATCCCGTGGGAGCAACGCACCGTCGTGATGTATGGCAAGCCGGTCGTCACCCCCCGCCTCACCGCCTGGTTTGGCGACACCGGAAAAAACTATGCGTACACCGGCACACGATTCCAACCCCACCCCTGGACGCCCGAGCTGCTGGCCATCAAAGAACGCATAGCGCCTTTGGCCCGCGTCAGCTTCAACAGCGTACTGCTCAACTACTACCGCGACGGCAACGACTCCGTGGCCTGGCACAGCGACAACGAAACCGAGTTGGGCAAACAACCTCTCATCGCCTCCGTCAGCTTTGGCCAGGTGCGACGGTTCGACATCCGTCACAAAAAAGATCACGATCGCAAATATGCCGTCCGCCTCGAAAACGGCTCGCTACTGCTCATGAAAGGCGACCTTCAGCAACACTGGGAACACCGCATCGCCAAATCCACCACCCCACTAAAAGCGCGTATAAACCTGACTTTCCGAATCATCATCTAAGACTTTGAATTGCTGCCCGCCGTGGCTTCAGCGAAGGAGGGCGTCTTTGCAGTTCAAACCTGAATTCGCCGCCACGAACCCTCAAAAAAAAAGGGACCTCCTGCCGCGTCAAGCAAAACAGTCAGTCCCACAACCCAAAACAAAATAAAGCCTAACGTCTAACCCTATCTTTACTATTACCTTCCTCAACCTAAATCATCAACACAAATGAGGCACCGGCATAATTTCCCTTCTGAAACGTAACCCCATCCGTATACCCGTTGACACCCGCACCCTCCTGCACGATGTAATGGACGCTCAGCTTGCAGTTCTTCTTGTTGAGATACCAATTCACACCTGCATCATACAAACGGTCGCTGCCCGTTACCGACCCATTGCTGTTGCCACTGTAGTCGGTCAGCATAAAGCACGGCTCCAGGAAATATTTTTCAGATACCACAATGTTATAGCCCGCGCGAATGTGTCCCGTTTGACCGCGAAGGGTGTGGCCTTCGACTTTGCGTTCAAGCCATGACCATTCGCCGTCAAGGTTCAGGTTTTTAAAATTGAAGAGCACATCAAAACCATTCACGTGGTTGTTTTGAAAAATATCGGTGCGTCCTTGCTGGGAGCCAAAGAAAGCGAAGGTCACCCCGTTGCGCTTGCTGTAATAGTTGTTGGCATCGTAGTTGATCGAGTAGGTCTTCTTTTCGGGATCGCCGATGGTGAAGGTCACGCGCTCCACCGTGAGCGGGGACCAATATTTGCCGGAGCTTTCGGGAAAGTTCTTGGGATCGGCGGCGGTGGTCACGTTGTTGAATACCCCCACGTTGTAGCTGAACGAAAAGGATCCGGAATTTTTTAAGCCGCCGATATTCAAACCGGTAGCCCGCCCGTAGCTTTTGCCATCCATGTGCTGGCGGATATACGTTTGCGAAACCGATTTGTCGAACGAGTTCACCAGCAAGTCGCCGGTAATACATTCGCGACTGATTTGTGGCTGGAAATAGCCGACCGTGATGGCGCCCATTTCATTTTTGGTGAAGCGCCAGGTGGCATAGGCATCCAGGATGCCGAGCGTCCCCGTGTTGGTGGCCCCGCGAACACCGCTGAGTTTGTCTTTGCCCAGGTTGTCGTACTGGATCATTACGGCATAGCTCAATCCCTTGTACGGCTTGCCGCTAAACCCCAGACGCGCCCGGCGCGCCATAAAGCTCACGCGATTTTGGGCGGCTTCCAGTGGACCATTAGCCGTAAACTGCGCCTTTTCGCCCGTTGTGTAGGTTCCCCAAAACTGCAGGGCTGCCGAGGGCTGCACGTACTTGAAAAGACTGTCGGGCTTCACCCAATATTTCTCCTGTGCCAGGACTGGGATGGAGGTTAGGAGGAAAAGGCCCGCGAGAACAAAGAGACGCGGGCGTGAAGTGTAATGTGCCATCATACCGTTTGATAAGCTGTAGGTTGTTTTTGGAAGTCATTTCCCGACGAACGAAGCGCATCTTTCAAGCGCTCGTTCTCTTTTTCCAACTCCACCTGGCGACGACGCATTTGTTCGGATGTCGCCTGAAGCTCCTCCTGGTTCTGGCGAAGTTCTTCTTCCTGCGCCTTCATCTCCTCCGACATCTGCTGACTTTGTTCCAATAATCTTTTGGTACGTTCGTTGGTTTGCACGCTGGCGACGGTGCCCGCAATGCTTTGAGCGATCTTTTCCAGGAAGGCGATCTCGTGATCCCCGAACTCGCGGAACGAAGCCATCTCCAACACACCGTACACCACTTCGTTATAAATCAGGGGCATGATCAACAGTGTGCGCGGCACGGCGTTGCCCAGACCCGACGTGATGTTGACATACTCCTCGGGCACTTCGCGCAGATGGATGGTGCCCCGCTCCAACACGCACTGACCCACCATGCCCTCGCCAACGGCGATGGTCTTCTGCAAATATTTTCTTCGCTCGTAGGCGTAGGCCGCCACCAGTTGCAA